>Ga0182015_10002840_pt1 | contig 20192 bp, 19 predicted proteins | sample 712P3MmetaG_FD_120478 | JGI IMG/M metagenome (GOLD analysis project Ga0182015, IMG submission 120478) | Permafrost microbial communities from Stordalen Mire, Sweden - 712P3M metaG | ecosystem: Environmental > Terrestrial > Soil > Wetlands > Permafrost | place: Sweden: Stordalen | collected...
GAATCGCTTGATTCTGCAAGTATATTATTGCCGCGATAGACGTGCCGCGATCTTTTGGCTGCATGACCGGGAGGCCAGCGTTAGGGCTTCGGAAACGAACAGGGCAAGTGGAATAATTTGACCTATTTTTTACCCATTCTCTCAAACTCTACCTAATCAGACCAAAACAAGACAACCATAAAATCAATGACATATCGGCGTTCGGCTGCGCTGAAAACGATTGAGAATCTTCCGTCCTAACCCCTAGACGATAGCGCCATCTGGAGATCTTCGATTATAACAAAGCCATCTTTGCCAATTTCTTCGAGAAAACAGGTTTCCACAGCCTTCGAAGGGTTATACTAACGTTAACTCCGCCACTAAAGTTTACAAGGTTCTCTTAAACGCTGTGGGGCGAGGTGTTTGTAGTTCGCCGACCACTCAATTCATTCCCTAAATCTAGGTATCTAAAAGGAGTATCCGAATATGGCAAGATCGAAATCTCCCTCAGGCGGCAAGACCAACAAAGAACAAACCAGCACCGGCAATCCGACCAGCGTGCCCGATGTTCAGGCAGTCGCGGCCGAAGCGACGGCCCCCAAACCGGAAGCCAAAGTCAGTCCCGAACCGAGAAAGAGAATGGAAGTTGTGAAATCTGAGCCCCGCAGAGTGGTTCCGATCAACGTGGAAGACGAGATTCGGCGCCGCGCCTACGAACTCTACCAGCAGCGCGGAGCCGGATCAGGCAGCGAGGCCGAGGACTGGCTGGCTGCCGAACGTGAAGTACGGCAGCGCTACCATCAACAGCAAAGCGCTTAGCGGTGCGCAGAGGTTATCGAGCAACTGGCGGCCGAATCCGGTCGCCAGCTTTCGCGGGAGTGTGCAAAAGCTTCGCGCGGTTGCCTCGCAGGTACATTTCTGAAAAAATAGGCCTGGGTCCCCCCGCATGGCGGAATTGGGTAGCTTCGCACTACTTCTGGCTTTGGCGCTGAGCGTTTACACGTTCCTTGCCGGGATCGTCGCGCTGATTTTCCAGAATCGCAGCCCGATACCCGCCAACGGCGGTGCTCGCTCAGCCCTCGCCACTCCTGCCGGCAATTTGGTGACGCTGCTCCGCCGGGGTTCGGAGCGTCTGGGCGAAACCGCTCGCCGTGCCGGTATTGCTACCTTCGCCGCCGTCTTTCTCGCTTCTGTCCTCCTCGTCATTTGCGCCTTCCACGACGATTTCTCCATCGCCTATATCTTCCACCACAGCAACCGCGATCTGCCCGGCCCTTATAAGTTCGCCGTGCTCTGGTCCGGCCAGGAAGGTTCTCTGCTGTTCTGGTCGCTGCTGCTCGCCGCCTACGGATTCGTGTTGCGCCTCCGCTACAAGACTGACCCGCGGCTCTTTGCTTATGCCTCGGTGGTTCTGGCGGGCGTGCAGATATTTTTTCTGTCTCTGCTCAATTTCGCGGCGCATCCCTTCGCCATCATGCAGGGCACAATTCCCGCAGACGGCAATGGACTGAATCCGCTGCTGCAGTACCCCGAGATGGTGATTCATCCGCCCATGCTCTATCTCGGCTATGTTGGATTCACCGTGCCTTTCGCATTTGCGCTGGGCGCACTGATCATGAAATATCCCGGCGAGAAGTGGATTCACATCACTCGCCGCTGGACCATGGTCACCTGGGCTTTTCTCACCTGCGGAGTCTTTCTCGGCGCGCACTGGGCCTACTCGGTGCTGGGTTGGGGTGGCTATTGGGGATGGGACCCGGTCGAGAATGCCTCGCTGATGCCCTGGCTCACTGGCACCGCCTTTCTGCACTCGGTGATGATGCAGGAAAAGCGCGGCATGTTGAAGATGTGGAACATGTGGCTGGTCTTCGCCACATTCTGGCTGGCCATCCTCGGAACCTTCCTGACCCGCAGCGGGATCATCAGTTCCGTGCATGCTTTCGCCCAGTCTTCCATCGGCGAATGGTTCGGCTGGTTCCTCCTCATCACTTTCGCCGTATTCGTTGTTTTCTTCTTCAAGAACAAGTCGCACCTGCGCAGCGAACATAAGCTGGAATCGCTGGTATCTCGCGAGTCCAGTTTCCTGTTTAACAACCTGCTTTTCGTTCTCCTCTGTTTCACCGTGCTCTGGGGAACTTGGTTTCCGAAAATTTCCGAACTAGTGCAAGGCAATAAGGTGACGGTGGGCGCGCCATTCTATAACCGCGTCGCCATTCCCGTGGCTCTGCTGCTCCTGATCCTGACCGCCGTGGGCCCACTGCTGGCCTGGCGTAAGACTTCACTCGAAAGCCTGAAGCGCAATTTTATGTGGCCGACCCTGGGCGCCATTGCGGTCGCAGTCTTCCTGATGATCACGCCGCAGCGTTGGGGCTCGGCCTTCGGCCTCAAGCCTTGGCAGGACATTTCCTATTTCTATTCGCTAATGGCCATCGCGCTCTCGGTGCTGGTAATCCTCACCGTAGCCAGCGAGTTCTACCGTGGCGGCCGCGTCATCTCGAAACACACTGGCCAGGGTAGGTTCGCCTCGATGGTGCAACTCACCCACCGCAATACGCGGCGCTATGGCGGATACATCGTCCATTTCGGTGTGGTGGTGGTCATCATCGGTTTTGCCGGAGCCGCCTTCAATCAAGACAAAGAGCAGGAGATGGCAAACGGCGACAAGATGAATATCGGGCCCTACACCTTGATCTGCCGCTCCTACACCGACGATGACGCCCCCAACTACGCCAGCGAGTGGGCAATCCTGGACGTTTACAAGGGCGGCAAACAGATCGACACGATGACCCCGGTGCGCCGTTTTTACAAAGCCAGCCAGCAGACCTCGACCATGCCCGACATCCGCTCCACCCTGAACGAGGATCTCTACCTGGTGTTTGAGGGACTGAACCAGGATAACGGCCACCCCATCATCAAAGCGCACCTGAATGCCTTGGTGATGTGGATCTGGATGGGCGTCTGGATCATGCTGATTGGAACCGTCGTGGCCCTGATTCCAAATGCGCCTGCACCGATCCGTGTTCCTGCGCCCGCAAGGCTGGAAACTGCGCCGGTCACGGGAGACTGATGCTGGAGGGTCCTAGGTGTCAGATGTTAGGTCTTCGGATTGGCCGACGCCCTAAACATCTAAGACCTGAGACCTTGGAGGCGAAGACGAACTCGAACCCGACAAAGAGGCTAGCCAGGCACCGTCGAAAGGCCGCGCAGACGATCCTGCTGTGCGCCGCTGTCTTCGCGCTCGTCGGCGCCGGCGATCCCGCCACACGCTTCAACGAAATCGGCCACCAGATGATGTGCATTTGCGGCTGTAACCAGATTCTTCTGGAATGCAACCACATCGGCTGCCCGGATTCCGACGGCATGCGCAACGAACTCATGGCAGCGGTCTCACGCGGAGACAGTGACAGCCTGGTCGAGCAAAGCTTCGTGCAGAAATACGGACCAACGGTTCTCGCGGCTCCTACAGCCAAGGGTTTCGACCGCGCGGCATATATCATCCCGTTCGCAGCGCTATTCTTCGGCTTCGGAATGGTTGTTCTAGTGATTCTTGCCTGGAAGAATCGTCCCGCACCCGCCCTCGCCGATGGCCTGCGCCCGGTCCACGGCGCCGAACTCGAGCAGTTCCGCGACCAGGCCCGCAAGGAGACTGACCTATGATCTTGCTCCTCTGCGGCCTGATGCTGGCCGCCTCTCTCTTTTATGTCTTCTATCTGCCCGGAAGACTCTTTCTTGGTCCGGAGAAAACCCGCTCCGGCTATCTGCGCGAACGCAAAGATGCCGTCTACGAAAACCTGCGCGATCTCAACTTCGAATACAGAGCGGGCAAGGTGCCCGATGTAGACTATCAGTCACTGAAGTCTTCCCTCGAAGACGAGGCAGCTACCATCCTGGCCGAGATTGCCCGCCTGGAACATCCCGTGCCGGCATCCGGGAAAACAAGAACCTGAAAGGAACGCAGATTTTGAGACTTTCATTTCCTGCCATCGAGCGCGACGCGATTGTCATTCGGAGAGGGCGCACTCTTTGCCCGAACGAAGAACCGGAGCGAGCGACCGCGCCGCGTGCCCCGCGAAGTGCAGCACGCAATAAGTACGGCGCGAGCAACTTTATTGCGCTCGCCATCCTTCTACTCACCTCCTTTGCCGCCGCTCAAACTCTCACCGGTACAGTCAAGAACGCAACCACTGGCAAGCCCGGCGCCGGAGATGAGGTCGTCCTGCTCCAGCTCGGCCAAGGTATGAACGAAGTCGGCCGCACCAAGACCGACGCCAAGGGCCAGTTCAGTTTCAAGCTGGACGACGACAAATCTCCACACCTGGTCCGCGCCATTCATCAGGACGTTACCTACCACCGCATGGCGCCGCCCGGAACCACCTCCGTGGAACTCGAGGTTTATGACGTCGGGAAAAAGATAGAAGGTATCGAAGTGGTCGCCGACATCGTGCGCCTTCAGGTCGAGCAGGGACAACTCGTGGTGGTGCGTGAGTTCGGCGTGCAGAATACTTCCAAGCCCCCGCGCACCCAGATGAACGACCGCAACCTTGAGTTCTACATTCCCGACGGAGCCGAGATCATTCCAGATTCAGCCACGGCCACCACCGAAAATGGCAACCCGCTGAAATCGGCTCCTGTGCCCGAAGGCGAGAAGGACCGCTATTCCTTCATCTTCCCGTTACGGCCGGGACTGACGCGCTTCGAGGTGGCCTACCAGCTTCCCTACACCGGAAGCGCGAATCTTAATCCCAAGTCGGTGTATGCCTTGGAGCACTTCGTCGTCATGCTGCCCAAGACGATGCAGTTCACCGCCGCTGCTTCCACCGGCTTCAAGCTGATCAATTACCCAAACGAGCCCGACGCAATTGTGCAGGTGGCTTCCAATACCACGCCGGGCCAGAACCTTAGCTTCAAGGTCACCGGCGAAGGCGTGCTCCAAGCCCCCCCGGAAGGCAACGCCCCCAATGGCGATGCCGGCGACAAGGCCAATAACCGCCCCGGTGGCGGACTCGGCCCGCCCATCGATGCTCCCGACCCTTTGCAGAAATACCGCTGGCAGATCCTCGGAGGCATCGCCGCAGCTTTGATCGTAGGCGGAGTTTATGTAGCCTTGCGGCAGCAGTCCGCGGCCCGCGCTCGGGTGCGCCAAAAGACTGCTTCCACCATGCCAGCGGACGTGCATTTCGACGAGGACGAGTACGGGCCCGCCCCAGCTCTCGCAACGCCCGCCGTCCGGCCGACTCCCGCGGCCCGTCCCAACTCCAAGCTACTCGATGCACTGAAAGAAGAACTCTTCCAGCTCGAAGTCGAACGCCGGCAAGGCCAAATCTCGCCAGCGGAATACGAGAAGGCCAAATCCGCCCTCGATCAAACCCTCGATCGCGCGCTGAAGCGCGAAGCCCAAAGGGCGTAAGTCTATGAAACGCTCTGAAGTTGAGCAGTTCAAGGCCGAATACTAGTTGCCGTGCTCCGTTACGGATTGTCATCCCGACCGGCGCAGCTGTGCCGCGCATGGGCAACGTCAAGCGCCGGAACAACCGAAACAGCTCGCCACTGTCACGGCGAGCTTACGCTCGCGGCCGTCCCGAAATCAGCGATCCCCACCTTAACCACTGTGCCACGCGGCTTGGGCGGCACGGCCTCAGGCTTGGTCTCCGGCTTATTTCCAGCTTCAGGAGCAGTTGCCGGCTTCTCGGTCCAAACCCCATAGACGCGGCCGCCGGACGCGGCAATCCCCGAGTAGTCGCCCAGGAAAACTCCGCCCGCTTCGAACGGATCGGTAGTCCAAGCGTAATTCTCGAAGGCGCGTCCGCCATCGGTTGAGCGTGCCAAGGTAACGGTCTGCGTGCGATTCCTGGGGTCGCCCCGCCGGTCGTAAAAAACAACATTGGCCGCGCCATCAATCGGATCGACCGCGAGCCATTGAAAAAACTGGTCTGCACCATCGTGGATAGGATCGTCGTTCACCCGCGCTGGCTCGCTCCATTTTTTCCCTCCGTCGGTGGAGGTCGAACAGAAAACATCCAGGTCACCGTTACGGTAATCGCTCCAGGTCACATAGAGCCGGCGGCTTCGCGGATCGATGGCAATCTGCGGAAACCCATTTGCCCGCTCCAGCGTATCCACGGCAAACATGATGGGAGCGGTGTGAATGATTGCACGAGCACGGGAGAATGTTTTCCCGCCATCCCTTGAAGTAGCGAGCAAGATGTCGTTGTCCTGGCTCCAAACCGCATACAGACGGCCATCCGGTCCCACCGCCCCCGCGAATCCTTCGGCAGCCCCGTTGTCGTCGCGCGGCAGGCCGGGATGCCGTTCGATTTCGATCGGTTTCGACCAGGTTTGTCCATCATCGGTCGAACGCGACAGCACTATTTCCGATCCGGTCAGCGTCCATCGCGTCCAACCCACGTAGAGATTTCCGGCATAGCGGCTCTTGTTCGTTCCCGACGTGTGAGTGTCCGACGTGTGAGTGTCCGAAGTAGCGTCCGACACGATGGAGGGCTTGTCTTCGAACGGAATTCCTGGTTCGCTCGGGTACTCGCTGACGGCCACCTGTTTCTCCCAGGTCTTGCCGCCGTCGAGCGAGCGCCGCACGAACACGCCGTTGCGCGATGCGTTGTGTCCCCAGTAGTTGAACGTCCCCAGCTTGTCGAAAGCGATGTAACAGATGAAGGCATGGCCCAGGTTGTCGTAGGTCGTGGACACATCGCCAGACACGCGGTAATTCTCGGACGCCACGCCTTCGGCTGCGTGCCAGGTGCGTCCTGCATCCTGAGAATAGGAGGCATGCGCGTTGTCCTGAAAAACCGCGACCACCTGCTGCGGATTATTGGGATTGACCGAGACCGCCGGTTCCGTAAAAGAGCCGGGCGTTGGAGTCAGGGAAACTACTTCGGCGCCAGGAGCCTTGGGCAGGGTTTGACCACACAGCGACGCCGACAGGCCGATGACCGTAGCGATGACCATAGCGAAGCCGGGAAACAATCCAATCCATCGGCCAAGTTGTCGAGAGGATGGTGTTCGCAATGCGTGGGACATTTGTGGGATGCGGTCTCCAATCTTGATCGTTCTGACGCAACGAGTTCATTGTCCCACGCCCACAGGTATTCTCTTTGTCGATCGGGTCACGAAGTGGGATGGCTGGCTCACAAAGCCGGAGCATAACTATTTTGTTTTCAATCGTTTACTCGAAAGCAATCCTTGATTCTCCGAGATCGTTAGGCGTTTTCGCGCTCATCATGATTCGAACAGAGCGAGGGGGAGGGATAAGGGGGTATATCTCCGTCACGAGCGTTTTCGCGAAAGGGACCGACTGCATCTCCCCGCACGGCGCAACATCCAATAGGTTAGTTCGAGTCAAACTTAATTATGGGAAATGCATTCAAAACTGCGTTCCTGCTGACCGCTCTCACGCTGCTGCTGATGTTCATTGGCCAATACTTTGGCGGCCAGAACGGGATGATGCTGGCGCTCGCCTTCGCCGCCGTGATGAACTTCGTCTCCTACTTCTTTTCCGACAAGATCGCGCTGGCCATGTACCGCGCGCAGCCGGTGACGCGCGAGCAACTGCCGCGCGCTTATAAGATCGTCGAGCGGCTGACCCAGAAGATTGGGCTGCCCATGCCGAAGATTTATGTGATCCCGACGGAGTCGCCGAACGCCTTTGCCACGGGACGCAACCCGAAGCACGCCTCAGTGGCCGTAACTCACGGCATCCTCGGTCTGCTCACCGACGAAGAGCTCGAAGGCGTGCTGGCACACGAACTGGGGCACGTGAATAATCGCGACATCCTGATTAGTTCGGTGGCGGCGACCATTGCGGGCGCGATTACCATGCTGGCCAGCATGGGACGCTTTGCCATGATCTTTGGAGGCGGCGGCGACCGCGACCGCCGCGGCGGAGGCCTTTCGGCGCTGTTCATGCTGATCGTGGCGCCGATCGCCGCTAGCCTCATTCAGCTTGCGGTATCGCGCTCGCGCGAGTATCAAGCCGATGCAACCGGTGCGCACTACACCGGCAATCCCTACGCCCTGGCTAGCGCTTTGCAGAAGCTTGATGCCTACTCGCGACGGGTGCCCATGCAGGCCACGCCCTCGACGGCGCATCTGTTTATTATCCAGCCGCTGCTCGGCATGAACTTCGCGAGTCTGTTTTCGACCCATCCGCCGATTGCCAAGCGCATCGAGCGGCTCACGGGACGCCCCGCCGAGTTTATGCAGTAGGAAGCTTTTAGCCGTTAGCTTTTAGCCTAAGACTCTTTGATGTGGAAGTGTTTCCTTGTATGCGCAAGTTCTCGGCGTACCAGCGTTCTCACGGTTGCTGATCTGGCAGCCATGGGGAACTGGATCGAGCTAAGAGCTCAGGACTAAAGAGCCAAAAGCCCCATGACATCGGTAACTCCGCCGCAGGCGTGCCAGATAGTAGAATCCAGCCAATGTCTCCTGAGACCGCAATCGCCGTATCCCACAAGGCCGCCGAACTGGAACGAGCGCTACGCCGCGTGATTCGCGGCAAGGACGATGTGGTGCGGCTCGCGCTGGTCAGCATTTTCGCCCGCGGACATCTTCTGATTGAAGGCGTGCCGGGAGTGGGCAAGACCACGCTGGGACAGGCGCTCGCCCGCGCTATCGATTGCACGTTCCAGCGCGTGCAGTTCACCAGCGACATGTTGCCTTCCGACGTGCTGGGGATCTCGGTGTACTCCGCTCTCGAGCAGGAGTTTGAGTTCAAGCGCGGTCCGGTCTTCACCAACGTGCTGCTAGCCGACGAGATTAACCGCACCACGCCAAAGACGCAGTCCGCGCTGCTGGAGGCCATGAACGAAGGCCAGGTCACCGTGGACGCGCACTCTTACGATCTGCCGCAGCCGTTTCTGGTGATCGCCACGCAGAATCCGGTGGAGCATCACGGTACCTATCCTCTGCCGGAGTCCCAACTCGATCGCTTTCTGATGCGGGTGCGCATGGGCTATCCCGAGGCAGCGGCCGAGCGCGAGATTCTGCGCTCAGAAGCCGGCGCAGGGCACTTGCAGGATCTGCGACCAGTGCTTAGCGCCGCTGACATGCTCGAGATGCAGGAAGTCGTCAAGCTCATCCGCGTGGATGAGTCGCTGGTGACCTATGCTCTCGAAATCGTGCGCCGGACGCGGGAGTCGGAGTATCTGTCGCTGGGAGTTTCGCCGCGCGGGGCGCAAGCGCTCTATCGCGCTGCCCAGGCCATGGCGTTCCTCGACGGCCGCAGCTTCTGCATTCCGGAAGACTTCAAGCCACTTGCCGTGCCGGTCTTTGCCCATCGCGTGGTGGTCAACGGAGGCTATGCCTCGACGCTGAAGAAATCCGAGCAGGCGGATCAGGTGCTGCGCGAGATTGTGGAGAGTGTGGTTGTGCCAGTTTGAAGGCAGTGGAAAGCCGCCCGTTACCAGTTGTTCCTTTCCAGTTTCTGATCCGACCCAGGCGCCGGACGCCGGGTTCATCCCAAGTATCGGATAGCCAAAAAGTTACTCCCCAATCCACAGGGGAGGCGCGTATTCTCCTTAGCATGTGTGTAACGATTTCGATGCTGGCCAGCGGCAGCCGTGGGAATTGTGCGTTGGTGGCCAGCACCCGCACCAAGATTTTGGTCGATGCCGGCATTTCCTGCCGCGAGACGTTCAAGCGTATGAAGTCGCTCGGCGAAGACCCGCAGTCGCTGGCGGCGATTCTCATCACCCACGAACATTCCGACCATATCTACGGTTTAGCAACGCTGGCGAAGAAGTTGCGCATCCCAATATTTATGACCGGGGCGACGCACGCGGCCTGGGCGCGGGCGATGCGCACGGTAACCGGCGGGCGGCCGCAACTGGAGAAGCTCGAGCAGTTCGAATCCGGGCACCGCTTTCAGGTCGGCGATATTGAGGTGAAACCCTTCACCATCCCCCACGACGCGGCCGATCCGGTGGGTTTCACCTTCCGCGTCGAAGGCGTCAAGGTAAGCGTGGCTACCGATCTTGGGTATCTGCCGGTCAATGTTCGCGATCACTTGCGCGGGTCTGACATCCTGATCATGGAGTCGAATCACGATGTGGAGATGCTGCGCGGGGGGTCGTATCCGTGGTCGGTGAAGCAACGGGTGGCGAGCAACGTGGGGCACCTGTCCAACGAAAAACTCGCGGATTTCTTCGCTAACGACTATGATAATTATGCAGCTTTTGTAGTGCTGGCGCATCTCTCTGAACAGAACAACCACCCGGAGATAGCGCGCAGAGAGGCAGAAAAGGCGCTAGCCGAGCGGGGCGGCTTGTTTCAGAACCGTGTGCTGGTGGCGCTGCAGTCCGAGGTTTTGCCGCCGATCCAGCTGTCGTAACTCAGTTACTTATGAGTAAGCAGTGCATCGATCCGATTGTGGGCAAGATCCTGGCGGGCTGGCGCTATGACATTTCCGGCCTGGCAGCGGAGATGCGCGGCGACTACGAAAGCCACCTCGCCGGATGCGAGCGTTGCCACGGCCGGCAGCGCATGCACCGCATCATTGACCTAGGCCTGATCGCGCTCGCTTCGGTTTCCGGTGGCGTGTTTCTGCTGGCCTTTGGAGTGATCCGCCACTTTGGACCGCGGCACGCGTTCTGGCTGGAGGTTGCGGCTCTGGCGGGTTTTGCCCTGTCCGCACTGATATGGCTGGTAGTGGCGGTGGCTACGCCCGTGCCGGTCACGGTGCTCGATGCGGCCAAGGAAGGTGCGCGCCGCGTGCATGACCGCCTGCCGCAGGAGATTCGGGAACGCCTGCCGGAAGAACTACGCGTGAAGATCACCGGGACGTAGCAGTGATACAGCCTTCCGCACGCATTGCCGACTAGTCTTTTTACCCCGCACCCCGCGCTGCAACCGTTTTTGACGGACGCAATCGATCCCCTTGTGACTGCCTGCGAAAGCCGCATTTCCGACCGAGGTTGCGCCTTCCGGTGGAGGGACGGAGACCTACACAGCACCGGCAATCGCCGGGCTGGGGCTGGGTTCGTGCTGCTCTTCTTCTTTTGCGGGCAAGAGCCGGTCATCTGCCTGAAGTACCCGTTTTGGCGGTATCATCGACCTGAGGTGATCTCATGTCCATCAATGGGCCGGAAGAATTGGCCGGGATGCGTGCCGCAGGCGCCGTCGTTTGCCTCATGTTGGGGGCGATGAGAGGCGAGGTGCGACCGGGGATTTCGACAGCCGAATTAGACGAAGTGGGCGCGGGCGTGATGCGCCAGCACGGAGCACGTTCGGCTCCGGCATTGGTCTACGGATTCCCGGGGGTGAACTGCATCAGCCTCAACGATGAGGCGGTCCATGGAATTCCAGGCAAACGCGTGCTCGAACAAGGCGATTTGGTCAAACTCGATGTTACGGTCGAGAAAGATGGATTCATGGCGGATGCCGCGGTAACCGTTCCGGTGGGCGAAGTAACCGAAGAGCGCCAACGCCTGGTGGCATGCGCGGAGCGGGCTTTTGCGAAAGCCATGCTGGTGGCGCGGGCCGGATTTCGGGTTTCGGAGATTGGACGAGTGATTGAGCGCGAGGTGAGGCGCGATGGATTCTCAGTGATTCGTGATCTGGGAGGGCACGGCATCGGACGCACGATCCATGAACCACCGAGAGTGCCCAACTATGCCGATCCGCAAGCCAATCAAGTGCTTACGGAAGGCCTGGTGATCACCGTCGAGCCCATTATTGCGGCTGGATCTGGCAGGTCGTTCGTCGCCGACGACCAGTGGACGATTGTCACGGCCGACCACAGGCCTTCGGCGCACCACGAGCATACGCTGATGATCACGAAGGGGGCGCCGATGCTGCTGACGGCGGCCTGAGGCGAGGGTGGCCGGGATCCGCACGTCGACCTCTATTTCAGCTTTCTAACGGCTCACGCCTTGATGTGGCAACTGGCCTGGCCGCGCTTCTCCAGATATTGCTGGTGATAGTCCTCGGCGGGATAGAACGTCACCGCAGGAACGATCTGCGTCGCAATTGGCTTGGAGTAGCGGTGCGCCTTCTCCAGCGCCTCTTTGGAGGCTTGCGCCACCGTCTGCTGCTCCGGCGTGTGGAAGAAGATGGCAGAGCGATATTGCGTGCCCCAGTCGGGTCCCTGGCGGTTGAGCTGCGTGGGGTCGTGGTTCTCCCAGAAAACCTTCAGCAGATCGCTGTAGCGAACCCGGGCAGGATCGAACTCCACCTCTACCGCTTCGGCGTGGCCGGTGCGATCGGTGCAAACTTCTTTATAGGTGGGATTGTCGGTGCTCCCGCCGGTGTAGCCTACGCGCGTAGCGATCACACCCGGCATCTGACGGAAAGTCGCTTCCACTCCCCAGAAACATCCCGCTGCAAATGTGGCTTTCTCCATCTTCAGAGCTCCTCGTAGTGCCGCCATCCCTTCGACTTCCCCCTCGGCTTCGCTCGGGGCTTCGGCCAAACAGGGCAAGCGGTGTCCGGCGGGCGTTCCGCCCACTGCCTTCGCAGATTTATGACTTGGCAGATCCGTCTATTAGATGACGAAATCGCCAGAAAGTCACGCCCGAAGGCAGGAAGTGGCCTTGAGTAGCCTTGTCAAAGCCTTGTCAAGACCTTGTCAAGGCAATTGACGCTGGGGAAGGATTCAGGATAAAGTGTGCGGCAAGGTTGTCGCAATCGTTGTCCCCAGGAGAAGTCTGTGGTTTCAGGATCCAGCCGCGCTCGGAGTGGGCTGAAGTTTGCCCTCTGTCTGCTTATGGCGCTCGGGACCGCGCCGGCGGCGCTGGCCGTTGCGAACTTCACTCCCCAACAACGCGTCGGCTACACGACCGGGGATCAGTGGGAGCCCGCGATGGCGACGGACGGCCGCGGTCACATCTATATTCTTTTTCCCCAGTATGGCCTGGTAACCGACTGCCCTGCATGTACCGCGCCTACGATGGCGATCGTGGTCAGCAATGACAACGGATTGTCGTGGCAAGCACCGCGTGTTCTTTCGACTTCTTCGACTGGCCAGTTTGATGCCCAGATCAAGGTCGACCCGGTTGACCGGCAAACTCTATACGCATCGTGGTTGCAGGGCGCGCACGACGTCATCGTGGGGCGGTCGCAGGATTTTGGCCGCTCCTGGTATTTTGCCATCGCCGAACATTCTCCAGAAGTCGTCATCGACAAACCGGTGCTGGCCGTTCGCGGCCCGAATGTCTACGTGAGCTTTAACCACGATGAGACGCTCGCGGTGGCCGGGTCTCATGATTACGCGCAGAATTTCACCTCCGCTGTACTGAATCCCGGTGCCGGGCCGGGCTGGTCACTGGCTGCAGGGGCTACTGTAGATCCTGTCGGCAACGTCTATTTTTCCTGGACGGCCTACCCGCGAACGAATATTCTCACGCGACCGGTGGGGGTGTTTGTAAGCCGATCCGCCGATGGCGGCCGAAACTGGAGTACGACGCCGATTGACGTTTCCAGAGCGGCGCCGGGTTGCTCGGCCGAGGACTGTTCCGCTGGCTTTCTGGCCTCCCAAATGGCTCTGGCTTCCGATGACGCCGGAATCGTCTATGCCGTCTGGAACTCCGGCAAGGTCACTGGCGGACCCCAGCGCATTTACTTCTCCTCGTCGACAAACGAAGGGGAAAACTGGTCCGCCAAGGTTGACGTCTCAAACGCCCCGTTTGGCGCGGAGCACTGCTTCCCGGCCATCACCGCCGGCACCGCCGGCGACGTCCGCATCGCATGGATGGACACGAGAGAAGTGGATCCGCAAAACCATCCTCTTTGGAATACCTTCTACCGAGCTTCCACCAACGGCGGGGCGACCTGGTCGCCGGAATCGCAACTCTCCGGGCCCGTGCGCGGATACGATTACATCCTGCCCAACGGTTTCCTCTTCCCATTTGGCAACTTGTTTTCCATCGGCATCGATAACCTTGGCACCACGCATGTGGTGTGGGGAGAAGGCAGCAATTACAGGTCTCCGGGTTCGATCTGGTACGCGCGCGGGCACTAGGTTGCCAGTTCCCAGCTAAACCAGAGCCTCGAAGCAGGAACCGGGAATAAGACTACTCAATGATCAGGCCGCCGGTCAGGTCGGCCAGGCGGTTTACGCTACGATCCTGGCACCAGCGCTCGAGTTCGTCGACGATCTTCTCGGTGGCGCAGGGATCCCAATAGCTGGCCGTTCCGATCTGTACAGCGGTTGCGCCCGCGAGCATGAATTCCACGACGTCGGCCGCGGTTGAGATGCCCCCTATGCCGATCACGGGAATCTTTACGGCGTGCGCGGCATCGTAGACCATACGCAGGGCAATGGGCTTGATGGCCGGGCCAGAGAGTCCGGCGGTGACATTGGCGATGCGCGGCTTGCGCGTGTCGGCGTCGATGGCCATGGCGACGAAAGTATTGACCAGCGAGATGGCGTCAGCGCCCGCTTCCTCGGCGATGTGGCCCATCTGCGCAATGCTGGTCACGTTGGGAGAAAGTTTGACGATCAGTGGCCGGAGCGCGACGCGTTTGGCGCTGGTCACCACTTCATCGAGGAGGCGCGGATCGCTGCCGAATTGCAGCCCGCCCTCGCTTGTGTTAGGGCAGGAAACGTTCAGCTCATAAGCGGCAATGCCTTCGCCGTCGTTGAGAATCTCGATGGTTCTTTCGTAGTCTTCGCGGGTATTGCCGAACACGTTGGCCAGCACAACGATATTCTTCATGCGCTGTAGTTTGGGCAGCTTCTCTGCGAGAAATGCCGAAGCCCCGATGTTCTGCAGGCCGATGGAGTTGAGCATGCCCGCAGCGGTTTCCCACAGCCGCGGCGGCGGATTGCCAATCATGGGCTCCCGGGAGAGGCCTTTGACCACGAATCCACCCAGCTTGGTGAGGTGAACTACATCCTCGAACTCGACCCCATAGCCAAAGGTCCCGCTGGCTGCAATGATGGGGTTTTTGAGTAGAACGCCGGCGACGCTCACGCTGAGATCCAAGGGAGACTTGCCGCCGGCTTCGGAGGAGGAGGTCACTGCGGCGCCCCTTCATCAGGCGGCCCCGCATTAGGAAGCCCCACTGGGTTTTCTGCGCGATGCGACGGGGCCAGTGCCTCGGTGAGCACACGTCCCACAGCGTGAGTGGGAGCATTGATGCCGAGCAGCGATGCTAAGGTGACCGCCAGATCTACGGGTTCGGCGTGGGTGCGATAGGTTCCGGGCCGAAATGGCAGTCCGTAGAAAGCCAGGGCGACGTGGGTGTCGTAGGTATAGGGCGAGGCGTGGTCCGTGCCTTCGGTCAAACCTACCGTGTAGATTTGGGGCACTCCCATCACATACCAGCCGCCTTCCGGCGAATAGCTGTTCAGAAACTCTTTGCCCAGAGCGTTGGCCGGGACTGCGCCTTCTGCGAGTTGCGACTTGGTGAAGTAGTCGCGCAGACCGGCTTGTTTCATCGCCTCGCCCACAGCAATTTCGGCATCATGCTCTTTCATGTGAACCGTGGCGAAAGCGTCCTGGTCGAGCCAGGCAACTGGGTAGTCAAGCTTGATGTAGGAAGCCGCGTGACCGGGGGAAAACTTTGCTGCCAGGGCCGCATTGATTTGCGCTGCGAGTTTGCCGACGTCCAGGTTGGCGGCGGGGATGCGGAGCTTCTTCGCCGCGTCGGGCAAGGCGGAGATGCCGTGATCGGCGGAGATCGCGATCCATGTGTTTGCGAGACCCACTCGATGGCCGAGGAAATTGAAGAAGTCGGCGAGTTCATGATCGAGCGCGAGCGCCATGGCAGCCATTTCCGGCGAATCGGGCCCAACCTGGTGGCCGAGAATGTCGTTGGCCGAAAGGCCGATGGCAAGGAAGTCAGTAGCCGTTCCGGCACCGAGCTTCTCGTAGGTGACTAGCTCCTTGGCGAATTCCAATTCGTACTCGTCGGCGAAGGGCGTGGAACCTACGACCTCGTAGAAACCTGCGTCGGAACCATTCTTGCTCTTGCGATGCGCGGTCGAGCGCAAAACTTCTCCGTTGCTCTCCCAATCGCGGTCCCAGTATTTTGCCGCCCGATTGCTGGTGTTGAACTCCTGCGCCCATGGGGGCAAGTCGGGGCGATAGTAAGTGGAAGTAATCCATGCGCCGGTCTTCGGGTCGATCCAGTAAGCGGCGTCGGCTGCGAAGCCGCCGGGCAGAACGGCGGCACGATCCTTTAAGGAAAGACTGAAGACTCGCGCCTGTCCTTTGGTCGCCAGTTTGAGTTCGTCGCCGAGCGTATCGGCGAGCAGGTTGTGCGGCGAGGCGCCGCTTTTCTCTCCTGGTACGCCTACGAGTTTGGTGTCGTCGTCTTCGACCGCCGTGACCATATGCTTTTTCTTCGGGTCCCACCACTCGTTCGCCACGATGCCGTGACGGTTGCTGTAGGCGCCGGTGAACAGCGTGGCGTGTCCGGAGGCGGTGCGGGTGTTGGCATAGTCGTAGTTACAGTCGGTGAAATTCGCGCCATGGTCGAGGAAGAGGCGGAATCCGCCTTCGCCGAACTGATCGTGGTAGCGCTCCAGATAGTCGCCGCGAAATTGGTCGATGATAATCACCACAACCAGTTTGGGATGGGCGTTGTAGGCGGAGGCGAAACTGGTTGGGATCGAAGTCAGCATGCGGACAGCGACGACCGTAACCAGAAGACACCGGCGCGCTGCCATGGAGCGGGGGAGGAATCTCATCGCGAAAGTAGTGTACACAGTCGGCGGGCCTCGGCGAAAGCTCGCGCAGGCCGTCTGACGTGCATTCTCCGCCCGGTTTCCGATAAAGTAGTTAGTTCCCATGCTTGAATTGAGCTTTGTTCGCGACAATCTGCCCCGGGTGGAGGAAATGCTGCGCCAGCGCGGAGCGGATCCGGCTGCTGTGCTCAGGGACTTCCGCGACGTGGACACCCAGCGCCGCCAGGCCATTACCGAAGCTGAAACCATGAAGGCGCGGCGGAATAAGGCCTCCGAAGACATTAACCAACTGAAGAAGAGCGGCCAGGATGCCACGGCTGCCATCGCCGAAACCAAAGACCTGCGGGAGCAGATTCAGACGCGGGAAAAGATGGCCGCCGATCTCGATGCCCGCCTGCGGGACATTCTTGCCGGAATCCCCAACCTGCCGCATTCGAGCGTCCCGGTAGGGCAGAGTGCGGAGGAGAATCTTGAAGTCCGCCGCTGGGGATCGCCGCCGCAGTTTGATTTCACTCCCAAGCCGCATTGGGATCTGGGCGCAGAATTGGGCGTGCTGGACTTGGAACGTGCGGTTAAGCTCACGGGCGCGCGCTTCGCTGTTTACTGGGATCTCGGCGCTAAGCTCGAGCGCGCACTCGCGAACTTCATGCTCGATCTGCACACGCGCGAGCATGGATATACCGAAGTACTGCCTCCGTACCTGGTGAATTCCGAGTCGATGTATGGTACGGGACAACTGCCGAAGTTCGCCGCCGATTCTTTTCGAGTGCCTCACGGCGAAAAGGATCTCTGGCTGATTCCCACGGCCGAGGTTCCGGTCACGAATCTTTACCGCGACGAAATTCTCGACGCGGCACGGTTGCCGATTTCCCTCACCGCCTACACTCCGTGCTTTCGCAGCGAAGCCGGTTCTTACGGCAAAGACGTGCGCGGTATCATCCGCCAGCATCAGTTTCAGAAGGTGGAGTTGGTGAAGTTTACCCGGCCGGAGAATTCCTATGAAGAACACGAGAAGCTGACGCGGAACGCCGAGACCATCCTCGAAAAGCTCGGGTTGCATTATCGCACGATGACGTTATGTACGGGCGACATGGGTCCATCTTCGGCGAAGACGTATGACATCGAAGTCTGGCTGCCGGGGCAGCAATTGTTTCGCGAGATTTCGTCGTGCTCGAATTTTGAATCGTACCAGGCGCGGCGGGCGAATATCCGTTATCGTCCGGAGGGCAAGAATAAGACGGAGTTCGTGCACACGCTGAACGGAAGCGGATTGGCCGTGGGCCGGACCTGGGTGGCGATTGTGGAGAACTACCAGCAGGGCGACGGGAGCGTAGTCATTCCCGAAGCGCTGCGGCCCTACGTTGGGGCCGAACGGATTACGAAGAAGAGTCTTTAGTTTCTGGTTTCCAGTTTCTGGCTCTGGCTCTGCCTCCTTAGCTTCTCGCCTGAACCTCTAAGGTCAGGAGGGCCAGGACACTAGAAGCTAGAAGCACCATTGCCAAGAAGGGGAGCGGTCACTAGACTTGCATAGGGCAAACTTGCAAGGTATGGACATCAGCACGACGGCCGCGGGCGCGCCTTCCCTACCGATGAACGGCGTCTGGCGCACAATTCGGAGCTACATCCTGTGGCAGCATGAGCGGGGCACGCTGCACTACGACATCATGGTCACGCTGATCCTCATCTTTGTCTTCCTGTCGCCCAGGGTGATCAACTTCAACGATAAACCTGTGCTCCGCGATCCGCATCTGACGGATGTAGTGGTGACGCCCGATGCGCAGGGCGGTCTGCTTTACCAGATTTCGGCCGGCGCGATTACGCCGGGAGATGACCTGTCCGTGCGGAATCAGTTGCTCCATATTATTCAACCGATTTCCGGCGAAGTCTCGATCGTGAAGTACGAGGGCGTGCCCGATCGCCGGGGACAGGTACACGATTACCGGGTTTGGGTGAAACGAAAACAGTGAGCCAGACTTCAGTGGGAACTATCGTCTCGGACGAACATTAAGGCAAGGGTCATGATGATCTCCATCCACTTGTTGTGCCTGGCCTTGAGTCTTGTTTTGCAACAGCAGTCCCCCCTCGAAAATGTGTTGCAGAAAATGGACGCTGCCGCGGCCGACTTCCATACCGCGCAGGCCGATTTCGTCTGGGATCAGTATCAGAAGGTGGTCGACGAACACGACACGCAGAAAGGAACGGTTTACTACCGGCGGGCGGGAAACGAAATAGAGATGATGGCGGAGATTAAAGAACCCATGTCGAAGTTCATGCTCTACAAGGACGGCAAGCTCCAGATCTACCAGCCGAGCATGGAGCAAGTCATGTCGTTCTCGGCGGGCAGCAACCGTAACGAGATGGAGAGCTATCTGGTGCTGGGCTTCGGCGGCAGCGGAGAGGATCTGAAGAAGACGTATGTCGTTACTTACGTAGGCGAGGACCGCATCGACAACATCGCAACCGCGAAATTGCAACTGATTCCGAAGAGCGACAAAGTGCGCAACTACTTCTCAAAGGCGTTCCTGTGGATTGACTTGAGCCGCGGCATCTCGGTGCAGCAGCAGTTCTTGGAAGCCCAGGGCGATCAGCGCCTGGCGAAGTATTCTGCAATCCGGGTAGGGGCAAAGATAGACAAGGACGTGTTTCAGTTGAAAACCACAAAGAAGACCCAATTCGTCTCGCCCCGGGGCTAAGTAATTGAATCTAAAGGCCAAGAATGTGTGCTGAAAAGTGAATGTCGGGCGCTATACTGCCCTAGGATTTCATTCGAGTTCATCCATGGCCAAAGTCTTTACCATTCCTGTCCCGCCCAAGTTGGGTCGTCCGAGAAAAAGAGAACGAACGTCCGATCCTCGATATGTCGATGGCCAGCGCTTGCTGGTGGACGCCATGAAGTATCTGGCTCAGAGCGACCCGGTGTCGAACCGCCCCGCGATTGAACTCATTTCCGAGCACGTGCGCACGCGCTTCCGCATGAGCGATTCGCCCCTGGCCTAGGCATTCAGTTCAGTCAGAAAAACTCCAATGAAAAAGGGGCGACCGATGGCCGTCCCCTTTAGGCCGTTCTTAGAATCTAGAACGAAAACCGGAGTGAGTATTGCAAGACCCGCGGCTTGGTTAACTCCGTGTTGAATATACCAAAGCCGGAGAGTTCCACGAGATCTTGGCCTATGAGAGAACCTGCGGCGTCGAAGCGAACGGAGTTGGTAACGTTGAAGGCTTCCCAGGCGAACCTGATTGTCTTCTGTTCGCCCACCTTCCAAATTTTCGAAAGGCCGGCATCGATACCGAAGTAGCCCGGGCCACGGAAGGCATTCCGCTGGCCGGCTTCGCCGGCATAGGTTGGTCGGAAGGTGCTCGGTCCTGTGGCGGTAGAACCCGGTGAGCAGGAGCAGGAGATGGTCTGCTCAGGATTTTGGAAGACCGTAGGAGTGCCGTTGGGCTCGATAAATACACCGGTTTTCGGCTTCGGACCTGTCAGGAACGAGGACCCTTGCAGCTCGAAATCGGTAGACCATCCGTTGCCGGCTTCGACGGAGAAGGGAAATCCGCTGGTCCAGCGATATAAGCC
>Ga0182015_10002841_pt1 | contig 20192 bp, 9 predicted proteins | sample 712P3MmetaG_FD_120478 | JGI IMG/M metagenome (GOLD analysis project Ga0182015, IMG submission 120478) | Permafrost microbial communities from Stordalen Mire, Sweden - 712P3M metaG | ecosystem: Environmental > Terrestrial > Soil > Wetlands > Permafrost | place: Sweden: Stordalen | collected...
CCGATCAAAGCCTCAAGGTTGGCGATCTCCGATTCAGAAAGCTTGGCTTTCCAACGGTCGACGGGACTGAATGCCTCGCCGCAGGACTCCTCTTTCCAAACTGTGTTCGGCGAAGCTACCCGACCGATGGCGGCCTTCTGAATGCGTCCATAGTCGAGGTCATGGTCCAGAAAGTCTCCCAGCGTGCTTAGGGTCTTCTCGGGATGGCCCACGAGGTCTTCGTAACGCACTTCGATGTAGTCAGCGGGAAATCTCTGCCCGCAGCGTCTTCCCTTCCGGACCGTCCATTGCCAAAGCAGCGCCCACGCAAACAGTGCTCGTTTGCGAGCCCACAAAAGGGGCGGAGTTTCATGCTGCTTTCTCATCGAAAGCGCAGCGTCCCGGCCGTCACGAACGACGTGAACAAACAGAGCATTGGGAATCTCTCGCTTGAGGGCGAGCATATACATAATGTTGTCGCAATCGTACACTGCCCAGCGTTGGACACCTGCGCGGCGAGCGAGTTCGCCCATGATAATTCGTAGGAAGTCGCCACCGCTCCTGCAGTCCTCTTCAATTTCGCGGCGAAGATCCTCCATGGCTAGTCCGGATCTACGGAAGGCCTTGCTCCGCAGCCAGAAGTGCATCATCTTTTGGCGATTCCTGCGAACCGACGGGTTCCCGGATATCTTAAGCAGCGTGGTATGCACGTAGGGAGCAGCGTGAAAATGGGGAAATCCGCCAGCGGAGAGCAGGCTGTCGTAAAGCAGAGCGGTACCAGACCGGTGGCAGCCAATCACAAACACCGGCGCGTTTTTTCGTGCCGTCACTCCCGCCCATCCCCGGCTAATTGCCGGAGTTACCCAGCTCGACTCTCCGCCCTTGCTCATGAGACTCGGTGTGATTTTGTTCATTACCTTGACTCCCATTGCAGGTATGTCGATGTATACATTTTAGAGGTGCGGCGCCCGTAATATTAAGAGCAATCGGAGTGTGACGATTTGCGCCGAAGTACTCTAGAAATGCCTCGATAGTTCAAAAATTAGTGCAAAAGGTTGCACTAGATGACTTGAAACCTTAGAACTCCAGCCGAGTAAATTTAGTCACATTCCGTTAATAAAACTCGTGAATACGGCTCGTAGCCTGCTATATTACCTCGTATGGCTAGTAACTGAATAGACATACTATTAAATAATTCCAAAGAAGCTCGCTTTCTCCCGCGAAGTTTCGTGGCTGGCAGCAACGACGCCGAATGACGGAGCTTCTCGGCGGTCCACAGCGAAAGCGGCAGTCGATACGGAGTATTGCGAGAGAGAAACGAATATGGGGAAGCTGATTTTGGTGAGACATGGACACACAGTGCTGAATCGTCCGGGAGAGGACGAAAGGCTGCGGTCTTGGCTGAATGTGCCATTGGATGACAAGGGGCTTGGGGAAGCAGCGAAGACGGGGGACATGCTCACCAAGTACCCTGTCGAGGTCATTTATTGCTCGGATCTGCGCCGGGCCCGCCAGACTGCCGAAGTCATTCGACGTCGGCTCAGGGCTCCAGTGGTAGCAACCAGCGAACTCCGCCCCTGGAACCTGGGTGCATTTAGCGGACAAAGAATTAAGGACATAATCCCTTTCTTGAACCTCCTCAACCAGCGTCCGGACCTGTCCGCGCCCAGCGGGGAGTCCTTCTATCAGTTCTACGGACGCTACTCGCATCGCCTTGCGGAGATGCTTCGCTTGGCGGATGCATCGGATGGAGACATACTGGCAGTGACCCACGTCCGGAATCTCCTCGCGGCTACTGTCATCCTCGAAGGCGGCGACAGAACGAAGGTGCCAGTGAAGGGTGGACCGAGCACGGGAGCGATTAGCGTGGTGGAAAAAATCCAAGGGCGCTGGAGAATTCTCCGGGAAGATGGCCGGCAGATTGTCGATCCGACGAATCTCTCCTTACAGGATGTAGCCGCTACCGCTGAGACGTTGGGACCGTCCGCTGAGCTCGCCCACGCTCGCGATGGAGGACAAGCGCGTTGCCATGCCGGTCGATGAAAACCGCGCGGAACAAATCTCCGATCTTTGTCATTGTCTGCAGCCGGCCGGAAGGCGGCTGATCCGCGATCTCGTCTTGGTCGAAGGAATGTTAACGATCGTATGAATAACTTCTACATTAGCGGGGGGCAGTTTAGAAGGAGCGTTTTTCAAAAGCTGGAGGAGTGGGAGTCTTGCAGGCGGGCCATGGTGGTGGAAATCGATCCCGTCAATAAGACTTCGCGGAAGAGTGTCGAATACGAATCTCCCAAGGAAGCGGCCGCAGATGAATTGCCCGCCATCCTCTTCAAGTACGCTTGCGCGATTGACAACAAGCTTTACACCTGCACCTCAACGGAAATCATTATCTACGACCTCCCGTCTTTTCGCGTGGCGACTTATATTTCGCTCCCCATCTTCAATGATCTTCATCACGTCTATCTAAGTCCGCGGCGAGGCACACTACTCGTCGCGGTTACGGGCCTTGATATCGTCGCCGAAGTCTCGCTCGATGGGGAGTTCCTTCGGCACTGGGACGTGATGGGCGCGGACACGTGGAGCATTTACTCCAGGGACATCGATTACCGCAAGGTTCCGACTACCAAGCCCCATCGCGCCCACGTTAATCATGTTTTTGAGCTGGGAGATGAAATCTGGTGCACGCGATCTCTCCAGCGCGACGCTATCAACCTGGGCGATCCCACGCGCAAGGTTGAAATCGCGATTCAACGTCCTCACGAAGGCTTCCTCTACAATGACTTTCTCTACTTTACTACCGTCGATGGGCACATCGTAATTGTGGATCCGCGAACCCTCAAGATTGAACGTATCCACGATTTGAACAAGATGAGCGGTTCAGGCGGCGAATCTCTGGGCTTTTGCCGCGGATTACTCTTTGAGGACGAGCGTTTTGCCTGGGTTGGCTTCACGCGCATTCGTCCCACCAAGTTTCGGGAAAACGTAAGTTGGCTGAGGCATCCCACCCGTCCCTCTCGCGGAAGTCACGTCACGCTTTACGATCTGCATACTGGAACCCGTCTCGAAGACCTCGAAACCGAGCCACATGGCGTTGGCGTTGTTTCTAATATTTTCCAAATGTAGGGCGCGCTTTCTCACAGCGTTGGCCCTGACTTTGACACCGGGAACACATCTTGCTGGCTGAGATTCGATATCGCTTCCTGCGTCTGGTCGCCCCCCGGCTCCCTTCCACCATGGGTGGCGAAGCTTACGAGGCGAAAAGCAAGCTACAGGTTACCCGGTCGTACCCAGGTGCTGGGCGTACGCGGCTAGGTAAATCCTGCCGCCGAGGGCGCTCTGCGTCCCGGCGCATTCCTGCCGGAGAATGTCGCACAAAAATAGCACGGTGGTGTGTAACGGCGTTGCGTCATAATTCAGATCGGCGCTTTGTGCTCTGCGAACCTATAGCCATGCAGAATCCCGTCATAAAGAACGCATCGCCAAGCTGCGGGAAGAAATAGCTCAAATTAGCGAAGCGAACTGCCGATATGTGCAGGGCGGCAAAAAGATACACAGTGCAGCAGGGGGCAGGGGGATCATGACCGACGACTTCAAGGGTTGCAGGAAATCCTAGACGAATGGGTGGCGCCGACCGACTGGAAAAAACTTTGGACTTGTCGAATCGCTGTTGTCGAATCGCTGTTTGACAGTCCCACCACATAAGACTAGCGCCGTAATTGAGGTGGTCATCACCTTCTCCTCATTTCAGGTTTCCTGAACTAAGTCAGCCCATCTGAAGTAGTCTTTCTTAGCAACCCCAACCCTAGGGAGGTTGCCTATGTTTGCACACCAGGTTTCGCTCGGAGTTGAGCACGATCAACCACGGTTTGCGCAAATGACACAGCGCTGCGTCCTTCGGGCATCGTCCCAAATGTGACGCCGGTCACAGAGAAGTGTGACGAGGGCTCCTGACCCAGCCGACGATTGGTGGTGTAGTGACCTTAGTAACCCCGATTGAGAACTGTGACGAAGCCCAATGGATTTACGCCAGTTGTCGAAGGAAAATGCTGGATATGGTCGGAGGCTCTTGGATTCTGGAATAGAGGGAGTGCAGTTTCCCAGGATAACCAGAGAAATCCATAATCTGGGGTGTTCGGTCTTCTGGGCGGTGCAATCGGCCTGGGCGCAGGCGTAGACCTTCAGAGACGTTTAATCGCGATCAGGCTACGGTCCTCGTGGTCGCGCGCGAGTAGGGAACATAAGAGTAAGCGTGCTCCTCACCAGCCAGGGACTACGACAGACAGATATCGGTATGGGTGTGTAGGTATATGGGGGCAACAATGGCCACGAGCGAAATAATGGAGGAGCGGGTTAAGATCGCGCTTCCCGCAGAAAGCCTCAGTGAGGAGCGGATCGCTTATCTGGAGAGACTGGTCAGTCAAGCCAGAACCGCCGCCGCTGTCTTTACGCAGTTCACCCAAGAGGACGTTGATCGCATTGTCAAGGCGATGGTGCTGGCTGGCTTGGCGCAGGCTCAACCTCTCGCTCGCCTGGCGGTTGAGGAAACCAAGCTCGGAGTGATGGAAGACAAGGTCCTCAAGAACATGGTGGCCACCGAGTTTGTCTACGACTACATAAAGGATAAACGTACGGTTGGCGTCATTCGGGAGATTCCGGACCGCAATCTGGTGGAGATCGCGGACCCGATCGGGGTCATCTTCTCGCTCACGCCGATTACGAACCCCACGTCCACGGTGCTGTTCAAGTGCATCATGGCCATCAAGACGCGCAACGCCGTGATTTTCAGCCCCCATCCAAACGCGTGGCGTTGCTGCTCTGAAGCGGTGAGGATTATGTACGAGGCGGCGTTGAAGCATGGAGCGCCCGAAGGGGTTTTTTCCTGCCTGGAATCGCACACTCTGCAGGACAACGCTTACCTGATGCGGCATAAAGACGTGGCCTTGATTGATGCCACCGGCGGACCGGGTGCAGTCAAAGCCGCCTATAGCTCGGGCAAACCAGCCCTGGGTGTGGGGCCGGGTAACACGCCGGTGTATTTGGAAAAGACGGCGGACCTGAGTACGGCTGTGGTGGACATCATCCTCTCCAAGACCTTCGATAACGGAACCATCTGTGCCTCAGAGCAAACGGTGGTGATCGACGATGAGGTGTATGACCTCGTGCTGAAGAAATTTGCCGAGCTGGGCTCGCACATCTGCAATGAGAAAGAGACGGAACTGCTGGCACGCACGGTAATCGATCCTAAGACCGGGTTTATGCAACCTATGGCAGTCGGGCAAAAGGCTTCCGATATCGCCCGTTTTGCCGGTCTTTCGGTGAAACCGGACACCAAACTCCTGATTGCGCCGATTCAAGGCGTGGGCCGCGAACATCCCCTGTCGGTGGAGAAGCTGTTCCCGCTGCTGGCGGTCTATCGAGCGAAATCCGTCGATGAGGCGCTCAAAGTGTGCATCGACCTGAATCATGCCGGTGGGCTGGGACACACGGCGGTCATTTTCTCGCGCAACGATGAGGTCATCCGCAAGTTCGGTGAGGTGATGAACGCGGGGCGGATCATTGTGAACTCGCCCGGCTCAGTCGGAGCGCTGGGGGCGGTTTACAACGATCTGGTGCCCACCTTCTCCTTCGGATGCGGCACCGGCGGCGGCAACAGTACCACCGATAACATAAACATCTATCACTACCTCAATATCAAGCGTGTGGCTCGGAGGACCCAAGCCCATATGTGGTTCCGAGTTCCCAATCAGATTTATTTCAACCTGAACGCGGTGGAGAATGTGCGCCAGTTCCCATCGCTCTCCACCATCATCGTTACGAATCCGGCCTTGGAGCGGATCGGCCACGTCGACCTGGTCCGGCGGTACATTCCGGAGGGAACCCACGTCCACGTCTCGGTCATTCCCGATGCGGAGCCCGAAGTCAAGGTGGTGATGCAAGGAGTGGAGGCGCTTCATTTCTACAAAGCGGATCAAATTATCGCGCTCGGTGGCGGGTCGGTGATCGATGCGGCGAAGATCATGAAACTCAAGTACGAGTCGCCGGAGGCTGACCTGGAAGAGCTGGCCGCACCCTTTCTGGATCTGCGCAAGCGCGTGGTCCAGTACCCGATCGAGAAAATTAACCGGGCGAGGCTGATTGCCATCTCCACCACTAGCGGAACGGGAAGCGAAGTCACGCCCTTTGCCGTCCTGACCGATAGAGAGCACGGGCGCAAGGTAACCCTGGCGGACTACTCTCTGACCCCGGATGTGGCCATCGTTGATCCACAATTTGTGATGTCCATGCCGAAGGGCCTTACCGCCGATACCGGTATCGACTGCCTCACCCATGCACTGGAAGCTGCAGTTTCCAGCTATGCTTCGGCCTATACCGACTCCAACGCCATGCAGGCGATCTGCATGGTATTCAAGTACCTACCCGTCGCTTATGAGCATCCCCGCGATGAAGAAGCACGCTGCATGATGCACAACGCCGCCTGCATTGCGGCAATGGCGTTTGCCAACGCGTCGGTGGGCGTTAATCACGCCCTGGCGCATGCCTTCGGGGCGCGCTTCAACGTGGCGCACGGCCGCGCCAATGCGCTCATGTTGCCGCACGTCATTGCGTATAACGCGTCCGTGCCCACTAAGTTCGTGCCGTCGCCGTACCAGAAGGGTTATCTCGCGCATAAGAAATACGCGACGATCGCCGATTTGCTGGGTCTGGGCGGCCACACCATCGAGGAGAAGGTGAAGAACCTAGTGATGTCGACAGAACAGTTACTCGACCAATTGTGCTTCCCGCGTTCGATCGCCGACCTGGGAATCTCCAAAGAAGAGTTCGAGCGGGCAATACCTGATCTGACCAAGCTTGCCTTTGATGATCCGTCCTGGCGTTCGAACCCTCGTATGCCGCTGATGAGCGAATTGGCCGACCTGTTTTGGAAGGCATATCGGGGGCGGGGCTTGGCGAAGGTGGCCACTGCGGCTCAGCTACAAAACGCGTAGGGGAGGGTGGTGCGTATGGCAATGATCGCGGAGTGGCTCAAGATCGATGAAGAGCGTGTTGTCCAGGGGTTGCAAGAGGCCGGGGAAAAACTGGACTGTGTCGAGGGCGAAGTGGCTTTGGATTTCTCGGCCGTGCTCCGGATCGATGCGGGTGCGCTCAAAGCGATGGAAGCGTTTGCGGGCACAGCTGACGACAAAGGCGTCAAGGTGGTGTTGCGCGGCGTCAACGTCGGTGTCTACAAAGTGCTCAAACTGGTGAAGCTGGCGTCGCGATTTTCCTTCGTGAGTTGAGAGGCGCGATGTGTGGCAACTGAAGTTCGGCAACTGAATAGGAGAGCTGGCATGCAGAACAATCATCAGGGGGACCGCCTTTCCTGGGGGGACGCCGTTTTCCTCCATCTGGAACGCGAGGGCATGCCCCTCAACGTAGCCAGTGTCTGCGTTTTTGAGGCGGAGATCCCTTTCGAGGCTTTCGTCCAGTTCGTCGAGTCGAAGCTGCCGCTTATTCCCCGCTACCTAAAGCGTGTGGTACCCCCGCCCCTTAATATTGGCCTTCCAGGTTGGGAATACGACCCAACCTTCGACATCCGCAGACACGTACGCGAGGTGACGATCAAGCATGGTTCCGACGCAGAGTTGAAGACGTTTGCGGGGAAAATTCTGAGCACAGTGATGGACCGGCAGCACCCTCTATGGGACCTGACCGTGGTGCATGGGCTGAAAGATAATCGCAGCGGGCTCATTTTCCGCCTGCATCACTGCCTCGCCGATGGCATCGCCGGGGTTGGGATCATGAATGCGCTCATGGACGCGAGTCCAGTGGCTCCTCCCCTGCCCAGACGAAAGCGTCGGCTCCGAGTGCCACCGCCTCCTGACGTTTTGACTTCGCTAACCAACAACTGCGTCGGTTCCTATTCCGAATTCGTCAAGGGAATTCTCGACGCGCTGGGGGACGTATCGAGCCTGGCGGAACGCTCCGCCGCAAATGGCGGGGACTTGGCCACGGGCGAGTTCACCCATCTGCTTCCCGAACTCACCGTGTCCACAGAGCGGCTGCGGTTCAACGTTCTCTACCGCGGGCCCCAGAAACTCGCCTGGGCTGAGGTTCCGCTGGCAGAAGTCAAAGCCATACGGCAAACGTGCGGGACCAGCGTGAACGATGTCATTCTCGCGCTGGTGACGGCGACCATCCGGCGCTACCTCGAACTGCATGGCGACCGCGTTAAAGGGCGACGGCTCCGCATGATGGTTCCGGTCAATCTGCGGGGCACCGACGGTCCGGGTGACTTGGGGAACCGCATCTCCCTGGTTCCGGTCACCATCCCTCTAGATATTCGCAACCCTCGGAAACTGCTGGCTGCCGTCCATAGGAGAACAGAGCTTCTCAAGCGCGCGCATGCCGCCGAATTGGTGAGCTTGACCGGTGGTTTGCTCGGCATGTTCCCGAATTCCGCGCAGGCGCTGGCCGGCCACATCCTGAGCCGGTTGCCGTTCACGCCTTTCAACATGGTCTGTACCAACGTGCCGGGACCGCAATATCCGCTCTACGTGCTCGGCAACAAGATGCTGCACTGCTATCCCTATGTTCCGGTCGGCGGCGAGATGGCGCTCAACTGCGCCATCTTGACTTACGACGGTACGGCGTATTTCGGGTTCAGCGGGTGTGTGCATGCTGCGCCGGATCTGCCGCGTTTGGAAACTTTTCTGAAGTTGAGTTTCACGGAGTTGCGGGAAGCCGCCGGGGTCGCGCCCCCGCGAAAGGGGGAGAAAAAGAAAGTGAAAGTGAAAGTGAAAGAGAAGAGAGCGCGCGCGAAGGCGAAGGTTGCACCGGCACCCTCGGCGTCCGCGCCGGCGCCGGTTCGCGCATCCATTCCCCCTCCACCTCTCAGTTCAGTCGAATCACCAATCCCACCAGGGCCCCCAGTGAAGGAGGGAAAAGTCTTGACGCAATCGATCGCCTAGGAATCGACAAGCAGGAGAGTAGAAAACATGGAAAACATCCAGGCACTTGCGCAAATGACATCTTGGTTGCTAACAGGCCGAATCCTGTTCTTACTCATTCACATTTTGGGTGTCGTAGGTTTTGCCTACATTGTGGCGAAGCGCCTAGTACCGCTCTTTCGGGGGAATCGGGATCTTCGTTTTAACCGGCCATTGGTGCGACTGGGAAGGGTTCTGAAATTCTGGCTGGGTCAGTGGAAGCAACCGCGCTACAAGACCGCCGGAACCCTTCATATTTTCATTTTTGCAGGCTTCATGCTCCTGGCACTTCGCGCCTTCTCTGTGCTTATTGTCGGCGTCTCCGAGAATTTTGTCATGCCCGGCCTTTCAGGAAGAGCCGGTTCTACCTACAACACAATCACGGATTATGCCGCCACCATTGTTTTCCTTTGCATGGTGATCGCTGTGATTCGCCGCCTGGTTTTCAAACCTGCGCGGTACGCTGTACCGGCGAGATACGGCAAAGGTCACACCGTCGACGCCGTCTTCCTTCTGTCGCTGATCGCAATCCTGATGGTGGCCGACAGCCTCTTTGCAGCCGCTAGGGCCGCAGCCCAGTCGCAGGCGGGCCAACCGCTGGAAGTGTTGGCCGCTTTTTCGCTGCCGTGGATGTTGCAGAGTGCGCTCGCCTCAACTTCCTTGCCTACTCTCGGCAGGCTCTACTTCGGCGCTTATCTTCTCCATGAAGTGACGTTTTACTTCTTGCTCTGCTATCGACCCTTTGGAATCCAGTTCCACGTGGAAACATCCTTCTTCAATATTTACTTCGCAAAGTTGGACCGGGAGATTCTGAAGCCGGTGAGATGGGGCGTCAGCGATGAGCATCTTGACCGGGTGAAATCCTTCGGAGTGAAGACGTTCGAAGACTTTACCTGGAAGCACATGCTCGATTTCTATTCCTGCGCGGACTGCGGGCGGTGCTCAGACAATTGTCCCGCCAACGCTGTGGGAAGGCCGTTATCGCCACGATTCATCACCGTCAAGGCCAGAGATTACAGCTTCCAGCATTATCCGGTTCTTGGACGCGGGAAAAATGGCACGGCGCTGGTCGTCAGCAAAGATTCCGGCAGCATTTATTCCGAGGATGAAATCTGGTCGTGCACGACCTGCGGGGCCTGCGAACAAGAATGCCCGCTGCTGATCGAGTACATCGACAAGATCGTCGATCTGCGGCGGGGCATGGTCGACGACGGAAATGTGCCCCAGTCCCTGCAAAAACCGCTGAAGGCGCTAGAGAGCCGCGGCAATCCCTACGGCAAGATGGAGAAGAAGAAGGCCGATTGGGCAAACGCTAAAGAATTTCAGCAAATCTGCCGTGTCAAAACCCTGGACAGTCGTAATGGTGCGGACACTCTTTATTTTGTCGACAGCATCACCTCCTACGATGACCGCATGCAGGCGATCGGACGGGCAACGGCGAAGATCCTCGACCACGTCGGAGAAAAATTTGGAATTCTGGGCGCCGCGGAACGTGACAGCGGCCATGAAGTCCGGCGCTTCGGCGAAGAGACGCTTTTTATGGCCTTGCGGGACCACAACGCGGACGCCATCAAAGCGTCCGGAGTCCGGCGGATCGTCACGGCTGACCCGCACGCCTACAATGCGCTGAAACACGACTACAAGGATGTACCGCCGGTGGAACACATCAGCCAGGTGATCGCCAGAGAAGTGAGAGCCGGCAAAATCAAGTTCAATCCGATAGAAAACGAAAAAAACGTCTACACCTACCACGATCCCTGCTATCTGGGGCGGCACAACCACATTTACGACGACCCCCGGGATGTGCTGGATGCGATTCCGGGTTTGAAGAGAGTCGAAATGAGTCGTTCCCGAGACCGCTCTTTCTGCTGCGGTGGTGGTGGACTGATGCTGTTCTACGAGCCGAAAGAAGATGAGCGAATGGGCGTGAAGAGAGTCAAGATGGCCGCCGAAGCCGGAGCCAATGTGATAGTGACGGCCTGTCCATTCTGCATGGTGAATATCGAAGATGCGATCAAGGTCGCAGGCTTGGATGGAAAGATGACTGCCATCGATCTGGCGGAACTGGTCGACAAGCAAATTGCTCGTGAATGTACGACTTAGAGAAAGAGCACGCTGCCGAAATCAAGGAATGCGTGATGGCTTCGTCCGATGGACTCGAGTGAGATTGGCAGTAAAAGCTATTCGCGGAGGTTAGTGTGGAAATTCTAGTTTGCGCAAGAAGAGTACCTGACACTTCGGAAAACGAGATTCAGCTCAACAGCGCCGGAAACGACATCGAGCGTGACGAGTTGGTCTATTCCATAAATGAAGCGGACAACTATGCGGTCGAAGAGGCACTTCAGATCGTCGCCAGAGTCGGAGGAAAGGTCACCGTCGCCACGGTTGGTGGCGAAGATGACGAGGAGATCCTGCGCCGGGAGATGGCGATGGGCGCGAATCATGGCGTGCTGATAACGGACAAGGCCTTCGGGGGATCAGACGGCAGGGGTATCGCCACCATCCTGAAAGCCTTCGTGCAGAAGGGGCATTACGACCTGATTTTGACGGGGGTCCAGGCAGAGGACGGGGGCGCTCAGGTCGGCGGAATGCTGGCGGCGCTGCTCGACTATCCGTTTGCTTCTCTGGTCAACTCCATCGAGGTGCTCGAAGGCAAGAAGCTGAGAGTCGGCCGCGAAATCGAAGGCGGTAACAAGGAAATGAGCGAGATTGATCTGCCTTGTGTGCTGTCGATTCAGACTGGCATCAATGAACCACGCTATGTCGGCATGAAAGGCATTCGGCAAGTGGCCTCTATCCCCATCCCAACTTTCGGCGCACCCGACCTGGGAGTTGGCGCAAGCGCTGTAGGGGAAGCTGCAGCAAAAGTGAAGCGAGTGGACTACTTCGTCCCTACGCTGGGCAAGGGAGCCGAAATTCTGCGCGGCAGCCGGGAAGAGAACATCGACAAAGTTCTGGAGTTAGTGACAGCCAAAGGAGGGTTGAAATAATGGCTCGCATCTTCACCTACATCGTGCACAGACGTGGCGTAGCCGACGATTCCGCGTTCGAACTGGCGGCCGCTGCCCGAAAGATCGATGCCGCGGCTTCGCCGACGGCCATTCTCACCGGCTGGGGTGGGGACCTCGATGCCGCGTGCGACGCCATTCGCGCTTCGTACGCTGAGACATGGAAAATTGCCAACGAGGCTCTTGCCTACCCCAATGCTGAACTAGTCCGTAAAGCCCTGCACAAGCTCCTGCCGAGCAACAGCATTGTGCTAGTTGCCCATGATCATTTCGGAATCGACCTGGCACCGGGTCTTTCCATCAAGACCAATTCAGCTTTCGTCTCCGACGTGTTGGACATCGTCGGACTTGAAGGTGCCGACCTCAAAGTAGTCCGCCAGGAGTTTGGCGGACAGGTGAGTGCTCATGTTCGTTGTGACGTTTCATCGGGCGCGGTGGTCACCCTACGTCCGGGCGCATTCAAACCGCTCGAAGGCCCTCCCGTCAGCGGCGACGTCATCGACAAATCCAACGACGTCGGCGCTCTGGTATCGGGCCGGCGCTATCTGGAGACGGTCGTCGCCGAGGCGGGTGCCGTCGATATCACCAAGTACAACGTTTTGGTGTCCATCGGCCGTGGCATCCAGGAAAAAGACAATGTGGCCATGGCGCAGGAACTGGCTGACGCCCTGGGTGCGGCGCTGAGCTGCTCGAGACCCGTGGTCGACGCCAAGTGGATGGATAAGTCACGTCAGGTGGGCTCATCCGGAAAAACCGTCAAACCCAAGGTCTATCTGGCATGCGGCATCAGTGGCTCTTTCCAGCATCTGGCTGGCATCAAAGGCAGTCCGTTCCTGATCGCCATTAACAAGAACCCGAAGGCTCCCATCTTCCAGGTTGCAGATGTCGGAATTGTCGATGACATCCTGGAGTTATTGCCGGAATTGACCAACAAAATCCGTGAAATGCGAAAAGTCGCATAGCAAAGTGAGGCACCGCCGATGATTACAAATAAAACCCTAAAGTTAAGCTTGAAATCGCTTAGGGACTTCGCAAAGAAGCGTCTGCCGGACGAAGTTCTCCGCGAGCTTGATGACCGCGACGAATGTCCAATCGAAATCGTCCACCATATGTGCAATCCGGATCAACTGGGCATTCAGCTCCTGTTCGTCCCCGAAGAGTTCGGGGGCATGGGCGGCGGCGCCTTCGATGTGTATTGCGTCTGTGAAGAAATGGCGCGCATCGATCTGGGGGTTGCCACGGCTGTGCTGGCGACTTTTCTCGGCAGCGATCCGATTACGGTCGGTGCCACTCCGGAGCAGAAGAAAATCTGGCTGACGCGTATCGCGGAAGAAGGAATTTTGTTCGCCTACGGCGCCACCGAGCCGGAAGCGGGCAGCGACCTGGGATCGCTTCGCACTACAGCGGACCCGATCAACGAGAACGGCCGGGTCGTCGGTTACAAGATCAACGGCAACAAGCAGTGGATCAGCAATGGCGGAATCGCCGATGCCTACACGGTTCTGGCCAATACGCCGGGCGGTCCAAGTTGGTTCGTGGTAGAGAAGGGCGCGACGGGTTTCAGCCACGACGAGCCGGAAGACAAGCATGGCATTCGCCTCAGCAACACGGCGGCCCTTGCGTTCAGCGACGTTTATGTCCCCATCGACCGGCTCATCGGCGGCGTCGAAGGCCAGGGTTTGAACCAAGCGCAGGCCGTGTTCGGTTACACCCGCCTGATGGTCGCGGCGTTTGGCCTGGGTGGCGGCTGGGCTGCGCTCGATCGAGCAATACCCTACTCCACCAAGCGCATTCAGGCCGGGGCGCCGCTCTCGGAAAAACAAGGTTACACACACAAGCTCATCGTGCCGCACGTGGTGCACCTGGAGGCAGCCCGCGCTTACATCGAAGAGACCGCGGAGCGCATCGACGCCGGCACTGAAGGCAGCTTGAACACCGAGGGCGCAATCGCCAAGTACATGGCAACCGAAGCCGGCAATGCGGCCGCCGAGGCTAGCATCCAGGCGCTCGGAGGTTACGGTTACACGCACGAATATATGGTCGAGAAGATCAGCCGCGACGTTCGCATCACCACGATCTACGAAGGCACGTCCGAGATCATGGAGATGACCATCAGCCGCGATCGTTGGCAGTCTCATCTGAAAACGCGCGGGCAGCACTATCACGAGCGAGCGCGAGAATTCGAAGCGCTGCACGCCCGCCAGCCGAACGTGGGCGCTGACGTTGCCGCACTCGCTTTGCACGCGCTGGCTGAGGTTATGGAAAAAGCGCGGGTGGCGCGCCTGACCCGCTATCAACATATTCTCCTGCGGCTGGGTGAGTTGATTGCGTATGCCGAGTGTGCGGGCAGTTTATCCCGTCGCGCAGCGCTGATGGCCGACGGCAAGCTCAACGAAAAAGCGAACCTGCGTTTCGACGCAACCGCACTCGCGGCGATCAGCCGCATCTTTGCCCGCGATGCCGCGCTCAAGGTGGCGGAAGACGGTTTGCGTTGGGTCGTCGGAGCCGGGGGCGTCAGCGATTCCGAGATCGCGGAGTTTGAAACAAGTTTGGGATTGTCCGCGATTCACCAGGCGCAGTCGGGGCTTATTTCGGACTTGGATTCCATAGCAGACGTACTGTACGGCCGCGCGGCCAAGCGCACGGAGGCGGCTGCCTCGCATTTTGCGGCTGCGTAGCATTTTATAGATGGAGTTTGCAGGAGCCTTAACATGGAAAACACTTATTATCGGGCCATCGCAATTGTGGGAGTTGGGGCAGCTTTACCCGATGCTCCGAACGCAGCGGCTTTCTGGAAAAACGTGAAGGACGGCCGCTACAGCATCAGCGAGGTTACCCCCAACCGCTGGGACCCGGCACTTTACTACGATCCCGATCACAGCGCCCCGGACAAGACTTACTCCAAGATCGGCGGCTGGGTGCGCGAGCAGGTGTGGGATCCCCTGAAATGGCGCCTGCCCATTCCGCCGCGGGTCGCCGATGCCATGGATGGGTCGCAGAAATGGGGCATCGCTTGCACGCGCGAAGCATTGGAAGACTACGGCTATCCCCAGCGGCCGCTCAACTCCGATCGCACGGCCGTGATCCTGGGCAATGCCCTGGGCGGGGAGAAACATTATTTCACCGCGCTGCGCGTGTATTTTCCTGAGTACGCCCGCGAGTTGGCCGGAAGCGCCAGTTTCGCCGCGCTGCCGGCGGCGGTACGTCGCGACATCACCGCCGAATTGCACGATCGGATGTGTGCGCGTCTCCCCCAGGTCACGGAAGACAGCATGCCCGGCGAGTTGGCCAACTGCATTGCCGGTCGAATTGCGAACGTCTTCAACTTCCGCGGTCCCAATTACGTGGTGGACGCCGCGTGCGCATCGGCGATGGCGGCGATCAGTTCAGCGGTCGAAGGCCTGGTGCAAAACGATTTTGACGTGGCGATCAGCGGCGGCATCGACCGCAATATGGGCGTCTCTTCCTTCGTCAAGTTCAGCAAGATCGGCGCTCTCTCGGCGACTGGCACTCGTCCCTACGCCGAGGGAGCCGATGGCTTCGTCATGGGCGAAGGGGCGGCGATCTTTCTGCTCAGGCGTCTGGCCGATGCCGAGCGCGATGGGGACAAGATCTACGCCGTGCTGCGCGGCATGGGCGGATCGAGCGACGGCAAGGGAAAAGGCATCACCGCGCCCAACCCGATCGGCCAAAAATTTGCCATCGAGCGCGCCTGGGAGAATGCCGGATTGTCGCCGGCTACCGTGGGTTTGATCGAGGGCCATGGCACATCCACCGCCGTGGGCGACGTTGTCGAAGCGCAAAGCATGATCGATATACTCAGCAGTTTTCATCTCCCCTTGCACTCAGTGGCGCTTGGTTCGGTAAAGTCGAACTTCGGGCACCTGAAGGGAGCGGCCGGCGCTGCCGGACTGCTGAAGACCGCCTTCGCGCTTCGGGATAAAGTACTGCCGCCGAGCGTGCATTGCGAGCATCTCAATCCGAACATCGACTTTGCCCATTCTCCGCTCTACGTCAATACCGAACTGAAACCATGGACGATGCCCGCGTGTGGCGTGCGCCGAGCCGCTCTGAGTGCTTTTGGTTTTGGCGGCACCAATTTCCACGCTGTGCTCGAAGAATACATTCCGGGCAGGTTGAACGGAAATGGCAAGCGGTCAGTGGCGGTCAGTGAGATACCGCCGCAAGTGAGAGAGCCCATTATGAATGTGGAAGGTGTTTCCCGCACTTCTAGTTCTTCTCCTTACAAAGCTCCGTTGCGCGGAGCACTGGTCATCGGTGCCGCTTCTGAAGCTGCGCTCATCGAGCGTTTGCGCGCGGTAGAGAAGCACGCCAAAGCAGGGCACGCACCAGCGCCAACTGCTCCGGCTGAATCCGACCTGCGCGCGCCCGAGCGCCTGGCCATCGACTACGTCAACGCCACCGAACTGGCGGACAAAACAGGCAATGCACTCAAAGCGCTCGCGGCTAATCAGCCGGCAGTGTGGAAAGCCCTGCGGGCACAAGGCATCTTCCGCGGTCACGGTCCGGCGCCCAAGGTGACGTTCCTGTATACCGGCCAAGGCTCGCAGTACGCGAACATGCTCCGGTTGCTCCGGGCAACGGAGCCGATTGTGGCTGAAACCTTTGCCGAAGCCGATCGCGTGATGACGCCCTTGCTCGGCAAGCCGCTCAGCGAATTCATCTTCGTTGACCAAACCGACGCGGACGCCGTCGCCAAGGCCGAAGACGATCTCCGCCAAACCGAGATCACGCAACCCGCCGTGCTGGCAATCGACCTCGCGCTGACCCGGCTCCTGGCCGCATACGGCATCGAACCTGATTTCACGATGGGACACAGTTTGGGTGAATACGGAGCGCTGGTCGCGGCCGGCGGCCTCCCTTTTGTGGACTCACTGGAAGCGGTCAGCGCTCGCGGCCGAGGAATGACCCAGGTGGCGATGGACGACAACGGCCGTATGGCCGCAGTGTTCGCTCCGCTTGAAGAAGTCGAGCGAATTCTCAAGACGATCAACGGGTACGTCGTGATTGCCAACTTCAACAGCAGCCGTCAGGCGGTTGTCGGTGGCGCGAGCAAAGCAGTCGAGAAGGCCATGGAAGCCTTCCAAAAAGCTGGCTATGAGGTGTCTGCATTACCTGTCAGCCACGCCTTCCACACAACGATCGTGGCGGGAGCCAGCAAGCCGCTGCGGCAAGTTCTGGAGCGCCTGCATCTCGAATCGCCCCGTTTACCAATCGTCGCGAACACAAGCGGCGAATTTTATCCAACAGGGCTTGACGTCGTGCCGAAGATGCTGGACATTCTCACGCAGCAGGTTGCTTCTCCTGTCCAATTTGTTAAGGGTCTGCGCACGCTGTACGATGCCGGCGCTCGTGTGTTTGTTGAAGTTGGACCGAAGAAGGCGTTGCAGGGATTTGCCGAGGATGTGCTCGGCGGCCACAGCGATGTGGTTTCGCTGTTTACCAATCATCCGAAGGTCGGGGACATTGTGGCATTCAACCAGGCGCTGTGCGGCCTGTACGCGGCGGGACTCGGCCGCGGAACCGCGGAAGCCTTGCGCGAGTCCGCGGTGACGACCGTGACCGCCATTCCCTCACCGTCGGAAACCCCTAAGTCAGTCCTAGTGGCGGTGCACCCAACCCACGCCTCTACCGCAACCGGGGCCTCTCCCTCGACGGCCGCCTCCACCGCACGAACGGCGCCAGCCACGCCGTCCAACGGCGATCGCCTCAACGAGCTGGGCCGTTTGTTCGCCGACGTTCTCGATCGCGGCTACGAAATCTATCGCGGCAAGGGTGGTGTGACCACCTCCTCCCCAGTGGTCATCACCGGCGCGGCGTTAGGCCTGCCCGGAACCGAGCGCATCTTCGACGACGGCAACATCGGCCGCATTCTCCAGGGGGATCAGTTTATCGGTTCGATCCCCGCGCGCTTCAGACAAGCCATGCTCGACAAACACATCACGCGCCTGGTAAAGAGCGAAGCCGGAGAACCCAGGTTTGAGACGCTCAGCAGTGTGGCCGACGTTATCAAGCTGGCGGGCCGAGGAGGGGCTTTTAATCTGGAAGATGAATTCGGAATTTCCTCCGAACGCGTGGCCGCCCTCGACCGTGTCACCCAACTGGCGATCGCCGCGGGCCTCGACGCCTTGCGCGACGCCGGCATCCCGCTGGTTATGCGATACAAGACCACGACCAAAGGCACGCAACTACCGGAGCGCTGGGGATTGCCCGATGCTCTGCGCGATGAAACAGGCGTGATTTTCGCATCCGCTTTCCCGGGCTTGGACTCTTTCGCGGACGAAATGTCACGCTACTACGCGGACCATGCTCGCCACGACCACTTGGCAATGCTCGAATGCTTGCTTGCTCGCGCAGGCGAGGGGAATGGTCATTCCAATCTGGTGCGGGAGATCAACCGGCACATCGACGAATTGCGCACCGCCATCGACAAAGAGCCGTATGTCTTCGACCGGCGCTTCCTGCTCCGAGTCCTGTCCATGGGGCATTCGCAATTCGCGGAATTCATCGGCGCCCGCGGTCCCAACACTCAAGTCAACTCTGCTTGCGCGAGCACCACGCAGGCGGTATCGCTGGCGCAGGATTGGATTAACGCCGGGCGGTGCAGCCGGGTGATTGTCATCTCGGCCGACGACGTCAGCTCCGATCATCTGATCGGGTGGATGGGCGCTGGCTTCCTGGCCACGGGAGCGGCAGCCACCGACGCAGTGGTCGCCGATGCCGCCATTCCCTTCGACCGCCGGCGCCACGGCATGATCATCGGTATGGGCGCCGCAGCTCTGGTGGTGGAGAGTGCCGACGCCGCGCGTGAACGTGGAATACAGCCCATCTGCGAGGTGTTGTCCACCACGACGAACAACAGCGCGTTTCACGGTACTCGTCTCGACGTGCAACACATCGGCCAAGTGATGGAGGCCCTGGTAGCCAAAGCGGAAGCGCGCAGCGGCGTTTCTCGTGAACAGATCGCGCCACTTACGGTTTTCGTTTCCCATGAAACCTATACCCCGGCGCGCGGCGGCAGCGCTTCCGCCGAGATCCACGCGCTGCGTCGTGTCTTCGGCGACGCCGCGGATCGCATCGTGATCGCCAACACCAAGGGCTTCACTGGTCATGCCATGGGCACAGGCATCGAAGATGTCGTCGCCGTCAAGGCGCTCGAAACCGGACGCGTGCCCCCGGTCGCCAACTTCAAGGAAGTTGATCCGGAGTTGGGACCCTTGAACCTGTCGAAAGGCGGAGCCTATCCCGTCGAGTACGCCATACACCTCGGAGCGGGCTTCGGTTCGCAGATCAGCATGATGCTGCTGCATTGGGTCAAGACGAAAGACGGGATCCGTCCCAGCCCGAGTGCTCTGGGCTATACCTACCGCATCACCGATGCCAGCGCCTGGAGTGCCTGGCTGAAGACCGTCGCGGGTCGCCCGGCCGCCGATTTGGAAATCGTCCACCGCACGCTGCGCGTGCGCGATGACGGGTCGGCGCCGGTCGCAGACGCTGCTCAGCAATCACGAACGGCACGAGCGAAAACCACGGTGCCAAGCAGCACCGTGCAAGCACCACCACCGACGCCAGTCGTCACTGCGAAACCGGCGCCACCGCCGCCGAGTACAATCGCTGAACCGGAGCCCAAAGTTAGAGGTGACGCCGATGCTACCCCCGCACCGTCAACACCGGGGACAAAGGGCGATTCAAAATTCGATCCAAAGAGCGATCCAGTGAAAGAAAGAATACTGGGTCTGGTAGCCGAGAAAACCGGTTATCCGGTTGACATGCTCGATCTGGATCTTGATCTCGAAGCCGATCTGGGCGTCGACACAGTTAAGCAGGCGGAGGTCCTTGCCACCCTCCGCGAGGCTTACAAGATTCCGCGCGACGAGAACCGGAAGCTGCGCGATTATCCAACCCTGGCGCACGTAATCCGCTTTGTATATGAGAAACGCCCCGACCTGGCGGGCACGGTTTCGGCTCCATCCGCTGCGGCACCGGCCAAGAAGGAAGAGTCCAAACTGGTGGTTACGCCGGCGTCCGCGGAGATTGTGGCGAAAAACGACAATGGCGACTCCGTGAAAGATCGTATTCTCGCGTTGGCGGCGGAGAAGACAGGTTATCCCATCGAGATGCTGGATCTCGATCTCGACCTCGAAGCCGACCTCGGCGTCGACACCGTGAAACAGGCGGAGATGTTGGCTGCCATCCGAGCGGCCTACGACATTCGGCG
>Ga0182015_10002842_pt1 | contig 20187 bp, 13 predicted proteins | sample 712P3MmetaG_FD_120478 | JGI IMG/M metagenome (GOLD analysis project Ga0182015, IMG submission 120478) | Permafrost microbial communities from Stordalen Mire, Sweden - 712P3M metaG | ecosystem: Environmental > Terrestrial > Soil > Wetlands > Permafrost | place: Sweden: Stordalen | collected...
AAAAGCGCGGTGCAGTTGCTCATCGACTGCCGGGAGTTGTATAGTTCCAACCAACTAACACTTGATCGTTCCAGCACCACCAATGGGAAACCCTATCTGAGAGACAAATTGGACTGAAGCTCGCGCAACAGATGTCGTGTGAAATGCGGAATGTTTCAGCCGGAAGGGAACTCTGATTTTGACTCTCCTGTTCTTTGGGCTGTTCGCGTTCTCTCTCGCTTTCTCGTTTGTCGCTACCCGTGACGTGCGGGACTTGGCGACCCGCAGAGGCTGGGTTTCTGCGCCGCGAGATGGACGCCATATCCACCAGGCTCCGCTTCCCCGGTTAGGGGGTGTAGCGATTTTCATGGCGTTCTCGGTCAGCTTGGGCGTTTGGCTGGCGCTCTCCCTGATATTTCCCCGCTTGCTCGAAGGACTCGCTCCTGCCACGCTTCTCCGTATTTATGTTCCAGCGTGCTTGATTTTTGCTCTCGGCATCTATGACGATCTTCGCGGCGCGGGGCCGTATTTGAAATTTACCGTGCAGGCAATCGCCGCCGTTCTGCTGTTTGCCGGCGGAATGCGCGTTCTTAGTCTGCCGCTGATTTTTTCCCACTCGCTGCCCTGGTTCGTCGGTTTGCCGCTCACCGTGCTGTGGGTAGTTGCGGTTACCAACGCCTTCAATCTGATCGATGGCCTGGACGGTTTAGCCGCAGGATCTGCCTTGTTTTCGACATTGGTGTTTTTTGTTGTCTCGCTGGTCGATCATTCGTGGCTCGGCTCGCTGATGAGCGTGACGCTCGCCGGCGCTATCCTCGGATTTCTTCGCTTCAACTTCAATCCGGCCACGATTTTCCTCGGGGACTCAGGCAGCCTGTTCATCGGTTTCGTGCTCAGTGCCCTGGCTCTTGCAGGAGCCCAGAAGGCGCCGACCTTCGTCGCCGTGGCGATTCCCGTAGTCTCGTTCGGATTGCCAATTCTCGAAACACTGCTGTCTATCCTGCGACGGCTGATCAGCGGCCGACCCGTTTTCACCGCCGATCGCGAACACATCCACCACAAGTTACTGCAGATGGGTTTTTCACATCGCCAGGTGGTGGTCGTTCTCTACGCCGTCTCCGCCGTGTTTGCCATGCTCAGCCTGTTTCTGTTGTGGCCAACCGGTAGCACTCTGGGGCTCGTGCTGGCGGTGGTCGGCACCGGCATCTGGCTGGGAGTGCAGCATCTCAACTATGTTGAGTTTGGCGAACTGCGGAGAGTCGCGCAGCGCACCATTGACCAGCGCCAGATTGTGATCAACAATCTTTCGGTGCGCCGCGCCGTCGAAGAACTCAAAGTGGCCGCTAATTTCAATCAGCTGCGCAGCACCCTGGTCGCCGCCTTCGACAGCAACGATTTCGATGCCTTCGAATTGCACCTTAAGTCCTCGCCCGGCGACCAACTGACGCCCAGCGAAACCAACCGCCCTTTTCACTGGAGCAAGTTTCCCCACATGGCGGCAATTTCCAGCCAGCCTTCCTGGAAGCTCACGCTGGACCTCGTGACATCCTCGAACCAGCGTCGGGGCTCCCTCGTCGTTTACCGCACCTATAGCCACCGTAATCTGCAATTGGATGTCAACCTCCTGACTTCCGAATTCCCCGCGATCCTCGCAGATGCGCTTGATCGAGTGTTGACCATGCCCCAGGTTCTCGTACCGGCTTCACAAGACGACGCCCCGTTTCTGGCCGCAAACCTCTAACGGCTTTTAAAACATTCGAAGGGAAGGTCGGGATCCTGCTCCCTTCCTTTTGATCCCTGAGTTAATATGGAGGCGATTATGGATCGGAGCTTTCGCAAATCACCGAATCCAATTGCAGGGACTCCCGACGGAGAGCGTCGTCGGCGTGTGCGTCAAAAACTCCACACTCCGGTGTATGCCAGCTTCAATGGTCTCCACACCGGCATGGTTGTGGATCTGAGCGAATTGCTCGACCTGCACGAAGACGGCTTCGCCGTCCAAACCAGCGAACGCCTGGAAATGAATCGAGGCGTCGCGCTTTGTCTTGATCTCCCGGAAACCAAAAGTTTCATTCATGGCAGTGGCCAGGTCATATGGAGCGATGACACCGGTCGCGGAGGTGTCCGCTTTTCCGCCCTTCCCGAGAGTTCCCGCCACATATTGAGAGAATGGCTTTTTGCCAACCTTCTGATTGCCTGCGCCAATCACGCGGCTCGCACCGAGCAACTCCTGGGCCGCGAGGAGCCGGCCCGCGAAGAGAATTTACCCGAGCCCATACGGCGCACTGCCACCGGCAGTGCTGTCCCGATCTCCGATCATGACGAAACGCTCTCGATGGAAGCGGCGATGGAAGCGGTTCGCCGCGAAGTCGGCCAGATCGGTGACGACGTCGATGCCGTTTTGCGGCTCATCACGGAAAACGCACTGAGTCTCACTGGAGCCAGCGGCGTCGCTCTGGCACTGCTCACGGATGACCAGATGATCTGCCGGGCGCGAGCCGGCGAACCAGCTCCACCCCTGGGTGCCCCCGTCGACGTAAATCACGGATTGTCTGGAGAATGCGTCCGCAAGGCTCTCCTTGTTTCCTGCGAAGATGCGGAAAACGATCCGCGCATCCATCCGGAAGTTGCTCGCAACCTGGGCATCGCCTCGCTCTTGGCCACTCCCGTTGTTTTCGATTTCCAGGTAGTCGGCCTGCTAGAGGTTTTCTCTCCGCATCCGCGCGCTTTCACCCAGCTCCACGGAATGTTTTTGGAGCGGCTCGTCCAATTGATTCCGAAAGTTCACAGCGCAGAAAACAGTCCAGAAAATATTGCAGAGATTAGCGCGCAGACCGAACCTGAAGGGACGCAGCCTGAAAACCCTCAACCGCTAACGCCGATCGAGCCCGAAGCGATGCCCGACGCGTCTTGGCCCGGCGCGTCGCAGTTCGGATCGGCCGAGTCAGTTCCGATCCCCGCGACTCGCGAACCCTCGCTTGAACCGAAGCCGGAGGTCGCCGCGCAAGTCTCCGAGTCGGCATCCGGACATATCGAGGAGGTTCCGGATCCGGTCCCCGATCCCGTCCCCGAAAATGCGCCCGAAACCCCATCTCGCCTGCTTTATCGCTCGCTGATCGGGCTGGTGATTGTGGTTGTGGCAACGGTCATCGGCTATGTAGCCGGTCCTGCAGTCGAAAAGCATTGGACTCCCTCGCCGCAGGCGTCGCAGCGGCCAGTGGGCGAGCCCGACCGTGTGGTCCCGGCCGTTTCACGGGAAAGCGTCAGCGATCGCACCGCGGCCTCGAACTCCCTGGAGGAATTGCAAAAACTTGCGGCCCAGGGAGACGCTGACGCACAGTGGCAGCTCGGTGTCCGCTACCACAGCGGAGAGGCGCCCGATGACGCGAAAGCCGTGCAATGGTTCCAGCGAGCCGCCGAACAGGGTAATATCGCCGCCCAGAGTGCGCTCGGCGCCTACTATTGGAGAGGACGTGGTGTCCCTGAGGATTTGTCCAAAGCGTACTTCTGGTCGACGATCGCAATGGCCCAGGGCGACGAGATCAGCAAAGGCCGGCTCCAGGGGCTGGCCAAGCAAATGACCCCGGCACAGGTGTCCATCGCGCGCCAGCAGGCCGAAATCTGGATCCGCTCCCATAGCCAACCAGCGAAATCCGAATCCAACTGAAGTAGCCCGCCCATCACACCACAGACAGACGCATTCCCTCAGCCGTAGAATATTCGTGTGGCCACGCTGCAAGACATTTTGACGGCAGATGATCGCGTCCGCGAAGGCGACCCTGCTCTTTGGGAAAAGCTGGATCGCAATCGCGTCCGCTGCTATGCCTGCGGACACTGCTGTCCCATTCCTGACGGACAACCGGGTGTCTGCAAGGTTCGCTTCAACCATGGCGGCACGCTCTACGTTCCCTGGGGCTACGTCGCGGGAGTGCAGTGTGACCCCATCGAAAAGAAGCCCTTCTTCCACGCTCACCCCGGTGCCCTCGCCTACAGTTTCGGAATGCTCGGCTGCGATCTGCATTGTTCTTATTGCCAGAACTGGGTCACGTCGCAGGCGTTGCGCGATCCGAATGCCGTATCACCGCCGCTCGAGGTCGATCCCGAACTGCTGGTCAAAGACGCGCTCGCCCAGGGCGCAAAAGTGCTGGTCAGCACCTATAACGAGCCCCTGATCACGAGCGAATGGGCGGTTGCGGTTTTCCGTCAAGCTCGCCAGGCCGGCTTGCTCACCGCCTATGTTTCCAATGGCAATGGAACTCCGCAGGTGCTCGAATATCTCCATCCCTGGATTGATCTCTACAAAGTCGATCTAAAGAGCTTCGACGATCGTCATTATCGCCAGCTCGGCGGACGCCTGCAGCCCATCCTCGACACCATCCGCGCTTTGCACCAGATGGGTGTCTGGCTCGAGATCGTCACCCTGCTCATCCCCGGCTTCAACGACAGCGATGACGAACTCCGCCGCCTGACCGCATTTCTAGCCGGCGTTTCGCCCGATGTCCCGTGGCACGTCACCGCTTTTCACCAGGACTACAAAATGACTTCGCCTTCCGACACAACTCCCGAAGATCTGCTGCGCGCCGCCGCCATGGGCCGTGAAGCCGGGTTGCGCTACATTTACGCCGGCAATCTTCCTGGGAAGGTCGAGGGCCTTGAGGACACTCATTGCCATGCCTGCGGCGAAATGCTGATCCAGCGCTATGGATATTCCATCGAAAGGTACAAGTTGACTCCGGAAGGCAATTGTCCGGCATGCCACGCGCCAGTTCCCGGTCGCTGGTCGAAGAGATTTGACGGCCAGATCGCCGCCTCGCCTTTTCTGCCCCGCAGTCAGTCGCAATTGGTTAGAATCCTCTCGCGACCATAATCGACATTCATGCGAACCGCGAGAACATCGATCCTGGCAGTCCCGGTGTGTCTGATCTTGGTGTGTCCGCTCTTGGTGTGTCTGATCTTGATCACTCTGGGCTGTTCTCCGCGTGATTTTCTCACGCGCCGGCTTGCCGCCGACCTGATCCTGGCCTCCGACGCCTTCAAAGCGCCGCAGTTGTTCTGGGTCAGGACCGGCATAATTTCCAACAAAGATTTCAGTTCTCCCGACTTCATGGTGTTGCAGAGCCGCGGATGGATCGTCGGCAGCGAGAAGAAGTGTCCCGCCGGAATCGATCCTCCACCCTGCTGGGATGTATTGCTCACGCCGGTCGGTATCGATACCATGCGGCCCCTGATTTTGAATGGATTGCCCGAAAATGGCCCGACCATCCAAGTCGCGCGCCGTGAACTGCTGGGCGTTTCGGGAATCAGCAAGGCCGGCAACTTCGCCGAAGTCGAATTCGCCTGGCATTGGGTTACGGTGAATCAAGTCGGCGCGGCGCTGTACGACAGCGGAGTCCATTACCGCTCGACTGTCTCCTTTCGCGAATATGACGACGGCTGGCGCATGGTGGAGCAAAACGTCCCCAGCAACCAGACCCTCGATGAAGCGCTGCACAACGGTCAACCAATCCCACCATAAAAGACCGCGCCTGTAGAGACGGGGCTTGCCCCGTCTTTCGTCGCCAACGGAGACGCGGCCAGCCGCTTCTCTAAAGAAAAACTGCATGTTCCAGTAAGGGCTCAACCAATCTATGCGATCTTCAATCCTGCTCACGATACTAGCGCCAGTCATTTCGGTTTCGATCTTTGCGCACGCTCAGACCACCAAGCCCAAACTCACCTTCGACGAATTCTTCGACTCGGTGAGCTTCAATACCGTAAAAGTCTCGCCCGATGGCAACTCGGTTGTCATCGCAGCCGAAAAGGCGGACTGGGAACAGCAGATTTTCCGCAAGGAACTCTGGCTCTACCGAGCTGCGAGCGCCGGCTTGGCCTCTGGGAACTTGACCCAGTTGACCCAATCCGGACATGACAGCTCGCCGCAGTGGTCGCCCGACGGCCACTGGATCGCCTTTCTCTCGGGACGCAAAGCCGGCGATACCAAGAATCCAGACGCGGGAGACGGCAAAAAAAAAACCGACGCCGATAACCAAAACAAAGCTGCTAAAAACAAACCTGCTAAAGACGACAAAGACGTCGCGCAGCTCTTCCTGATTTCCCCCAGCGGCGGCGAGGCCTTTGCCATCACCTCCGGCGAGGACGAAGTCCACGCCTTCGCCTGGTCCGCGGACTCGAAGGCAATTTACTTCGCCACCCGCCAACCCTGGACCAAGCAGCAGAACGACGATCACAAAAAAGATTGGAAGGATGTGATCCGCTACCGCGGCGACGAGCGCGGCGATGGTATCTTCCGTCTCAATCTCGAAGAGGCCCTGGCGCGCCACGCCGCCCTCGGTCCCAAGGAAATCCCCGACACGGAAAAAGATTCCGGCGCAACCCCCGGAGCCACCACAATTGCGCGCGCGCCTCTGAAGGTAGATCAGATCAGCATCTCCCACGGCGGCCAGCGCTTGGCATTCGTGACGTCGTCGGTATCCGAACGTCAGGAAAAGGTCGAAGACGTCGAACTGTACCTCGTCAACCTGACCAGCAATGCGACCGAAGCCACGCCGATCCGCCTCACCCACAATGAAGCCATCGAATTGAATTTGGAATGGTCTACCGATAATCGCCATCTCTTTTTTCAAGTCAACAATGGATCGCTGGAGCGGAAGTATGAAGACCCGCAACCGCGTCTCTACTGGGTCGACACTTCCGACGGCGCGTCTGAAAAAAGAGAAGTACAGCGCTGGTTTGCCGACTTCCCCGGCGAAGTCGTGCGTTACACGCCGCTGCCCGACGGCTCCGTGCTGTGTGTTTGCCGTCTCGGAACCGAGGTGCAGTTCGCATCCCAGGCCAGTCCCAAAGCCGCCATTGTGAAGCGCGAGGGATGGGCTGGAACCTATGAAATCCCGTCTGCCGCGGAGCAATTGCAAAGCTCGCGCATAGCGTTTGCCTACTCGGCGACCGACCGGCCCACCGAAATCTACATCGCCGACGGCCCCGACAAACTGGCCCAGGCGCGCCCAGTCACGGCTTTCAACAAGCTGTTCACCGAGCGCGACCTGCCGCAGGCCAAGCCCTATCGCTGGACTTCCGACGACGGCACGCCCATCGAAGGCATGCTGATGTATCCGCCGGGAAAATTTGAGGCGAAGAATCTGCCGACATTTGTATTTATCCACGGCGGCCCACAGGATGCCGACGGTAACCACTTCGAGGCCGATTGGTATCAGTGGGATCGCCTCGCCGCCACAGCGGGCTGGCTCGTCTTCGAGCCCAACTATCGCGGATCGACCGGATACGGCGACAAATTCGCGCTCCAGATCGTGCCAGAAATTGTTTCCCGTCCCGGCAAAGATATATTGACCGGCGTCGATGCGCTGGTGAAGGACGGAATTGCCGACGCGAACCAGTTGGCCGTCGGTGGCTACAGCTACGGCGGTTACATGACAAACTGGCTGATCACGCAGACCACGCGCTTCAAAGCGGCCGTCACCGGCGCTGGCGCGGTCGAGCACGTCGCCAACTGGGGCAACGATGACACCACCGTCGACGATGCCTATTTCCTCGGCGGCCCGCCCTGGGAAACCCCCGATCGTTATCGCAGCGAAGGCGCGATTTATCAGATCAATAAAGTCCGCACGCCAACCCACATGGTCGCCGGAGCCGACGATATAAGGGTCGCGGTGCTCGAGGACTACCTGCTCGATCGCGCCCTGCACGAGCTCAATGTTCCGAGCGACCTGCTGATCTTTCCCGGCGAGGGCCACTCGCTTGATAAGAATCCCTGGCACGGCAAGATCAAAGTCCGCGAAGAGTTGAAGTGGCTGGAGAAGTACGGTGGCGTAACCGGCACGAACTGAACCTGCCGATGGAGAGCCGGGCGCCCCCGCCCGGCCACCCAAAACTCGACAGAATAGACCAGCTAGCTCCGTGCGGCGCGACGAACACGACTTCCGCCGCGCAAGAATGACTTCCTCAAGCGTTCCACTCCAGCAAGCCTGATCTGCGGCCGCGGCCAACCAAACTCCGCACCCGCCGCTTCCAAGGCTGCAACAGCATAATCGGCAGTTCTAAAGGGGGGTTCATTTCGATGATCGCTCGCTTCGTCTGCGTTTTCGCTTTCTGCGGAAGTCTCTTCGCCCAATCGCCGCAACCGTCGCTCACCATCTACAACGAGGATTTCGCTGTCGTGCGCCAGGAAATCCCGCTGGATCTGAAATCCGGCGAAAACCAGGTCAATGTGAACGACCTCACCATGCACCTCGAGCCCGACTCCGTCGTTCTGCGCGATCCCTCCGGCAGGCACTCGCTCCAGGTGCTGGAGCAGAATTATCGTGCCGATCCTATCTCCGAGCCGCTGCTGCTCTCGCTCTATGAAGGCAAGACCATCGAGTTTGAAGTCTCGCCAAGCCAAATCATCAAGGGCAAAGTAATCCGTAGCGGATTTACGCCGCAGAACTATTTCTCGATCAACCGCTATGGCGAGGAGGGCGGCGTGCCGCAACAGCCCGTCATTGAGGTCGACGGCCAATTGCGCTTCAGCCTTCCCGGCACACCCATCTTTCCCAGTCTGACCAATGACAGCATCCTGAAGCCGCGTCTGGAGTGGTTGCTGGCGACCGACAAAGCAGGAAAATTTCCCGCCGAATTTTCCTACGTCACCGGCGGCATGAGTTGGGAGGCCGACTACAACATCGTAGCGCCCGAAAAGGGCGACCTGGTCGACATCGTGGGCTGGGTCACCATGGACAACCAGACCGGCAAGACTTTCGAGAACGCCCGCATCAAGCTCATGGCTGGCGACGTGAACAAGATTCAGCCGCCAATGTCGGGCCGGGCCTTTTCCCAGATGGTTGCCGTCACCGGGGCAAATGTGGCGGGGCCACCAGTCTCCGAAAAGGCCTTCGACGAGTACCACCTCTACACCCTCGAACGCACCACGACCCTGCGCGACCGCGAGACCAAGCAGGTGGAATTCATTCGCGCCGCGGGGGTCGGCACGAAACAGATTTATATCTACGACGGCGTCAAGATCGATGCCAACCGCTACAACGGATGGGACTGGGACAGTTTCCGCAACGATCACTCCTACGGCACCGAATCCAATACCAAGATCTGGGTGATGCGCGAATTTGTCGATTCGGAGGCGAACCACCTTGGCATGCCCCTGCCCAAGGGCCGTGTGCGCTTCTACCGCCGCAACGACGACGGCCAGATCGAATTCACCGGCGAAAATGTCATTGACCACACGCCCCGTGACGAGACGGTCCGCATCTATACCGGCAATGCTTTCGACCTTACCGGGGAACGCGTCCGAGCCAGCTACTTTGTGGATGAAAGCAAGCGTACGGCCACGGAGTCGTTCGAAATCAAAGTTCGCAACCACAAGAAAGAGCCGGTGGATGTCCGCGTGGTCGAACATCTGTATCGCGGACAGAACTGGGAAATCGCGTCGAATTCCGCCGACTATAAAAAGACCAACTCCCACACCATTGAGTTTCCCGTGACCATTGCTCCCGATGCTGAGAAGACGATCGAGTACACGGCGCACTACACATGGTGAAACGGTGAGTGGGATTCCACGACGCCGCAAGTTGAGGCTTTTGACCTCGTAGACACAAGCAACACAAGGGGTGGCCCATCCCTTCGCGTACTTTGCGAAGGGGTGGGAACCACGAATGCTGCGAGCGCAGGCTTTCTTTCGAGGCTACAGAACCGAGTGAATACGCCAGCACCCGGGCATCACATTTTTCCTGTACAACCCTCACAGACGCTCAACCGCAACCCCAGCGAAATTCTCCGAGACAAAAGCCTGCGAACGCCGCGCGTGGAGTAGTTAGCTCTGGCGTCGATCAGGTTCTTACCGGTGGGAGGCGCCTGCAGTTTGCAGTTGCGCAACCTTCGCGTGGGGCGAAGCCTGCTCGTAGCGCGCAATGCCCTTGTAGAGCGCTTCCGCGATTTGCTGACGGTAAGCCGCGCTCTGCAGGTTGTGTTCGTCCGCTGGACTGCTGACAAACGAAATTTCTGTGAGAATCGCGGGCATGGTCGTACCCTCGAGCACCACAAATGCCGAGTCTTTGATGCCCCGGTTCCGAATGTCGGGGTTGTTCGCGGCCAGCGTGGCGTAAAGCGAATGCTGCACGCTGGCCGCGAGATGTTGCGACTCCTCGGTCTTTTCGTGCAATCCTTCCGCCGATAACGAGACGGGCATCAGCTTGGCGAGGGTGCCATCGTCATGGTTTTCGACTTCCCTCGACCCCGGCGCCGAAAACAGATTCGTGTAATAAGTCTCAACTCCCCGCGCCGACGTCAAGTTGCTGTAGTTGGCATGCACGGAAACGAACAGATCGGCCTGTGCCTGGTTGGCGATGTCGGCGCGCTGATCGAGTGGCAGGTAAGTGTCGTCGGTGCGCGTGAACATTACTTCCGACCCCAATCGCGCTCGCAGCAACTTTCCCAGACGCTGGGTTACGTCGAGAACCAGATCTTTTTCCAGCAATCCTTTGCGTCCCACCGTTCCCAGATCCCAGCCGCCGTGCCCGGCGTCGAGTACGATTCGAAACCTGCCGGTTTTCGCCGGCATCGGTTGGTCGGACGCCTTCGCCGCCAATGCCGCCACCGGAGCCGATTTCAGCGGAGCCGCGGTCGCTTCCGGCGTCGGATTTATAGCGGGATTTATCGGAGGATGTATCGCCGGATGCACAGCCGCAGTCTTGTTGCTGCCGCGCAGCCCTACCACCAGGCGATAGGGGCTCGACTCCATACTGACGGAGAAGTTCGCTCCGTCCCTGGTATCCAGCACGATTCGCGTTACGCCGGCGACCGGCTGGCCCACTCGCACACGGGTCAGCGACGCATCGTCCACCTCCATCGTCTTTCCGTCTAATCCGGACGATAGAGTCGTGTCATGCAGATCGAAATAGATCCGCTCCGGAGAATTCAAACGATGCACTTCGTAAGGAACTTGGTCCTGCATGTCAATCACCACCGTACTTCCCATGGAGGAAGACCAGTGACGCACCCCGGTTATCTTTGGCAGAGCCGACAGCTTGTCATCCGTCACAGCGGTGAGCGGCGCTGCCTCGGTATTGACCTTCGACGGGCTCATCAGATTGTCGGCGACAGAAGGAGATAGAACAGCGGCCGGCGGCGCCGGCGGGCTCGTCACCGATCGTGGAAAAATCCCGGGCTTCATCTCGGACTTCGCGGATAAGGTTTTTGGGGCTGCCGTCTTCCCATGCACCTCCATGCCCCACCAGGCTCCGGCTGAAAATAGCGCGGCCACTGCCACCAGACCCAGCACTACGCTCAGCCCCGGCCGCGAACTTCCAGGAACAGAAAAACGACGATGAAATGACGAGACGTTTTCGAGAAGCGGGCCGGCCTCATCCGCCGCGGTCTCGCCCATGGAACTGCGCTCCGGCAACTCCACCAGCCCCGCCGGAATTACCACCGGCTGTGCCCACGCCGCTTCTTCTGCCACCATCGGCGTCACGGGAACGGGAGTCGGAGGCAGGGCGATCCATGCTTCTATGCTGGCGCGGCTGGGCTCGATTGCAGGAATCAGGGACTCCGGAATTTCGGATTCCCGAATTTCCGACTTTGTGATTTCCGACTGCGGAGTTTCCGACTTCGGAATTTCGATCGCGGCCGCGCTCTCAACCAAAGGCGCAGCAGCAACCGGTTTCCTCTGCAGGACCTGGTCCGCCACATCGGTCAGCCAGTGGATGCGACGATGCTGATCTTCGGGCCGGAGTGCGGAAAGAACCAGCTCGGCGAACAGATCGAGAGAGCGAACGTCATCATCCGTGAAAGCTCGATCGATGGTCGAAAACGCCTGCAGCACGCCCAGTTGTTCGCGCCATCCCCGCAACGGAACCAGCACCGTTGAACGGGCGCCAATCTCTCGCGCCAGGTCCAACTCGAGCCGGGCGTCGGCTTCACAATCATCGCAACTGAGAATGCGCCCCGATTCCACACAGTCCCGCAGGAACTCGGAGTCGCGGATCAGGCGTGCGCCAGGCTTCGCCGCGAGCGCTCCGGCGGCGGCGCGGCAGACCAGCTCCGAGTCTCCTCTTTCTGATCTTCCTTGTTCCGATGCTTCCACCAGCGCGACCACGATCCCGTCGGCCTGCGTGATCGCCTGCGCGCGGTCGCAGATCAGCTGCAGCACTTCGTCCAGAATGAAGCGTTCGGTCTCGAATAAATCGCGATCGGAGATGCGTCCCGTGGGCAGGCGCCCGTTCCGTATGTGCTCATGGAGTTCCGAGAAAGCGTGGAGTGCGCGCAGCCCTTCCCGGCGCGCAATCGACTCAAGAACGCGGTTGCCCTCATGCAGCGGAGAGCCGGAGTCGGCCATCATTTCCCGGTCAACTCGCCAGTCAACTCGCGTTGGATTGGTACTCATACTCGCTGTCAGGGCTATAGAATCCAATATTTCATCGTAGCTGGGCTCGCCGGAAGCCTCATTGCCGCTAATGGTTCAACCCGCGCAGGGCTCGACCGACCCAAAGTTCAGCGGAACAGCCAACCGTCGAGTCGCACCGCGAACGAATATAAAAACGCCAATTTTCAGGGTAATAGCCTTCGGGGCCGTGCCGCAATGTCCCTAAGGACAGGCCCCAATGGAGACTTTTGATACGTACCCGTCGCGAACCGTTGCTTCGGCGGATGATTACTACTAATCGGCACCCGCAGCGCCGTCAGGCTCCGACAGCTTGGCCCTGCCGCTTGTACCACTCCACCGTCCGCCGCAAGCCGTCTTCGAAATTCACCAGAACCTTGTATCCCAGATGCCGCTGCGCCAGCGCGATATCCGCCAGCGAATGCTTGATGTCCCCGCCCCGCTCCGGACCGTACTTGACCGCGCCCTTGTAGCCCGTCAGTTCCTTCAATGTCTGGAACGTTTCATTGAGCGTGATCCGCCGCCCGGTGGCGCAGTTAAAAACACGTCCCGCGCAATCCGCCGCCGCCGCTGAGCAGGCCAGCAGATTGGCCGAGACCGCGTTGTCAATGTAGGTGAAATCGCGGCTGGTTTCGCCATCGCCAAAAATCGTGGGCTGTTCTCCATGCAGCATCTGCATGCTGAATTTCGCCAGTACCCCGGAGTACGGCGAAGAAGGATCCTGCCGCGGCCCGAATATATTGAAGTAACGCAGGCACACGGTTTCGAGGCCATAGCATCGGTAGAACGACACCATATAAAGTTCGCTCGCCAGTTTGGCCACCGCGTACGGAGAAAGCGGGTTGGGAGTCATCGCTTCATGTTTCGGCAAAGTCGGTGTATCCCCATACGCCGACGACGAAGCGGCATACACCACGCGTTTCACCTTGGCATCGCGCGCCGCGACCAGCAGATTGACCGTGCCGTCGATATTGGCGCGGTTGCTGCCCAGTGGATCGATCACCGATTTCGGGACCGACGGAATCGCGGCTTCATGCAACACGTAATCGACGCCTTCGCAGGCTCGCCGCATGGCGTCCAGATCGAGCAGGTCCGCTTCGCGGAAGTCGATCCGGTTCATCACCTCAGTCAGGTTTTCCCGTTTGCCGGTGGCCAGGTTGTCGATACCCCGGACCTCCTCGCCCCGGTCCAGCAGGGCGCGCACCAGTGAGGACCCGATAAAGCCGGCAGCGCCGGTCACCAGATATTTACCCATGAGCTTTATGATAACGGATGTGTCGCCAGCCCGGAGTAAGCCAAAGTCACCACAGTAACTTTGCTTCCGAGCCCGCCAAACGGGCTGCCAGGCACTGAGTTCCCTGCTGGGGAGCATTCAGGGCCGGCGAACCCGCGTGACGATGTGGTGGAACTCCTCGCGAGAGAGCAGCTGATTCTCCCGAAAGAACGCGGTGATTTCATCGATCAAGGTTCTAGCCTCGGCCGCTGTCCAACTGTCCTTTTTGTCCTTCTTCTTCGCCACCGGAATCGGTGGGCTGAGGGGTGCCGCGCTATTCCATGCCAGTGTGACCAGCAGTTCCTTCAGTTGCTGCCGATGTGCCGGCTCCAGTTCAGAGAACAAAATGCCCATGCCGAGCGCGGGATACGAAGCCCGAACCTCGCCGGCGGCCTGAATCCGGATGCCGCACGATTCGAGCACAAGATTGGCTCGCGTGCCCACCGGAAACGTGGTCTTCATTTCCAGATAGCATCCGTGCAAACTGATGTTGCTAAGTGCCCCCTCGAGACCGGCCTCGCTGCCCTCGCGAAACTCCGCCTTGCCCGAACAACGAAACCGGCAACTTTGCCGCCGCTCTTTCCACCAGACGGCGCCCGTCACGGCGCTCGCCATTGCCATTGTCATTGGCATTGACGGATCTCTGCCGTCGCCATTTGCAGCGGCGGGCGTCGCTCCCGCCGCTTCTTCTTCTAATGGGCCAACATACTGTAGGTCCTCGTCGCCGGTAATCGATTCTGGCCGCGTGACAGATTGTTCGGGATGGATATGCGGGTCCACAAGCACCTTCGGCAATATGCCGCTCCTTAGTAGGATCGGAAGATTGCCGGAAAGACTTTAGGCGGCTGGAAATTGCGCCAAGGAAGCGCGAATCTGGCTCCATAATTCCTCTTTGCCGACGCCCGTCTTCGCCGAAAATGCAATGACCGGTACTCCGCCATACGCCTGCGTGAGCCTCTGCATCGCCTGCGTCAACTGATTGCCTGACAGCCGGTCGCACTTGGTCGCCACAATCGCATGCGGCCGTTCGCGGGATGCCAGGAATTCCAGCAACTGGCCATCGCTCTCCTGCGGAGGAATATTCGCATCCACCAGCACCAGGCAAAGCGCCAGGCTCGATCGCTGGTGAAGATAAGGATCCACGAAGCGCGCCCAGTCCTCCGCGATCGAGCGCGAAACCTTGGCGTAGCCATATCCCGGCAAGTCGGCGAAAAGCAGCTCCGGCCGCGGTTGCCCGGGCCGCCGCACTTCATAAAAATTAATGCTCCGCGTGCGGCCCGGAGTATTGCTGGTGCGAGCCAGCTTCGCGCCCACCAGCGCATTGATCAGGCTCGATTTCCCGACATTCGACCGTCCCAGAAAAGCGATCTCGGGCACCGTTTGGGGAGGGAAGTGCGACAAGTCGCTAGCCGAAAGCATGAATCGCGCCAGAATCCGCATGCAGACAGTTTCCAGCGTTTGGGTTGTGCATGGCAAGCGGCCGGCCGAAAAAATAAGTTGGCTACAGGCCCAGTGGGCGTTTCAGGTGCACGTCCTGTTCGCGGATCGGGTGCAATTTGTACCAGAGCGTGAGTCCGCCGGCGATGACGAGTCCGATGAGAAGGCTGATCAGAAAGAACCAACGATACGCCGGCAGCGCGATCAGTAAGACCGCTACTACAGCAATGGCGACGATGAGACCCGCCGATCCCCTGGGGCTAATTCCAAATCGGCTGCCGGATTCCGGCTCCATGAGCTTATTTTAGCGCGGCTTTTGGGGCTCGCGTTGGGGACAGCTGGCTTCGGCCGTTCGAGCCGGGCGCGGCTCTAGTTGTGAAAATCCTGTCAAGCCCCCGTTTTGACGATTTTCCCCGTAACCCACTGCACTGGCTACGAAAACAAAAACGGAAAAGTTGGCGGTGTACCCCTGGTCAACTTGATATAATGAAACTATAGAGGCAAAAAGCTGCGGAACCACTTCCGCGGCATTTTTTTTGGGAGGCGAAGATACGTCAGCAGGTCTGCGGTAACCGCTAAGTCCTTATGTCGCAGGATTATAGCTATAAGTTATTTAAACTCAAAGATTTGGCGGGATTTTTCGTCTAAGCTATTGATTCTAAAGATGGCGTAACAAAAAAAAATTCACGCGGTGGCCCATTCAAGCCGTTTTTGGAGTGGGGCAGTTCCACCGCCGCACAAAGTCTTCCTGCTGCGCGTTCGCGTTCTCGTGCTGTCCATTCTGACTCGATCTCAACCCGTCCCTCACAACCGGTTGCGTAGTGGTTAAAACTGCTCCACTGCCAGTCCTCCGGACGTTCGCACAACCCAGCCTTCACCGGATTGCGATGAATGTAACGCAGCTTTTCCACAAACTGCGAGTAATTTCGAATGTTGAAATCGTAGTACCGCTTTTGCCAGAAATGCTCCGCATCGCCAATCAAACGCCGCGATACTCCTTGCTTCAACGACTTCAGCGCATCGGCGAGCGTATACCGCTGTGGCTCGCTAAGCAGGGTAGGTGGCCCATTCAAGCCGTCTTTTGGCTTGAGTGGGGCAGTTCCACCGCCGGAAGTATCCCGTTGTGGTTCGCTAAGCAGCAAGTGAACATGCTCCGGCATGATTACGTACCCGTAAACTTGAAGCCTGAAGCTGCGCCGAACCCGCTCCAAGGCTGACTCGAAGATTTGCCGGCTCGCGTCCGCAGTAAATAACAGACGGCGATGGTAACAGCAGAAAGTGACGAAATGACTCTGCCCGCTGTGCTGAAAACGCGTTAGTCCCCATGGCATGAGGACAATCTAGCTTGTTTGTTGGACTAAGTCTGTGACGTGTGAACTTCCCCACTCTAAATTTCGCAAAGAACGCGAAATTTAGAATGGGCCACCACCCTCAGAACTGCTATCAGAAGTTCGGGGACAGACCGGACGCTCCCCAGCCACTAGTTTGAATCGCACCCCAAAGAGAAGCGCAGAGCGGCACACACTTCATTCATTCGTGCCGAACTAAGCTGGGCTACTCGTTTTCCCAGGCGCTGTTGCGACACCGTAACTGCATTGTGCAGGTTCACGGCGCACGGGGACTTCATGCCGTCCTCCTCATTGAGCACGACTTCCGATGGGACGCCGCGAATCGTGGAAGTGACAGGCGCGACCGTGACCGTCGATAAATACGCGATGGCGCTGTTGCGGGTGAGGACGAGGGCCGGCCGTTTTTTGTCGGGAGCCGCGAACTGGTAAAGCCGAACCTCGCCTCGGGCTATCTGACCTCGGGCTATTCTTCCTCCGGCTAGTCTTGCGGCCACGTGGCCTCCGATTCCCAACCCCGCGCTTCTGCGTCGGCTTGCGACTGTCGCGAGTAGCCCTGGCGGTCGCGTTCTTCACTGGCTCGCAGTTCCAACCGGCGGAGATGTTCGCGCAGGGCATCGCGCACCAACGCGGAACGGTTTCGCTTCGTGCGCTTCGCGGCTTGGTCGGCGGCGTGTAACAGCTTTTTATCCAGAACAATTTGAACAATTTGCATATGTGGAATCTATTCCACAATATACTCCACATAGGAGACATTTCAAAACAAGCTGTCCACTCAAGCCTGCGGGGAGAGTGCCTTCATGGGTAGGGGACCTTCGACTTCGCAGGGACTTCACTTTGTGAAGTCCCTGCTTCGCTCAGGATGACTGCTTGTTTCGCTCGCTTGACTCGCGTAAGCCGATGAGGATAGGCTTGCGCTGCGGTAAGGCTGTGGTTGCCTTTGCCAGAAATTCCATCTCACCGCTCATCTCAACAAGGAGAAGATCCATGAAGCGTAGATCCTCGATTTTCGCGGTAGCCGTAGTGTGTTTGGCCCTGGCCGGTTCGATGTTCGCCGACAGCACGGCCTTCGTTGGTACATGGAAGTTAAACCTGGATAAGTCGAAGTTTCCGGCGGGGCAGGCTCCAAAAAGCCTGACGCGCACGGTGTCGGCGGATGGCGATAACGTGACCTACAAGTTCGAGGGCGTCGCCGCCGACGGTGGCGCCTTAACTTACGGATTCGCCTCCAAGCTCGACGGCAAGGATGGTGAAGTAACCGGAACTGGAATGCCCTATGGTGCGGACCACATTTCCATCAAGCAACAGAACTCGCACATGACTTCAGCCACGTTGAAAAAGGGAGACAAAATTGTAGGCAGCAGCTCGGCAACGGTTTCTCACGATGGAAAGATGTTGACCCTGACTTCAAAAGGCACGGACGCGAACGGAAAGCCGACGAAATCGGTGTCGGTTTACGACAAGCAGTAGAGTGGCGGGCGGCCACCCTCGGGCTCTGGCGGGTGCGGAAAAAGCAAGGTCAAAGGCAGCGGACAGGAGTGTCCGCTCCACACGGGGAGTGTCGGGTCGGTAGGGGTCCTTCGACTCCGCAGGGACTTCACTTTGTGAAGTCCCTGCTCCGCTCAGGATGACAACTTGTTTGTGCTTACTGTCTTGCGGTGGGAATCTCCGGGGCGGGCGGGGTGGTGATTGGGGCCATGGTCTCGGCTTCGGACGGCATCTGCGGCAGTGGGCCTTCTAGCGCCACGGCTAGGACCTGGTCCATGTTGTCTACGAAGTGCAACTTCATGGCGGTGCGCAGATTTTCGGGAACTTCGGCTACATCTTTTTCATTTTCCTGCGGCAGGATCACTTCGAACAATCCGGCACGATGGGCGGCGAGCAGTTTTTCTTTCAATCCGCCGATTGGCAGCACCTTGCCGCGGAGTGTGATTTCGCCGGTCATGGCGAGATCGCGGCGCACCGGAATGCGGCTCAGGGCGCTGGCTAGAGCGGTGGCGATGGTGATGCCGGCGGAGGGACCATCTTTTGGAATCGCGCCTTCGGGCACGTGCACGTGAATGTCGAGGTTGCGGTAAAAGTCGCGCGGCAGTCCGAGTCGCGCCGCTCGCGAGCGAATGTACGACATCGCGGCCTGCGCCGATTCCTGCATGACATCGCCGAGTTTGCCGGTCAGGGTTAGCTTGCCTTTGCCGTCGACTACGGTGGCTTCGGTGCTTAGGATCGAGCCTCCAACTTCCGTCCAGGCCAAGCCCGTGACCAACCCAATCTCGCTCTTTTCGTGGGCCAGGGTGTCGCGGAACTTCAGAACTCCGAGATAGTCGCCTACTTTGTCGGGCTGAATTGCGGCCGAGAAGCCCGCGCCTTCTTTCACTACCTTGCGCGCAACTTTACGGCAGATATTGCCAATTTCCCGCTCCAGGTTGCGCACTCCAGCCTCGCGAGTGAAGCCGCGAATGATCTGACGGATCGCCTCGTCGGGAAACTGAACGTTTTTCTCCGTCAACCCGGCCTGCGCCATCTGCTTCCTGACCAGGAACTGTTTTGCAATCTCGACTTTTTCCGGTTCGGTGTAGCCATGCAGGCGCAGCACTTCCATGCGGTCCTGGAGCGCGGGCGGAATCGTGTGCATGACATTTGCCGTGGCCACGAAGAATACCTGCGAGAGATCGTATTCGACGTCGAGGTAGTGATCGACGAACATGAAGTTCTGCTCGGGATCGAGAACTTCGAGCAGGGCGGCGGAGGGGTCGCCGCGGAAGTCCATCGCCATCTTGTCGACTTCGTCGAGCATGAAGACCGGGTTCTTGGTGCCGGCTTTTTTCATCATCTGGATGATCTGGCCGGGCAGCGCGCCGATGTAGGTGCGGCGATGGCCGCGGATTTCCGCTTCATCGCGCACGCCGCCGAGCGACATGCGGACGAACTTGCGGCCGGTGGCTTTGGCGATCGACATTCCGAGCGAAGTCTTGCCGACTCCGGGAGGCCCGACGAAGCACAGGATCGAGCCTTTGGGATTTTTCACCAACTGGCGCACGGCGAGAAACTCGAGGATGCGCTCCTTGATTTTCTCCAGACCGTAGTGATCTTCGTTGAGAGTTTTTTCGGCGCGCGTGATGTTGCGGATTTCCTTCGATCGCTTCTTCCACGGCACTGCCAGCAGCCAGTCAAGATAGTTGCGCGAGACGGTGGATTCCGCCGACATCGGCGGCATCGCTTCCAGCTTTTTCAGTTCCTGAATGGCTTTGTCGCGAACTTCCTTTGGCATGCCGGCGGATTCGACCTTCTTTTTCAGTTCGTCGAATTCGCTTTTTTCGCCGCGGCCTAATTCTTTCTGGATGGCCTTGATTTTCTCGTTGAGGTAATACTCTTTCTGCGCCTTCTCCATCTGGCGCTTCACCCGCGACTGGATGGTGCGGTCCATGTTGAGCTTTTCGATCTCCACGTCAAGCACGTCGCCGATGCGGTTGAGGCGTTCGGCGGGATCGAAAATCTCGAGCAGTCCCTGCTTTTCTTCGATCGAGAGTTGCAGATTGGCGGCGATGGTATCGGTGAGCTTCGCCGGATCTTCCATGCGCACGGCGGCGATCATGGTTTCGTAGTTCAACGACTGGCACAGCTTTACATACTGCTCGAACATGCCGGTGACGCGCTGCATGCCGGCTTCGATCTGCGGGGTGGTCTCGGTGGCATAACGGGCGACCCGGACGGTAGCCTGCAGAAAGCCCTCGGTTTCGATGACCTGGAGGATCTTGCCGCGTTCGATG
>Ga0182015_10002844_pt1 | contig 20177 bp, 17 predicted proteins | sample 712P3MmetaG_FD_120478 | JGI IMG/M metagenome (GOLD analysis project Ga0182015, IMG submission 120478) | Permafrost microbial communities from Stordalen Mire, Sweden - 712P3M metaG | ecosystem: Environmental > Terrestrial > Soil > Wetlands > Permafrost | place: Sweden: Stordalen | collected...
AACTGGTTGCCGGAGCCGATGACGAAGGCGTCGAAGGTGTAGCGCGGATTCAGTTGCGCGGCGCCATCCCAATCGAAGCGCGCCTGCGCCGGAGCCGCCACAACCGGAGTCGCATTGAGTCCGCCGTTGTGGCGGACGGGGGTCGCGGCAGGATCGTCCTCAGGCGTGACGAATTTTACGTCGTTGAATTCGAGGCCGAGGTTATCGATGGCTTCCTGGATGAGGTCGGCGTACTTGTCGCCGGCGTGACGGAACTCCACCGTGGGCACGCGGACGAATAAAATTCCGCCACTGGAGTGGCTGTAGCGTGTGGGCTTCAACCAGGTGTCATAAGAGTGTCGATTAATCTTTTTTTCCAGCGCGTCGAGAATGCGCATCCACGGATTGGGGGAGATTGTTGTACTTGTCGCAGACATAATAGTGAGAACCAATAAAAAAATACCCGCCGCGGCGTCCCGGCGGCTGGCTGAGGGCGCCTGTTAGTAATGCCGTTGACCAACGAACTGGTGGAACTCTAAGTGTACTGCGGAATGCGCATTGTGTGCCGAGCGCGGTTTACGGTGAATGAGAATTTCTAAACTCGAACAGTGCCGAATGGTAGCACGAAATTTTTGGCGTCGCACTAAAATCTTGAGCGACAATTTTTTACGCACGACGATTCAGAACGCGAACAGTCACGCGTGTCAAGTGTCGAGGATGTAACTGCAGCGGGTGCGGTGCAACGAACGCGGTAAAGGGTTCAAGTGCGGGGGTGGGAGAAGTTTGTCGTCGCTTGCGAAATCCGAAGCGCACAGGGAGCAGACCTGCGAATCGCCAATCAGCAATCAACACACTCGCCCAACGGACCCCTTTGCCCTCATGGCACTTGCTCATTTATACTTACCGTTTGCCTTAACACTGTCGACCGAATCAGGAGCAGCAATCTTTCATGCCCAAGCGTACATTCCAACCTAACCGGCGCAAGCGAAGCAAGAAGCATGGATTTCGCACGCGCATGAAGACCCAGGGCGGCAAGAAGGTAATATCCCGCCGCCGCGCCAAGGGGCGGAAGCGGGTATCCGTAAAGCCCGGATTCCGCGAGTAGCTTTTTGGTGCCGCGCACTTCCAGAGTCGAAACGCTCCGTTGCATGCCACAGCCAGAGGGACTCCAGGCGGATGCCACGCTGGGAACTGGGACGAAGAAGGCTCGAACGAATCGCAGGTCGGCGAAGCAGGGACCGGGATTTCCGCGGACGGCACGACTGTTGCGCCATGCGGACTTCGAGCGCGTCTACAAACAGGGGCGGCGCCATTTTTCCGCGTCCATGACGGTTTTTTATTGGCAACGTCCGGAGATGCAAGCCGAGGCCGAGATGCAGAAGAAAACACGGGCGAGGCCCCCCTCGGCTGCCGCTCAAGGCGGGTCCGCGCCACACGGGCTGCGAATTGGATTCACCGTCGGGCGGGTGCTGGGCGGGGCAGTGCAAAGGAACCGCATGAAGCGGCGATTGCGCGAAGCGGTTCGGATGTCGCGTCCAGTTGCGGGAGTTGCGGCCGACGTTGTGATCAATCCAAGAAAGTCGCTGCTGGTTGCCGATTTCGCGGACGTATTGAACGAAGTGGGACGGGCCTTCGCGGTGATCGAACAAAAATTATCAGGAAAGGCAGCAACGCGAGCGGGGGCGCCCGCGCCACACGAGAATTGATGCAGAGCGTCAAATACGTCACGTTGCAATTGCTGCGGGCTTACAAGTGGGCGATCTCGCCCACGCTCCCAGCTGCTTGCCGGTACGTGCCAACCTGCTCGGAATATGCGATGGAAGCAGTGGAGCGCTTCGGCGCGGTGCGCGGGGGTTGGATGGCGCTGGGGCGCCTGCTGCGCTGCCATCCATTTGCAGCTTCGGGATATGACCCGGTGGTGCGAACGGCGGCAGGAAAGAGTTTGCAGAAGTGCGGCGCGTGCGCCAAGAATTTGAGGCGGTAATCAGACTTTGGCCGACTTTAAAAATCCTCAACAAGAACCTGGCGCGGAGAAGCGACTGCTTCTTGTCTTTCTTCTTACGTTCGTCGTCCTCATTATTTTCCAGATGGTGAAGAAGCCCCAGGCGCCGGTAACCCAGGCGCCGGTAACCCAGGCGCCGGTAACCCGGGTGCAGAAGCAGGCTATGCCTGAACAAAGTACCCCGCCACCTTCGGCAGCGGTAGCGGTGGAACCTGTGCGTCGGGCGGGCGCCCCGGCGGCGACGGCCAGCAAGCAGGCTGCTGCTGAGACTGAAACCATAATAGAGAGTGATCTTTACAAGATCACGTTGACCAACCGTGGCGCGCAGGTGAAATCCTGGATCCTGAAAAAGTTCGGTAACGATACGCAGAATGGGCCGCTGGATCTGGTGAACACGGCGGCAGCGCAGAAGTTCGGCTATCCCCTTTCGCTGTTTACCTACGATCCCGCACTGACCAGCAAACTAACCTCGGGGCTGTTCGTGGCGTCCAATGAAGGACGGCTCACGGCTCCAGCGCACATCACGTTTGAGTATGCGGATCAGGATGTGGTGGTCCGGAAGAGTTTTCAGTTTGATCAGTCTTATGTGCTCAGTGTTGAAACCTCGGTGATTTATAAGAGCGCAGAAATATTTGCTGCCCTGGCATGGCCCTCGGGATTCGGCGACCAACTCACACCGGCTTCCTTCGCCGCTGCGCGCATCGACTATCACAACGACGCTTCCACCGAACGCAGCGGCTATATCTTTTTCCCAAACTACATTTCGCGCCTGCCGATCAAGAGTATCAGCAGCGGCAACACGATTCGAGGGCCATTCGAGTGGGCTGGACCCGGCGATCAATATTTCACCGCGATCTTTCTCCCGGATGATCCCGCCAGTGCAGTCCTGGTAACGCTGCGAAACTCGCTGCAGGCACAAGCAAAGCCCGACTCCAAGGAGATTACGAACGTCGACGTGATAGGGGCGGCCGTGGGCGACCTTCGCGGTGAGACCAGGGAACGGCTCTACGTAGGGCCGAAGGAGCTGTCCTCTCTGGAGGCGGTGAACGTGCCCACCATCAAGAATGGCGATCCCGATCTGCGGGGGACGGTCGACTTCGGGTGGTGGGGGCTGATCTCGCGCCCGCTTTTCCTGTGGCTGAAGTGGACATACAAACACATCGTTCCCAACTGGGGATGGGCGATCGTCATTCAAACCTTGATCATCACGGTGGCGCTGCTGCCGCTGCGCATTACGCAGATGAAGTCGATGCTGAAGATGCAGCGAGTGGCGCCGCAGATCAAAGCGATTCAGGAAAAGTATAAGAAATACAGCTTGAAAGATCCGCGCAAAGCTCCGATGAACGAGGAAATCAGCGCACTGTATAAACACGAGGGAGTGAACCCGGCCGGCGGATGTCTGCCACTGCTGATTCAATTCCCGTTTCTGATTGCGTACTATCGCATGCTGGGCGTTGCACTCGATCTCCGGCACGCGCACTGGCTTTGGATCAGCGATCTTTCGGCGCGGGATCCCTACTTTATTTTGCCGATCATCATGGTGCTCAGCATGTTCGCCATGCAGCGCATGACCCCCCAGGCCGGGATGGATCCGGCGCAGCAGAAAATGATGAACTGGATGATGCCCCTGATGATGGGTTTCATCTTCTTCAATCTGCAAGCGGGATTGAATCTTTACTACGCCGAGACCAATTTGATTTCGATCGGTCAGCAGGCCATCATGAACCGCACCAAGCTGGGTCGCGAGATGCGCCAGATCATGGAAAAGCGTGCGAGGAAGAAAGAGAAATAGCTGTCAGCCGTCCGCTATCAGATTTCAGCTGACGCGTGCTTGCGCCAAACTCAGAGCTGACGGCCGAGAGCAGATTTTATGGATAAAGTTGCTGCCGCTAACAGAATCAATGAGTTCCTGCAGGCTGTCGTGACTCACGGCGGTCTTCACCTTAAGTACCGCATCGTCGTGGACCCTCCGGCGATCAGCGAGTGGGAGAAGCCGGAGATTTTTGTCGACTTATCCGGGCCGGATTCCGCGCTGCTGTTGGATCGCGGCGGAGAACTTTTGCGCGCGCTCGAATTGCTCGCCTTCGAGATTTTGCGGCTGCCCTCGGGCGAGCATGAGAAGCTAGCTTTTGATTGCAAGAACCAGCGCTCGCTGCGTTTGCAGGAGCTGCGAATGGCCGCAAGCGTAGCCGCCGAGAAAGTCCGGCAGACGGGCACCCCGTTCCAGTTTGCCCCCATGTCGTCGCGGGAGCGGCGGATGGTGCATCTTGCACTGCGCGACGAAGCCGATCTGCGCACTGAGAGCGACGGCGAAGGGCGCGATCGCTGCGTGGTGCTCTATCCTGCAGATTATAAAACCGCGGCGGGGAAGCCCGCCCGGCGCACTCTGCCTTGACGCAGGCATTCTGCTGCAAGTGCTCCTGTAAGATTGGATGAATGGCTTCCCGCCTTACTACTGTCCTTTTTATTGCGACGGCCATGCTAGGGCTGATGCCGGCAGGCCGCGCGCAGCAACCAGCGCCGGGGCAATCGAATTCTTCCGGTAGCTCTTCTTCCACGAGGCACACACGAAAAGCCGTGTCCGGTGTGGGTTCAGGGCTGGACGCGGGATCGGTGAGCAATGGAGTGTACCGCAATCCAGGCTTCGGATTTGCCTGCAAAATTCCGGCGGGTTGGGTTTTGCGAACGGAAGAGATGAACGAGCGCGCGAATAGCGATGCGAAGAAGGACGCTGCGCGGGTTTTGTTAGCGGCCTTCTCGCGGCCGCCAGCGGCGCGAGGCGAGGATGTGAATTCGTCAATTCTGATTGCGGCAGAGAGTGCCGAGGCATACCCAGGATTGACAGAGGCGGCGCAGTATTTTGGGCCAGTAATGGAGATCGCGAAGGCGCAGGGATTTGAGGTGATCAACGAGCCCTATGAGTTCGTGCAGGGGGGGAAGACGCTGGCGCGCGGAGATCTCCAGAAAGATGTGGGCACGCGAGTGATGCTGCAGTCGACGCTAGTGACGCTGGCGCGCGGGTATGCGATCTCTTTTACGTTGATTGGCGGAACGGAGGACGAGGTGGAGGAGTTGATTGAGGGGTTGAGTTTTGGGGCGGGTGCGAAATCCACTCAGCGCTAGATTCGGGTCTTAGCGAACTCCAACGACACTATCCGCGAAAAAATCATCAGAAGGATGTTCATCGGTCTGCATGAAACTTCGATTGCCAGAGGGTATCTTCAGGGCGTATTTGTTCGATTGCGACGGCACAATTGCCGACTCGATGCCGGTGCACTACAAAGCGTGGAAGCAGGCGCTCGGAGAATGGAATTGCGAATTTGATGAAAAGCTTTTCTATGCATGGGGCGGAATGCCGGTAACTGAGATCATCTCAACGCTGAACGAAGGAGATGGATTGAGCATGCCGGTGAAGGACTGTGTCGAGCCGGAAGGAGCGCCTCTATTTCAATCTGCTGCCGGAACTCCGGGCGGTTCCTGATGTCCCGGAGCACATCGAGGCGGAACGCGGACGGATTCGCTTTGCAGTGGTATCGGGGAGCACAACGGAATCGGTGACAGCATCTCTGGGTTTCGCTGAACCTGCTCGATCGATTCGACACGATGGTATGCGCGGGAGATTCCGTCAAGAGCAAGCCCGATCCGGAGGCGTTTTTGCTGGCGGCGGCCAGGCCGGGAGTCGCGCCGGAAGATTGCCTGGTATTCGAAGACACGGACATGGGAAGTCAGGCAGCGACGGCTGCGGGCATGGCTTCGGTGAAAGTTCCGGTGCCGTGGGAGAGAGCTTCGATCTGACTGGCATGACCAAGTCGCCGACTCTCGAATGGTTCTTTCGTCCTGTTCAGAGCAAGGCATCCTTCGACGACGCAAGACCGTCCTTCGAGCGATCATGCTTCGCTCAGGACGACAGGTAATCAGTCTAAAGGTTCGGGCTGGAGGGCAATGTTGCTCTCGCCGGCGGCCTTTTTCTGAGCGTATTTCTCCATCCAGGCTTCCCAACTCTTGCCGGCTGCGGTGTCGCGTCCCGTGAAGGCGAGGGCGGCGATGTCGGCGTAGGATACGGAGATTTTTTCGTTGGCGTTCTTGGGGAAGAGACGGACGATGGAATCCTTCAGCGTGGCTGCCGTCCGGCGGTCGAAAAGATAGCCTTCGATTTTGGCGCCGTTCTTGAAAGTAATGGTGACGTCGCCTCGGTAGTCAAAAGCTTTTTCGAGCGCGATGCGGATTTCTTCGTCGCTGGCGAGTTGCGGAATCCAGCCTTCGAGTTTCTCGTGAACGGTGCCGGGAGCAAGTTCAAGTGCGTCTGGATTGGTCGCGGTGTGCGGGAGGGCTTGCGCTGCTTCGTGGTCGATGTGGCCGGATTCTTTGCCTGTCATAGGCTTCGATCTCAGATCAGGCGCGAGTTTCCTGCAGCGATTCGTTCGTCGGGGTGATCTGAACCAGCGGATGCACCGGTGCGTCGGGTTCGTCGAGCAGCCGCAGAGCCTCTTCGTCGCGATAGCGCGGGAAGAGAGTCGCTTTCACCGTGGCCAAAAATCCGCCGAGCGAGCTGAAGGTGGCATTCACGGCAGAAGCTTCGTAGCCGCTGTGGACCATGCAATTGGCGCAGGCGGGATTGCCGGACTCGGTGCCGTAGTTGCTCCAATTCGTAGTCGCGAGAAGTTCGCCGAACGTTTCGGCATAGCCATCCTGGAGCAGGTAGCAGGGCTTCTGCCATCCGAAAATGTTGTACGTGGGCATGCCCCACGGGGTGCAGGGATAGGTGCGCTTGCCCATGAGGAATTCCAAAAAGAGCGGCGAGAGATTGAAGCGCCAGTTCTTCCTGCGGTTCGACAGTATCGCGCGGAACATGCGGCGCGTGCGGGCGCGGCCGAGGAAATGTTTCTGGTCCGGAGCTTTATCGTAGGAGTATCCCGGTGAAAGCATCATGCCCTCGAGGCCGAGCCCCATCATGTCGTCGAAGAAGGCGCGAACCGACTTGGGATCGGCGCCATCGAACAGCGTGGTGTTGGTGGTGACGCGGAACCCGCGGGCGAGCGCCTCTTTGATGGCATCGACGGCGATGTCATATCCGCCTTCGCGGCAGACGGCCAGGTCGTGCTCTTCACGCTGGCCGTCGAGGTGAACGCTGAACGTCAGATACTTGCTCGGCTTGAAGAGATGGATTTTTTCCTTCAGCAGGAGCGCGTTGGTGCAGAGATATATAAATTTCTTGCGGGCCACCAGGCCCGTAATGATCTCTCCGATCTGCGGGTGCATAAGCGGTTCGCCGCCGGGGATGGAGACCATGGGGGCGCCGCATTCGTCGACGGCGCGGAAACATTCTTCCGGAGTGAGATCTTTCTTCAGGATGTGGGCGGGATATTGAATCTTTCCGCATCCGGCGCAAGCAAGGTTGCAGCGGAACAGAGGCTCGAGCATGAGCACGAGCGGATATTGCTTGCGGCCGGCGAGCTTCTGCCGAAGGACATAGCTGGTCACGGTGCACATCTGGGATATGGGAACAGCCATTATGGATGGAAACTCCTGTGGGCTTATTTTATCAGGATCAGTGGGTCCGATGGTGGCGAGGGGGTGAGAGGTGCCGAAAAAGAAACCGCCTAAGCATGCCACTTTCGGGTGTATGTGCGGTCGGGGAAACCGGGCGGGAAGCGGCGCTGGAATTCGTTGAAAACCCGCCATTTACCGCTAGGGTGCGGGCCCGCTGGGTGATGGCTGGAAGGGCATTTCCGTGGTATAATTTGACAGTCGCTCAACGAACCTAAGTACACGAAATTTCAATCACTTGAGGTCAGTTTCGCAGGCTGATAAGGGTTCCTGTGGAAGCTCGATTCGTCGAGTGAGTTTGGAGTCTCGCTTGACTGAAGTTTCGTGACAATTCGGACGTGCTCCACGGAGCTGAATGGCCACCAAAGAGATCAATACTCCCATCGCAGAAACCAAAGCAAAAGTGACTCCGATTGTTGGAAGCAACGGAGGCAAAAACGACTATAACGCCGACTCGATCAAAGTGCTCGGTGGTATGGAAGCGGTGCGCAAACGTCCCGCGATGTACATCGGGTCGACGGGCGATCTGGGTCTGCATCACCTCGTTTATGAAGTCGTCGACAATTCCGTGGACGAAGCGCTGGCCGGTTTCGCAACCAAGATTGAAGTCACAATCCACATCGACAATTCCATCACAGTGATCGATGACGGGCGCGGCATTCCCGTGGACGATATGGATATCGATGGGGAAAAAGTTTCCGCGGCGCAGGTGGTGATGACGACGCTGCACGCCGGAGGAAAGTTTGATTCCTCCACGTACAAAGTGTCGGGCGGATTGCACGGGGTGGGAGTTTCTTGCGTGAACGCGCTGAGCGAAGAGCTTGAACTGGAAATCTGGCGCGATGGCGCGACCTGGGAGCAGACCTATTCGAAGGGTGAACCTACCAGCAAGATGAAGAAGGCGGGCGCGGCTAAACGGCGCGGGACCAAGGTCCACTTCCTGCCGGATCGAAGCATCTTCACGGCGACAGAATATAACTATGACACATTGGCGCAGCGGCTGCGCGAACTGGCATTTCTGAATAAAGGACTGTTGATCACGCTGACCGATGAGCGCTCAACCGATGCGAAAACGGGCGAGGCCAAGCACGCGGACTTCAAGTACAACGGCGGCATCGCGGAGTTCATCAAGCATTTGAACCGCGGCAAACAGGTGCTGCACGACAAGCCGATTTATATGGAAGCGGAGCGCAGCGGCGTGGCCATGGAGATCGGGCTGCAATACAACGACGGATATTCGGAGTCGGTCTTCAGCTTCGCGAACAACATCAACACGATCGATGGCGGCACGCATCTTTCGGGCTTCCGCATGGCGCTCACCCGCACGATTAACTATGCCGGACAGCAGATGGGTCTGTTCAAGGACGTCAAGGAAAATCTGACCGGCGACGATGTGCGCGAAGGGCTGGTAGCGGTGATCAGCGTGAAGCTGTCGCAGCCGCAGTTTGAAGGGCAGACCAAGGGCAAGCTGAATTCCGATATCGCCGGCGTCGTGCAGGCGTTCATCAACGAGCGGCTGGGAGCGTTCTTCGAGCAGAACGCCACCGTCGCAAAGAAGATTATCAACAAGGCAGTCGATGCGGCGCGGGCGCGCGAGGCAGCGCGCAAGGCACGCGATCTGACTCGGCGCAAAGGGGCGCTCGATTCCGGTGGTCTGCCGGGCAAGCTGGCGGATTGCTCGGAGCGCGATCCCAACCGCTGCGAATTGTTTCTGGTTGAGGGCGAGTCTGCAGGCGGAACGGCGAAGCAAGGACGAGACCGTCGCTTCCAGGCGATTCTGCCGCTGAAAGGAAAGATTCTCAACGTAGAAAAAGCGCGTTACGACAAGATGCTGGCGCACGAAGAAATTCGCGCCATGATTACGGCGCTGGGTACGGGCATCGCCAAGGATGATTTTGATCCGACGAAAGTTCGCTACGGGAAAATCATTCTGATGACCGACGCTGACGTGGACGGATCGCACATCCGCACGCTGCTGCTGACGTTTTTCTTCCGGCACATGCAGGAGCTGATCAAGCGCGGCAACGTATTCATCGCGCAACCGCCGCTGTATTCGATCAAGAAGGGCAAGTCGATGCAGTACATCAAAGACGACGACGCCTTCGACAAAGTCATGCTGAAGCGCGCGGCGGATGGGCTGATCGTGCGCTATGGCGAGGGCGCGGCCAAGCTGGAAGGTGCGAATCTAACGCGCTTTATGAGCGTGTTGAAGGAATATCTCAACTTCTTCGACAAGGTAAACAAGCGGCTGCGCGATGAGAGCGTCACCGAACTTCTGCCCAAGCTCGATCTTTCGAAGCACGCGGATTTTGAAGGCGACAAGAAAACGCCGCCGAAGAAAATCGAAAAACTGGAAAAAGAATTGAAGCGGCTGATGAAAGACCGCAAGTTCAAGAGTGTGGAGTCGGTCTTCGACGAAGAGCACAACTTGTGGGAAGCACGGTTCGTGAACTCGCAGGGATCCGAACACGTGATCAGCTGGGAGCTGGCGTCCAGCGCCGAATGCCGGCAGTTGATTTCGAAGTTCAAACAGATTGAGCCCTATCTGGAGCCGCCATTTGTGGTGGAGGCGGTGGCGAAGACGGGCGCAGCGAGCAAGGAAGATGAGGCTGCTGAAGATGATGCGGCGGATGATTTGGCTGCGACGGATGGAAGGTCCGGGAAGAAGACTGCCAAGGCTGCGCCGAAAAACCGCGCCGTAATGGAACCGGTGGAAAAAGCAACGGCGCGCGAGCTCTTCGAATACGTGAAGAAAGAAGGCAGCCGCGGCTACGACGTGCAGCGCTACAAAGGTCTGGGTGAGATGACGGCTCCGCAGTTGTGGGAGACGACCATGGATCCGGAGCGGCGCACTTTGCTATCGGTGAAGCTGGAGGACATCGCCGAGTGCGAAACCATCTTCACCACGCTGATGGGCGAGGACGTGGAAGCGCGGCGCAAGTTTATTGAAGAGAATGCGCTGGATGTGAAGAATCTGGATATCTAGTAGTTAGATTCCTAAATAACATTGCAATACCAGCTGTAGTACAGTATGCTATCGCTATACCACGACTGGGTGGCCACTGGCGATGCCCTTTATCAGTCGACGTGCCCGGCTGAAGCTGACCGACGAGGATACCATTTGGCTTGAGCGACTGGCGCAGTCGCGAACCGAATCGGCGGCGCGGGTGCAGCGCGCGCAGATGGTTCTGCGCTATGCTCAGGGCCAAACGGTGTCGGCCATAGCTGCGGCGTTCAAGACCAATCGACCCAAAGTGGAACGCTGCGTCTCCAAGGCCCTGGAGTTGGGTGTCCGTGCCGCCATGCGCGATCTGCCCGGACGCGGCCGGCGGCGGTCGATCATGGAGGAAGACAAGTCCTGGGTAGTCGACTTGGCATGCCAGAAACCCAAAGATCTGGGCTATGCGCAGGAGTTGTGGACTACGCGCCTGCTGGCCAAGCACATCCGGAAGCACTGTGTGGAGGGGGGACACCCGCAGTTGCAAACCCTGGGACGAGGGACGGTTTCCAAGATTTTGTCGGCGCATCCGGTGAAGCCGCACAAGATCCAGTATTATCTGGAGCGGCGCGATCCGGAGTTTAAAGCCAAGATGATTGAAGTGTTGCACGTTTACCGGGACGTGGAGCTGTGGCGCAAGGCGGGCTTGCCTTCCGAAGTGGTGGGCGTGCTGAGCTATGACGAGAAGCCGGGCATTCAGGCCATCAGCAATACCGCGCCGGATCTGCCGCCGGTACCGGGTCGACACCCCAGCGTGGGACGAGATCACGAGTACAAACGGCACGGCACAATGACGCTGTTGGCCGGTATTGAGCTGCTCAGCGGGGAAGTGTTGGGCTTGGTTCGGGAGCGCCACCGGAGCGCGGAATTTATCGAATTTCTCCAGTTGGCGCATCAACGCTATGCGGCGGGACTTCGCATTCGCATCGTTCTGGATAATCATTCCGCTCACATTTCCAAACAGACGCGAGCGTACTTAGCCAGTGTGCCGAACCGCTTCGAATTCATCTTCACGCCGAAACACGGCTCGTGGTTGAATCTGATCGAATCCTTCTTCGGCAAACTGGCCCGGACGTTACTGCGGGGGATACGAGTCAGTTCGAAAGCCGAGTTGAAAGCACGCATCGAACTGTACCTGAAAGAAGTGAATGAAGAGCCGGTGGTGTTCAAGTGGAAGTACAAGCTGGCGGCGCTCGACGCAGAGTCAGTAGCGACCTGACCATGTCTCATTGCTATGTTATTTAGGAATCATAACACTAGACGATTGAAGGAAAAGGTGCACCACCGAAAATGAGTGCATCGAAAAAGATGTAGCGCACCCTGCTGCACGATCTCAGCCCCGTAGGGGTGGCATACAACAGCCCCGGACTAGCTCCGGGGTAAGCAAGAAATCGGGGAATCAGCCCCCGTAGGGACGGTAGAATCGCAACCCCGCGATCCGACGTAACAATTGTGACAACCAACCTTGCGCACACTCTCCAGGGTCCTACCGGCGAAAAGCCCTTATTTCAGCCCTTCGACCAGATACAGATCGGCCAGCATGCGGTGGTAGCCGAAGATGCAGGTTTGGGCGTCGGGGGTCATGAGGATGGGGCCGATGGTTTCGACTCCGGCTGGATCGGAGGGGATTAACTGCTTCCAGAGAGTGCGCTTCCCGGTTTGCAAATCCAGGCGGTCAACCCTGGCGGGCAACTCACCGGGCTGGTAAAGGTAAAGCGAATGGCTGTCGGTGCTGAACGTGATGGGCTGTTCGCCGGAGTTGAAGCCGGGAATGACGCGGGGTTCGCCTTCGGTGGCGGAATACAGATATCCTTTTTGATCTGGACCGATTCCGGCCACCCATTGCGAGTCGGGAGAGATGATGAACGCGGTACCATTCACGCCTTCCGGTGAGATGGGATGACTCTTGCCGGAAGCCACATCAAACACGTAGAGCTTCACGCCCTTGCCGGGTTCGTTCCCGGAAAACAAGAGGCGCTTGCCGTCGGGGAACCAATGGGCCCAGGAATGGTTGATGTCGTCGTTGGTCAGCGCCTTCGGCTCGCCGGCGCCGGTGGTCAGCAGCTTGAGCTGCGAGGGTGAAGCCTGAGTTTGGGCCACCACCCACTTGCCATCGGGGGACAGAGAGACGGCACCGCCTTCGCCCAGCAGCACGGCGGGTGAGCCGTCGGTCTTACGAATGTAGACCGCGTAGGACAATCCGCCGGACTTCGAATAATCGAGGGATCCGCCGCCGCCCTCTTCATCGAACAACAAGGTCTTGCCATCCGCCGATATATCCGCCGGATAGGTATAGTCCAGCCACGAGAGATCATGCTGCTTGGCGTCGTCGGAGGTCATGCCGACGAGTTCGCGCCGCCAACTGGCGCGCATCAGCAAAACCCTGCCGTCCTTGAAGATGTCAAAGATCATGACCGCGCCGGGCAAGCGCAACACCATGCGCTCCTTGCCATCGAGGGTGATGGCGTAAAGAGTGCGGTCCACGCCGGACTTGCTGGCGGTGAACCAGATCTCCTGCCCGTCCGGGGACCAGGCGAGTCCCTGAATGGTGAACCATTCTCCGGACAGCGTCTTCTTGTTTCCCTTCAGATCGATGACGGCGAGGGAGCCGCTGTCATCCCCTTGCACCGGGTGATCGATGAAGGCGATCAGATTTCCTTGGGGAGAAAAACGGGGATGGCCGATCCATCCCCCGGTTTCGTACAGAGGCTTACCAACGGGAAATTCCAGCCGATTCCGCCCGTCAAAATCACGCACCACAACAAGATTGCTGCCGTCAGCGGACCAGTCGGCCCATTGCACGTGTTCGAGAACTTCGCGCGGCGCGCCGCCAACCAGAGGCGCACGGGCGAGCGTGCCCATGTTTACCCATGTACCGATGGCTTTGCTGTTCAGCAGAACAGCCATCTCCGAAGCGGAAGACACCGATACGAGCTGAGTTCGGCTGAGGCCCATCGACCGTGCCTCAGGCGCTTCGGGGCGTGCGGTAAATACATCCACGGGACTGCCCTGCCAGGCAGCGCTGTAGAGAATGGTTTGTCCATCGGGAGCGAAGCGGGCTGAGCGAATGCTGCCGCGGCGAAAGGTGAGCTGGCGATAGGTTGGAGGCGGCAGAGGGGCGGAAGAGAACAACTGCTTGCCGGCATACACTCCCGCTGCCAGGGCCAGCAGAACGCACACGGCGAGCAGCGGCCACACCGAGCGCCTGTGCGCCACGACCGTTGGCGCGACTTTTGTGCCGGAGGTTGAAACGGAAGCAGACTCCTCGGCGACGGCTCCGGTGCGGGAGGAATCGATCGAACGCTGCAGGCGTTTGAGATCGGCTCGCAGTTCGGCGGCCGTCTGGCAGCGCATGTCGCGATCTTTTTCGAGAGCCTTGTTAATGATTTCTTCCAGCTTCGAAGGAAGCGCCGGGACGAGGCGCACGGCGGAGGTGGGCTGGCGATTCAGTATGGCCTCAGTGACGACTGCGGAAGTCTCTCCGCGGAAGGGCAGGATACCGGTGGCCATTTCGTAGAGCACCACGCCGAAGGAGAAGAGGTCGGTGCGCCCATCGAGTTCCTTGCCGCGCAATTGTTCGGGCGACATATAGGCGACGGTGCCGACGGCGGTGCCGGGGCTGGTGAGCTCCAGTACGGTGGCGTCTGCCAGAGTCTGCGAATCGCCGCTGGTGGAGCGGGCGGCGCGCGCGATTTTCGCGAGGCCGAAATCGAGAATCTTGGCGTGGCCACGCTCGGTGACGAAGATGTTGGCAGGCTTGATGTCGCGGTGGACGATTCCCTTGCTGTGGGCGGCGTCGAGCGCATCGGCAACTTCGATCGCCAAAGTGAGCAGGTGCTCGAACTCCATCGGCTTGCCATTGATCAGGTGCTTCAGCGTTTGGCCGCTGAGACACTCCATCACGATAAACAGATGGCCTTCGTGCTGCCCGATCTCGTGGATGGTGCAGATGTTGGGATGATTCAGAGAAGACGCGGCGCGGGCCTCGCGGCGAAAGCGCTCGAGAGCCTGGGGATCCTGCGCGGAATCGTCAGGAAGAAACTTCAAAGCAACGAAGCGGCCGAGCTGAGAGTCTTCCGCTTTGTAGACGACGCCCATGCCACCGCCACCAAGCAGTTCGAGGATGCGGTAATGAGAGACGGTCTGGCCGATCATGGACGAAGCCGAACCCCAGCCCCACGCTGCCCTGCAACGCGAGTCCAGCAATTCTAGGGGGAATCGAGGGGGGGAGTCAATTTTGAGGTTGCAACCGTCACTTCTTCTCAGGGTGAGGGAATCGGCAGAAAAGCGGCCGCAAATCCCGTGGGGGTGGGGCGTTCTCTTTTCAGAGCGCATGACGGGAACAAAATCTCCCGGCCAAGACTCTATCGCACATAGTCGTTGCGCTTGAAATAGGCCGCAAAGGAGAAAGCCATGTTGCTAACGCCATGCTCGTACTGGAGATCGTTCTTGATGATGCCCAAACACCTGAGGGTGGGCTGGATGGTTACGGCGACGATCGTGGCATTGTACGTGGGGGCCATTCGTCCGCAGAGGAGCACGGGTGGCGTTGCGAGTGAGCGAGGCACCGGCCCGGCATCAATGGCGGCCCGGAAACGGGAACCAGTCACGCGATGGAAGCAGACTCGACTCTCGAACCACAGGGGAACGGCAATGGACAGCAATACCGCCAGCGGCGTGATCGGAGGCGTCCCAGGGGGTATTGCTGATGAGAAGCGAGGCACCGTGCAGATGGCGATGCTGAGTTCACCGTCACCGACTTCGCCCCCGGCGACGGATGAAACGGCAGCGGACCGCAAGATGGTTCGTACCAGTTCACTTGCGATGATGGTTCATAAACCTGCTGAGGCGGCGGAGCAAATTCGCGCCCTGGCCGAGCGACTAGGCGGATTTCTGCTTAGTTCGGAAGTGAGAGGTGGGCAAGACGCAACGAGCGGATCGTTGACGGTTCGCGTGCCGGCGGCAAAGTTTGAGGAAGCTCGGGCGGAGATTCGCCGGCTGGGCCTGCGCGTGGAGAGCGAGAGGATTGAAGCGCGGGATGTGACCCGTCAGTATGTGGATGACGAAACAAACCTACGCAACTTGAGGGCGGAAGAGGTGCAATATCTTGCGATTCTAAGAGAGGCGAAGACGGTAAAGGACACGCTAGACGTGAGCGAAAGGCTCAGCGATGTACGAGGGCAGATTGAACGGGAGCAGGCGGAATTCAATGCGCTTTCGAAACAGGTCGAGACGGTCGCGATTGAAATCTCGATGCGAACTGAGGCTGAGACGCAGGTGTTTGGACTGCACTGGCGTCCGTTGCACCAGATGAAACTGGCGCTGCGCGAAGGGCTTGACGCGTTGGGAGACTACTCGGCGACGATGACGTCGATCGTCTTCTATCTTCCAGCGGCGTTCTTGTGGCTGATCACGATCATGGTGGGTGCCGCAGTGGGCTGCAAGATCTTGCGCTGGGCGGCACGGCTATTCTTCGCTTGGCCCAAGCAACCTTTTGTGCAGAATGGGTGACACGAGAACCGTTTCGATCCGAGGCGGAGTAGCGGATTCACAGGCTTCGCCGGGGGACAGCCGAGGGCGGCTGTCCCCACATGGGCTTTCTCAATATTTGCTTTTCCTTTTCTTTCTTCTGCGATTAACTGGCGGGATGGGCGGCGGAAGCGATGTCCTGGAGGAGGTCGGAGGCCTGCCAGTCGGCACCGTGATACCACTTGAGAATTTTTCCGTCGGGAGAGATGACGGCGGTGCTTAGAGAATGCGTAATGAGTCCGCCCTCTTCTTTGTAGGTGAGAGCAAAATAATCGGCGAAGTCGGGTAATTCTTTTTGCGGGATCGCGGTGAATTCCCAATGCGTGAAGAGAGCGGGATCCTTGCTTCCGGCGCAGGAAAAGCCATAGGCGCGTAAGACTTTCGGGGTGTCGTGCACAGGGTCGAAGCTGATGCTGAGCAGATGAGGCTTGCCGTAGCGGGCGGGATCGGCTCGGACCTGGCGGTCGATCTCCGAGAATTCATGGCTGACGCGCGGGCAGAAATCGGGGAAGGGACAGCGCGTGTAGATCAGAGTGAGTAGCAGGATCTGGCCGCGATATTGGTGCAACGAGATGTTCCTGCCATTTTGATTCATGAGTTTGAAATCGGGCACTTCATCGCCGGCAGCGGGGATGTGCACAGCGGCTGCCGGCTGGTCGGGCGGAGGTTGCGAGTGCCCGGTCACTTTAACGTTCTCCAGCCAGTACTTGTCGGAATCGACTACCACCTCAGCCGTGATGGAATCGCCGGGCTGGAGTTGATTGATCTGCGTGGGCGGCTTGAACGTGTAGGGCATGATCATCGCGTCCATGAAGCCGGCGATGGGTTCGTTGTCGAGGTTGGCCGTGCCTGCCTGCTTGTCGACGGTCATGACCTTGCCCTTGAAGGCATAACGCTTGGCGGACTGGGGGGTAGCCTCTGGCTGCGACGTTCCGCGATGGCAGGCGGCGGAAAAAATGAGCAGGCAACTGAGCAAAGTGCACAGGCACGACAGTGCGCCATGGGACGAATGTACTGCTCCAGTCATATGTGTTCTCTGAATGCTCTTCAAATGATTTCCTCCGACGTCAGTAATGGAAGCGATAACGAAGTTCAACATAAATCTCGCGGGGGTCGTTCCAGTGGAATCCGCCGAAGGTGACGCTGTTGTCGAGTTCGACGCGGCGGTTGGCGACGTTGATGGCGTTGAGCGAGGCGGAAAAGCGCTCGCCAAAATCCTTGCCGAGAGAAAGATCGAAGGTGGTATGCCGCGGCAGATAGGCGCCGGGATAAGGCTGTCCAGGAAAGGCGTTGCTGAAGCCGGAGCCGTAATAGATGTTGGTGGACGCGTATGTGCGCCAAGGGAGCGTGACATCGCCGCCCACGTTGAGGGTGTTGCGTTGGTCGTGATCGAGCGGTGAAAGGCCTACGGGCAGGGAAAAATCTGTTAGGCCGCCGGTAATGGCGCCGCCGCCCTCGGCAATCTGATTGGAATAAGCCAGATGGATTTGTCCGCGATGGGCGATGCGCGGCGAACGCAGGGTGGCTTCCCATCCTCGAATCACCGCCTGTGCGATGGTGATGGGGAAGAAAAGATTCGATTCGCCGATGTTGTTGTGGTCGAAGAAATTCACGACGTTGGTACGGAACGTATCGGCGTCGAAGATCCATCCGTCGAAAGGGATCGTCACGCCGAACTGATGCTCTTCATCGCGCTCCCCGTGGAGAGGAATAAATCCCAGGTTGTTGACATTGGCAAACGCAATCAGCGGACCGGAAGCCGTTATAAGCGGCGGAGCCTGGTAATAGTGCCCGTAGAAAGCGCGGAAGGTCCAGTTGAGATGAGGAAGGTTGAGAGCGATGCCGAAGCGGGGGCTGATCGCATTTTCGGAAACGCCTCCAGAGAAATGTGTGGGCCGCATACCGGCGCTTAACGTGAGCCAGGAGACGGGCTTGAACTTATCATCGACAAAGAATGCGGCCAGGCTGCCGGCTGGATGTTCGGTGTCGGTGAACGGACTACCGCCATGGTGATTGAAGAGCGCTCCGAACAGCTCATTATCCTGCTGGTAGAAACTATAGAGGCCCACCTGCAGATTATTTTTCGCGACATTTGCGCTGAAACTTACCTGTCCGCCGCCATAGGTCGAGGAGCGATGCTCGGTGGCGACAACAGGATCGGTGAGCGCGCTGTCGTAGTCAGCGGCATTGTAGTGAAAGAGAGGCGACACCGTCAGCAGGAACTTTGAATTGAAGGTGTGCACCCAGGAAAAATTGGCGATGGCATCGGACTCGTGGTCGCCATCACGAAGATTGACGCTGGGATACTGGCCTGTCAGTCGGCCATTGACCAGATTGTTTTCGATGTCGTAGGGGTTGGGGTCGTAGGGAATCTGATAGTAGTCCTTGCGCAGCGAGGTTACGAACCGCAGTTGGTTCGAGGGATCAAGGTTAAGAACGAGAGATCCAAATCCGCCGTAGCCATTGGCGGCGTCGTGAACAGTCTGCGGGACGGGCGTTTGGATTCCGAGATTGCTGCGGTTGGCATTGACGCTGGCATAGTAGGCGAAGCGCTCGGTGTGGCTGCCGAAACTGAGGGCGTCATTGGTCTGGTAGAAATTTCCGGCACTGAGAACGAGTTCGGCCTGGCGGTTGCGCTCGAAGCCGGTGCGCGGCATTACGTTGAACACTCCGTAGGTCCGGTCGCCGAATTCGGCGCCGTAGCTTCCGCGATCGACTTCGAGATAGTCGATGTCCTTGGGATCGAATTGCGGGCCGAGGTTGGAGGCGATGTTGCTATTGGGCACGGGTACGCCATCGATAAGCCAACTGGTTTGGTGGCCGCCGCGAATGTGGAGCTGGTCGTGAGTGATATAGGCGCCGGGGACGTAGTCGGTAATCATGGCCAAACTGTTGGTGCGGGCAGCGCCGGGAGTTTTCTCGATATCGAGCCGGCTGACCAAAGTGGTGGGGGTGGCGGAGTCGGTGGGGATTGCTTCGGGAGTTCCGGATACCGTGACCGACTCCTTGTTCGTGGCCGGGTTGAGTGAAAAATGCAGGACGGGCTGCGATCCGGAATTTACACGGACGCTTGCAGCAGCCTGATTGAAGCTGGGAGCGACGACCGTCACGGTGTAATCCCCGAGATCGACCGCATTGAAGATAAATTCGCCCGCCGAGTCTGTATTGGCGGTAGTGGCCCAGTCTGAATTCTTCGAGCGTAGCATGACCATCGCGTTTTCCACGGGACGATGCTGGGGGTCATGGACGATGCCGCGGACGGATCCGAAGACGGAGGCGAAGGCCGCGACGCCAGTCAGAGTAAGAAGGACGAAGAATTTCTTGCTGATCACTTGCTTGCAGATCACTCTCTTGCTCTTGCAGATCGTTTCTTGCTGATCATGTTCCTGCAGAGCATGGTTTCCCTGTCGTTGTGTAGGGCGCCGGCGCAGCCCGAGTGGTGTGCGCGGACGGGAGGCTCATGCGCCTGGCACACACTCAGCGACTGCGTCGAAGGGAAGATCAGCAAACAGGAGGAGCGCGACTGGACTGAAAACCGAAGGCTTCCGGTCTGGGAGACCGTGGATCCGACTGGTCGGGACGATCCCCGACATTCTGCGCATGGAAGATGCTTAATGGCGGCTGAGCCTGAGCCCATCGAAGTGTGGTGACGGCTCGTCCACAAGCGTGGCTGCAGCAGCTGGGATCGCGAAACAGAAGCCGGGAGGAGTCCGCGACGGCAGAGTCGTGGCAATGGTGGGCTTGCCGAACGCAACAGGCATGCGAAGGCTCAGCCGTAACCGCCAGCGCCGGCGGAGCAAAAGTTCCCACGAGCGCAAAGAACAACAGAAATCTGGCGGTCAGGCGATGCATTCGATTTGTACGAACCGGAACCCCAAGTGCGGCCAGCATAGAACAGAATCCCAAATAGGCGCAAGCGAAGTATCGCCAGCAGGGGTAGCTACCGCATCAGGACGTAGGCACCGCCGTCCGTAAAAGCGATGACCAGGTTCATCAGGACTAACCGCATTTTCTCACTAAAAAAATAGAAAAGGCTGTCGTTTCGTGGCATAACAGCTATAGCGAATAGAAGTTAGGCCAACAAAAGGAAGACAGCCTTATGACAACAGAGTGTAACCAAGA
>Ga0182015_10002845_pt1 | contig 20177 bp, 16 predicted proteins | sample 712P3MmetaG_FD_120478 | JGI IMG/M metagenome (GOLD analysis project Ga0182015, IMG submission 120478) | Permafrost microbial communities from Stordalen Mire, Sweden - 712P3M metaG | ecosystem: Environmental > Terrestrial > Soil > Wetlands > Permafrost | place: Sweden: Stordalen | collected...
CGCCCGAAAAAATGTAAAGAATCTTTGGAGGGACTGGCAGGGTGGTGAGTCAGAGGTTTGCCGCGATAAGCTCCGAATTGGGTTCGCTGCGCGGGGAGAGAACCACAGGTCCCTCCACTTCGCTTCGCTCCGGTCGGGATGACAAATCTGTGGGCGGCGCTTTCAGGCTGCAGACGCTGGTGGTGAAGAGAGCCGGAGGTCCCTCCACTTCGCTACGCTCCGGTCGGGCTACACGCATTGCGAAACGGCTTATCGGTGAGAAAGATCGCGGATCCAGAGGTCTTTGAATTCCATGTTGCCTTGCCCGCCGGCGTGCAATTGCAAGGCGATCTTGCCGTCCCATGAACTCGGCTTAGGGTCGGTAAAGTCGACCATCTGGACGCCGTTCAGACGGGAACGGTACCTGTTGCCGTCTACCTCTACGAGATACTCGTTCCATTCGCCCATACGCACGACGCCCTCGTTCTCCGGGGACGGCCAAACCACCCACTCACGTCCGTCCTCGGCATAGACGCCGGCCGTGTGGTGCATCATTTTGCAGTCGATCTCAAACTGCATTCCCTGGGTCACATCCGCGGTCCCCGGCTTGAACTCGCTGTGGAAGAAGACCCCGCTGTTGCCGTCACCCACGCATTTGAACCGGAGAGAGAGTTGAAAGTCCTTATAGTCTTTCGCGGTTTCCAAATATCCGTAGTCCTGGGTCAGCCCTTTTCCGTGGATCAGCCCGTCCTCCACAGTCCAGCTCTCGTTGCCGACCTTCGTCCAACCGTCCAGGTTCTCTCCATTGAATAACCGGATCCAATCATCGCCAGGAATCCTCGGCTTTTCCTGGGCTCTGACCACCCCGCCGATGACGCCCATCGCGGTCAAAATCAGGGTGAGACCAATCAGGCGGCCGGAAAGGGAACTGAGCATGTGCCGCCCCGAAGTGGCTTTGGAGCGGAAGACACGCGAACGACACTGGTTCATGAGAGTCATGTGGGTAGCTTATCCAAAAATAAAGGTGCGAACGAAAGCGGTGCTTGGCGAGAATTCTATCAGCTAGATTGCGGCGCTTCGGCGTTGACGCCTAAAGCCGGAGCCTTCGACCCATCCATGTGTCCAATGGTGGCGGATATCGCGGAGATTGCCCATCTGAAGCCCAGATCATTTTCGGCACGTTACGGCACGGCTAAAAGCCGTGCCCTGATACAAAGCCGACTTCACCGACTCTGCGTCCACTCCGGCCTTATCTCCGGACGGACATATGCTCTCGTTCATGCCAGTGCCGTTTGAGCGAGGTCCCAAGAGGGCGTAAAGGCTCTTAAAACAGGTTCCCCATCCAGCATGTGAACTCCGGTGCCATTCTCGAGGTGGGTTATAGTGGAATTGTTGATGCGACAAAGACGACAGCATCGGGCATGGAAGGCGATTGCGTTTGCCCTCGTCGTGTCTTTGTTGCTATTGGTTCTTCTTCCCCATTCGCACCAACCCGGTGGAGCGATGGCCGGCCCCTTGCTGGCCACGGTATTTCTCTTTGGCGTAATCCTTATTCCGAAGTCGCTGTGGCAGGCGACCGAAGTGCAGACTCCGCAGTCTCCTAATCTTCCTTCCAGGTTCCAGCGTCCCCCTCCCGCGCTTACCTAAAGAACACAGCTAGCGTGTGCCGAGCCAGATGGTTGGGTTGGCGCACCCACACCACCCTTACAGCTTTTCCAGGTGGAGGTGTCCATGGATTTCGCTATGGACTTCGTGCGCGGAATTTATGTTCTGAACGGGGTCGTCATTCTTGTATGCGCTGGCTTATTTTGCCTAAGGCGGTTTCTTTGGCGGCGGAGAAGGCGGCGGGGAAAATCCAATCCCGGTTTTTGCCCGACGTTTACTTCTGCCGGCAACGCGCTCCATAGCCTACAGGCGATAGCCCAGCCGAGAATCCAGCACGTGCTGGAAGAAAAGTACGACGATGCAGCGGAGGACGACGATGAAGGCGAACCGGTCAGCCCCGAAAAGCATCTGCATCGTCAGCTCAAACGAATCAGACGAGGGGAAACTGTCGAAAGACTGACTGCCCTGCGGCAGTAGGCAATGGATGGCTATTCCCCGCGCAGAGCCTGCATAGGATCGACCGAAGCGGCGCGGCGAGCGGGCAGCGCGGAGGCGATACCCGCCAACACGAAGACCGCGATCGCCGCCAGAACCATGATGAGCGGATCGAAAGGGCTTACCCCAAAGAGGAAGGAGCGCAGCAGGCGTGACGCGGCAGCGGCCCCCACCAGGCCAAGAACACAGCCGAGCAGGGCGAGTTTCATGCCCGATTGCAGAACCAGGCGCATGATGCCGGAGCGCTGCGAACCAAGAGCCATGCGGATAGCCATCTCCTGCACCCGCGACGCGACTGAAAATGCGATGACGCTGTAGATCCCCAGCACCGCGAGCAACACTGCGGCCAGCGCAAAACAGGAAATGATCACGGTATTAAAGCGGCGAGGAGCTTCGCTGCCAGAGACCACCTGCTGCATGCTCTGCATCTGCGTCAGTGGCAGTTGCGGATCGATGGATCGCACGGCAGCACGCAGAGCATTCTCTGCCTGCTGTGGTGGCAGCGCGGAACGCAGGACAATAAAGCCGACGTTGCCGTTGAGATCCGTGGGCGAGGCGAGCGGTCCTGCATCTTTTTCCAGTTGGGCGACGGGTCGGTAGAACTGCTCCTGGGCGTCGGCATCCGGTGAGCCCAGCTTCGCATCGGCGATTTCTCCGACCACCGTCATCCAGGGCAACTTCTCCTGCGGCGTCCCGATGCGTACCCGCTTCCCGATCGGATCCTGATACGGCCAGTAATGCTCGGCGAATTCGCCATTCACAATCACGACCAGTTGACCAGTGGCATTATCGGAAAGAGTGAAGAAGCGGCCGCGCAGCAGCCGAAGCCCCATGGCGGGGAAGTAGTCGCCGATCACTTGAAACGGTGAAGCGGCTAATTGATCGCCGCGGTTTATATAGCCGTCGGGAACAAAGGCTTCGATACCGTCCTCTCCTGAAGCAGGCAGGGTGCTGGTCAGGCCGGCGGATTCCGTTCCCGGGAGTTGGCGAAGGCGCAAGAGCAGTTCGTTGTTGAATGTGTCCACCTGGGCCTGGCTCGTATATTGCTTCTGCGGCAGGGAATAGCCGGCTGTAGTCACGTGTTCGGGGCGGAAGCCCAGATCGACGGCATTCATGTTGGCGAAACTCCGAAGCAGCAGGCCGGAAGCGGTCAGCAGAATCAGCGCGACCGCGATCTCTACCACCACCAGCATCGAGCGCAACCGCGCGTGGCTTCCGCCGGCGGACCCGGTACGCCCTCCCTCTTTGAGTGAGGCGTTCACGTTCGTGTGCAGCGCGGCAAACGCTGGCGCCAGCCCACACAACAGCCCCGTTAGCACCGCAAGCAAGAGCGCGAAACCCGCGACCGTCCAGTTGAAGGCGATTTCGTTGACGCGCGGCAAAGTCTCCGGCAGCAGATTCCTGCCAACACCGAGTGCTAGTGCCGCGAGCCCGATCCCCAACATGCCGCCGCTGAAGCTCAGCACCAGGCTTTCCAGAATTGTTTGCCGCAGGAGCGTCCGGGCAGGCGCACCCAGGGCCAGGCGCACGGCGATTTCCCGCTGCCGGCGAATGGCCCGCACCAGCAACAGCCCGGCCAGGTTCGCGCAGGCAATCAGCAAGACCACGGCAACGGCGAGAAACAGTATGCGCAACAGCGGACGCGTTGTAAGCACCGTGATCTGCTGCAGTGGGTACACCACTGCGCGAATGTGGAAGTTGGCGAGAGCCGGCGGGTAATTGCGCATGGTCTGTTGCGCGACCTGTTCGGCGTCGCTCTGTGCCTGGGCTACAGTGACTTCGGGCTTCAGCCGGCCCACCATCCCATAGTTCCAATTGCCCCCGGCACCCGGCTCCAAGTCCTGCGGAGCAAGACTGGTGGGGACCCACAGTTCGCTGCGATTCAGACGGCCGGGTATCAGCGGAAATTCGAAATCCCTCGGCATGACGCCAACGATGAGATAGGGGTTTCGATCGAGCAGGATCTTTTCTCCCAGGATGTGTGGGTTGCCACCAAAACGGCCTTTCCAGGTGGCATAACTCAACACCGCAATCTGTACTTTCTCTTGATCTTCCTGCGCGGTAAACACGCGTCCCATCAGCGGCTCGACCCCGAGGGCGGAGAAGGCTCCCGCCGTCATGCGCGCGGCGTTTACCTGGCCGGGTTCCCCTACACCGGATAATTCAAAAGTGGCATCTTCGTACCCTCCGAGGCTCGAGAAGGAGTGCGTATCGCGCGGATAGGTTATGAGCTCCGGGCTGCTCAAATATCCAGGGTCGCGCTTACCCCAGTCGGTGCCACCCAACTGGTCCCCCAGCGTAACCAGCCGGCTCGGATCGGGAAAGGGAAGTGGCCGCAGCAGAACGCCGTCGATGACGGAGAAGATGGCCGTGGTTGCGCCAATGCCGAACGCCATCGTGAGTACGGCGGTTGCTGTGAATCCGGGTGCCTTGCGCAGTTGCCGGAACACCAGTCTCAGATCAAAAATGAAATTGCGCACGAGCCTCCCAAACGATTGGTTGTGCCAAGTTGGACTGGCCGCTCAGCATACGATCCTCTTACCGGTAATTTTAGTACGCTCTCGGGGACAAAGAGGCCAAGGCTTATCTATTGCCGCAATGCCGATTGCTCTGGGGCGACCCTGGCTGCTAAAGCGGGCTTTGCAATTTTGCCGCGAATGGGGCGACGATTGCCATATTTTCGACGATGTAAGATGGTGTTTTGGTCGAGGTCCGCCTTCATGGATAATCTCGTCAAGAGCACTCGCTCCGCCCTCACGCGCGCCGATCTCCCCGGCATGAGTCTCGTAGAGCACCTGGAAGAACTCCGCAAGCGACTCATCCACTCGGCCATTTACCTAGTGATCGGCTTTGCCGTCGCCTACGCCTTCCACGAGCGACTTTATGGATTCATTCAGGCACCGCTCGACCAACTTCACATTCCGTTGAACTTTACCCACCCCACGGACGGTCTGACTCTATACCTGAAGACCGCATTCGTGGGTGGCGCCATTTTGGCCAGTCCGTTCGTGCTATTCCAGATTTGGCTCTTTATCTCGCCCGGCTTGTATGCCCATGAGAAGCGCTATGTCTGGCCCTTCATGGCAGCTACGATCGGCCTCTTCGTCGCCGGAGCCTATTTCGGTTACCGTTGGGTTCTGCCGGGCGCCATCAGAGTCCTGGTTCTCGACTTTGGCCATCGCTTCCACCCGATACTCACTATCGAGGACTATACCGGCTTCTTCCTGGCAATCATCCTTGGCCTTGGCATCGCTTTTGAACTCCCAATCCTCATGTTCTTCCTGGCACTTTTCGGTATTGTTGATGCCAAGTTTCTACTCCGCAACTTCGGCTACGGCACGCTCGCCATTTTCATCGTTGCGGGCATCATTTGCCCCCTCCCCGATCCCTTTAGTATGTGCCTCTTCGCTTGTCCCTTGCTTGTTCTGTATCTGCTCGGCGTCGGGGTAGCCTTTCTCGCCCACCCTTCGCGCAGGAAGGCAAAGGTTAGGCCACACAGCTCGGACCTTGGCGTGCTGGTTCTAATCCTTCTGCGACTGGCCGCACTCATGAAGGCCCAGCGCGCAGCCAGGCACCCTCTACCCGCATCACTTCTCTGTTAACCCGCTGGTGATCTCGGTTCAGTATTGGATGGAGTCCGGTAGTTCCAAGCCGAAGGCGGGCTGGCCGCTTCCCGGCCGTAAGGGACCAACCGTCGCTCACCCTCGTTGCTGGTCTTCGTTGCGCAGGCTGGCTGCGCCCCTTTGCCTCGGACACCTTGACTATCTACACATGCGAGGTGTAGATAGTCATAGTATGGACTCGAGGGTCTGATGCGCTCGATACAGAAACTGCGGATGCGCGTTCGTACGCTGCTCTTACGCCGTCGCGAGGGGCAACGGTTGGATGTGGAGTTGCAGTTCCACATCGACCAGCAGATAGCAGAGAACCTCGCATCCGGCATGACTCCGCGGGAAGCACGCTATGCGGCGCTGCGCTTGTTCGGCAATCCAACGCTGCTCGGCGAGCAATCGCGCGCCACGTGGAGTTGGAATGGGCTGGAGTCGCTGCTGCACGATCTTCGCTATTCGTTGCGAACCCTAGGCCGCGCTCCTGGTTTTGCGGCCATTGCGATTGTCGTCATTGCCCTCGGCATCGGTGCGAATATCGCGCTGTTTACCGTCGTGCGCAGCGTGCTCCTCAAACCTCTGCCCTATCGCGATGCTGAGCGCTTGGTGGCGATCTATGAACACAACACCCATCATCAGGACTCCAAATCCTTTCTCCCCGTAGACGCCGGTAGTTTCTGGGAGTGGCAGCGGGTTTCCCAGGGCGCCGCGGAGATGGCAATGGTCTCGCCGTGGCAGAACTACAACGTTTCCGCCGAGGGCGGAAAGCTGCCGGAGAAGGTCGATGCGGCCTGGTGCACATGGAACTTCCTTTCATTGCTCGGCGTGCAACCCGTGCTCGGCCGCGCCTTCACGGCGGAGGACGATCGTCCTGGTGCGCTGGCGACTGTTGTGTTGACCTATCCATTCTGGCAGCGCCGCTATGGCGGCGATCCGGCGATCCTGGGCAACAGGATCTGGCTCGACGCCAAGCCATACACGGTTATCGGAATCCTGCCGTCCTGGTTTGTGTATTCAGGGGCTTTTGGCGGCAACACCCTGCAGATGTGGACCCCGGTCGTTCATGAAGCGCCGCCCTATCTGTTGCACACTTTTGAAGATCATGAGTTCCAGGTGATCGCACGCCTTCTGCCTGGCGCCTCGTTACCCCGGCTCGTCGATCAATTGAATGCTGTGCAGAAGACGATCGTCACCCTTCATCCGCAGCCATCCGTTCAGGGCGCGGTCACCGGCCGCACCCTGCTCGATGACGCGGTCGAAAATTATAAAACCCCGCTTTACGCGCTTCTGGCTGCGACCGGGTGTGTGCTGCTTATCGCCTGCATGAACGTGGCCGGTCTGTTGGTTGCGCGCACGGCTGCGCGCAGTAAAGAGCTTGCTATCCGAACCGCGCTCGGGGGCGGTCGCATGCGCCTGATGCGCGAGCGGCTAATGGAGAGTCTGCTGCTCTCGGCTGCGGGCGGCGCGTTGGGGACGCTGCTCGCCTGGGGAGCACTGCAATGGTTGGTGCTCGCGCGCCAGGATATGAATCGCGTCGAGGCCATTCACATCGATGGTGCGGTGGCAGCGTTCACCATAAGCGTGATCGCGCTCTGCGCGCTCTTCTCCGGGCTGATCTCCGCCTGGAGCTCCGGTGGCCGGCACGTTCTTGCCGCACTACAGGAAGGGTCGCGGACGCAAAGTGGTGGAATGGCGCGAGCCCGGCTACGCAAGTTTCTGCTGGTACTGGAAGTCGGTCTTACCGTGGTGCTGCTGGTGGGCGCGGGTCTGTTGTTGAAGAGCTTTCAAAGGCTGCGCACGACCGATCTTGGAGTACCCGTAGACAACGTGCTGACGATGCACGTCAGTCTGCCGGAGGTGCATTACAAGGAGCCGGTGCAGCAGGTCGCTTTTTTTGAGGAACTGATTGCACGTGTTCGCGCGCTCCCTGGGGTGCAGGCGGCCGGGCTGGTCAGTTCGCCCCCCGGCGAAGGCTGGAACGGCGATCGTATGATGACTGTGGTCGAACATCCGCCGGTCCCCAAAGGGGAGGTGCCCGACATCATGGTGCGTGGAGCAGAACCAGGATATTTCGCCGCGATCCAGATTCCGCTTCTGCGCGGCCGCGTCTTCACCCAGGCGGAACGACTCGATCACGCGCATGTGGTGGTGATCAGCCAGCTGGCGGCGCAGCGTCTATTTCCTGGGGAAGACCCAATCGGCAAGCACCTCAAGGATCAGGACTACGAGGGTGCTTACGAAATCATCGGCGAGGTGGGCGACACACGATGGACGGTTACGGAACCCATGGCGCCCACGTTGTACTGGCCAATCTACGGCAACGACTATAGCGGCGCCACCATCGTGGTCCGTTCTACTCACAACGTGGAATCACTTGCGCTTCCGGTACAGAGAGTCATCGGCCAGCTCGATCGGGATCTGCCTGTATCCGGCGTCATGACCCTGCGCCAGGCGATCGGCAAATCCACCATCGACTCGGAGTTTGATTCGATTCTGGTGCTCGCGTTCGCCACCATTGCGTTGTTGCTGGCTGCTGCCGGATTGTACGGCGTGCTTGCGTATCTGGTCACGCAGCGTACGAGTGAGATTGGCATCCGCATTGCGTTGGGGGCGCGGCGCGAACAAGTGCTGCGCCTGATGTTGCTCGACGGACTGAGGCCGGCATTGTTCGGCCTGGGGCTCGGCTTGGCGGTGAGCGCCGCGACGGCTCGGCTGATTCGTTCTATGCTCTACGAAACTGAGCCGCTCGATCCGGTGGTGTTCGCCGCCGTCGCCGGCGCGCTCCTCGTGATTGCGGCGCTCGCGTGCATGGCGCCCGCGTGGCGCGCTTCGCGGCTCAATCCGATGCAGGCCCTGCGCGCTGAATGAGGATGGAACGAGGCCCGGACGGCTTCGATTCCTGGTTTTACAACTCAGGACGATTTATCGCCATAATCTGTCGCCGAGGGCCGCCACTCGAGGAGTGATCGCGATGGAACCCGTGCCACGAAAGCGGCTGCCATTGCGGGGCTTGCACGGGCCACTTGAGCTTCTGGTCCCCGTCTGCAATACGGTCGTCTCTTGCTCCTCACGGGCGAGGCTCGCTCGATTGAGCGCATCGATGCGCCCGGCGAGATCAAGCACCCGTTCCGGCTGGTTCTTCAATTCACTGACGAGCCGTTGCTGCCCATGCTGGGTTTGCGATGTGCTGAGACTTTGTTGAATCGAGTTCCAGTACTCATCCAGGCCCTGCTGTAAGGCAAGGATTTGTGGTGTTTGTTTTCCGCCGAGGAATTCGATGAGGGAGGTACAGTCGTTCGCTGTGCTGTGCTTCAGCTCGGAAATTCGGTTCACCGCCTCCCCATTGGGATTGCCGAAACCGCTCTGCTCGATGAGCGCACCCTTATTGATGTTTGCCTGAATATCCGAGATTGCGTCATCCGCAGTCCGGTAAATCTGCTGCGCAGTCTTAGTGTGCTCGTGAATGCGAGAGGCCTCGCGCGAAACGAGCCACGCGAACAGCGTCGAGAGAAGCAGCAGAGCACCAAAAGAAACGGCCACGGCCGGCCAGAGTCGTGCGCGCATAACACAACCTTACTCCAATCGTCTCCCGGCTTTGAAAAGTCCTCCGGGGTAGAAGTTGAGCGGTCGGGGTCGAGCAAAAGAGTGTTAATTCCTATAGACGGCGGGGCGATAGCAGGCCGAAACTACCCAAGAGCCGAACGATGGCGCGAGCGGTTGGCCACCTGTCCTCACAGTAACAATAGATCTAAAAGGAGAATCATCATGTACGACATGGCTAAGTTGAAGAACCTCAAACCCCTCGGTGCCGGAGCCGCTAAAGCGATGGACGCCTTCTGGGCATTTGATAAGGCGGCACTGGCCGACGGCGTTGTTCCTAAAAAATATAAGGAGCTTATCGCACTCGCGGTCGCGTTGACGACGCAATGTCCCTACTGCCTGGCGTTGCACCGGTCTGCCGCAGAAGCCGCCGGCGCAAGCAGCGAAGAAATCGCGGAGACCGCGCTCGTCGCTGCTGCCTTGCGTGCCGGTGCAGCGATCACGCATGCCACGCACCTATTTCCGGAACTGCCCGCCAATCCGCCCGCATAAGGGCCATCAAAATTGGCCAGCCAGACTGGCGGTCTGGCTTCCATCAGTCGACGCGCGAAGGTCGCCCTCCCCCTTCGCGCGTCCGGTGCGTTCTGGCTTCGCCCAAGGTGCTCTCGCCTCACCATAGGGCCTCTCGCGCATACCTGCAGAGGAGCGAGGTAGCCCAGGGAACACGCTTGACAGCCGCTTCCTCTTGCTGCAAAGTCGTTTCCACCCCAAGAGACCCCACTATTTTTGCTGGAGAAGCCTGTGAACCTGTCCATTATTGGCCGTCTGGAGATGAAGACTGCGCAGTTTCGAAAGGATGAACCCGTTTGCTCAGCTCAAGCATGAGCACGGCGGCGAGAGTTTCATGGGGAAACTCCTTGTCGATTTTCCAGCCGAGCCGCTGATAGAAACCGACTGCCCCGGAATTTGCTTTGACGACTCGCAGGCGCAGCGTTTGGTGGCCTCTGGCGACCATCTCTGCTTCTCCACAAGCAAGAAGCTGTCGTCCAATCCCTCGGCCACGGTGCTCTTTGCGAACCCAGAGATCATCGATCCACTCTTCATCGGTCAGTACCGTACCGGTGAGGATCTCGCCCTCGAACGCTACCCAGGCCCTTGACCAGTCCTGGTTCCGGATGCGGGCTGCCACCACAGAGCGCGCTCGTGCTAAAGAGGGCATCGTCCACAAATAGCCATATACCTCGTCCGTAATTTTGAGTACGAATGCGCCGAGTTGGTCTCTTTCCTCGGGTTGTGCCCGTCTGATCATCATCTTTTCCAGCTACCCACGAGATACCACGCGTGTCGAGTTTACGTGATCGGCAGCGAGGGACACTTTCTAGACACTCGGAAAAGCTGCAGGGCCCGGCGTATCGTCAGAGTTGGTTTCTTTCTGTAGGAAACAAACTCGGAAGGGCGTAACAGTATGCGGGAAAACTTGCTTTTCTGAAGGGAGCGGGTCGTTCGCCTCTGAGGCAGCTTTTCAGCGTAGAAAATTGCCCGCAGGGCCTAAAGGCCGGCTTTGTTTAAGCACATTGCGGCACGGCTTAAAGCCGCGCCCTGATACAAAGCGTTTTTTCCGCAGATTGCTTGGCTGTGCGGGTGATCCACTGCAAGGGTTTGCGAGGGTAAATGGCAAAGAACCCGGTCGGCAAGAATGCAGTCTTTGATGTGTGCATCGTTGGCTCCGGCGCCGGAGGAGGCACACTTGCCGCCCACCTGGCACACAGAGGAGTCAAGGTGGCGGTGGTAGAAGGTGGCCCGGTCGTGAATACCCGGACCGACTTCAACACCCACGCGCTTCCGTCAGATTATCCGAACCGGCACATACCGACGATGAAAGACGGCAAGTACGGCTATGGGTCGGAGCGCGCGCGCGGCGTCGGTGGCAAGACGATGCTCTGGAATGCCGTGGCCCTGCGCTTCAGCCAACGTGATTTCAAGGGATACACGATCGATGGAGCAGGAGCCGATTGGCCGATCGACTATCTCGACATGGCTCCGTACTATGAGCGGATCGAGAGGGAAGTCGGCGTCTGCGGAAACCACGACGGTCTTACCGATCTTCCCGACGGAATCTTTCTCAAGCCACCGCCACTGAAACGCGGAGACCTGCTGCTTCAGCGAGGCGGTAAGAAAATCGGCATTCCCATCATCCACACGCGCAAAGCAACGCTGACCCGTGCGAACCATACCCGGCCCGCCTGCCACTATTGCGGAAATTGTATGGCGGGTTGCGATGTGGCGGCCAAGTACAACTCCGCCGACGTGCATCTGAACCCCGCGATGAAGACCGGCCGCCTCACCGTCTTCTCTGACTCGATTGTGCGCGAAGTCATGGTCTCGAAGGAAAACCGCGCTACCGGCGTTCGCTATTTCCATCGGGTCACGGGGGAGGAGGGCGAGATTCATGCGCGCGCAGTTGCGGTTGCGTGTGCCTGCATTCAAAGTGTGGGGCTGCTGCTCATGTCGGTGTCGAGCCTGTATCCGCAAGGCCTGGCAAACTCCAGCGGCCAACTCGGCCGCAATTTTATTCCTCATTTCAACTCCGGCGTCACAGGATTTCTCACCGAGATGATCGGTCAACCGGTGGTGAACGACGAGGGCTTCATCGATCACGCCTACTTACCCTCCTACATGCACGCGCAAACGAGAGACTATGCGCGCAGCTTCGGCGTGCAGGTCTACACCGGTATCAGCCGCACCACGGGATGGGCGCGGGAGGTGCCAGGCTTTGGTGTGGCCTATAAGCAACGGGTAAAAGAACGCTTTCCGGCTTACGTCACGTTTCAATGCTTCGGGGAAATGCTTGCCAATGCGCAGAGCTTTATTCAATTGGATCCAATTGCGAAAGATGAGTTCGGGCTGCCCAGGGTAAAAGCGACTGCGGTCCAAGGAGAGAACGAACATAAAATCTACGATGCGATGACCAAAGCAGCGGTCGACTTATTGCAGGAGAGCGGAGGAGAAGTGTTGTCTGTCTCCGATTTTAAGGTGCCCACATTTAATCACCAGCTGGGCGGCTGCAGCATGGGGAGCGATCCTCGCTCTTCGGTCGTCGATAAGTACTGCAGAACCCACGACGTGCCCAATCTCTACGTGGTGGATGGCAGCGTGTTTCCATCCTCTTCAGAAAAGAATCCGACCTTGACCATCATGGCGCTCGCGGCGCGTACCGCCGACCACCTTGGTGATCGATTGCGCAAGGGAGACGTTTAGTGAAAAACAGGCGCGAAGCGCTCAAGATCATCGGAGCCGTCGGTGTTACCTGTGCGTTTCCATTTTCCGCCAACGAGCTTTATGGTCAGCATGTTTCTCCAGAGCCAATGGCGGCAGGCCAGGCAGTGGCGCCGGGTGCGCCGTTTACCCCGGGTTTCTTCACCGCGATCGAGTTTCAGGTCGTCTCCTGTTTGGCAGACCTGATTATTCCGTCCACCGAAACCCCGGGCGCTGTGGCCGCCGGCGTTCCGGAATATGTGGACCTAGTCGTGACGCATGATCAGAAATTGCAGCGGATCTTCCGCGAAGGGATACCCAACCTGGACGCTGTCAGTCAATCGAGGTTTGCCAGGGCCGGCTTTCTGGAGTTGACAGAAGCGCAGCAAGTCGAAATCCTTACCTCGCTGCAAGACGCAGCCGAACAGAAGAGAATTGCCCGGGAGGTTGTAGTTGGCGGCGATGCGGCGTTTTTCAATGCGCTTAAGAGTTTGATTGCGGATGGTTATTACACGTCCCGCGTGGGTTTGCTGCAGGAGCTTGGGTATAACGGCAACGACTATCTAGCGGCTTTTCCTGAGTTCAGAATTGCGGAACATTGAAAGGAGCGGGAAGCGAGGGCTTGCTTTCGCTTGGGCCTATGCATCGGAGAGTGGGGAGGGAACCGCAGGTCCCTCCACTACGCTACCCCGAATTTCCTGTTGATATTGGTGGCGTTGGCGAACTTCATGCCGCTTTCCTTAACGAAAGCCGCACACGTGGGCGTTGGTGAGGTTGCGTGGCAGGAAATCCGGGTACGCTTCGGTCGGGATGACAAAGTTTTAGGGTGGTTGTTAAGCGACGTTCGTGGATATGCGAAAGGATTGACTGTACATGTTTCGTGATTGGTATTCGATCGGTAAGGTAATTGCTTCGTGCGCCCTGTTTGTTCTGTGCGCAACCGGCCGTTCGGCCAGCCGGCCAGACGAGATCGTTTTTGAGAAACACACCATCGACCTCGGAGCCTCAGAGACGGCGGTGTTCGCAGACATCAATCGTGACGGGAAGCTCGACCTGGTATCCGGCGAATACTGGTACGAGGCGCCGCGCTGGATCAAGCACCACTTCCGAGAGATTCTCTACACAGACAATTACGTGGACGATCTGTCGACGCTGGCGCTCGATGTAGATGGAGACGGCTACGTGGATCTGGTCACCTCCGGATGGTTTACTAAAAAGCTCGCATGGTGGCGAAATCCGGGAAAGACCGGCGAGATGTGGAAAGAGCACCCGATTGCCGTCGGTTCCCCGATCGAGTTTTCTTTTCTGGTGGACCTGGACAACGACGGCAAGGCCAACGAAATACTGCCGCAATTCGGAGATAACCGTCCGCTGGCCTGGTATGAGCGCGATCAGCACGGCGGCATGGTGGAGCACATTGTCAGCGACCACAGCTACGGTCACGGCATTGGGGTGGGCGACGTCAACGGCGATGGCCGCAACGACATCCTGACGCCGCGAGGGTGGCTGGAAGCTCCGGCTGATCCCCGCCAGGGGAACTGGGTGTTTCATCCCGACTGGGATTTTGAAGACGCACTCGGCTTTATGTACGTGCGCGATGTGAATGGCGATGGCCGTCCGGATATCGTGTCCTCCATGGCTCACGGATACGGCATTTTCTGGATGGAGCACAGCAGTGATGGCAAATGGGTCAAGCACGTCATTGACGACAGTTGGTCGCAGCCGCATGCGGTCGCGATTGTGGATTTTCGAAAAGACGGAAACCTGGGCTTATTAACCGGGAAACGCTACCTGGCGCATAACGGGCGCGATCCCGGTGCGCGTGAGCCGCTGGGCATCTACTGGTACGAGCGCATGCTCGACCCGGCGACGCACTCGGTAGGTTGGGCGCGGCACGTGATCGATTACGGAAGCCGCACCGGCGGCGGCATTGAGATCGCCGTAGGTGACATCAACGGCGATGGGGCTCTTGATTTCGCCGTCGGCGGCAAGAGCGGACTCTTCTTGTTCGAGAACAAGTCATCGAGGAAGTAGTGGGCTGAGAGACTCGCTGCCTGGCACGGCTTTTGTGAGGCGGTTGTGCCCAGGATTTCATCCTGGGTTATTTTCGGTCGTCCCTGACGGGACTTGTCTGGTTGGTTGACGCTACCCCAGCACTTAAGTGCTGGGCTATTTTCGAGCCGTCCCTGACGGGACTCGTCTGGTTGGTTGACGCTCCCCAGCACTTAAGTGCTGGGCTATTTTGAGCCGTCCCAGACGGGACTCGTCTGGCTTCGTATTGCCGGCCGACACGGGAGAGGTGGACTGGGGGACGTGACCGGAACACACGCGCAGAGTTGGCTTAGGCTGGCTGGTAAGCGGGGCGAACCGATCGATCATCTGATGCTTGCGTTCCCCTACTGGTTCTGCGCCAACTACCAGCACTTTCTAGGGCGCGTTTAAGACCTGCCTGTGGACGGGCATCTCTTGCTGGCGCTTATTGCTCCGCGGCCTCTTTACGTCGCTAGCGCGGTGGCCGATCCGTTTTCGGATCCTGAAGGAGAGTTCCTGGCGGCGAAGGCTGTTTCGCCTGTATATGCGCTCTATGGCGAGAAGGGCATCACGGATACGACCATGCCTGCGCTCGAGCATCCGATTGGCGACGTTGTTGCATATCATGTGCGTCGTGGGGGCCACGATGTAACAGCCTATGACTGGGAGCAGTATCTCAATTTCGCCGACCGGCAGTTCAAGCGTGCCACCACGGGGTCGCGCTAAAGGGACTGAAAGGCGGAGCCTTTACCGCATTGTCTGCGGAGTGTGAAAGAATAGCGCCAACGACAAGCCGCCTTACCAATGTGACCCACCAAGGTGAAATGTTATGGTCCGACGATTCGCATTTGCTGCGCTGGCTATTTCTTTTTCAGCAACCTTTGCACAGTCTCCGGCGCCACGCCCGAAGTTTGATGCTTTTAAAGTCGCGACGGTCAAGCCGGTGGAGTCCGAGCCCAGGAGCGGCCGGTACATCACCATGCAGGGCAACAATCGGTTTGTCGAAAAGGACTACACCCTGGAGCTGTTGATCGCGGCCGCTTATGATCTCAACCCGCGAACCATCTTCGGTGGTCCGGCATGGATCAGCTCTGACCACTACGACATTGTCGCCGTGACACCGGGTGAGATACGGCCCAGCCACGATGAGCAGATGACAATGCTCCGCAGCCTGCTTGCCGAGCGGTTCAAGCTGACATTTCATCGCGAACTGAAAGTGTTCTCGATCTACGTGCTGGAAGTTGCCAAGAACGGTCCCAAACTCAATGCGACTGCAGCGAGTCCTGACGATCCCACGGTGGTAGGCCCAGGTGTGGTCTATCCGCAGCGGGTCGTGCTGCCGGGCCGCAACGCCAGCATGGTGAGCTTTGTCTCCCTGCTGCAGCGCGCCATCCTCGATCGCCCGGTGGTCGACAAGACCGGGCTATCGGGAAAATACGATTTCGATCTGGAGTGGGCGCCGGACGAGACTCAGTTCGGTGGCGACCTGCTGCCGGCGACCGGGGCGGCGACGAGCCCGCCTCTCTTTGAAGCTATCCAGGAGCAGCTTGGCCTCAAACTGGAGGCGACCAAGGGACCGGTGGATGCGTTGGTAGTCGACACCGCGGAACGGCCGACAGCGAACTGACCGCGAGCGGATCGATTCGCGCGCTATCCGGACGCGATTCGGCGTTCTTCAGAGCACTTGGAGTGTTCCCTGAAGAACTCGGGGATTTCACCCTAGGCCGCGCAATCGATTTTGCGGGCACGCCCCAGCCGGAATAGGCGGCCTATAATTCAGACACTACATCGAAGCTTGCGGATTATCTCCTTGAATCAATTTCGCTACGCCGTTCGTGGTCTGCGCAAGAGTCCAGGCTTTGCCTTGACGAGTGTTTTGACTCTGGCCCTGGGGATTGGAATCACTTCTGCAATTTTCAGCGTTGTTTATGGCGTGTTACTAAAGCCGCCTCCCTATCCCCAACCCGATCATCTGTGTCTGCTGTGGAAGTCGGTTCCAAAGAAGAATCTTGATCGGGACTGGACTTCGTATCCGACCTATCAAGACTGGAGACGCGATGCCAAGACCTTTGAAGACCTCGCTGCGTTCCTGCGTCCGGACGGTTCGATCGTAAATCTTACCGGAGCCGACAATGTGGAACAGATTCAATCCGCGAAAGTCTCGGCCAATTTTTTCACGGTGCTTGGCACTCCGGCGGTTCTCGGACGAACTTTCACCGTCGGCGATGTCAGCATCAATGCAAACGCGGCGGTCTTGAGTTATCACTTCTGGAGAGACCATTTTGCCTCTGCTGCGGACGTGATTGGAAAGAAACTCGAAATCGACAACGTTCCGTTTCAAGTGATCGGGGTCATGCCGCCGGATTTTGCGTTTCCGGCGAAGGAATCGCAAGCCTGGTCCCCGGCAAGAGATACACAGCTCTGGCTGCCGATCAATTCCGATTCTCGTTGGACCACGTTCCAAAGGATTCGACTGGCTGATGCGTTTGGCGTTGTGGGCAGGCTTAGAGCGAAAGCAAGGCCGGAACAAGCGCAAGCCGAGATGTCTGCGATTGCAAGTCAGCTGTCGCGTGAGCATCCCGAGACCGATCTCTATCTGGGGATTCACGTCATTCCCCTATCCCTTTACCTCGTCGGATCACGCGTGCGCTTGATGCTCGTGCTTTTATTCGGTGCAGTCATGTTCGTGCTCCTGATAGCTTGCGCCAACGTCGCAGGGCTGTTTTTTTCCCGCACATTTGGACGCCGCAAGGCGCTTGCGATTCAGTTGGCGTTAGGGGCCGGCCGGACGTACATTCTCCGTCTAGTATTCGCGGAAGCCGTTGTGGTGGCATTGGCTGCGGGCGTCCTAGGGCTCGGATTGGCCGCGCTGGGAGTGAAAGCCCTGATCATGGTGGCCCCCTCCGATGTTCCCGGGTTGCAGAATGTCACTTTGAATATTTACGTGCTGATATTCACGTTAAGCACTTCACTGCTATCTGGAGTTCTTTCCGCTATCGGACCGGCCTGGAGGTTTTCGTCGGCCGATCCGCAAGATGCCTTGAAAGAGAAAAGCGAATCCAGCCATCACGGCAACCGCATGCACGCCTTTCTTGTGTTCACCGAATGCGCTCTCGCAATCGTGTTGCTCACCGCGACCGGACTTCTGTTGCGCAGCGCCATGCGCCTGCAAAGTGTGGATCTGGGTTTCCGCCCGGATCATCTGGTATCTGTGAATATATTCCTGCACGGTCATAGATATGACGACGACGCGCAAATTCGAGCGTTTGTCGATGAGGCGATCCGTAAGGTGGATGGGGTTGCCGGCGTTAAGTCCGCAGCGATCGGCGGCGTTTTTCTGGGCCGTCTCCCAAACTCCCAACTAGAGGTGGAAGGGCGGCAAGGAGAGAATTCAACGATCGACGATGAACGCGCGACCTGGACGTATGTCAGCGAAAGCTTTTTCGAGACGCTGGAAATTCCTCTATTACGAGGAAGAAACTTCACTTCGGCGGATGGGCCGACAGGAATGCGGGTAGTGATTGTGAGCCAAGCCATGGCCGGCAGACTCTGGCCGGGGGAGGACCCCATTGGCAAACGTTTCAAGTATAACGTCCCGGGTTATGTGGCCAAGGATTGGCTGACGGTCGTTGGGGTTGCTGGCGATACTGTTCAAAACGGGCCGGAAACCCGCCCGATTTCTGTCATCTATTACCCGGTGCGCCAGAAGGTATGGGAGGCGCTCGTTCTTATGGCACGAACAAACTCCGATCCCGTTGCCATGGAAGCAGCCATCGGAGACCAACTCCACGGGATCGATAAGACGATCCCTCGGGCTGAACCGTCCACAGTGGAACAACAACTCTGGGAGTTGGGATCCCAACGGCGATTTCAAATCGAGCTCTTCAGTCTGTTCTCTCTTTTTGCGATCGTCCTGGCTGGGGTAGGAATGTATGCCGTAATGGCGTACACAGTGGGGCAGCGGACACACGAGATAGGCCTTCGCATGGCACTGGGCGCGCAGCGAACGGACGTGTTGTCGATGATCCTTCGTCAAAGCCTCTTGCCCGTCGTGTTCGGCCTGATAGCTGGTCTCGGAATTGCATTTGTGTTCGGTCGTATACTTGCGGGCCTCCTCTACGGAATCACTTCAGCGGATCCGGTCACTTATCTGAGTGTTGGCGCACTCCTGTTCGGCATAGCAGCTGCGGCTGTCTACGTTCCCGCTCGGCGGGCAATGAGAGTCGACCCTATAGTTGCGCTGCGATACGAGTAGGATTCTCCATCGGGGTCGATGGACGACTTGAGGGCGAGTTGCTCCGCTGTTTTCAAGGTAGCGAAACGCGGTAGAGATTGCGGTGCGCTGTGGTCTTCACGTAGGCAAAATGAGTGAGGTCTTGGCCAGGAACCATCTCGTCGCGACTCACGGATTGGGAACCTGGGATGACGCTGGGTTGCGCTCCCGGCTCGATCCCCCCCGGGGGAAACTGAGGCAGGCTCTCCCCTGGACCAACTGGAATCGCCAGACTTCGCCCATCACTTGTTTCCGACCCCGATTCCACCGGAATGAAAAGGAATTTTCCACTCGACGACCATAGCGGAACGCCGCAGTAGCTTGCGCACAAGCGCTGCGGAGACCCACCCTCGAGCGGAATCGCCATGGTCGTGGGCACCGTGGTCTTGCCCTCCGCAACAGGTACGACCGCCATCAGCCATTTTCGGCCGGGCGAGATCCCCATTATCTCGATGATCGGGTAAGGAACGACCTTCTTCCGCCCTGAGCCGTCCTGATTCATCTGCTCCGCGTAGTTGAAGTTTTCTTCTGTAACTTGAAATATGATTTCCCCGTTAGGGCCAAAACGCGGGGTCATTTCACCGGAAGAGCTGAGCTTTCTAGGGGAAGAGCTTCGATCCATAGGCGCTAACCACAATTGCGATTTCTCGCCGCTCGCCGCAGTGGAATAGACCACTTGCTTGCCATCCGGCGACACATCGTAGCCGGTCATGGGAATTCCGGGAAATACGACTTCGCTCTTGCCGGAATCCACCATCATGCGCCACAGCATGGCATCGGAACCCGCCGGCTGATGCAACAGAAGGTAGTAGAGGGTTTTCCCGTCCATGGCGAAAGAAGGTGGGGCATAGCCCCCGAAGACCGTTCCCTCCGAAGACAAGGATCGTTCCCCGCTCCCGTCGTGGATCCAGATGCTACTTTCATCGGTTCCGATCGAGGTGATAACGGAACGGCCGTCGTGTTCCACAGCCAGTCCTTCCTCGTCCATGGGGCCAACGGTCATCTGCTCCGGTTGCCCGTCGGGATAGCGCTGCCGCCACAGATGGCTCTGTCCTTCCACGGTGGCGATGAAATACATCCACGAACCATCGGGAGACCAACCTGCGGAGGTGCACCCACCGTCCGGACCGATCGATCGCGCCGGAAAATGGCCCTCGATCGAAATGAGCTGGCACGGCCCCCAACCCACTGAATTCATGACCACCACCAGAGCAGATTGGCGGTCGGGGGAAGCGTACGAGTAATGCGCCATGTCGCGTTCGTGGGGAGGAAAATACAGCTCGCGAAAATTTTGGCCACTTACAGTTTCGGTGACCACCCCCAGATGCAGGCCGGCGCGTATGCGGGAGAAGAGATATTGGTATTGGTCCAGCCAGGTGAGCCCCGCCGCA
>Ga0182015_10002847_pt1 | contig 20166 bp, 12 predicted proteins | sample 712P3MmetaG_FD_120478 | JGI IMG/M metagenome (GOLD analysis project Ga0182015, IMG submission 120478) | Permafrost microbial communities from Stordalen Mire, Sweden - 712P3M metaG | ecosystem: Environmental > Terrestrial > Soil > Wetlands > Permafrost | place: Sweden: Stordalen | collected...
ATGCTGCTGGGCGTGGCGGCCAACGCACAGGACGTCAAGCTGAACGTCACCTATGTCTGCGGCGGCGAACGGATGTATGTGGAAAGCTGCAACATTCGCGACCTCTCCGACGCCGCAACCTGCCAGGTGGCCCATCCCGATCGCCCCAAACACAACGGCTTCATGGCCTACACCAGCGAGACCCGCGGTGCACTGAAGCAGCTCCTCCCCACATGTAAGCAGCCGACCGCGCAAGAGCTTGCCGCGGCCGATGCCTTCAAAAAGAAGCAGCAGGAAATCTACGACGCCAACATCGCGAAGGCCAACCCCCAGCCCAGCATTCAGCCCAACAATGCCCAGCCCAACGCGCGCGGCGCGCAGGCCCAGGGAGCCGTGCGGATCAATCCGCCTAAAAACGCCGAGGAGCGCGCCATACGCCGGTGCATTTCTTCCGGAAGAATTGCGGCCACTTGTACCGGCAACTTACTGCTGGGCGCGTTTAACCAGATCGTCTCCCAGGTTCTGCCGTCTGCCGCTAAGGAACCCGCTCCCGGCCCGGAGTTCGCGGGCGTCTTCGAGGGCGCCGGTAGCTGGCGCATCGATTTCATTGACGGCGGAGTGCTCGTTAACTGCTCCGTCCTCGCTCCCGATCAACATAACTACACTATCGACTTCAAAAACAACCGCGCCGCCATTACTATCGATACCACCCCGAAGCCCCTTGTGCTCACGCTCGGAGCCGATGGAACAACCATGGCCGCTCCGGGTCCGGTCCAGATCGACGGAGTGATTGTTACCGGATACGACAGTGGATTGCGGGATGCGAGCGGACAGCACGTGGACGCGGCAACGGCCACCGGGCCAGTCTACGACGAATACGGCCAGCGCGTCTCGCGTAACTCCAATTCCGGGCATGCTACTTTCGCGCCCAAAAGAGTCACTTGTCCCGCGCTGAACCTCTCCACGAAGGGCGCTCGAGTCGGCGTGCAGACCATGCAAACCGATCTGCTCAAATCCATATTCAACGACGGAGACAAGGGCCCGCCGACACCTCCCGGCATTCGCATGCGTGGCATCTTCGCCGCCTCCACCGGCTTCAGCGCCCAGTTCTTTCCAGAGTCCGTGATCTTGGGCTGCGGTCCCGACGCTGCGCGCGCCTATCCTTACACGGTGGTCGCCGACGGAACGAAATCGGGGATCAAAATTGACGCGCCCGATCATCCGCTCACCCTCGCCTTCGGCCCCAACGGCTCGCTGGATGCCGGCTCCGGCCCCTATCAGGTGCACGGACGCATCGTCACCGGCCAGAACGACAACGACGACTTCACATTCGCTCCCATGGAGCAGACCTGCAACCTCGCCGTTCTCGCCCCAAGTAAGCAGATCCCTTCAGGCGGAGGCGCCGCTGCAACACTGGCAACCGATACCGCCAATGGAGGCGGGAGCCTTTCTACTCCGGCCGCGCCGTTGGGCAACGCCACTCTCGCTATCGTCTCCGGATTTCCTTCGCAAGCTGGCGCTCCCAATCCGCTCGCCGGGCGTCCCTACGTTCTTCTGCGCGACAGCTATGGAGACGCACTCGCAAAAGGCGGCGTCACCGTTCCACCAGGAATGTCGCCCTTTAAATATGTAGCCACCACTTGCACCAGCCGGACGCCCGACTGTCAAAAGATTTTGGACGCCGTCAAGGTAAATGCCGCTTCAGCCGTCCGGGCCGACGCCAACGGCGCCGGAACCTTCCCCGGCGTGGCCCCGGGAACTTACTACCTGATGATCTCCACTCGCGTCAACAACCAGGCGCTGGTCTGGGGTCAGGCCGTGCAGCTCAAGCCCGGCGCAAACTCGATGACGCTCGATCAAAGCAACGCAATTCCGATCAATTGAAGAGCTGCCACAGTCCGGCGGTGGCATGTTGATGTGCTACACTTCGCCGCAAGGAGAGACGTTATGAATCGCCGCGATTTCTTCCATATTGCTTCAGGCTCCGTCGCCCTGGCCGCCTTCCAAGACAACGCTATCCAGAAAGCGCACGCCGCCTCACAATCCGTGACTGGCCGCAAACCTGAAGACGTCGCCAGCGATGAGGATTACTGGGCTGAAATCCGCGACGCCTTCACCATCGATCGCAATGTGATCAATCTCAACAATGGCCATGTCAGTCCTGCTCCTCGCCCTGTGCAGGACGCCCTGCGCCGCTATATCGAATTCAGCGACATGGGGCCGTGGCACACCATGATCGACAATCTCGAAAAGCAGATCGAGATGGTGCGGCGCCATCTGGCCGCTACCGCCGGCTGCGACCCCGAGGAGATGGCCATCACCCGCAATTCGAGCGAATCGCTCGAAATCGCGCAGTGCGGTATCGATCTGAAGCCGGGTGATGAGGTGCTCACCACCAACCAGGATTATCCTCGCATGCTCACCACGTTCCGCCAGCGGGAGCGCCGCGAAGGGATCGTACTGAAAACGATCTCATTCCCGGTACCTCCGCCCAGCATGGACGATCTCTACCAGCGCTTCGAGCGCGCGGTCACGCCCAAGACCAAGCTCATTCTCGTTTGCCACATCACCAATCGCACCGGACAGATTTTTCCCATCAAGCGAATCTGCGACATGGCCCATGCGCGCAACATCCCGGTTATCGTCGATGGCGCCCACGCGTTCAGCCACTTCCCGTATTCGCTTGCCGATCTCGATTGCGACTACTACGGCGTCAGCCTCCACAAGTGGGCCTGCGCTCCCATTGGAACCGGGTTCCTGTACGTGCGGAAATCGCGCATCGCCGGTACCTGGCCGCTCATGGCCGCCGAGTCGCGCCAGGATAACGATATCCGGAAATTCGAAGAGATCGGGACGCATCCGGCCGCGAACCACAACGCCATCAGCCAGGCCCTGGTGTTCAGCGAGAACATCGGGGTCGACCGCAAGCTCGCGCGCCTGCGCTACCTGCGGGATCGCTGGGCGCACCGCCTCGCCGAAAATCCGAAGGTGAAGATTCTGCATAGTCCTGATCCAACCATGTCTGCCGGCATCGGATTTGTGGCTTTCAACAACGCCGATCCAGGAAAGATTCACGACGCGCTCTTCAGCAAGTACAACATCGTGACCGCGCGAGTGGCTCACGAGGAATACGACGGCCTCCGGATCACGCCGCACATCTACAGCACAGTGGCCGACATCGACATCTTCGCCGACGCTGTCGAGAAAGAGCTGAAGAACGCTTAGAGCCCGCGCCCGGCCCATCGGCGCGCCAGCCCGGACCCGGCCCGGCTCAAGCTATTCCTCAAGCGCGAATACGAAAATCGAATTGCCCGAAGCGATTGCCACCTGCTGCTTGCCCCCGCTCAGATAACTGACTGGATTTGCGTTGATCATCGCGCCAGTCTGGAAGTGCCAAAGCGCGCGGCCGGTGGCGGCGTCGAGCGCGAAGAAGTCGCCTTCGTTCGTGCCGGCGAACACCAGATTGCCCGCCGTGGAGAGTACACCAGCCCCGGCATCCGAGTGCAGCTTGAATTCCCACTTCATTTCACCAGTCTCGGGCGTGAGTGCGCGAATGGCGCCAATCGGATCCTCGCCGGCGATGGGACCTTCCCCGCCGCCGTTAAATTGCGCGCCCGGCTTGTACTCCGCGTTGCCTTTCAGGAACACGGCACCCACGTCGCGCGCGGCTACATAAAACAAATTGGCCTGGGGACTGTAGGAGGGGCTGAACCAGTTCGTGCCGCCCGTCACGTCGGGGTACACCTTCGCTCCTTCTACTGTGGGCGACGAATTCGGAAGCACGATGGGTTTGCCGGAATCGTCCAATCCCTTCGCCCAGCTTTGCTTGGCGTAATCTCTGCCGGCAAGAAACTTGCCGGTGGTGCGGTCTAAAACATAGTAAAAGGCGTTGCGATTGCCGAATAGGACGGCTTTGTGTTTTTCTCCGCGCACCACCGCGTCCGCCAGCACCGGGATTTCGGTCGAATCCCAATCGTGAACGTCATGCGGAGTGAACTGGAAATGCCACTTCAGTTTGCCGGTGTCGCCATCCAGGGCGAGCAAACAATCGGAGTAGAGATTGTCTCCAACTCGCGCATCGCCATTCCAATCCGGCCCCGGGTTGCCAGTGCCCCAGAAGACGATGTTTTGCTCGGGGTCGTAAGCGCCGGTAACCCAGGTGGTGGCAGCGCCGGTTTTCGCCGTGTCGCCGGCCCACGTTTCGCTGCCAGGCTCGCCGGCCGCCGGCACCGTCCAGAAACGCCAGGCCCGCTGGCCGGTTTTGGCATCGTAGGCATCAATGAGACCGCGCACGCCGTACTCACCTCCCGCGATGCCGATCACGATTTTGTCCTTGAGCGCTAGTGGCGCCGCGGTGATCGAGTAACCTAACTTCGGGTCGGCCACCTCGGCATCCCAGCGCACAATTCCAGACTTGATATCCAGCGCCACCAGATGAGAGTCGAAGGTGCCGACAAAGACCATGTCGTTCAGAATGGCCACGCCGCGGTTCACTTGGCCGCAGCAGCCGCGAGCGCCTTTGGCCACGATTCGCGTGTACTTCCACAGGGAACGTCCGGTTTGAGTATCCAGCGCCGTCACGCCGCCACCTGGCTCACTCACGTACATGACGCCATCCGCGACCACGGGCGATGTCTCCACTCTCTCGGTGGTCTGCATCTGATAAACCCAAACGGGGCGCAAATGTCGGACGTTGGCGGCCGTGATCTGATTCAAACCTGAGTAACGCTGCGCGCTATAGTTGCCGGAATAAGTGAGCCAGTTGCCAGGTTCGGAATCGGCCTGGCGTAGGCGGTCGTAGGAAACCTGCGCGGCCAGCGGCAGGACAGCGGCTATCAAGCACAGCGTGAGTCTCATTGTTTGCCTCGCAGGGAATACAGATAGGCGACCAGATCATCCACTTCGGACGCCGACAACGTTCCGCTAGAACTCGGCATCGGGGACTTGCCGGTATCCCTCTGCAAATCTTTCAAATCTTCCTTGAAGAAGGAGTGAAGCCCCCCGTTCAGATCGAGAACCTGGATGGTGAAGGTGTCCTCGTTGAGTCGCACGCCCGTAATGCGGCTGCCGTCCTTGGTAACCAGCCGCACCTCTAAGAATCCTTCGGGCAGCACGGATGCCGGATCCAGCACCGCTGCACGCAAGTGGGCCGCGCTACGGCGCGAAGCGATCTCGGTGAGTTCGGGTCCGAGACTGCCGCCTTGGCCGCCGATGATGTGACATTGCCCGCAATGTCCCTTGCTTCGGTACAGCTCCTGGCCGCGCTTCGGATCTCCCAGCACCGTCTCGGGAGCCATGCGCCCCAGACTGCGAACATACGCCGCTAGCTGCCAGGTCTCACGCGTGTCCACCGCGTAGCCCGCCGGCATCTCCGTTCCCTTAATGCCATCCCGGATGACGATGAAAAGTGCTTCGTCGTCCGGCGCGTGGCGCAATCGGGGCTGTGCTAGAACCGCTCCCCTGCCCCCCTCGCCTTTGGGGCCATGGCACCGCGCGCATTGTCCCATGAACAACTGCTGGCCATTTTTCAAATCGGCGGGCGTCGTATCTGGGTTTTCCTTGGGGATCACGTATTCGGGATCGAACGGTACCAGCTGTGCCGTCGCCGCCAACGCAAAAGAGAAAATCATGCAGACCAGACGCATCCGAAGCCTCCTTACTTTCGCGGGTCGAACCGCACTTCCACCTCGGTATTCACTCTCACCGGGTGGCCGCCCTTGACCGTGGGCTGATAACGGAACTTCATCCACGGCACGGCCTCGCAGAGTTGCGCGCCGCTGTCTAACTCCGCGATCTTGCCTTCCTGGTCGATGACGACTTTGCAGCCAGCCGTTCCGCCCGATGGTTCCCAAAGGGGCGCGGTCAGGACCGTGGGACCCTCCACCAGGAGAGCGCGTTGTTTGTCCGCCGGAACGGAGACTTCCGGCACTTCCTTCTCCTCGGCCTCGGCATCCTTCTTCTGTTTCGCGGAATCGGCGGAGCCGCTAACGGGCTGGATGCTGGTTACCAGGAATACCGGTCTGGCGGGATAACGTTTTACCTTGGCGTGCAAACTGGTGGAGTATGAATCCGTCACATCAAAGGCCAGCTCGGGCCAGGCCATCCTCACGACACTGGTGCAGCTTGATTCCAGCGGATAGCCGTTTTTGCCCCGATCCGGATCGCCAATCGCGTCGATGGCCTTTTGCGCATAGACGCCCTCGGCAATGTATTCCTTCCCGGCTTCAACCGGAAAGGCCTTGTTGAAGAACAGGCGGTAGCGATTCAGGCCATCCACAAGGTAGACCGAAGGTCCACCCGCGTTCAGCGAGGCGTCCAACGCGGTCGTTTCGGCGACATTCACCTGGGCCTTCCCCTGGATCTTGTCCGGCGCGGCGGCTTGCTTGGCGGGCGGCTTGCTGGAACATCCGGCCAAGCCGGCAAGAGTGAGTACGAGGAAACAAAAAACGTGCGTATTGCGGGTCATCGTTCGTGCCCTCGCTTTCAAGATGTTTGTACGAATCCGACCTTATCACAGGGTATGGCCGGTGACAAACTTTGACCATCCGCATGACCATCCGCATCACGCCGGCTGGTATTGCGGCCTTCCGTATTCCTGCGCCAGATGCGCGAATTCGGGTGTGAACACCCGGTCTGCCATTACCTGGCAGCGCTTGATCAGACGCGGTTCATCAGCGCGATAATCCGCTTCGGCATTGTGCAGCGTCCGCAGATTATCCCACACCAGGACGTCGCCTTCGTTCCAACGATGCGCATATTGGAATTCCGGCCGCACCTGATGCTGGAACAGGAAATCCAGTAGCTCATCGCTTTCTTGCTTGTCCATGCCATCAATGCTGACCGTGTAGCCAGGGTCGGCATACAAGCTCTTGCGGCCGGAAATCGGATGCACCAGCACCATCGCTTGCGAGACGGGCGGTTTCATCCGCTTCTGCTCTTCCGTCATCGGGGCGCGTGAAGTTTTGGCGCCGCCGCGCTGCCGCATCATTTCCCAGAACTTCTCGAAATCATGAGTGGCGCTGAGGCCCTCGATCTTCCTCTTCACATCGTCCGGCAGCGCGTCGTACGCGGCCGTCATATTGGCAAACAGGGTGGCGCCCAGCGGCCGGCCGTCGCGTCGGGGCACCTTCATCGCATACAACACGTTGATGAACGCGATGGTTTTGCTGAACGACATATCCGTGTGCCAATCCTGCCCGGCATCGGCTAGGCCAACCGGCATCCCGTTCTCCACGATGTTGGAAAGGATCATCACCTCCGGATGTCCGGGTTCCCGGAACGCGCCCGAGACATGCACTTCCAGCTCGCCGAATTCACGGCTGAATGCTACCTGTGCCGCCGGCTCAAGCGACTGCTTCGGGAAGCAGACCACGCCGTAATCGGCCAGCGCCTGCAGCACGAAACCCAGCTCCGGCTTGCCGAACGGTTTCCCCAGATCCATTCCGTGAATAGAGCAGCCCAGGGTCTCACCCGATGGTTCTACCTTGTACATCAGCATTCTCCCGTATTATCCCTCCAGCGACACGGGCCGGGTCGCGTCCGTGGAGGTTGTCAAGACGGGTGGGGCGATGTGCTGGCCGCCAGACAGCAGCGACACCGCATGCCCCAGCAGCAATCCGACAATGCTGCCCGCCAGGCCGATGAACACCCCAGCGCCACCCTCGGAGACCATAAGGGTCCAGCCGATATTGGCGATTATGCCGCCGGCCAGCGCGCCCACCCCGGCGCCGGCCGTGTTCAGCCGCAGGCGTGGCCCGATCACCGCCACCAGCACCGGTACCAGCATCGCGTCGGCGCGAAAGGCGAAGGCTAGGAAGCTATAGCTGATGATCAGCTTCAGTACGTCGCTGCCGCCGATCAGCACCCCCAGCACCACCATCACCACGATGCTGATGCGCGCCACCAGGATGCCTTCCCGGTCCTGCATTTGTGGCCGGATGTAATGCTGATACAGATCCCGGGTGACCATGGTGGCGATACCCAGCGCCAACCCGCCCGCGCAGGTGATCACCGTGATCAGAATCGCGCCTAGCAGGATGCCACTGAGCACCGGAGAGAAGTAATGCGCCGCAAATAAGGGCAGCGCCTGCGCTGGGTCGATGTTCGGTTCGTGGATCTTCATGAACATGCCGACCGCAACACCGCCCAGCCCGAACACCGTGGTGCCGGCTCCGGCGACGATGGTACCGATGCGCGATTGCCGCAAATCCCGGCCGCACAGCACAGCTTGAACGTAGACCTGCGTGGTCAACACGCCAAACACCATGCCAAGCCCGTTGCCGAGATCTTTCCAGAATCCGTTGCCAAACAGGCTGAAATACTGAGCCGGCAATTGCGCCTGGAACGTTGCGATCCCACCGCCCATGCTCAGTGCCACCGCGCCGAACACCAGCAAGGCCGTAAACGAGATCAGCAGCTTGGCGAAGCCCGCCACCCCGGCGCTGATCACCCCACCCTGGAACACGTAGGCGATCACCAGGACGCTAACCAGCAGGAACACCGCTGCCTTCGGCCAATGCAGCAGCACAGTCAGAAGCGTGATCGCCGCGGCCGCCTGTCCGGGGATAGTCAAGAAGATCCCGATACTGTCGGACACCGCGACGAGTGGCCGGATCGGATTGCCGAACGTGCAGACCAGGAATTGCGGCAGCGTTTCCACGTTGACGCGCCGCAAGGGCCTGGCGAACAGGGTTGCCAACACCACGCAACCGGCCCCCGCGCCCAGCGTGAACCACCAGGCCGGCATGCCATAAACAAACGCCGCCTGCGCGGTGCCAACGGTGGAGGACCCGCCCACCAGCGCGCCGACTATAATGCCCGAAACCACGGTCCAGCCGGCACGCCGCCCGGCCACGGTGAATTCGCGGGTGGCCCGCACGCGCCAACCCGATGCCAGCGCGATCAAGGCAATGAAGAGGGTGACAAGCACCACTCCCAGCAGCATTCCGTATTGCACTTTAGCGATCCCTGTTCACGAAGTTCGCCACATGCCCTCGTTATCTGACTGGCCATCCTGAATCAGTGGAGCCTGTGGCGGATCTGCCAATTTTATCGTAGATGCGCAAGCTGGAATGGCAGATAGAACACCTTCAACGGTGAGGCCGGGACCAGCAAATCGCAGCCGACTCGTCGTAACTCTCTATGTCCACCCATCCAATCCAGCCTGAATTACACGCTACCCTTCCATTGAGAATCCGGCCCCCGGCCAAACATTCTCATTGTCCGTATAGAGGACAACCCAGGACCTGGGAACAGCAGACCAGGTTCGAGCGTTCACTTCTTCAGTTGCGCAGGCCAGTTGAGTACTACGGTGATGGGCTATTCGCGTTCTCCTGCTCGGGAAGTACAGCCAGCAGGAGGATCTCACCGTCCGGTGGCAACATTCCAGCCTAATCGATTGGTGCCTGAAAGCAGGAATCAAGGTTTACGTTAACCTCCCGAGAGCAGCATGGGGCCTTGCGCTGCTCGTCTCGACGATATATCGTTATGTTGCATACGGAGGACTAGCGATGGATTCGGCGAAAAGGGCGAGTGCAAAATCTGCGCGGTACATAGGGTGGTGTCTGCCGCTCATGCTTGGGTTCGTGTTGGTGCGGCCTGATGCCCCACTCGAAGCTGCGTCCAGCATCGCCGTCGTGGCCGACGCCGCCAGGACCGATGATCTGCCTGAAGTCCGTAAGCTGATCAAGGAGCACGTGGACGTAAATGCGCCCGCCAATGACGGCTCTTCGGCGCTCTTGTGGGCGGCCTTCCACTCGGACACGGAGATGACGAAGTCGCTGCTTGCGGCGGGAGCCTGGGTTGACACACCGAACCATTACGGCGTGACCCCTCTTCTTCAAGCCAGCCGCAACGGCGACGTCGAGGTCATGCAGGCGTTGCTCGAGGCCGGAGCGAACCCGACGCGTTGGCACCCGGAGGGCGAGACGCCGCTGATGGCCGCGGCCCGCACAGGTCGCGTGGACGCTGTTAAGTTGCTGCTTTCGCGAGGTTCGTTGGTCAACGCCGCGGATCCGTTTCAGGAAGAGACCGCGCTGATGTGGGCCTCTGCCGAAGGTCATGTGGAGATGGTGAAGGCGCTGCTGGCCGCGGGCGCGGATCCGAACCTCAAGGCGCACGTCTCCACCATCACAGAGCGCAAGGACGCGGACCATCCTTCCGGCGGCTTTACGGCACTGATGTTCGCCACTCGAAACGGACACACGGATGTTGTCGAGGCGCTGATCAAGGGCGGCGCCGATCCCAAGCTGACCAACGCCGATGGCGCTTCAGCGACCGTCGTCGCTATCGTCAATGACCGCTTCGATCTGGCCAAGGAGCTGCTTGACCTCGGCGCCGACCCTAATGACGGAGCCTTGTTCTTCGCCGTTGATATGCACGATGCCACCACGGACATGCGCGCGCACGACGGCTCACGGATGCAACCCAGCCATCCGAACAATCTCACGGCCTTGAGTATGGTTAAGGTGCTGCTCGACCTCGGTGCGGATGTGAACAAGCCGTTCGTCGGCGCGTTACACTCGACCACGCTGTGCTGCGGCGCTTCGATCAACAGCTCGCCGTTTTACCGCGCTGCCACGGCAGCCGACATTGAGGTCCTGAAGCTGATGCTGGCCAAAGGCGCGAAGATCGAGTGGAGCCCCAGCGAGATCAAACCGAAGGACGGTAAACCTGCTGCTCCTGGTCGCCCCAACCCGAACATCGGGCGAACCCCCGTGATGGCCGCCCTAAAAGGTGGCCAAGGCGCACCGATTGCGGGGGGGCCCGGTTTCACCCGCATTGGTCCGCCGCAGTTCCGTGAGCCTGGCAGCCGCGATCCGCTGGAGGCACTCAAGCTGCTGCTGGCGGCCGGGGCCGATCCGAATGTCAAGGCGGCCGATGGCACGACACCGCTCCATGAGGCCGTGCAAGAGGAGCAAGTGGCGATGATTCGTGCGCTCGTCGCGGGCGGTGCCAAGCTAGACGCCGTCAACAAGGACAATCTGACACCCCTGCTTCTGGCCGAAAAGCCCAAGAAACCGAACCCCGCCGACATGGGGGATTTGGACGTGTATAAACCGAAGCACAATTCGAAAGAGGAGGTCATCGCCGCCCTGCGGGAGCTGATGCATCTTGGCCCCAACGATCCGGCGCCTCAGCCGCCGCCCCTGCCGCCAGCGGCCGACAAGAAGGATGACAAAGAGCAGAAAAAAAGTTCCGATGTAGCGACGGTGACGAAGGCGCAATGAGGAAGATCGTAATCACAACGGCGTTGGCCTGCGCCGGAATAGCACCACTGATCGCGCAGACCACACCGTCCAAGACCAGTCCAACCGCGGAGGCGGTCAAATCCCGCGCGTTCGTGAATAAATACTGCGTTGCGTGTCACGGCAGCCGCGCGGCGAATCCAGCGGAGGGTCCGGTCAATCTCGAGTCGGCGAGCTTCGACGATATTTTCGGCCATGCCGGGACTTGGGAAAGAGTCCTTCGGAAGCTGAGTGTGCGGGCCATGCCGCCTGCAGGCGTGCCGCGCCCGTCTGAAGCCGAGTACGCAGGCTTTACGAGCTGGCTGGCTCAATCGCTCGACCGCGCCTGGGAAGGCCGCGGCACGCCCGGCCGCTACGTCGTGCATCGTCTGAACCGCGCCGAATATGCGAACGCGGTCCGTGACCTGCTGGCGGTCGACATTGACGTGACCGACCTGCTGCCGACCGACGGCGCGGAATTCGGGTTCGACAACATTGCGACGGCGCTCAAAACGTCGCCGCTGCTTCTAGAGGGATACGTGAACGCGGCCGAGCGCGTCAGCACCATGGCCGTGGGCGATCCGCAGGTGAGGCCCGGGACCATCGAGCATTCGATTTCCCGCGAATTCAGCCAGAACGGATACATTGCCGGCCTGCCGCTCGGAACATTCGGCGGCACGGTTGTCCGTCACGTCTTTCCAGCTGACGCCGAGTATAAACTGTCGGGCCGGCTCGTGCGCGGCGTCCAGGAAGGCTACGCCGGGGTAGAAGGAAACGACACGCCGTACACCTTCGTGATCACCCTGGATGGCGCCGAAGTGTATTCGGCTCCGATTGGCGGTCCCAAAGACGACGAGATCCAGGCCGCCGACTTGGCCGCGGCGCAGCCAATTATCGACAAAAGGATGACGGGACGCGTGCGGGTCACCGCCGGTCCGCACGACGTCGGTTTTACCTGGAAAGAGCGGCCGTTCCAGTTGCAAGACGTCTGGCAGCCGTCGGCGCGCGACAGCCAGGAAGTTCACATGGTCGCAGGCCTGCCGAAGCTGAGGACCGTTTCGATCGACGGCCCGTACAACGTATTCGGCATGAGCGAGGGACCCAGCCGCGAACGTCTCTTTGTGTGCCATCCCGGGCCCTCTGCGGGTTCGGGCAAGGGTGTCAGCCTTGTCGCGGCGAAGAGCGCGCCGGCTACCAACCTGGACGAGACCAGCTGCGCGGTCAAGATCCTCACCAATCTTGCGCGCCACGCGTATCGCCGCCCTGTCACCCCGGGAGACGTCGAGGCGCCGCTGTCGTTTTACAAGCGGGCGCGGCAGAACGGCGGCAGTTTCGACGATGGGATTCGCGCCGGCGTCGCGCGCGTTCTTTCCAGTCCGTACTTTTTATATCGAATCGAGAGCGACCCGGCTCAAGCCCGCGCGGGCGTCGCGCATCCGGTCTCGGACGTCGAGCTTGCCTCGCGCTTGTCGTTTTTTTTGTGGAGCAGCATCCCCGATGAAAAGCTGCTGGATCTGGCGGCAGCGGGCCGGCTGCGGGAACCCGAAGTGCTCACCGCGCAGGTGCACCGCCTGCTCGCCGACGACCGCTCCGACGCCCTGGTGAATAATTTCACCGGGCAGTGGTTGCAGCTCCGAAATCTGGAGGCGAAGGTCGTTCCGGATTTGCTGATGTTCCCCGATTTCGACGACAACATACGCAAAGGATTCCGCACCGAGACCCAGATGTTCTTCGGATACATTTTGCGCCAGGATCGCAGCGGTCTTGAGCTTTTGAGCGCGGATTACACCTTCGTCGACGAGCGGTTGGCCAAGCATTACGGAATCAAGGGCGTTTATGGCCCGCAATTCCGGCGCGTGAAGCTTACCGATCCCAATCGCCGCGGTCTGCTGGGGCAAGGCAGCATCCTCGCGATGACTTCCGTCGCGACGAGAACCTCACCGGTTTACCGCGGGAAGTACGTGCTGACCACTTTCTTGAATACGCCGCCGCCTCCAGCGCCGCCGAATGTCCCTACGCTCGACGAAAGCAACAAGGACTCGAAAATTCCGAAGACCGTGCGCGCCCAACTGGAATTGCACCGCAAGAACCAGCCCTGTGCTGGCTGCCATCGCGTGATCGATCCGCCCGGGTTCGCGCTCGAGAACTTCAATTCGGTGGGGCAGTGGCGCGATAAAGGTCCCGATGGCGCACCGCTCGACGTCGCGGGCACGCTCGCGGACGGATCCGAGGTCGCGGGTCCGGTGGCACTGCGGGAGGCCATTCTGAGCCGGCCCGACGCCTTTGTGACCATCGTCACCGAAAAGATGCTGACATATGCGCTGGGCCGCGGGCTGGAACCAGCCGACATGCCGGTGGTTCGCCGGATCGTGAAGAAAGCCGTGCTGAACGATTACCGGCTGTCTTCGATTATCATAGGTATTGTAGAGAGTGCGCCGTTTCAGATGCGCACGAAGTTGGAACCGGCTGAGACCGTCAGAGGGCCGAGCGATAGCGTTGTAGCTGCACGATCAAACAACGCTGCAGAATCAAACAAGGAGTAGCTATGTTCATTACGAAGAAGCATCTTTCGCGCCGCACGTTCATGCGTGGAACTCTGGGCGCAACCATCGCCCTGCCATTCCTGGACGCCATGATTCCTGCGCTCTCGGCGTCGCCAAAGTCGCCGTTCCGGTTCGGCGCTGTCTACTTCCCGTGCGGCGTGTTTCCCGATACATGGCATCCTGAGGCGGCGGGGAGCGACTTCGCATTCAAGCCGGTCATGCAGCCGCTGGAGCCGTTCCGGAATCAGCTCGTCACGGTCAGCAAGATGAAAGCGCCGTGGGGTGAGTCGGTCCACCTCGGCGCCAGCTCCGCGTTTCTGAACGGCGTTGGGCCTGCCGTCCGCCGCGACGGGAGGGGAGACTCTTTCGGAAAGATTGAATCGAAAAAGACCGTCGACCAGTTCATAGCAGATCAGGTGGCGGGCGATACCCCGCTGCGATCGATCGAAGCCGGCACCGAGGACATGGGCACCGCCGTCGGGGCCTGCGACGGTTTCGCCTGCACGTTCTTCAATACGCTCGCGTGGCGCGACGATTCGAACCCGCTGCCGGTGGGCATTAATCCGCGCGTGACCTTCGAACGAATGTTCGGCGAGACCGATTCTACCGAGCGGCGATTTGCCCGCCTCAAAGAGAAGCAGAGCCTGCTGGACTCGGTGACCGAGGAAACCGCGAAACTGAAACGGTCGCTGGGCGCTCCCGATCGCGCCATCCTCGACGAGTATCTCGGCAACGTTCGAAACGTGGAAATGCAGCTCGAACGCATGGAAAGCCGTCTCGGAACCATCACCGGCAATCCGGAAGCGCCGGTGGGCTTGCCGGAAGCCTTCGACGATCACATGACGATTACTTACAACCTGATGCACCTGGCGTACCAGGGCGACATCAGCCGCGTCTTCACATTCATGACCGGTCATGAAGCAAGCGACCGCGCGTACGCGCACATCGGCATTCCTGAGCAGCATCACACCATCTCGCATCATGGCAACGATCCGGAGAAGCTCGCCAAGTACGCTAAGATTGCCACGTACCAAATCCAGAAGTTCGCGGACTTCCTCGACAAGCTGAAGGCGACAAAAGAAGGCGACGGAACGCTGCTGGATCACGCCGTTCTGTATTGGGGCAGCGGCATGAGCAACGGCAACGCGCACGATCGGAATAGTCCACCCGCGGTGATCGTGGGCGGCGCACAGGGCCGGCTCAAAGGCAACCGGCACATCGTGGCGCAGGATACGCCAACGGCGAACCTGCTGCTCGCGATGGCGCACTTGAGCGGCGCGGAGATCGACAAGCTCGGAGCGAGCAACGGCAGAGTGGATCTTTAGGGACACGTCATCTTTAGGGACAGCTCTGGGCGACGCGGTTCACCGTCGTCACGTTGATGCCGTCCGCACCGCCGGCGCCGATCAGGAGCCCGCTCACGACGACCCGCGAACCGGCTAGCGGATCCAGGTGCGTGACGACGAACTTGAGCGGCATCGTACGGCTGCCGAGGGGCCTTGTGGCGTCGTCCACGCCCGGAGCAACGCTCTCCGCCCGCTCGGGGTTTGTCGCTCTCGTGACCACCCAGTCGGCCCCCGTCTTCGCCAGATCCGCTCCACTTCGGGCCAGACAGCCGACCACGCGAGCGAGCGCATCCGACGGGAGCTCTGTACGTCCGTCCTTCTGCACAATCTGTACGTTGGCAATGGTATCGCGCCGAAGCTCCGTGGTTCCCGCAGGAAAGCCATTGGATTTCAGCATGAGCGCGACGATATCCCCGTAGGTGGATTCGCTGAGGGAGCGGGGGTTGCCGTTCGGCATGTTGGCGCTGACGAACTCGAACAGATCGCCGACCGTTTTTTGCGCGAAACTCCTCCAGAATGGTTCGCCCACCAGCGGCGCCTTGCCTTCCGACGCAAGAGCATGACAACCCGAGCAGCTTTGGCCGAAGGCTGTTACGCCACGGGCAGCTTGAGACTCCGTGTACACACCGTCCCAGACAGTCCGGCGCGGGGTACTGGTCTGAGCGGTCACAAGACTCGCCGTGCCTGATGTGAGCACAAGTGATGCGAGGGACAACAGGCCAGCCAGCCGTAAGACGGACGCCGAAGGACGCAGTCCGCCGCCCACGGACCGCTGGGGTCGAACAGACATGCTGTCCATTTCGTGATCGTGTCAGGTAACCGCAGCCATGTCAAGCCGTAGAAGTGGGCGATTCAGGGACGCGATGGGCACGGCCGTGTCGATCCTCAAGCCATCATCTCCAAGCAATCCGCGGTTGCCGGTGGTGCTTAACCGGCATCCGCCAAGTTTTTGGTCGGGTCGATTAAGGAAGCTTGTTTTTTCTTGAACCACGGGCCTGATCCCGAATAACGCGCAAACCGGACATTGAGAATCCGGTGTCAGCCGAACATTCTCACTTGCCGGATAGAGGACGATACAGGATCTGGAACTCTGAAGGCTGCAATCTTTTCTCTGAGTAGGGAGTTAGGCAGCTACCTTCCGGGAGCCGCATTTTTCATTCCATGTCCGGGGCATGCTACTCGCCATACGTTGATGCACCCCGCGCTCATAAAATGCAGGCTCGCTGTCCCACCAGCCTTCAGCGCAGGCCGTCGGCGATCCACAGCTCCGAAGGTTGGTAAAGCGCCGAATAGGCTGAACTCTGACAATCCACACCCACCCGTATGAAGGTGATGCCGGCGAGTCCTGTTCTGTAAGTTGGCGCCAGCTCCTTCCAAAGGGCTCGCTCTCCGGTCTCGATGTCCACCCGAAGGACTTTCACGGGCACATCTCCTGCGTGATATACCATCAGCGAGTTGCCCGGGCACCAGCGCAAGGGAGTGAAACCGCCCGCCAGCTTGGGAACGGCACGCGGCGCGCCGTTATCCAAAGAGTACAAGACAATCTTCCCGTCCAGACCGGCAACGGCTACAGACTTTCCGTCCGGAGAAATTACAACAGGATCCAAAGTGGTGTAGGTCACATTCTCCGGCGTGAGGGCCCGAGGAGGACCGCCATCCAGGCGCTGCACGTAGTAGCGGATACGATGGCCGGGTTCACTTCCCGCGAATACGATCCGCTTGCCATCGGGCGTCCAGGCTGCGCCCAGGTGATGAATAGTATCCCGCGTGAATGACCGTGTTTCCCCGATTCCAGTGGGCAGCAAAACCAATTGGGACGGCGCGCGCGTGGATCCCAACACCATCGCCCACTTGCCATCGGGAGAAATCTCAAGCGGAAGCCCAGGGCCTAGCCGGACGGCTGCCGAGCCGTCAGTGCCACGCAGATAAGCCACGTAATCCTCACCGCTCCTCGTAGCATCCCCACCCTCAGAAAACAGTAGGGACTTCCCATCTCGAGAAATATCGCCCAGTAAAGACAGATCGTGCCAGTACAAATCGATCTCTTTCGAATCTGCCGTCGGCAGATAAAAGAGGGAGTTCGAAATGACCCACTGTTGCATCAGGAGCCGTCCATCAGGGGCAACATCGAGCGCGCCAAAGTTTCCGGAAAGGTGCGCAATCACGCGCTGGCGCCCCGAGCGATTTACTGCGTACAACGAAGTTGTGAAACCATACGGCGCAGCGGTAAACAGAATCTCGTCGCCAGAGGACGTCCATGTGAGCCCATTAATAGTGCCCAACCAGGACTCCGTTAGCGTCTTCTTTTTACCCTTCAAGTCCACCGTTGCAACGGAGCCAAGGGTGGCATCCCCGAACGATAGATCTAAGAAGGCGATCAGATCCCCTTTGGGAGAAATACGTGGTCTGCCAATGCCACCCGTGGTCTGGTACAAGACGTTGCCAATGGGAAATTCGAGCTGCTGGAATCCAGGCCTGGCCCGCACCACTACAAGGCGTTTCCCGTCGGATGCCCAATCGGCGGCTACAATGTCATCCGCCAGTTCTCTCGGCGCTCCGCCTGATATCGGGGCCCGAGCCAGCGTTCCCGGTACTGGGGAGCTCCACATCGCCGGCTCAAGATCGAGTGCCATTTCGTCCGAAGACGAGACGCCGAGTAAGTGCGCATTCGCTATCCCGAGATCCCGGGACTCCGGGTTCTCAGCCTGGGTGGAATACACCCGGAACGGATTGCCATCCCAAGATGCCGAGTACGCCAGTGTGCGGCCACCATTGGCAAACCGGCCGTTGTCGATGATGCCGCGCCGGAAGGTGACCCGCTGGAACGAGGGCGAGGGAGTCCGCGAGGTCCAGCGCCCGGCCACCACGCCTGCTGCCACCAACAGAAGTATTCCCGCGGCGACCGGGATCATTCGACCGTAGCGCCGCGAGGTCGGCGGAGCATCTTCGAGCAGCAGCTGCCAATCACCAATCGCCCGGAGCCGCTGCTTTGGCTCTTTCTGCAAACAGCTCTGCAACAAGCGCCGCACCTTGGCTGGCACTCGGGTGAGATCCGGCTCCTCCGTGACTACTGCCGCCAGCACATCCGTGATCGTCTCGCCGCGGAACGCCTGCCTGCCAGTCAGCATTTCGTACAGCACCACGCCAAACGCCCAAACGTCCGAGCGCTTGTCGACCGGCTTCCCGCGCGCCTGCTCCGGGCTCATATACGCCGCCGTTCCCAGTATCATGCCCGCCTTTGACAAAGCGACCGTGCGCGTCGGCGAGTTCTCGTCTGGCGCCGGCGCAGAGCCCGGCATCACAGCGGCCAGTCCGAAATCGAGAACCTTCACCACACCCGACGGCGTGATCATGATGTTGGCCGGCTTCAGGTCGCGATGAACGATTCCTTTTTCATGCGCGGCTTCCAACGCGTCCGCGATTTGCGCCAGGTAGTTGAACGCCGTCTCAAGGGGGAGCGGTCCTTTCAGAGATTCCCCCGACACCAACTCCATCACCAAGGCGCGGACTCCGCCTGATTCCTCCACGCCGTAGATCTGCGCGATGTTGGGATGGTTCAGCGACGCCAGTACCTGTGCCTCGCGCTCGAAGCGCGCCATGCGGTCGGCGTCCCGGGCGAACTCCTCCGGCAGCACCTTCAGCGCCACGTCACGGCCTAGCTTCGTGTCCCGTGCGCGATAGACCTCGCCCATCCCTCCGCGACCCAGCTTTTCGTACACCCGATAGTGCGAGATCGTGTGGCCCGTCAAATCGCTCGCGTCAGCGATGTCTTCGCGGGCCGGAGGCTGGGCAGGTTCGGCAACTGGTTCTTCGCGCAATAGCTCGCCGATGAAGCGGTAGCCCCGTCGCGCCACCGTCTCGACATAACGCGGCTGATCGGCCGAATCCCCCAACGCGTCCCGTAACCTCTGGATCGCCGCGTTGATGCTGGGCGCGAATTCCACAATGGTGTCGTTGGGCCAGAGCTTCTTGCGGATCTCCTCCCGGAGCACCACTTCCCCGGGTCGTTCCAGCAGCATGAGCAGGACTTGGAAGGGTTGTTCTTGCAGCCGGATTCTCAACCCATGCTTCCGCAGTTCGCCGGCCCGAACATCCAGTTCAAACGCCGCGAAACGAATGGCTCGAAGCTGCGGGTCGCTCCGGCCGGCAGGACGTTCTTCGCTCATGCCACCCCCGTCTGGAAATGTGGTGCCCCAAAGTTTACCACAACCTCCCTATTTATCAATGGCGTAGCTCGTCATCAGCATTTAATCTACAGATAACCGCCGTTCCATCGCGATACGCGGCGGCATCGCCCAAAATCGCCTCGACACGCTGAGCGTGGCAGGAGGGCGAGATGAACGGACGAGTCGAAATAAGCCTGGCGACGGCACTGTGTGCCATCTCATGGAACGTCAATGCAAGAGAACATCCAAGAGAGGACTGGTATCGAGTGAATGTTCAGCTGAACAGTCAGGTAGCGGCGCCACCGGATCTCCTCCGTGACGGCCAGGCGGCTGCCAGCAACATCTTTGCAGGCATCCATGTTCAACTCACGTGGTCAAGTCAAATGCAGCGGGCGTCGAACGCAGTTACGACTTGCCCGGGCGAACCGGCCACGCACGACCTCGCCGTGGAGATTGTCCCGCATGCGCCTGCCAGCTTCAGCGATGTCGCTCTGGCCATGGCGATGCCCCATGCTGATTCCGGCGTCGGCATCATGATTTTCTACGATCGCGTGGAGCCTCTGCTTCGAGGGCACCACGCGCCTCAGGCGACCGTGCTGGGCTATGTGCTGGCCCACGAAATTGCGCACGTCTTACAGGGGATCGCGCGCCATTCCGAGACGGGAATCATGCGGGCGCGCTGGACCGACAACGACCTCAAGTTGATGGGTATCAGAGCGCTAACATTCACTGCCGAGGACATCCAATTGATCCGGCGCCGTCTCGCACCGCGTGATGTGTCGGTGGGTTGTTCCGAACTGCTGAGTGCCAAGCTCTGAAGCCTGCGGCCACTTGTGTCCAGTCGGGAGTGTCACCCTTTCAAGGAGCGAAGAACACCTGGCAGCGCACAGAAAAAGTCCCCTCGAAG
>Ga0182015_10002848_pt1 | contig 20163 bp, 16 predicted proteins | sample 712P3MmetaG_FD_120478 | JGI IMG/M metagenome (GOLD analysis project Ga0182015, IMG submission 120478) | Permafrost microbial communities from Stordalen Mire, Sweden - 712P3M metaG | ecosystem: Environmental > Terrestrial > Soil > Wetlands > Permafrost | place: Sweden: Stordalen | collected...
CCCGGACGCCGCGCGCAGTAGACGATGCCGACAATGCCGACGATGACCATCGGCAACGCGTAGAGCTGACCGCCGGTAAAGCCCATCCAGCTAAAGTCGGTCTGGCGCCACATTTCGGCAATCGTTCGCGTGATGCCATAGAGCGTGAACCAGGTCCAGGCCACTACCCCGTCTTTGGGCTTGAACCGGTAGAGGATCAGAAGGATCGGCAGTGCGAGCAGATCGAGAAACGCTTCGTAGATTTGCGAGGGGTGGCGATAGGCCGGCAGCCCATTCACCAGCGGCGCCGAGGGAAAAACCAGGCACCACGGATGGTCGGGATGGCAGACGTCGCCCCACAGCTCGTCGTTGATGAAGTTCACGATTCGCACGAGCGTGATGCCGACGGGCAGCATCATCACCACCTCGTCGCCCAAGACCGTGTATTTGAGCCCCGGGTGCTTGCGGACGAAGAGCCAAATCGCGATCAGCACGCCGATCAAACCGCCGTGGAACGCCATGCCGCCGTTCCACACAGCGATGAAGTTTATCGGGTTGGAAAAGTAGAGCGACGCGTCGTGCTTGCTGATGATGTCGTTGATGACGAAGAACGTGCGGCCGCCGACGAGCACGCCGACCAACGCGTAAAATAGGAAGTCTTGTAGCTGATCTCGGGTCAACCCAAGGCGGCGCCGTCCCGCTGGGCGGCTCATCCACCGATAGACGAGAAGAAACGCCACCAGGTAGGCGATGCCGTACCAATGGATGCCGTAATTCCCCAAATGGATCGCGATGGGGTCGATATTCGGATAGGTGAACCAGTGCTGCATTCCTAACACTCTCCGACGGATGACCGCGACGACTCATATCACCGCCGGCATCGCCTTCCTTGCGGGCCTCGTTTCCTTCGTTTCGCCGTGCGTCCTTCCGCTGGTGCCGGCCTACCTGTCGCTTTTGACCGGCGAGAGCGTCGAAGATTTGAAATCGGCGCCGACGGCGCACGCGCGCCTGCAAACGCTGGCACACGCCCTAGCCTTCGTTGCTGGATTCAGCGCGATTTTTGTCGCACTCGGCTTGAGCGCCAGCGCAATTGGCGGTGCTCTCGACCAGAACCGGCAGCTCATCGCACAAATCGGCGGCGTCCTCGTCGTCGTCATGGGTTTGCACATGATGGGGATGCTGCGCATCCCACTGCTGATGTACGACAAGCGCTTCCACCTTCAGCGCGACAGCCGGACGTTCTGGACGTCGGGGGTAGTCGGCATGGCCTTCGCCGCGGGCTGGTCGCCGTGCATCGGTCCGATTCTCGCCGGTATTCTCGCGATTGCGTCGCAGCAGCATAGCGGTCAGGCCGCCGCTCTTCTGGGATTCTACTGTCTCGGGCTTGCGTTGCCGTTTCTCGTAGCGGCCGGTGCTCTAGGCTTCGCGTTGCCGGTCTTCGGTAGAATCAAACGCTCTCTCCGCGCCATCGAGTTCGCCTCGGGCGCCTTCCTCATCGCGGTCGGCTTGGTACTCGTCAACAATGCATTCCTCAACGTCGCAGGATGGTTTTATCAGTTTGTTCCGCAACCGAACCTTTAACCTCAATCAAGCGCTGGTCATAGCCGCCGCGGCAACGGCCGTGCTATGGGCCGACCAATACAGCAAGGCCTGGATCATTCGAGTATGTGCGCCTATCCAGGAGCTCCAGAGGTCCTGTCGCGTCATCATCCCCAACTTGCTGAACTGGACGTTCGAGCGAAATATTCACGGCGCGTTCGGGCTATTCGGCAGCTCGGCATTCATGCTGATCGGGATGGCGATCGTCGTGCTCGTCCTCTTTTGGTTCAGTTTTCGCGAAGCCGCAGCGCGATCGCTGACCGTACGCATCGCCTTTGGCATGATCGTTGGCGGCGCGATCGGCAACGTCGTCGATCGCCTGCACTACGGCTACGTCATCGACTTCATCGACTTCTATCGAATCTGGCCAAACATCTTCAACGTCGCCGATTCGTGCATCACGGTCGGCGTCGGTCTACTACTGCTCTCCAGCCTTGTTGCACGTCGTCACCACTGAGCAGGCCGGGAAGCGGACCGACGTCCTCGTAGCGTTTCTCTCCGGCGCTTCGCGTTCGCTCGTAGCGGAGAGCGCACGCCGCGGCAACATCGTCGTCAATGGCATTCGGGTCAAACCGAGCCGTCCGTTGGAACCTGGCGACGTCGTCGAATTCGAGATAACCTGGCCCGCGCCGCTCATCGCGCTTCCCGAGCAGATCGCACTCGACGTGATCTATGAGGACGACGATTTGCTCGTCCTCAACAAACCCGCCGGCATGGTGACCCATCCCGCGCACGGCGCGACGAGCGGCACGCTGGTCAACGCCGTGCTCGGCCACGTCACGGCGAAGCTGCCGGGAGATCTGCTGCGTCCGGGTCTCGTCCATCGCCTCGACCGCGACACCTCCGGGCTGCTCGTCGTTGCAAAACGCGACGAGAGCCTGCACGCACTTAGCAACGCCCTGCGCGCCCGCCACATCGAACGCGAGTATCTCGGCTTGGTGCGCGGCGTGCTGCCCCACCCGCTGGGAACGATCGACGGCCCCATCGGCCGCGACCCAAAGAATCGGCTACGCTTCGCCATTACATCTGACGGGAGAGCGGCGGTCACCCATTACGAGGTGCGCGAGCAGTTCGCAGCGCACGCGGAATTGGTCTTCCGTCTCGAAACCGGGCGCACGCACCAAATACGCGTGCACATGGCGGCGATCGGCCATTCCATCCTCAACGATCCCCTCTACGGCAAAAACGAGACGCGTTTCGAGCTGCCGGGCCAGGCGCTCCACGCCTGGCGTCTCCGCTTCAACCACCCGCGCACGGGCGAGCCGCTCTCGTTCGAAGCGCAACCGCCACTCGAGTACGTCCAAGCTCGTCTTGTCCTGAAGGCCAAAACGACATGAATGGTGGAGCATTCTCGCTTCTCACGCGTGACGGCAACGCAAGGCGTGGTCACTTGACGTTAACGCATGGCGTCGTGGAGACGCCGTGCTTCATGCCGGTCGGAACGGCGGCAACCGTGAAAGCGTTGACGCCCGAGGATCTCGAGCGGGCCGATGCGCAGATGATTCTCGCCAACACGTACCATCTTTGGTTGCGGCCGGGATTGGAGATTATCGAAGCTGCTGGCGGATTGCATCGATTCATGGCATGGGATCATCCGATTCTTACCGATTCGGGTGGATTTCAGGTCTTTAGTTTGGAGAGCCGGCGGCAGGTGGATGACGACGGCGTGACGTTTCGCTCTCATCTCGATGGGAGCGTGCACCGATTCACGCCCGAGAACGTCGTCGCATTCCAAGAACGCATCGGCAGCGACGTTGCGATGGTGCTCGACGTCTGCGTGAAGCTTCCCGCCGAACGTGCAACGCTCGAGGAGGCGGTCCGCCGCACGACCGCGTGGGCGCAGCGTTCGATAGCTGCGCGCGCCGGCGATGCGACGCGGCTTTTCGCCATCGTCCAGGGTGGCCTGGAGCCGGCCCTGCGCGAGCGCAGCGCGCGCGAGCTCGTTGCGCTCGATTTCGCGGGGTATGCAATCGGCGGGTTATCGGTCGGCGAGACGCGCAAAGAGATGTATACCTCCGCGCGGTTCACCGCACCGCTGCTGCCCGAGGGGAGCCCGCGCTACCTGATGGGGGTCGGCACGATACGCGACGTACTCGAAGCGATCGACGCGGGGCTCGATCTCTTCGATTGCGTCTACCCCACGCGCTGCGGGCGCAACGGGCGAGCCATGACCCGCGCCGGCGAACTCAACCTCTTCAACGCCGCCTACACCACCGACTTCACTCCGCTCGATGCCGTCTGCGACTGCGCGACGTGCACCGGGTACACGCGCGCCTACCTCGCACATCTCTTCCGCTCCAAGGAAATGCTGGGGCCGCGGCTGCTCTCCTATCACAACGTGTACGTTCTCAACACGTTGATGGCGCAGGCGCGGGCCGCCATCGACGCGCGGCAGTGGAGCGCGTTCCGCGATCGTACGCTCGCGGCAGCTTAAGCCGTCTGTTGGAGGGCGCGCACCACCTGCGCGCAGTCGGGGCAGATCTCCGGATGCTCGGGGTCGGTGCCGAGTTCACGGAACTTCCAGCAGCGCACGCATTTTTCTCCCTCGGCGGGCAGCAGCTCGAAGCTCTCCGCGTCGCCCGCTTGCAGGGAGAGCTCCGAAACGACGAGCGCCTCGCGTAGGTTGTCACCCAGGCTTTCCAGCCGCTTATAATCGCTCGGGTCGACCGTTAGCCGCAGCCGAGCTTCGAAGTCGCGCGGCTCGGCGGATGCCGCGACCCGTGCGCGCAAGCTTCGCAGCTGCTGCCAGAGCTCGAGGTCGCCGGCCGCCGCGCCGCTCTTGAAGCGGTGCGTATCGAACGAGCTGTCGAAGACGCTCGACTCGCGCTCGCGCGCCCACGCGGGCAGATGCTGCCACGCCTCTTCGGCAGTAAACGAGAGTACCGGGGCGACCGCGGTGAGGAAACGCGTCAGCACGTACAGCAGCGCCGACTGAGCGCTGCGGCGGCGGGCGTCGTTGGCGCCGCGCGAATAGAGCGGGTCCTTGAGCGCGTCGAAATAGAGGCTCGACATTCCGCTTTCGAACTCGACGATGCGCAGGTACGCGTCGTGCACTTCGCAACGGTCGTATGCCGTTTTCACGCCTGCGACAAACGCATCGGCGACGGCGCACGCCAGGCGGTCGAGCGGCTCCATGGCATCGCGCGCGACGACGTCGGCCGCCGCAAAATCGTCGAGGTTGGAGAGCATGAAGCGCATGCGATTACGCAGATTACGGTAGACGCGACCCACCTGATCGACGACGTTGGGACCGAAGCGCACGTCGTCGATCGGTTCGACCGACGCGGCCCACAGACGCAGGACGTCGGCACCCCAGCGATTCATCGCCTCGCTGGCATCGAAGCCCGTGCCCCGCGATTTCGACATTGGGCGCCCCTGCTCGTCGTTGACCCACCCGTTCTTCATCACCCGCCGATACGGCGCGCGCCCCTTGATGGCAACCGCGGTAATCAGCGAGCTGCGGAACCAGCCGCGAAACTGATCGCCGCCCTCCAGCACGAGGTCGCTCGGCCAGGGCATGCCGTCGCGGCCGAGTACGGCGAGATGCGTCACACCCGATTCGAACCAAATGTCGACGATGTTCTTCTCTTTTTCGAAGTCCGCCGCGCCGCAGGCCGGACAGGTAAAGTTCTCCGGCAAGTACGTTTGCACGGGATCGCTCCACCACGCGCCGGCGCCAACCTCGGCGAACCGTTTGGCTGCCAGCCGCGCGACGCGCGCATCGAGAATCGCCTCGCCGCAGGAGCGGCAGAGCAGCGAGGGGATTGGGGTCCCCCAGGTCCGCTGCCGCGAGAGGCACCACTCGGGATGCGTTTCGATCATCTGCCGCTGCCGCGCGCGTCCCCATTCCGGTGCGTACTCGACGTCGTCGGTCGCGTCGAGCGCGTGTTGGCGCAGCAGGTTTTGGTCCATTGCCATGAACCACTGGGCGGTCGCGCGGAAGATCACCGGGTTGTGGCAGCGCCAGCAGTGCGGGTAGGAGTGTTCGATCTCCGACTCGCTCCATAAGGCTCCGCTCGCGCGCATATCCTCCACGATTGTGGCGTTGGCCTTGAAGATGTGCATCCCCGCGTAGGACCCGGCTTCGGCGGTGAAGCGACCGGCCGCATCCACCGGATTGAGTATCGGCAGCCCGTAGCGCATGCCCGTTTCGAAATCGTCGGCGCCGTGCCCCGGCGCGGTATGCACGAGGCCAGTACCCGTTTCGAGATCGACGTACGGCGCGAGCACGATCACCGCATCGCGATCCATGAACGGGTGGCGCACGGCGAGGCCGTCGAGCTGCGCGCCCGCCGCGCGCGCCACCAGCGTCGCTTCCGCGTAGCGCGCACCCAACGCGCGTTCGGCGAGCGCTTCGGCTACCACGGCCAACTCATCGCCGACGCGATAGAGCCCGTACGTTGCATCCTCGCGTACGGCAACCGCAACGTTGGCGGGCAGCGTCCACGGCGTAGTCGTCCAAATGAGTACGGACGTACGCATCTCGCCGCGCACCCCGAACGCGTCGAGCATGCGATCGCGCTGCTCGGCGCTTGCGGTAAAGCGGACGTAAATGGATGGGGAGCGGCGTTGCTCGTACTCGATCTCCGCTTCGGCCAGCGCCGTTTCGTCGTGAATGCACCAGAGCGTCGAGCGCAAGCCCTTGTAGATTTGTTGGCGTTCGGCGAGATCGGCGATTGCATTGACGATTGTCGCCTCGAAGGATGGATCGATCGTTCGGTAGGGACGGTCGAAGAGGCCGAAGTTGCCCATGCGCCGGCGCTGATCTCGCTGACGAGCGAGCCAGTAGAGCGCGCGCTCTTTGCACTTCTCGCGCAGCTCGAGCGGATCGACGGTGTGAAAATCGGTGATGCCGAGGAACTTGAGGGTTTCGTACTCTATCGGCAGACCGTGCATGTCCCAGCCGGGAACGAACTTCGCGAACTTCCCGTCGAGCAATGCGATCTTCACGAACATATCCTTGAGCACCATGTTCAGAAAGTGCCCCATGTGCAGCTCGCCGTTGGCGTACGGCGGCCCGTCGTGGAGGATCCACGCGCCATTGCCGGCGTTGCGTTCCAAGCGCCGCTCGTACGTCCCATCTTCCTCCCACCAGGCGACCCGCTGCGGCTCGCGCGCGGCCAGCTCGGCCTTCATCGGAAAGCCGGTTTTGGGCAGGTTCAACGTTTGACGGTAATCCATTACGTCTCGTCGAGCAGGTCGCCGAGGACGTCGAAGTTGCGCTGCGCGGCCGCGCGCATCACCGGTTCGCGTGCCAGCAGCTCCGCCGCAATGGCGTCGCGTTCCGCGATGAGGCGGTCGACCAACGCGTCCACCTCCGCGCCCCTCGTTCTCGTCGCACCTGGAACCCAGAGCGGCGGAAGGCGGTAGCCGAGATCCTCGCACAACGCGGTCACCTTCGGATCGTACGGTATTGCGAGAAATGGCACGCCGTAGCGCGCGGCAAGCACGAGCGCGTGCAGTCGCATCCCGATCACCACGCGCGCGCCGCGCAGCATCGCCGCCGCCTTCGGCAGCGCACATTCGGGGAGCAGCACCGGCGCCGACGCGCAGGCGCGAATAACGTCGGTCGCGACGGCGGCATCGCCCGCACCGCCAAGCGGTAAGAACGCTGCCCGGACGCCGTGCCGGTCGGCAAGCCGGTCGATCGCGCGTGCGAGGACCGATGCACCGTCCCGCAGACCCACGCTTTTTCGGACGCTTACGATTGCATAGGCGCCGCTCTCAGGTCCCAGACCCTCCGCGGCAAGGTCGGCCGGCGCAGAGGCTGCGTCGTAGAGGAAGACGGGATCGGCGGTGCGTTCTACAGGCGTCTCAGGAAGCAGGTTCGCGAGCAGCGCGCGCGAGCGCTCGTCGCGCACGGTCGCGCGTGTGGCACCTCGGCAGAGTCGGCGAACCAGCAACCGCCCGAGCATGTTCAGCGGTCCGATCGATTGCGCGAAGATCATCGTCTTGCGTTTGAGCCGAACCGCCTCACGCAGGATCCCGGCGTAGTAGAGCAAACTGCGAAGGCTCGTCGCGTTCTGCAAGAGACCGCCGCCACCCGAGAGTACGACGTCGGCGCGCCGGATCGCCGCGCGTACCGAGCGCCATTCCCAGCGCGGCGTCGCTTCGACGCCGTACGCCGCAGCCGTTCGCCGCGGCGTCGCCGAGAGGACCTCGATCGCCGCCGCGGGCACGAGCTCGCGCAACCTGCCGACGATGACGTCGAGCAGCGCTTCGTCGCCGAGATTTCCGAAGCCGTAGTAACCGCTGATCAGCACCCGCACCTTACCGCGCCGGGAGCGCCGCGCGGCGATAGAACCAGATCGCGACGGCGCCGATGATCGCGCCGACGACGACGCCGTTGACGACGCGAAGGAGCGAGATTTCGATCGGCGTGTGGAGATGCGAAAACGTATCGATGACGTCACCGATTCCCACCCCGATGCCCAAGGCTAGGAGCCATCCGACGGCTCGGCGGTGCGGGGCGAGCAGCGCCGGGAGGAGCATCATGCACGGAAAACCGATGAGAAACTCTTTGAAGCGCGGACGAACGCTCAAGGTGACGGTCAGAAGATGGCGCAGAGCGAGCTCGAAGGGCGATGGCGAGATGTCGCTGTCGTTGCCGCTACGGACGAGCATCAGCGCGCCGGCGGCGACGATGAGGATGCCGGCCAGCAGCTGATACGCGAGCACGGGCGAAAGGAAAACGTCCCGCGGGCGCTCGGTGCCCGAGCCGAACCGGCGATCGAAGAGGTAGAGGACCAGCGCGAGCAGCGGCGGCAGCGCAAGAACCAGGCGGACCCCGCGAAACCGCTCGATCTCCTCCATGGCCAGCGGCGAACTCATGATCCCGACGACCACCAAGGCGCCGAGCAATGCGGTGCCGGTTGCCGCGACCGTCCAGCCCAGACTGCGGACGAGTTGCGCGCGCGTCTGCCGCGCCGGCGTCTCGCGCCAGGCGGGAATCAACACGAGCAACGCTGCCATCGCGAAGAGCAGCGCGCCGGCTAAGGCGAGAATCGAACGCGCCAAACCGTCGTGATGGCTGAGTAAACCGCCGAAGTACACGATGACGGTCACCGCGTAGGCGGCGGCCGCGATACGCCGCCGGTACCAGCCGAAGAAATCGAGCAGGAGCACGAAAATCGAGGGAACGGAAAGTGCCGCCAACCCGACGAGCACGCGATTGTTCCCCCGGTACTGTGGAACCGGCGTCGCCCGTCCCAGCCGAAAACCGTCGGCGCGCAACTCGCCCGCAATCGCCTTGACCATCTCGACGTTGGTCGCCTCGATGGAAAGGCTACCATCCTCGTGCGGCCATGGCCGGAGGTAGACGACCCGCACGTTGCGCTCGCGTACGCCGAGCACGTAGCGAGCGACGATTTCGTCGAGCTTGAGTTTGTCGAGCTCCGTCTTGGCGATAGCTTGAACGCGTACCGTGCGCCCCGGGATGAGGCGCGCGAGCGTGTCGTTCCCTTTCTGCACCTGGCTCGCATCGTACGTCTCGATCGAGCCGAAGTTGAAGACGTGGCGCTTGAACGCGTCGGCCGTATCCTCGAGATGATCGGGATAACCCAACACCTCGTTGTTCAGCCCGAAGAAGATCACGGTCGAGACCTTGGGGTCGTAGCGCAATACGTCGTCGAAAACCGCATCGATCTGCGGCGCGGTGAAACGCTCGTCGTTTTGGAAGCGCGGCACGACCAGCAGTGCTAGCCGATGGGCGAGCTCGATTTGGTCGGTGGGGATGCCGAGCGAGACGGCATTGAAGTAATCGATCTGCGTCCGAACCTCGAGGAGCCAGGGGCGGGTCGAGCGGAGTACCCGGACGCTGTGCGGCGCAAAGTGCAGCGCGAGCTCCGTGCGGTAGCGATAGAAGGTCGAGGGGTCGGAGACGAGCAGGTAGATTGCGCCGGGATCGATCTTTCGGCTCGCCACCAAGCTTGCCAGCAGCGGATCCTGCAGCGGTGAGAGGCGCGCCCCGTTGAGCAGTGCTGCGCCCGTGGTCGCGTAGGCCTTGCCGTTGAGGCCGACGTTGGCGCCGAGCTCCTCGGTGACCGCCAGCGACGTCAGACCCGCTCGGCGCAGCGCTACCAAGAAGGCACCCGTGTTGTAATCGTACGAGCGCGCGAGTGCGTCGAGATCGGTAAAATCCATCGCGAGCTCCACCCGGCGCGCGTGCGACTCCGTTCGCACGCGGAACGCGGCGATCGCAAGCGCGGCGACGAGCGCAACGAGCAAAATGGCGGCCGCATAGCGCGTTTTAGTAGTGAAGAGCGTCACGAAGCCGGTCAGGTTCGCTGGAAATCACAGAAGGGCCCGCCATAGGCGAGCCCTCCTGCCGTCGCGTATGCGCGGTCCCTTTTTTGTCGGGTCACGCATACCGGGTGTGGGCGACGCTTGTCGTGTCATCGCACGCTTGCAGCCCACGATGCGAGCGGTGCGGACGGTCGGCGTTCAACGGTGGCACGCCATCCCCTCCAAGGGAAGCGTCACCATTTCGGCGCGCGTTTTTCGAGGAACGCGCCAATGCCTTCGCGCGCGTCTGGTTCGAGTGCGTTGCGCGTCATCACGTCTTTCGTGTATTCGTACGCCGCAGATTCGTCGAGCTCGATCTGCCGATAAAACGCCGCTTTGCCGATGCCGACGATCGTGCGACTTGCCGACGCGATCCGCGCCGCAAGCGCGAGCGCCTCCGCGTGCAGCTGCTCGGGCGCGACGACGCGGTTCACGAGTCCCCAAGCCAGCGCCGTCGCCGCGTCGATCGGTTCGCCGGTGAGCAACATTTCCATCGCGCGTTTGCGCCCGATGGCGCGCGTCAGCGCCACCATCGGCGTGCTGCAGAACAGACCGATGCGCACGCCGGGCGTCGCAAAAGTCGCTTCGGTCGAGGCGACGGCTAAGTCGCAGGCGGCGACGAGCTGGCAGCCGGCGGCGGTGGCAATCCTCGCGACCTCGGCGATCACGGGCTGCGGGATTGCTTCGAGGCGCGCCATCAGCGCGACGCAGACGTCGAAGATCGTCCGATACGATTCCGCGTCGCCCTCGAGGAGCTCGCGCAGATCGTGCCCGGCGCAGAACGCGGCCCCTTCGCCGCGCAGGATCACCGCGCGCAGACTCGTGTCCTGGGCGATCTCGGCGAATGCCGCATCGAGTTCGCGCATCATCTGCAGCGAGAGGGCGTTGCGGCGTTCGGGACGGTTCATCGAAACGACCGCAATCGAGCCGTCACGCTCGATGGAAAGGCCGGTCGGCGTCTTTGCAGTGGTCATAACGGAACCTCGGATGGCTTACTGGAGGGCACGATCGTGGGCGTCGGCGTCGGGGACTGAGCCGGTGAAGGCGGCGACGTAGCGGCCCGCATGGACGCGGCCCAGGCGGGCTCCGGCTTCAGCGCGATCCCCCGATGCAGCAGCTCGCGGCTTTGTGCCGCGTAGCTTGTCGTGGGGAAATGCGATTTCACGAAGACGAAGAGCGCAACGGAGCGATCGCGCGCTGCGCTTCCGGGAAGCTCGTCGTAAAGCGCAGCGATAATAAAACCGGTGGAGGCGAGCCAGGCGTCGCGCGGATAAGCTGCGGCCCAACGATTGAAGGCGTCATCGGTAAGGTCCAGCAAGTGCTTGGCCTGCTCCGGAAGCAGTTGGTGCGTTTCGTAGCGCTTTCGCAACTGCATCGCCTCGTAGCGGATGCGAAGCGAGCTCATCTCGAGCTTACCGAAGTATTGATCGGCCGGCGCATTCCTCGCGGCGACCGTTGCGACGAGCGTCATCACGGAGAGCACGTTACCCATGCTGGGATCGAGCCTTCCACGCGGGCTCCAGCGCGCCTTCGCTGCGCCGGCGAACGCACTTCAACACGACGTTTTGATTGGGCGATGACGGGCTCGAACCGCCGACATCCTCCTTGTAAGGGAGGCGCTCTCCCAGCTGAGCTAATCGCCCCTGTGATCGCTCGGCACCATTCGACACGTTGCCGGTGAGACTTTTTCGTTCGTGCTCGTATGAAGGCTTGCCGCGGCGCTCAGTAAGGTTTAAGGAAGCTTGAGAACCGGGAATGCCTTCAATGGGAACGGGTGAATTGAAGATACACTATCGCGCCGACTACAACAACGACACAAGAAACGTAGCTCTCGCGCGACGCGGAGTGGCCGGTTTTGCCGGCGCGTGCGGTTTCTCCGACGGCGAAATTGCAGACATCCGCTTGGCCGCAGGTGAAGCCCTCAGCAATGCAGTCGAACACGGAAGCGCGCACGCATCGGTTGGTTTCACCGTGGAGTGCCTCTTCGACGGCGACCAGCTCTCCATCGAAATCCGCGACACCGGCCAAGGGTTCGCCGCGCCGGAAAAATGCGCCGCGACGATCGAACCGGACCAGCGCGGCCGCGGCTTCGGCATTTTTCTGATGCGCCGGCTGATGGACGAGGTCGTCTTCACGCGCAACGGTACGATCGTGCGCCTAGTCAGGCGCTATCCAGCCAGACGCGTGCACGCCTGAGAGGCCGCGCTCCCTAACCCTTCGTTGCGATCTTCTTCTGCAGCAGCCCCATCGCGGCGCGCAGTTGCGCGTCGTAGTCGACCTCACCAAAGCGTGCGTCGCGGTTCTCTTCGATCGTGACGTCCGGAATTATGCCCCGCAGGTTGATGTCGCGATGATTGGGCGTCAAGTAATGCGCCGTCGTAATCTTGATCGCGGCACCATCGGGAAGCGGCGTGAGCGTCTGCATCACTCCTTTGCCGAACGTCTTCGCGCCGACGAGGGTCGCGATGCCGTCGTCTTGCAGCGCACCCGCCGTGATTTCCGAAGCCGAGGCGGTGTACTGATTGACCAAAATCGTCACCGGCAGCGAGATCGAAGGGTTGCCGTCGGCATTGATCGTCGTGTCGCGCTGCCCGCGCTCTTCAACGGTGAGCAGCCGTTTGTTGGCGATAAAGCGTGAACTGATGTCCAGGGCCGAGTCGACGTATCCGCCGCCGTCGTTGCGAAGGTCGAGCACGAGCGCCTTCGCGCCTTGGGCGTTCAAGCGCGAAACCGCCGCGTCGAACTCGCCGGGGGTCGCGCGGCCGAAGGCCATGACCCAGACGTAGCCGATGCCCGCGCCAAGCATTCTATAGACGACGGTCGGCGGCTGCACGTCGTCGCGCGTAATGGCAATGACCGACGGGGCGCCGGAACGTTGAATCGTTACGGTTACGACCGTGCCCGCCTTGCCGCGCAGCAGCGCGCTGACGCCGTCGACGGCGAGTCCCTTCGTCGTCGTGCCGTTGACCGCGGTAATCAGGTCGCCGCCCTGCAGACCGGCTCGTTCGGCGGGCGTTCCCGGCAGAACGTAGGTCAGTCGCACGAAGCCCGTAGCCACGTCGGGCTCGATCATCACGCCGATGCCGCCGATGCGCGCGGGATCGAGAGCTTCGTTAAACGCCTTGTACTGCGCCGGCGTAAAGAACTGCGTGTAGCGATCGTTCACCGCTCGAGCCATCGCGCCGATGGCGGCATAGGCAAAGTCGTCAGACGTGCCATGGGCGGTGTGGGCTGCCGTCGCAATGGCGGCCTCGAGTTCCGCGACCGTCGCGTCGTTATCGCTCTCGAGCCGCAACGCGGGCGGAGCAAGGGAAACGCCAAGCTTGTGCGCCTCGTCGGCCAAGGCGTCGGATGCCGCGGCGAGCAGCACCTGCGGATCGACGACATTGTAATAGGTGGTTGTGAGCAGACGGTAACTCTCCGAAACGTCCCCGGCGACTTGATAGGGCAGCACGTCGCCGACCGGCGTTGCGCCCAAACATACGAGTGCGGCAGTGCACAGAGCCGCAATTCGAACGATCTCGCGTTTCCTCATTATCCTCTTTCTCTTCGGTATCCAAAGGCAGAACGCTTCGCGGTACCAATTTGTTTCAGCGAGCGGCCGCGCGGCGCAAGCGGTCGGTCATGGCGACGCCCAAGCCGCGTTCGGGCAGCGGCTGCGCATCGATGCGTTCCAGACCCAGCGCGTCGAGTTCGTGGAGCGCGTCGAAGAACGCAGCGGCCGCGGCGCGCAGATCGCCATCTGCGGCGAGAACCCGAGTTGCGGCGTATCCTGCGAACTCTTCCTGGAAGGCAAGCACGGCGGCGCGCCGGCGCTCCGGGAAAGGAACGATCGACGGCTCGATCAGACGCAGCGGAGTCGCCGGCGCGTAATGGTGCGCGAGCTGACCGGGCGCACGGATCGACGCTCCCTCGCCGATGCGGCGCACCGGTCCGATGACGGCTTCGATCTCTTCGATCGCGATCGCGCCTGGACGCAGCAACGTCGGAACCTTCTCGAACGCGACGATGCTCGACTCGATTCCAAGCGTGGCGCTGCCCGCATCGAGAATCATCGCCACCCCCTCGCCGAGCATCGAGGCGACGTGGGAGGCGCGCGTCGGGCTCAGTCGGCCGAACGTATTGGCGCTCGGTGCGGCAATCGCTGCTCCGAGGGCGCCCAGCAGCGCTCGCGCCACGGGGTGTTGCGGCATGCGCACGGCCACCGTGGCGAGCCCCGCCGTAACGATGGACGGAACCGCCGGTCGCTTGGGAAGCACGAGGGTGAGCGGACCGGGCCAGAAGCGTTCGATGAGCGCCTGAGCTGCCGCCGGAGGCTTCCCAGCCACGGCCGCGAGCATGTCGGGATCGAGCACGTGGACGATGAGGGGGTCCAAGAAGGGCCGGCGCTTTACCTCGAATATCCGGGCGACCGCGGTGGCGTCGAACGCGCTGGCACCGAGTCCGTAGACGGTCTCCGTCGGGAAAGCGACGAGGGCGCCTTCGCGGAGCAGCTCTGCCGCGCGCTGCAGCGCCTGAGGAGTCGCGGTAACGACGGTCAACGCGCGCTTATGGGTGAGCGGCTGCTCGTAAGGGAAGGGAAGTCCCCCAAACCCGAATCATAGGGTGAACCTATGAGTTGGCGGATGGCTTTCCTTTGTATGCTCCTGTGTACGGCGCTCGTGGCCGGGGGCTGCGGTGGCGGCATCGGCCCGTCCGCGTCGGGGCCGCTGCCGCCCCCCGGACCGGCGAAAGCGGGAAAATACTTCACCCACATCGTCATCATGATTCAAGAGAACCGGACCTTCGACAACCTCTTCGCCACGTTTCCCGGTGCCGACGGGGCCACGGTTGGCAAGACGCACGGCGGAGGCACCCTGCGTTTGCGGCCGAGTAACTTGGAGAGCCCGCTGTCGCCGAGCAACGCCTATCAATCTTGGCTGACTGACTGGAATCACGGCAAGATGAACGGCTTCAATCTCACGCCGATCGGCAAGACGCCCGGCTCGTACGTCTACCAATACGTCAAGCCCTCACAAATTCAACCGTATTGGGACTTGGCCAAGCAATACGTACTCGCCGATCACATGTTTCAGACGCAGGGCAGCGGGAGCTTCACAGCCCATCAAGATCTCATCCGCGGCGATACGGCAATCAACCCGACGTTTCAAATCATCAATTTTCCATCGGGTGGCGCCGGCGAGCCGTGGGGATGCGATTCGGTGGCCGGAACGACGACGTCATTGATCACCGCCGACAACTCGTGGCAGCAGTACCGGAACCGTGGCCCTTTCCCTTGCTTCACGTATGAAACGCTGCGCGACACGCTCGACGCCGGCGGCGTGTCGTGGCGGTACTACGCGCCAACCGTCGGTCAAAGCTTCGGCGGAGATCTTTGGAATGCGTTCGACGCCATCCACGCCGTGCGCTACGGCCCGGAATGGACGACGAACGTAGCGTCGCCCGAAACGACGGTCTTTACCGACATTTCGCGCAATACGCTGCCGGCGGTCTCCTGGGTGGTTCCGGATTTTCAAAACTCCGATCATCCGGGCGACACCTCCGACACTGGACCCTCCTGGGTCGCCGACGTCGTGAATAGAATCGGCGAAAGCCCTGCGTGGAAGACCACCGCGATCGTCATCGTTTGGGACGATTGGGGCGGTTGGTACGATCACGTCGCGCCGCCGGGCCATCGCAGCTACGGCGGTCTTGGCTTTCGCGTGCCGGCGATCGTCCTGTCGCCGTATGCGAAGGGCGGGTACGTTTCGCACAACGTCTACGCGTTCGGCAGCATCGTTCGCTTCATCGAAGAGAACTGGAATCTGCCGAGTCTGGGCACGACCGATAAGACGGCAGCGAGTTTCGTTGGCGATTTTTTCGATTTCGGGCAGCGGCCCCGCCCTTTCAAACCTATCGGCGCAAAATATTCTCTCCAGTATTTCATGGAGCAAAAACCTTCGAACCAACCGGTCGATACTCAGTAAGGTAACCGGGATTACCGATAATGTCGCTGGAATCAAACCCTCGTCAATCTTCGGGCGAATGGAAGAATCGCTAGGCCGCCGAACCACATTCGTGGGTTTATATGCACGCACTTGAAAATATCTCCGGCCCGCAACCGGCTCGCACACCTGCCGCCGACGACGCTCGTCTCCGCGCCGTGCCGGTAATTCTTTCAGACTTTCAGACCATCGTGATGACGCAGCCCCGCAAACAAGAAGAGCTCAAGCGGATTCAAGCCCATTTCATGACGCTGGCGCAATGTGCGTACAAGGGCCTGACCGATCCGGGCGAGCGGGAATCGTTGGCCCGGACGATCGCCGAGCGCATGGCGCGGTACGGCGCCTCGAGCGAACACATCGCGCAGCGGCAAGTCAGCGTCCTGTCGTCGCGTTTCGTACGCAACGATGAGAGTGCTGCGTCGGAGGAAATACGCCGCTACGGCGACCTGCGCAATCCCACCGGCGAGGCGATCGACGAACGCATGACGCTCTTCGAAGAGATCGCCTGCGAGGTCTTCGAGCGCGTCTACGCCGATGGCAACGCCCTGCCGCCCGACGACATCGTCCACGTCAGCTGCTCGGGATACGTTTCGCCGAGCCCGGTGCAGACGTTTCTCTCGCGCCGCCGCTGGCTGCACACCGGCGTGACGCACTCGTATCATATGGGGTGTTACGGTGCGTTCCCGGCAGTTCGGACCGCCGTCGGACTCGTCGGCGCATCGTACGACGCCTTGCCAAAACCAAAGCGCCGCGTGGATCTCGTGCACACCGAGTTTCTTTCGCTGCACTTCGATCTGCTCGGCGACGAGGCCGACAACTTCGTCACGTCGACGCTCTTCGCCGACGGCTTCATCTCCTACGCAGCCTCACCGCAGTTCGAATGGAAGCAGGACGGGCGCAGTGGTCTGAAGGTGCTGGCCATCGACGAGTACATTCTTCCTGACTCGCTGCCGGAGATGACGCTGCGTCCCGGACCGCTGCAGTTCGACATGTCGCTTTCTAAGCGCGTACCGTTCATGATTCGCGATTCGATCGCCGACTTCGTCGTCTCGATCTGCGATCAAGTCGGGCTCGACTTTGAACGCGAAAAGGGCTCCATGATCTTTGCCATCCATCCCGGCGGCCCGGCCATCCTCAACCAGATTCGCACCAAGCTTGGCATCGTGGAGCCGCAGATCGCGCTCAGCCGCCAGGTCCTCCTCGAGCACGGCAACATGGCCTCCGCGACCGCGCCCCACATTTGGAAGCTCATCGTCGAGTCGCCCGAGATCCCGCGCGGCTCGAAGGTGCTCAGCATGGCGTTCGGTCCCGGCCTGACGGTAATCGGCGCCCTCTTCGAGAAGGTCTAACCGCAGAGATGGCCAGCGATCCGACGGCAAAGCCGCAGAAATTTTCTGTGCCAGGGCCCTTCTACTGGAGCGTCCGGGGGGTGCATGCCGCCGCCCCGCTCTTTGTGGGGCTCGGCAACTTGGAGTCGAAACTGCTGGAACGGCGGATTGCCGCGCAGACCGTGGACCGGCCCGTCTATATCTGCGGCCTTCCGCGCGCCGGAACGACGATTACCCTGCAGATGCTCAGCGAGCATCCAGACGTCGTGACCCATAAGTACGCCGATTTTCTCATGCCGTACATGCCGTACGTTTGGAATCAAGTCTTTCCGCGGATTCCGGTCAACGCGATGCGCAAGCCGGTGCCGCGAATTCATCGCGACCGCATCGAGGTGACGCGGGACAGCGCCGAGATGGGTGAAGAGATTCTCTGGGAGCACTTCTTCCCGTTCATTCATAACGAGACGAAGTACAGCGTCTTGGACGCCAGTAGGTCGAACCCGCGCTTCGAAAGTTTCTACCGCGATCATTTGCGGAAGCTGGCTCTGGTACGCGGCCGAAGCCGCTACATCAGCAAGGCGATCCTCTGCGTCGTACGCATGCAGTACTTGCGCAAGCTCTTCCCCGATGCGCGCTTCCTGCTCTACGTACGCAACCCAATCGATCACGTTGCCTCAATGATCAAACAGGACCGCATCTGGGCCGAGCTCGAGCGCGACGATCCGCGGCAGATCGAAATCATCGAGCTTACGGGCCATCACGAGTTCGGGCCTCATCAAATAATGGCCAACGTCGGCCACCCCGAGGTCCTGCACGAGATCCGGCAACTCTTTGATTCGGGCGAGTGGGCGCAGTCGCGTGCGCGCTACTGGGCCTACGTTTACGGGTTCGTGGCGAACCAACTGCAGGGCGATCCGCAGTTGCGCGAGAGCGTCTGCATCGTCCGCTACGAGGATCTATGCTCGGATTCGCCGGCGACGATCGACCGCATCCTGGAGCATACCGGGTTGTCGGCGCCCGCATTCGCGCAAGCGCGCGAAGTCTACAGCAAGAAACTCTCCTTCCCCGACTACTACAAACCGACGTTCAGCGCGAGCCAGCTTGCCGATATCACCGCCGTCACCGGCGGGGTCGGCGAGTTCTACGGCTACGACGTCGGAACGATGGCACGCCGAGCCGAAGCCGTCACCCCATAGAACGGCGAGGCTACTGCTCGTCGGGAATTCTCGGGTCGGGCGCCTGCTGAAGGAAGAAATCGGGGCCGTGCGGTGCTTTGATCGGCACGAACGCGCGCGGCTTCTGCGAGAAATCGAGGCAATCGTCGGCCGGCGACGTCGCCCGAGCGTCGGCGGCCGAGAGGTGCGCCAGGCCGTACAGGTCCTCGGCGTAACGCAAGACGCTTGCCGTTTCATACTGCTTGTCTGAAATATAGTTCTTCTTGGCGTACGGCGAGATCACGATCAGCGGTACGCGGAAGCCGAGACTATCGTAGTCCTTGAACGGTGGCGGAACCGGATCGTACGTGCCGCCCCAATCGTCCCATTGCACGAAGATCACCGTCGAATCCCAAAACTTGCTTTCCCCGACCGCGTCGACGAGCGAGGTCACCCATGAGGGACCGAAACCGCCTCCGCACGCCAGATGGTCGGAATCTTCGCAGAGCGGCGTGATCCACGTAAAGCTTGCGAGCTTCCCGTTCTTGACGTCGGTTAAGAAGCGGCTTTGCGGGGTGATGATGTCCTTCTTCCAGTCGGGCCCGTGGAAGATGTGCCTGACGGCCTGGTATCCTGACCAGTATCCGCCCAGCGGTTGTGTATACTTGCTCGTGTAGAAGCGCCAGGGCAGGCCGGCGGCGTCGAACTCGTCGCCGAGCGTTTGATAGTCGAAGCACGGGCGCTGCGGCTTGCCGTACGTGCGTTGATGCGTAATCGTCGACTCGGTATCTTCGGAGCCGCCTGCGCATCCCCACACGCCGTCGGGGACGTCGACGCTGGAGTGTGCCTGCGCCGCAACGATATACTGATGCGCGACGAAACTCTCATCGAGCTGGGAAGCAAACATATTGTCGGCGAGCACCCATTCGTGGGCCATATCCCAATATGGCTTCACCTCCGCATGCGGAACGTAGACGAACTGGCCGGCGGGCGGCCCGCCCTCCAGCTGTTCTAAATTAAAGCCCTCGTTGGTGCAATCCGTTCCCGGAAGCTTGCCGGTTCCGTCGCATGCGGCAAACATCGAATGCGCCGAATGATCGATTTCATAGACCGTCTTGAGGCTCACCGGCTTTAAGTCGACCGTTTGACCGTAGGAGTTTTTCGCGCTGGACACCGTTTTCGCGTGCGGAAATCCTTCGAACAGATCATTGAAGCTGCGATTCTCTTGAACGATGTACACGACGTGCTTGATTTTGCCGGCACCCGACGCGTCCGGGCCGAACCTCGCGTTGGCCTGCGAGAACGGTAGCGCGGCTCGCGGGGGCCCGCCGCAGCCGGCGGCCAGCGCGCACGAGGTCGCTGCGAGGAGCAATGCAAGAATCTTGTTCGCCATGCGACCACGTTCAAAGCGCAGGTAGGTTCTTCCCGGCGACCGAGCAGACCGAGCGCCCTCTACCTCGACTGCAAAAACGGTCCACACGGAAGGGAGGACCAACACCCGGAGGTAACTCAGCATGTTCCCAGACCACCCCAAAAAGGAGCTTTTGTGAAGGGACTCTTTAAACTTGCGGCGCCGCTGATAGCGGCGCTCGCAGTCGCCGCTTGTAATAGCGGCTCCTCGGGATTGCCGGGTGCGGCAGGAATGCAAAACAGCATGCAGCGGCCCGGGCAACTCGCTCGTATTCCCTCGTGGCAAGCGCAGGGGCTTGCGCATGCAGCGTGTCCCCAAGTCGTCGGTAAACCAACCTGCTTGGCGCTGGTTGTCGACAAAGGCGTCAATCCCGCTTGCGTAGGTTCGTCGTGCGGCATCGCGCCGAAGGAACTCCAGGCGCGCTA
>Ga0182015_10002849_pt1 | contig 20161 bp, 20 predicted proteins | sample 712P3MmetaG_FD_120478 | JGI IMG/M metagenome (GOLD analysis project Ga0182015, IMG submission 120478) | Permafrost microbial communities from Stordalen Mire, Sweden - 712P3M metaG | ecosystem: Environmental > Terrestrial > Soil > Wetlands > Permafrost | place: Sweden: Stordalen | collected...
CTTCAGGCTTAGCCTGGGCCGTGGCTTCCGGTTTCGCGTCGGTCTTGGTTTCAGATTTAGGATCAGCTTTGATGGGATCAAAAATCTTATAGGCGAGTAGTTTCACGCGATCGTTGACGAGAGCCCAAGCCAGAGCATAGACCCAAACAAACCCAGCCCAACGCCAGCCCAGTGGCGTCATAAACAAACCATAAACCGCAATTAGCGTCGCCACAGTTTGCGTCCCGAGCACCGCTATCCACAGAATCCGAGCCGGGCGTATCGACCAGAATGGACCGCGTGTGCGGGTCAAGAAAATCGTCAGATGTCCGGCTACGGACAGCTTCAGGTACATCAGCGTTTGAGCGTGTGCGCGGTCGAGATGAAATACGCGCTCGGCAAGATAGAAGAGGCCGAACGCGGCCACCACTCCGATAACGCCCAGCACGGTCGAGATCCCGAGCACCAGGCGCATATTCCACTTCTCGGGCCTGTCGCTGTAATGAACATTGTCATACGCGATGGAGAGAATGGCTCCGTCGTTGAGTACGGCGATCATGACGATCATCACCGCGGTCACTGGGTAGAAATTAAAGACCAGAATTGCCAGCGTCATGAAGAACAGCACGCGCAGGGTTTCGGCGATGCGGTAGATCGCGTAGCTGTTCATCCGCTGGAAAATGCGGCGGCTCTCCTTGATCGCGTCGATGATCACCGAGAGGCCGGATGCGAGCAACACGATGTCCGCCGCCGCGCGGGCCGCGTCGGTTGCACCGGAAACCGCAATGCCGCAGTTCGCTTGCTTGAGCGCCGGAGCATCGTTCACCCCGTCACCCGTCATGCCGACAATATGGCCGTGCTTCTGCAGGACATCGACAATGTTGTATTTGTCTTCGGGAAAGACCTGGGCGAAGCCGTCCGCTTTTTCGATGGACGCCGCGGTCTCCGTCTTCGTTTGTTTGTCCCGCAATACGGTGGCATCCAGGATGTTCGTGCCCATGCCCAGCTCGTGAGACATTTCCTTGGCTATGGCCAACTGGTCGCCGGTGACCATTTTGACTTTCACGCCCATCTGCACCGCGCTAGCGATGGTCGCTTTGGCTTGCTCGCGAGGTGGATCGAACATCGGCAATACCCCAACGAACCGCCACTTGTCGTCCTGATCGGCGCGCGCCACACCCAGGGAGCGGAAGCCGCGTGCCGCAAATTCATTAACGGCTTTCTCAACCGCGGGTTTTACGTCCGCGGCGTTGGTCGCCATCTGCAGGATGACCTGCGGCGCTCCCTTCGCCACCTTGAACTGTTTCCCGTCGGAGCCCTTTACGGTGGCTTCCGTGCGCTTATGCACCGGATCGAACGGCTGGAAATGCAGGACTTGATAGCTCTTCAGTTCCTTCACGTTCTTCACGCCGCCGATTACTGCCAGATCGATCGTGTCCTTGTCTTCCGCGCGCGAGGCGAGGGCGGCGTCGAGGATGATTCGATCGGCAGCAATACCGTTGACACAGAATGGATCTCCAAGCGTCAGCTTGTTCTGGGTCAAGGTGCCGGTCTTGTCCGAGCACAGCACATCCACGCCCGCGAGTTCCTCGATCGCCGACAACTTGGTTACAATCGCTTGCTTTTTTGCCAGCAGACGCGCGCCGACCGCCATGGTGACGGACAGTACCGTGGGCATGGCTACCGGGATCGCGGCTACCAGAAGTACCAATGCGAATTCCAACGTGCTCAGGACCGGGTCATGACGGAACAGCGCCAGAGTGACAATCACCGCCACCAGACCCACTGCGAGAACGATCAGGTAATTGCCAATCTTGAGCACAGCACGCTGAAAATGGCTGACGGAATGAGCACCCTGCACCAATTCCGCAGTCTTGCCGAAATAGGTGTTGGTACCGGTGGCGTACACCATCGCGTCGGTTTCGCCGCGCTTGATAATCGAACCCGAAAAGATTGCCTCGCCAGGTTTGCGCGTCGCGGGCAAAGATTCTCCGGTCAGCGCGGACTGGTCGACTTGCACCGGGTCGCCGGCCAACAAACGCGCGTCTGCTGGAACGATGTCTCCCAATCGCAGCCGGATGACATCGCCCGGCACCAGTTCCGCAACCTTGGGAGTCGCCCATTTTCCATCTCGCAGGGCGCGGGCCGTGGTCGCCAGCTTGGCGCGCAACGCGGCGATTTCGTTGCCCGCCTGATGTTCCTCCCAAAATGCAACGACCGCGTTGGAGAAAAGCAGAAACAGAATGATGAAGAAATCCAGCCAGTGCTTAACCACCCCCGACAGAATCACTGCCCCTTCGATCATCCATGGGATGGGCCCCCAGAAATAGCTCAGAAACTTAAGGAATAGATTGTCTTTCTTTTCCTTGATCTCATTCGGACCATATTGCGCTAGCCGTTTCTGCGCCTCGGCTTGGCTCAGGCCTTTGGATGACGATCCCAATTTTTTCTCGACTTCCGGCATGGGCAGGGATTTTAGATCGTCCTTGGAATCGGGCTTGGACACCGGCTTCGTTACACTTGATTCCACGGTGAATACTCTCCCGTCCTTGTTCCGTCGCGAGTCTCGGAAGATCGTTGGACCCATGTTTGCGGAAAACAGTCCCGCGCGAGATCTTGAGATTCAGTAATTAGGACGCGTCCAGTATCTTGCCGCGGGTGTGCGGAATCTGTGCAGTTTTGATCAGCCACGGCTAACTGAAGACCGGATCATCCTCAATCCAATGCGTCGGAATCCTAGCCTCGGCCGCAGCCTATCGTGACTGTGCGAGTGACATTGGACCTTCTGCTGTTCGAAGGCTCAATACGCGGGTTCAATTGAGGTAGCCGGATTCTGCCAGAGCGCGGTAGCCGGATACTCCCAACTCCTGTTTATGAGGGGTTCAGAAATCTGGCGGAGAGGGGGGGATTCGAACCCCCGGTACAGGTGTTAGCCCGTACAACGGTTTAGCAAACCGCCGCCTTCAGCCACTCGGCCACCTCTCCAAGCTTAACACTACAAACAACTTAAGTACGAAAACGAAGGTAACGTTACGAACGGGCTATAGTCCGATAAGTCTGATATATGTATAATGCTTGCATGGTCAATAACATAGCAGAGCTTCTCGAAGCCAATCGTAAGCGAGCCTTCAGCCGTCGATTCCGCACACAGGCAGGGACGGTCGTCGAACGGCATGATGGATTCTACCTCCGTTACTACGCCGACCGCAATGGTGAAAGAGTGCGGATGACGGAGCCGCTCTGCAAACTCGGGACGAAAAAGATGGTGATCGAACTCGAACGTCGTCGCCGAATGCACGACATCAACCTCGGTCAACAGAATGAGGAACCCGTCGCCGTCGATCTGACCATCAAGCAATTCTTCGATCAGGTTTACTTACCGTGGGCCAAAGGTGAACTCGCCGCGTCCACAGTGAGAGGCTACGAGAAGCTGTGGAAGACGCTGGAGCCGATGGTCGGCGCTCGCAGCTTGCGTAAGACGCGCCGGGTGGAGATGTCCGATCTGTTGACCTCGCTCGTCGAGCGTGGATGGGGACGCCGTGCTGTGCAGCACGCGCAATACTTGCTGCAAGGCATGTTCGCTCGCGCCATTGCTCGCGAGCTGATCGACAGCAACCCGATGAGGGGTGCGAAGTCCGACAAACGACCAGCAGAGCCGAAGGACAAGATCGCGTACACCGATGCTGAGGTGGTTGCTGTGCTGAACGCGCTCGAACGCACCGATGCGAAGCTCCTGTGGTCACTATGCGCTGTGATGGGTTGCCGTCCAAGCGAAGCCGCTGCATTGAAATTTGAGTGCTGTGTTGGTGACAGAATCATCATCGAACGCGCCGCGCCGTATGGCATCCCGAGAGAAGACACGAAGTCTGAGCTTGGTGAGAGGTCATTGCTGTTGATCGAGCCGGTGAAGTCGTTGCTGAGCGACTGGAAACGCGAGAGCGGCGATCCTGAGACGGGTTGGATATTCGCACGCTCTGGGAATCGACCGATTGACCATTCGGCATTCGCTGCGAAGCACATCAGGGAGATCGCAAGGAAGGCCATCGGAGCGCGTTATTGCGGCCTGTACAGCGGAAGGCACGCAACCGGGACTCAGCTAACCGCGACCACTGGAAACGCCTCTGCATCGCATCAGGCGCTCGGGAACACGTACCGGACGAGCGTTGACAACTACGTTCATCCCGTCACAGAGGCCGGTGACGCCGGGTTGAGGCTTCGTGAAAGTCAACTACTTGCAGCGGTTGAAAAGGCGAACGGAAAGTGACGAAAACGCCGTAACTCGTTGAAAGTCTGATAAAACGACCGCTAATTGCGTCTGCCTTCTGTAAGTCCAATCCTTTGTGTTTGTTCCAAGAGAATCGAGCGGTTACGGAGAACCGCTGTCTCGGACTCATCGTACTCATCGTACTATTACTCCAAGCTGTATAATATAGAACACTATATCTAAATATCGAGTAGCCGACAACAGCCGACAAACGCCACAGAAAATCGTACCGTACTCTATACACAAGTACGGTAGTACGATTCTATGAATCGTTACTACCCACCGTACTCGTGTGCTGTGCCTGAACCCTACTAAAATCGTACTAATCGTACTTTGAGTATGATTTCCCAGTTGGAACCAAATTTTCCCAACTGTGCGCAAGTAACTTCATCCCTCTCTCACTCAATTCTGACGACTCGGGGAGTTCGTTGTAAATAATTACGGAATGATTGGCACGAGACATGCAATACTTAGAGTGTTGCTGCCGGGATGGTAGCAACCTGACGAATAGGACCACAACCTGTTCCCACGTAGACGGCCCGGTTATCAACTAACCGAGGTGCAGTTGGCTAAGTCGGACGCTAAAGAGTAGCAGCCAATCTCAGGCTTGCATCTTCACTCGCAGCGTTCCTCCAGGGTCCGTGAGGTGGAGCTGATTAACAGCTTCCCGCCTTACAGACGGACCCAGATGATTATCAAAATTGATCCCGCATTTCAAAGACGCATCCCGAAACTGCGTCCAGACGAACTCGAACTCCTTCGTAAGAGTTTGATCTTGGATGGTTGTCTCGAACCGATCACCACTTGGATGGTGAAAGGTGATGACTTCATCATCGACGGTCACAACCGCTATCTCCTTTGTCAGAAACTCGGGGTGACCTTCACAGTTAATCGGATCGAATTCGATAGCCGAGATGAAGCTCTCCTGTGGATTGACCGTCATCAACTTGGGCGAAGGAATCTCAACGACACTCAGCGCACGGTCATCGCGAATCGGGTTGCGGAGCGGTTGGTATCTCTCAACAAGAAAACACGGACGGATGTAGCTAACGACGTTTTGGACAAGGCGTCCAAAACGAACACGCGTGAACAGGTCGCAAAGGAAGCGAATGTTCCCGTCCGCAAGCTGCGTGAGGTGCAGGAGGTAGTACGCACCAAACCGGAACTAGAAGAGAAGCTGCTGTCCGGCGAGGTGTCGCTCATAGCCGCGAGGAAACAGGTTCGGGATGACGCACCAGCCGGACGCTGGGTTCCGTGCAATACCACTTCCTCAGAAACGGCCCTTGATCGTCTAATCCTTTACGTGAATTCCATTCACCACGACAACCAAACACTCAAAGAAAAAATTAGCAAAAAGGAACAACGACAGGTACGCAGAGCACTAGATGGGTATTGGAATTCACTTCGGAACTTCGTCAATAGTTTGGACCGTCCACTGGAAAAAGGAAAGCACCGATGAGTGAACTCCTGAATCTCCCACCTCGCATTCGCACCAGTCCACGCTATCTCGGGACTCGCCTGATCGAACGGAAGAACGAGAAGACGGGGACCATCGATCTGACGAAGCCTCCCATCAGCATCGTCACCGGAGAAAAGTTCGATGGATGGGAACAAGACGAGAAGATACTCAGGCCGCTCCTTGTGTCGTTCGAGACGGCGCTCGCCGCGATGGCAAAGTACGACTTCCTCGGGTACAACGTCACAAATTCCTATCACGTTGTCTCTGACCTCGATGATTGCTTTCGGGATGGTGACGTGCTGAAGCCGTGGGCATCGGAGTACGTCGAGCTGGTTCGTCCTTACACCTTCTACGCGGAGCGTTCACCATCCGACACAGGTCTTCACCTGTGGCACGCTCGCGACAGGTCTTTGCAGATGTTCACGGATAAGAAAAAAGCCGAGCGCAATTTTCCTGATGGCAAGGTCGAATTGTTCTGGAATAACTACGTCACGGTGACGGGAAAAACGTGGGGTCAATTCGATGAGTAGCGCACTCGACAAAACCAGCATAGAGATGCTCGGAGCTTGGTTCACAGACAAGCCGAAGGCCGCGCCGGTGAAAGGCAATGGGAGTTATCACTCTGCAAAGCTTGCGGACATGATGGTTCGGACAGATTTCGCTGATGACTCCCAAGCTGTGCAATCCCTTTTGACCACGCTCGCGATTGAGCACGTATGCAATCGCCAGAAAGTAGAAGAGGAGTTCAAAAAATCAAAACTGTACACAGAGACAAAGTGGGGTCCATCCGGCGAGAACAAGTGGAACCGGCGACGCGATGTTGAACTCGATTTAGCTATCGAACACGCGACAGAGAACATCAGGAAGCGTCTCACAAAAGGCAAACCGGAAGAAGAGCATCACGCTCCTCTCGTCATCGCAACCGCGTCTCAATTCTTGAAGAAGACTTATAAGAAGCGCGAGGCGCTGATGGTGACTGCCGGATGTCATCCTGTTTTTCACACATCTTCCATTATCCAAGTCCACGCTTTTCGTGGTGTCGGTAAGACCGCCTTCGAGCTAGGCCTCTGTGGAGCACTCGTTACCGGAGAGGAATTTCTTCAGTGGAAAGCGACGCGACAGTTCCGGGTTCTGTACATCGAAGGTGAACTGCCGGGTGACGAGATGCAGGAACGAGTTCGCACGCTGGTAGGGGATAACGAAAACTTTGCCGTCATCACTCCAGAGGATCAGCCGGATTCCCGAATACCTTCTCTGATGACAGACGAAGGTCGCCGCTTGATTGAGGAAGCGATTGTCGCCTTCTCTGCTGAGGTTCTTGTCCTCGATTCAATCTCGACGCTCGCCAACATCGCGACCAACGATGAATCGGAATGGCTCACTCTCTGTGAATGGTTCCGGCTGTTACGCAACAAGTACGGAATCGCGCTCTTCTTTCTGATGCACGACGGCAAGACCGGCCTTCAGCGCGGCCACAGTAAGAGCGAGGACTTGCTCGACAAATCGGTTCAACTGTTCTGGGAAAACGGTTATCGCGGACAGGACGGTCTGAAGTTCGCGCTCACCTTCGACAAGGCGCGACAGCCGGTGAAGGAAGCGCACAGCTTGTCGGTCGAACTCATTGAGAAAGACGGAAAGCTGGAGTGGATTAGCGCCGTTCGCGATTCGTCCGGTGACTCTCAGAAGGCGATGGCATTCACGCTGTTCGACAAAGGGATGAGCATTGAAAAAGTTCGCGAGACGTTGAAGGCCGCACAGAACACCGTAGCCGAGTGGAAAAAGGAATGGAAGTCCAAGAGAAATCAGCAAGACATCATCTGTGTCCCGGATGATGGCGCACCGAAGTATTGAGTTAAAGGAGAACTGTCCATGAGTGACCAACACATTTTACGAGAATTACGGCTGCAAGGTCTGAAGATCAGACTCAAGCAGGCGCTCGTCAACAACCGCTCCGTGTACCTATCGAGTTGGGGATTGCAACATCCCTGGGCCACGAAAGCGGAAATCGACGCGATAACCAATGAACTCGTTGCGTCTGGTTTCTGCGCTCTCATCAAGGGACGCAACGGCGGTGACAAGCTCATGCTCCCCGGCGACGAGAGTCGGAGAGAACAGGCGGCTTCCAATGCCTGAGCTACTGACAATCACACAGTTGAGTGAACGCCTTCAGGTCAGCGAACGGAAAATCTACGAGCTTACTCGCCGAAAGAATCGCGAGCGACAGCGCGTCCCGCTTCCGTGCATCCGCATCGGACGGTGCGTCCGCTTTAAGGCGGAGGAAATCGACAAATGGCTGCATCAGCTCCAACAGGAGACGCAATGACCCGACCACGCGGAAACAAATCGAGCAAGGCAGTGGTCGAAGCCCGTCGCGAGAAGATTGCTGACATCGTGGACGCGAACCCGTCTGTCACACAAGGCCAAATCGCGGACGCGGTAGGCCGGTCCGTCTCCATCGTGAAAGACGACCTCGCTATTTTGAAAGACACCTTCCGTGCTGGGAACAAGTATGCGGAGCTGGTGGAGAAGCTTGTCGATCTGGGCATTAAGCAATATGCGGCGACGCACGCCGGAGAAATCCCGCCTGATGTGGCGAACGCCTGTACGAATATCTTGCGGGCTATCGGCAAGTGGACCGGAGCGGAGGTCAATCGCTCCGTTACCACACACGTCTCGACCTCCACAAATGAAGTGAAGGGAATGTTTGTCGAGTTCAACAAACTCGTAGGCCGAAAAAGAAAATCTTGGGACGCGATTCGCACTTTCATCGAGAGCTGCCCTGACGATGAAGAGGTGACCTTATGTTTACCCTGAAAACTTTTGCTGAGTTCCGTGAGTTGCTGCGCTCGAAGGTTCGCAGCCGGAGACCGTTCAAGCGCATGGCCATCGCAGAGGAACAGCTACAGGACCTCGCTGACAAGCGCATTGAGCGCCTCATCTGGACGCATCCATCGCAGCACACGAAGTCAACGACAGCGGACGAATATGCAGCGTATCTCATCGGACGCGACCCGCTCATCCGTATTATCGTCGCGGCTTATTCGACGAAGGCGTCGCGCAAGCACAGCCGTAACGTGCGCCGCATCCTGCGAAGTCCTGAGTTCGCAGAGTTCTTCGGCTGGACACCTGTGTTCATAAAAGACACTGAAGATGACTGGCAGCTCGCGTGGCCTGGACAGGAAGGCAGCGCGACTTACCTTGCACGCTCGGTCGAATCTCCGGCGCTTGGTGAGACTGCGGATTTCCTATTGATTGACGACGCGCTCGCTGGTGGTTTGAAGAACGCCTCACCACCGAAACAGGACCGGGCATACGACGCCATCTCGAATGTGCTCATGCAACGTCTGACTCCCGCCGCCGGAGTGCTGGTCATCTCCACTCTATGGACCGAATCCGATCCGCCGTTGCGCTTGTGGGGTGACTGGAAATCGTCCAAGGTTCCCTCGCGATACTTGAATATGGCGGCGCTCAACCCGGATGGTCAATCTTCTTTTCTCTGGGATATAGCCGAACCGTCGCCGCGTCCTATCGAGGCTTACGACACTTTGTGGGCGGAATATCGCGACCGCGCCTTCATCGAAGCCAAGCAACGGGAAATGGATTTTGCCGACTTTGAAACACAGTATCAAGGTCACCCGACTGGTGGTAGCGGCTCCGTTGAAAAAAGCGCATGGAAGTGGTACGACGCGCTTCCCGCTGACCTCTGGTACGGAATGCTCATCTGTGACACCGGCTCTGAACTCGGCGCTCATAACGACCCGACAAACATTCTCGCAGTGGCCTTTGGCGAACCGGGCTGTTTCGTTGTGGACGCGGTTGAGGGGCGATGGGAAGTAGACGAGATTGCGAATCAATACATGGCTGCGGGTGAACGACTGGCACGCAATCTCGGCGCACGGAACGAGGCAGAATACGCTTACAAGGTTCCACTCGGCATCATCGAGAAGGCGGCGCTCGGACGGGCGGTACACAGTGAGTTGTGCAAGCGGGGACTTCCTCCCTTCATGGTTCAACTGTGTTCGACCGAAGGTAAGTCAAAAGAGATTCGAGTGCGCGAACAGGTTCACCACATCCTCAACGGAAAAGTGTTCCTGCCAAAGAATGCTGTCTTCTCAAAGGAACTTGTGCGTCAGTGGTTTGTTTTTCCTCGGGGCGGAAGTCATGACGAATATTGCGACACACTCGCTTACGCGTTGCGTCATAGTGTGAGCGGAAGGGCCACACTGGAGTACATCACCCGCACCTTTGGTCCGTATCGCCACGAAGGTGGAGTGGGGCCTTATGGACAGCAAGACATCCTTTCGGCTGCAGAAGAGTTCGATTTTAATCAACTCGGCGGCAACCTGCTTTCCGACTTTGACTCAGGGCTGGATACTTACGCGCCTCTCTCCCCGGCAACCCAGCGAGCAATGGACCGTTACAAGAAAAACGGAGGTGATTTCTGATGGACTTACTTCAGAAAATCGCAATGCATTTTAACGAACAGCGTCGTCAGGAATCAGCGCAACGCAAGCTCCTTCGTGACAAGGCGGAACGTGCTCACGCCAGTGCGGAATTGCTCTACGACCAAGTAGCCGAAAGGTATCCAATCAAACGCCGTGAGTTGATGCCTGAACTTTCGAATGCGCAATACCTTAAACACGTTCAGAGTGTCATCGCAACCCGCGAAGCGATGGCCATTATTGCAGCAGCGGTTCTCGCGGCTCGCACTGAGGAAAAAGAATCGGGCGATTGGGATGATTCTCCTCCCAGAAACTTGGGGTTCTGACATGAAACGAATCAAACCCGGTAGAAAACCCGATGCGCGAGCGGTCCACAGAAGGGAAGCTCTCCGGTTCTGCTGTGCGGGAATTGACGAAGGATGGACACCCGAGCGCACGAGCGAATTGTGCATTGCCCTATATGGTGTCGCGATTCCTCCGGTTGTCATCCGCGACCTCTTCAACGTGATTAAAAAAACTGCCGATATCCGCGCAATCGACGACTCATTAGTAATCTGAGAATGCGACCCGTGCCCCGGAGAAAAGGCTTGGTCGCCGGTCTTCCGGGCACGTCAAAGTTCGAGGGCACTGTATCCGACAATAAAAATTCTAGGAGGTTTCCAGTGGCAAAGTCTTACAGAAAAATCACATTACAGAACGGCAAGGTCCGGTTTTACAGGGCTGACATCTACGAAGAAGGCGGTCCGCATGGCGGTGCGAAACTTTACGAGTCGATTCCCGATGGAGAGCTTCTGCTCGAATCAGTTTCGGATTTCGATGGTTGTCTGGACAGACTCGATGACAGCCAACCTGTGACCCGCAACGAATCGCGTCGAAACAACGGCTCGAATCGCAGCGCTGTGGTCACGGAAGCTGACAATAACCTCGCTGAAGAAGTCGCCCGCTATGGCCGGTCGTATGGCTGGTCGAAGGCCGAAACAATTCTGTTTCTACACGAACCTGCGAAGAAGCACGGACTGTACATCGGCGTCACTGAGTCTGAAATCCGCGAGGGATGGGATCGGTTCGATGACATCCTCACCAAAACCGAAATCGACACTCTGGTGAAGGGCCGCGTCGTTGCACCCGAAAGGAAAAAATAATGGTGACATTAACCGATCCGAAGTTTTTCACGAGTGACCACCCGGCCACTCGTGAATTCAATCAAGCGGTGCAGGCAGCGGCGAAGGCTGCACAAGAGTTGAATCCAGCGAAGCCACGGGAACGCCACTCCAAGGAAGTCAAGCTGGAGATTCAAAGGCTCATCGCTGACCCGGCGAAAGATGCGAACGGCCTTGAAGGTTCGCTCCCACGATGGACTCGGTTGTTATCCGAGAAACGAAAACATGTTGACGAAACCAAGGCCGCTATCAAGAACACCACGAAGACCGCCGCTGAGCTGAAAGAAGCGGGAGCCACGGTTAAACACAGTCAACGTTTGCGTGAGCTTGTCGGCTACGAATTCAAAAACAAGTTCAACGAGGTCGTGTACGTGAATGGTGTGCTCGATAACCTCCAAACCGAATTGACCGCGACCGAAGATCGCATCGAGTCACTGGAAGCGGCTGTCAAGAACACCGAGGCCCATGTCAAGCGGGAATTACCGAAACTCGAAGCCGAGTTGAAAGCTGCTCTGAAGCGGGAGTCATTACTATGATTTCCTCCGAAAAAGATTTTCACCGGCGAGCCAACGACCGGCGCGTGCGGATGGCCGGTCTCGTTCGGCTCTTCCAAGCCAAGGAAATTCCGGTCAAGAAATTTCGTTCGCTGTCAGCGCTTTTGAGAGCAGAACACAACCGGGATTGCCGTGAGTCGAGGGTAAGGTCCACCGAGATTTGAAAGTTTGATGCTCTGTTGCATGAGTCCAGAGTTGAAATGCAACCCTTGCCGAGGATCGGTGCTTCGCTTGTCTAACTGACAAGTTGTTGTTCTATCGCCGAGGTGACGGTCCCGCAAGGGAGATTCACCAAGGGCCAAGCCCGGTTGGCGCTTTCATCGCCGAGAAATCGGTAGAAGAAATCTACCGGGCATATATCTTCACAGGGGTGAACCGATGGAAGAATTTGAAGTACAACCAAACTGGCGGGAACTCGCACAGCGTTATCGCGAGGAGCGCGATGCCGCTCGCAAGGAAGCCAAAGAGTTCAAGAAAATGTACGCGGACCTTGCGAAGCAGTGGAACGACAACGTCTCTGCTCCGGCTTTCGCGGTGTGGCAACCCTGAAATGGGGATGATCTCTGAGTACCTTCCAAATCGTCCTGAGCTTCCTAGCGCGTCGGATCGAAGTACCCTTTACCAAACTCGGCTTCTAAGGCCTGCTTAACCTGAGCAGGCCGCGCATCGTCTGGTAGTTCCTTGAGGGAGTCAACGGCGCGTTTGAGGTCGCGCATCAAAGCATCATCCTTTCGACCACGTTCAACCTCCGAGAGTCGAAACCCGAGATGCTGACGCATGTCGATCACAACTTGCGGATGCGAATCGTTGACCTGAAGCAAAGGTGCCGTAAAACCAAACCGACGCTTCAGGCTATTGAATAGATTTTCGAGTTGCTTTTTCTCTTCCGAGTCGAGCGGCTCTGGTTTCCTGTATGTCATTAGCAAAGCATGACGCGCCCCAGAGACCGACACAAGATGACCGAGGTCATGGAAATGGGCAGCTCGGCCTTCTCAGTACCGAGGCGATCCGGAGTGGCCCGGAGCCGCTCGATTCCAAGTATCGTTGTCCATCTCCCTCAAGTGGGCCTCAGACATTAGTGAGTGCCTCTTGCTCATCTCGTCGCGCTCTCCGAGAGCGTCAGGAACGAATTCGGGTTTCAGTTGAACAGTCATGGTGCGAAAATCTTACATCAACCCTCACCACAGGTGCGATTGATGAACTTGGTTACGCTGACGCACACCCGGTCTATTAGCCAGTCTGTTAACTGCCGAATCGGTGTATGTTGGTGTAAAAATCGAGCGGGGTTGTGTGATCTAAGTTACTGAGAAGATAGCTATGGGACAGGTTCACATCCGATTAGCAAACCGCCGCCTTCAGCCACTCGGCCACCTCTCCGGCGGGCAGAAATTTTTTCTTCAATGACTCCGCATTAGTCTACCACTTCTCCATCTGGTTCAGAACAGCCGCCGGGTGAGCTAGATTTCTAGACATCGTCCTTCCGTCTTATGAGCCTAATCGCTGATTACGTCAGCTATGTGCTCGTTGACTCCTAACCTGGGCCGACAGATAATGTGCGGTCCTTCGAGGAGGCCACATGAACCGTTCCTCCCGGCCCCGTAAGACAGCTTCTGGGTTGCGAGCGCTATGGCCTGCTAACAACAGTTAATCATTTTCCAATGTTCCGGGAGCGCTACTTTCTAACGTTCTGGGGCGCTTTCGAACGCGCAGAGAGACGCATCTCGATCGAGCCAGCGAAACCGTGAATGAAATGCGTGCCTTTGGGTAGCCGCGGGCCCACGCTCGGAGTTACAATCTAGCAAAAGATGTCGGCCCAAGAAATTAGCTAATATCAAAATGAGCGCTGCCGAACCCCGCTCAGACCTGTGGAGTCCTTATGCGAAAACTTTTCCCCTATCTTTTATTTATTTCTGTGGTTTGCTTGCCTTTCGCGCTCCGCGCCGATGATGAAGTTATCGAAGAGATTATCGCGCGCGTCAACAACCAGATCATCACACGCAATGAGTTTCTGCACAGCAAGGACGAACTAAGAAAAGAAGCGCAGCAGCAGGATCCGGTGAACGCGGACAAACTGGTTGCCGAGCGCGACAAAGATGTGCTGCGTGACCTGATCGATCAGGAATTGCTGCTGGGGAAGGGCAAAGACCTTGGTATTACGGCGGACACCGAAGTCATCAAGAAGCTCGACGAGATGCGCAAGGACATGAAGCTCGACAGCATGGAAGAGCTGGAAAAAGCGGCGCAATCGCAGGGTGTTTCCTTCGAGGATTTCAAGCAGAACCTGCGCAACCAGATCATCACCCAGCAAGTCATCAGCAAAGAAGTGGGCTCCAGGCTGGTCATCAATAAAGAAGATGAACAGAAATTTTACGACGAACATAAAGCCGAACTGGAGCAGCCGGAGTCGGTGCGCTTGAGCGAGATTCTGGTTTCAACCGAATCCAGGCCGAACGATTCCACCGACCAAGCCAAGCGTGATGAAGCCGCTCAGGCTAAGGCCAACGACCTGCTTGCCCAGATTCACAAGGGAGCCAAGTTCGAAGACGTGGCCAAGAAAGGTTCGGACGGGCCCACAGCCGCGCAGGGCGGCGATCTCGGTGATTTCAAACGCGGTACGCTGGCCAAGGAAATCGAAGAAAAAACCTTTGCCATGAAACCGAATGATGTGTCGGACGTAATTCACACCAAACAAGGTTTCATCATTCTGAAGGTCACTGAGCATCACAGCGCAGGCATTCCGCCGATGAGCGAGATTGAGCCGCAAATCGAAAATGCGCTGTATATGAAAAGATTGCAGCCTGCGCTGCGCGACTATCTTACCAAGCTGCGCGAGGATGCCTACATTAAAATTTACCCCGGCTATGCAGATACGGGGGCGAGCCCAAACCAGACGGAACCTGTCGAAACGGCGACCAAAGAACCTAACGCCAAGGAACTCAAAAAGAAGAAAAAATTAGGCCTGTTTTAGGTTAAGCTTGGCCTGAACCTGAGGAACGTATTCCGGTTAGGTCTGCCTACGGACAACCGTCGAGCGTCTCTGATGCCAGGCCACACAATGAAGGAATTCTTTTTATCCGATTGCTGCCACCACGAAAATAAAGTCATCACTTCGACTTTCGTCGTCGTATCCAAGCAAGTCAAGCCGAAAAAAACCGGAGAGCCTTATCTCGCGCTCATTCTCGGTGATCGCACCGGCCAACTCGACGCCAAGATGTGGGATAACGTCGAGGACGCAATCGATGCCTTTGAGCAAGATGATTTCCTCAAAGTCAAAGGCCTGCTCAACAAATACAAGAACCGATTCCAAATCACCATTCACAAACTTCGTCGCCTGGGCGATTCGGAAATTGATTTTTCAGACTATCTTCCGAAGACGACCAAAGACATCGGCGAGTTATGGCGAACTCTGGCAACCTTTGTCGCTAGTTTTCGCGATCCGCATCTCAAGGCCCTGGTGGAAGCGTTCATGGCTGATCCCGAGATTGCGGAAGCCTACCGCAACGCCCCTGCGGCCAAAACTTTGCATCACGCGTACATTGGGGGATTGCTCGATCACGTAGTTTCGCTCTGCCGTTCCTGCGATCTTCTGTGCCGGAATTATCCCCAGGTCAATCGTGATTTGCTGCTCACCGGCGCGTTTCTCCATGACATTGGTAAGATTCACGAGCTCACTTATAACCGCTCTTTTTCTTACACCACCCGCGGACAGTTGTTGGGGCACATGATTATCGAGTTGGAAATGCTGCAAGCCAAACTTGCTCAAATGCCCGACTTTCCCGCAGAGCTCAAAATCCTGGTTGAGCACCTTATTATTAGCCATCACGGAGAATATGAATTTGGCTCGCCGAAGCTACCCATGTTTCCTGAAGCCCTGATGCTGCATTATCTGGACAACCTGGATTCCAAGATGGAAAGCATGCGCGCCCATTTCGAACGTGAAGCTGCATCCGAGGGTCCGTGGACTGGCTACAACTCATCATTGGGCCGTCCGCTGTTGAACTCGGCAAAATTTCTGGAGAAGAAGGCCGTGGCTGCGGCCGCCACTTCTAACACCGGTTCGGGCGCGAAAGCGCCATCCTCCGAGTCGACCTCGACGATAGATATCGCGACAGATGGTGTGGAATCCTCGGCTGGGGAAACTACCTCCGACCAGGCACAAGTAACCACGCACCCGGAAAAGTTTTAAGGTTGCCGCAATTCTCCTGGTTTAGCGTACCGAACTATGCCAACAGAGCAAATTTTCTTTGTCCAGCCGTAACAGGCTCCACTAAACTCTTTGCTTGATAATTCATTGCCAATGGAGGAACTATGAGAACCCGCGCAACGATAATCACCCTCGGACTTTTTGTTTCGCTGTTCCTTTCCGCATGCAGCAAGAAGACCGACCAGTCAGCCGGTAACAGCGCAGCGAATCCGACTTCGACCGCAGCCCCGGCGCAAGCAGCTCAAACTCAGACTGCGCCAGCCGCACCGGCGCCTCCGCAACCAATTGTCGTTCCTGCCGGCACAAGCGTTACCGTGCGCCTCGCGCAATCGGTTGGATCGAAAATCAGCCAGGCCGGACAAAGCTTCTCCGGAACTGTGACAGATCCTGTAGCGGTTGGCGGCGCAACCGCGATTCCCGCTGGCGCCAAAGTCAGCGGAACCGTGACTGACGCTAAGCCCCTCGGCCGTTTCGCCGGAGGCGCGAGCCTGTCCTTGCGGCTGAACTCAGTCACTGTTCATGGCACGGATCAACCGATCAAAACCTCATCCGTAACTCAATCCGAGAAAGGCAAAGGCAAGCGCACTGCCGTGATCGCCGGCGGCGGAGCTGCCGTGGGCGCGCTGATTGGTGGACTGGCCGGCAGAGGCAAAGGCGCCGCCATCGGCGCGCTCGCCGGCGGTGGCGCGGGCGCGGGCGGCGCTGCGTTCACCGGCAACAAAGAGATCGTTCTTCCAGCCGAGTCCGCGCTGACCTTTACGCTCTCGCAACCGCTGGAAATTCAGCCGCAATGATCTTTATTGCTTTTGTTCGCGCACCTCGGGGGAAGGATTTTCGCGATCATGCTCAACCTGACTCGCTTCAAGGTTCTTACCTTCGACTGCTACGGCACGATGATCGATTGGGAGAGCGGCATCTTCGCAGCCCTGCGCCCAATCCTGGCCGCGCATAATAAAGAGATGTCCGATTCCGCGCTCCTGGCCTTGTACGCCGATCTCGAACTCGCAGCCGAACAGGGAGAATATTTGCGTTATCGCGACGTCTTGCAGTTAGTAGTGCGCGGCTTCGGCGAGCGCCTGGGATTCGCGCCCACCGACGCGGAAGTTCGTTCCCTGCCGGAATCCGTGGCCACGTGGCAGCCATTTCCTGATAGCGTCGAATCGTTGCACAAGCTCAGTAGCCACTATCAGCTCGCGGTGATGTCGAATATTGATGACGACCTTTTCGCCGCCACAGCGTCTAAACTCGAAGTCGCATTCAGCAATGTAATCACTGCGCAACAAGCCGGCTGTTACAAACCGTGCATGAACATTTTCAGGCTGACTGAAAAAAGAATCGGTGTGAGTCGTGGCCAATGGCTTCACGTCGGTCAGAGCATCTATCACGACGTGATTCCCGCGCAGTCATTAGGCCTTGCCACAGTATGGGTAAACCGCCGCTCGCCTCGTCCTGGCGCAGGCGCCGCCAAAATGGCAGTTGCCACGCCTGACCTTGAAGTTCCCGACTTGCACACGCTAGCTAAACTAGCTGAGAATTGACCGCTAGATCAGGAGATCAGAATGCGTTTTCTTATCGCGAATTTTATTTTGACGTGCGCGTTGTTATTCCCCGCTGTGGCCCAGCAGACCGATTCATCCGCTAAGAAGCCCGCAGCGGCAGCGGCGAAAAGCGAAAAGAAGCCTGATAACGCCACCAAGCCACCCGAAGCGCCCGCACCCGAAGAGCACAAACCGGACGCCGCCAAAGACGCCTCAACCGACAAAGAAGAACACTTCGACGTCAGCGAAGTACCTCCTGTGGTCACCCATCACCAGATCACGGTCGACGGCAAGCTGCTGAAATATACGGCGACGACCGGACGCCTTCCCATCAAACGCGAGGACGGCAAGATCGAAGCCGAGATGTTCTTCGTCGCCTACACCCTCGAGGGTCAACAGGCAAATCAGCGTCCCCTGACGTTTGCATTCAACGGCGGGCCGGGCTCGGCATCCATATGGCTGCACATGGGCGCGCTCGGACCCAAGCGTGTCGTGTTGCAGCCCGACGGCTTCATGCCCGCCGCGCCGTATCGCGTCGCGGACAATCCCTACACGCTCCTCGACAAGAGCGACCTGGTGCTAGTCGACGCCATCGGCACCGGTTTCAGCCGCGCCGCCGACGCCGAGCTGATGAAAAAGTTCTGGGGCGTGAAAGGCGATATCGAGGCCTTTTCTGAATTCATCCGCCTCTATCTCACTCGCTACGAGCGCTGGACCTCGCCACTCTTCCTGCTGGGAGAGAGTTACGGAACCACCCGTGCCGCCGGCATTTCAGGCTATCTCGCGGAACGCGGCATTGCTTTCAATGGGATCACATTGGTCTCTACCATACTTAGTTTCGAAACCGTCGCCGACAACAAAACCAACGATCTCCCGTTCGTCTTGCTCATCCCGTCCTTCACCATGATCGCGGGCTACCATCACAAGCTGCCTCAGGATTTGAATGTCGACATGGCCAAAGCCCGCCAGGAATCGGAACAGTGGGCATCCCACGAATATGCGTCGGCGCTGGCCAAAGGAGACGCTCTCGCCGAGGACGAGCGGCAAAAGATCATCGAACAAATGTCGCGCTATACGGGATTGACGCACCAACTCATCGACGACGCTAACTTGCGCGTCAACGTGCAAGAGTTCACCCATAATCTTCTGCTCGACCAGAAGCTGCGCGTAGGCCGTTTGGACGGCCGCTTCACCGGACCCGATCCCGAAGGCCTGCTCGACACACCGTTCTACGATCCAACCCAGTCGGGGATTCTTCCCCCCTACACCTCGGTTTTCAACAATTACGTGCGCACCGAATTAAACTATCAGACCGACATGCCGTATCGCGTATTTGCTCAAGGCGCCGGAGTCGAGCACTGGGATTGGGGATCCAGCATTCAGGGATTTCCCGATACGGCCAGCGCGCTGCGCGAGGCGATGGTAAAGAATCCGTACCTCAAGGTGCTGGTCATGGAAGGCTACTATGACCTGGCGACTCCGTATTTCGCGGCGAATTACACCATGGATCACTTGGACCTGGGCGGAAAATACCGGCAAAACATTTCTTTCACCACTTACGACGCGGGCCACATGGTATACCTGCCCACGGACTCGCTGAAAAAGATGAAGGCCGATCAGGCAGCTTTCATGGCCAAGGCAGGAGCACAGGAGTGAACAGGGAAAAAATAATGCGTATTCCGAAGCTCCGCGTTCTCTAAAAACACCTGTCATCCCGACCGCAGCATTGCGATTGGCCTTTTCAATCGCAACGCGGAGTGGAGGGACCTGCTTCTTGAGAGCCCGGACCGACGCCGAGGGGAACCTCGCGTCAACTACCGGCTAGCAGCTAGTAGCTACTCACCTGCGATCAGTTCTAAACTATATGGGCATACTTTGGAGATCACATGCCAACCGCTACCACGCGCGCAAACCCGCTCACTTACCTCGGCGATCAATTGAACGATCTCAAAGCCAAAGGCACACACTTCCGTCTCCGCGTCCTTGAGGACGAGCAAGCGCCGGTCTGCACCTTCGACGGCAAGAAGGTCATCAACCTCGCTTCCAACAATTACCTCGGCCTGACCACGCATCCCAAGCTACGCGAAGCTGCCCTCGAAGCCACGCGCAAATACGGAGTCGGATCAGGCGCGGTGCGCACCATTGCCGGCACCATGAAAATTCACATGGAGCTCGAAGAAAAAATCGCCCGCTTCAAGAACGTCGAAGCCTGCGTAGTATTTCAATCCGGATTCGCCGCCAATGCCGGCACAGTGTCGGCTGTTTTGGGCAAAGACGACTTCATAATCTCAGACCAACTAAATCACGCGTCCATAATCGATGGCGCCCGTTTGTCCCGCGCCAAGGTTCTAGTGTTCGAACACAAAGACATCAGGCAGGCCGAAGAAAGATTAGCCAGCATAAAAGATCAACCCGGCAAGAAATTGCTGATCACCGACGGCGTCTTTTCCATGGACGGCGATATCGGCCCACTTCCCGCGCTGTGCGACCTGGCCGAAAAATACGGCGCCATCATGATGGTCGACGATGCCCACGCATCCGGCGTCTTGGGACGAAATGGC
>Ga0182015_10002850_pt1 | contig 20157 bp, 20 predicted proteins | sample 712P3MmetaG_FD_120478 | JGI IMG/M metagenome (GOLD analysis project Ga0182015, IMG submission 120478) | Permafrost microbial communities from Stordalen Mire, Sweden - 712P3M metaG | ecosystem: Environmental > Terrestrial > Soil > Wetlands > Permafrost | place: Sweden: Stordalen | collected...
GGAGGACCTCTCCCACGACCCAGCCGACACCGTTCTCCCCGAGGCGGTCGTCACGGGCAAAGAGCCCTTTTTCGTCGTCGGGGCGATGGCGGGCGGCTGAGCCCGGCGCTTGGGTGGGGGCGAGGGGGCGACGGTGTTCCTCGGAGGCTTAGCCGTTTGTCCAAAAGGCGCCGCCGTTGGCGACGGTATCGCCGCTGGCGAGGTTGATCAGGTAGGCACAGATGCCGTGCTTGCCAAGATGGGCTGCTTCGAAGGCCTCGACGGAGGAGTACTTGTGTGAGACAGCCTTGTTCACGAACAGCGTCAGGCCGTAGGTGTAGGGCAGGAACACCCTCGTGCTCTCGGCGGCGTAGGTGCGGGCGCAGCCAGACTGCGGGTAGTACTGCTCCCAAGCGACGAGATAGTTGGCTGAGCCGGTCGCGGTGCCCGAGATGGTGTAGTCAAAGCTGGTATCCATCCTGTTGTTCTTGGGCCCGCTGAGCTTGAGCGAGCTGCCTCCAGAGTTCCCGCTGAGCTTGAGCGAGCTGCCCAACGAGTGCGGCGCTGTTGGCGCGGCCTGCGATATCGAGACCGGCAGGGCTGTAAGCATGGCGACTGCCAGTAAGACCAATAGCCCCCGCCGCAGAAGTCCTATCCCCATTGTCGGTCGTCCCCCTTGTCCTTCCTCCGCATCGCGACTCTTGAAGAGCTCTCGTGCCGGCTCGGATTTCCGGGTGATTTGTACCACTCCAGCACTGCTCTGGGTAGAAGGCCCCTGCGAGTCAGCCTCGGAATGTCGGACTAAAGGCCAGCCGCGCCCGCGCCGACAATTTGGTGCACGACCCCCTGATGCCTTGCGAGGGAAGCTGGGAGCCGTGCACCGTCAGTAAGTCTGTCGCGAATCGATGGCACCGCGCTGTGATAGTAGGTGGCAGGCCGCTGACACAGACAGGGCGACGGCACGGCGACGGTTGTCCGGCGATGCCGCGCGGTGGCGTACCGGCGCGCAGATCAGCCCGGAGCGAACTCGCCTGAGACCTTGACCTCGGCACCGGCTAGCAGCCATATCCTCCCCGGCTCGGTCGCAAGCGTCACGACCTGGTCCTCCTCGAGCGGACCGTGGTGCGTCAGCGCGGCCGACACCACCGGCTCGACGGCAACTTCGCTGAGCGCCGCCCACACGGCGGCGTTGTTGACGTGACCGGCCACGTCGAGGTCAGCCCGGCGGATCGGCCAGGGCCGCGTCGTCGCCGTCGTCGGGCCGGGCACCGTTGGCGAGCGTCCCGACACCCGCCGCCCAGCGGCGGCTTCCCCATACATGGCGAGGAACTCGGGCTCGAGGCGCAGGGGACGCCCCGCGGCGTCGAGCGGTACCCACAGCGCCACCGCCTCGAGCATCAAGGCACCGCCGACCTCGAGGTCCGTGCGGCGTTCTGCCCAGGCCGGACCCGTTCCCCCGCACCAGGTTGTAAGAGCGACCGTCTCGCCGAGGCGCGGCCAGCGGCCACCACTGGCCACCTGTAAGGCGGTTCGGCGGACCACCCAGGTTCCTTCGGGGCTGAGTCCTGAATCGGCCCAGTCGTCCGTAGCGGCGTCCTGGAGATAGCGGGCCACGCCGTCGAGGCGCAGGCCCGCGTCCGGCCCGGCGTCGCTGAGCCGCACGCGCCTTTCGTGGCTGTACAGGCGGCCTGTTGTCGGGCGAGGGACGAACTCGGTCATCGATCCCCACGTTCTAGCGCGTCACTCACCACGGGTCGGCTCGAGCCGCTCGGTCTTCGACGCTGGCGCCCGGAGCAACCGGGAGCCTCGCGGGAGGTACCGTGGGTCGTGTCCTGGTGGCCGCGCCTAATGGAGCGTAAGTGCGACAGCTGCGGCACTGCCTGGCTGCTCACGAGTCGCCAGGCGCGTTTCTCCCACCGTCGCGCCCGCCGCCCGGGCGGCCCCGGGATCGGCCCGTCGGCGGCTCCCTTCGATGAGGAGAGCGTCCTCGGCCTGGCCGCGGTGGGCTCGCAGGTGACCCCGCAGGCCGACGAGCTTCTCGCGGTCCGCGACGCGTTGAGACGTTGCCCAAAGTGCGGCTCGGCCCAGTTCAGCGACCGCCGTGTGACAAACGCGCGCCCGGCGTTGCCAGGCGCCTCTCGTTCCGAGTTGGCCTGAGGACGTTAGCTTTGGCCGCCTGATGCGCAAGAGCTGGGGCGCGATCGATCTCCTTGTGGTCGCGGTCTTCGTGGCGATCGGGCGCAGCGTTCATGCCCGCGGCCTCAGCCTCGCCGGTCTTTTGTCGACCGGCTGGCCCTTCGCGGCCGGGCTTGGCGCCGGTTGGCTCGCCTTGGCCGCCCGCCACCGTGATGTGACGTCGCTTGGCGGCGGTGCCGTGGTCCTCGTTTGCACCGTGGCGATCGGCATGGCGCTACGTGTGGTCTCCGGCCAGGGGACCGCGGTCGCCTTCATCATCGTGGCCCTGGCGTTCCTCGGTGCTGGCATGTTCGGATGGCGCCTGTGCTCTTTCTGGCTCCGCCACCGGCGCCCGTCGGCTCCTGGCCCCTGAGCCCCCGGCCGGCGCGAGCCCTCGTTCGCACAGCTCTTTTAGGGGCGGTGCCAGCCGCAGCCTTTCGGGAAGCGGGAATCCCACACCGCTCGCCGCTGTTGTGACACTCATGGTGCCCCTTTCGGTCCTCGACCTTGCCACGGTGGCGACGGGGTCGAACGCCACCCAGGCCCTTGCCGAGACGACCGAGCTGGCTAGGGCCGCAGAGAGATTCGGTTACAGGCGCTTTTGGGTGGCAGAGCACCACGGGATGCCGGCGGTTGCCAGCTCGGCGCCGCCAGTGCTGATCGCTCACCTGGCGGGGGTGACCTCCAAGATCCGGATCGGCTCGGGTGGGGTCATGTTGCCCAACCATTCCCCGCTCGTCGTCGCCGAGCAGTTCGGGACCCTCGAGGCCCTGCACCCTGGTCGCATCGACCTTGGCCTCGGTCGTGCGCCCGGCACTGATCCGAGCACTGCCCGGGCGCTGCGGCGCCGGGCCGACCTCGGGGCCGACCACTTCCCCGACGATGTCGTCGAGCTGATCGGCTATCTGGCCAAGAGCGACGACCCCCCGAGCCACCCGGGTGCGGTGCCGGGCCGGGGCTACCTGCCCGAAGTCTGGCTGCTCGGGTCGTCGTTGTTCAGTGCCGAGCTCGCCGGCAACCTCGGCTTGCCCTACTCCTTCGCTTACCACTTCGCCCCCAGGCTTGTCGACGAGGCGCTCACGCTCTACCGGGGCAGTTTCGAGCCGTCAGCGTTCCTCGCCCAGCCTCACCTCATGGTCGCAGCCTCGGTGCTGTGCGCCCCGAGCGACGACGAGGCTCGGTGGCTGGCGAACTCATCGGCGCTTTCCATACTCCAGCTGCGCACTGGCCGCCTTGGGGAGTTCCCCTCGCCGGAGGAGGGGGCGGCGTACCCCTACTCCGTTGCCGACCGGGCCCTTGTGCAAGATGTCATGGCCACACACGTGATCGGCGGTCCCGAGCTCGTCCGCAAAGGCCTGGCCGAGCTGGTGGAGCGCACAGGTGCGGACGAGATCATCGTCTCGACGCGCGCCCACTCCTATGAGTCAAGGGCTCGCTCGCTCGAGCTCGTCGCCGGGGCGTGGCTGGCTTCGTGAGAGCGCCCGGGCTTGCCCGCCCGGCTCAGATCTGGGACTTGATGACAAGCGCCATGGCTTGGGCACCGGCGCCACCTATCGGCATGTGGACGCCGTCGGAGTAGAACCAGTTGGGATGCTCGTCGGCGAGCTTGTTGAAGTCGGCGAGGCGCGCCCGCGGGTACTGCGGGACGCACTGACGCAGCGTGGCGTTCACCGACTGCGACCAGGAGTAGTACGAGGGCAGGTGCACAGTGACGAACACGACCCTCGAGGCGCCGAAAAGGACCTCCATCATCTGCGCGAACATTGCCGGCGTCACCGGGCCGTTCGTGCCGAGGTCCACCACCACGATCGCCCCGAGGCGCCCCTCGGCCTTTAGTTGCTGGGCGAGGGCGACGCCTTCGTACCACTGCCGGCTGACGGCGGCCTCGACGTCTATGCCAGGGATGTCGGCTTGCAGGGCGGGCTCGGCGTCGACCATGACCGAGTCGCCGATGGAGGTGACGTGGCCGGGGACGAATCCTGCGTCCGGCGCCGGGAGCCCGATCGAAGAGGACGCCCGGCTCGGAAGCAGCCAGTAACCCTCTCCGCCCGGTGCGGCCGCCATGGCGACGATCGGGTCCTTTTTCACCACTGAGGCTGCCGAGCCGAAAAGTCGGGCGTCGCCGAAGCGGAAGACTTCGCCCTCGGAGGTCGCGAGCCAGTAGCCCCCGCCATCGCGTGTTGCCACCATTGCTACGACGTGGGCGCCGGCGAGATCTCCCACCGCCGACCCGTAGGGACGGGCGTCGCCGAAGGCGAACACCTGGCCGTCGGAGGCGGCCAGCCAGTAACCCCTTCCATCACCGGTTGCCGCCATGGCGACGACGCGGTCGCGCGAGAGCAGGGGGGTGGCCGAGCCGTAAAGGCGGGCATCACCAAAGCGCGCCACCCTGCCGCCGGAGGCAGCCAGCCAATAGCCCCGCCCGTCGGGCGTGGCCGCCATGGCGGCGACCGCCGTGCTGAAAAGGCCCACTCCAGAGCCGTACCCGCGGGCATTGCCGAAACCCGTGACGGCTCCGGAGCGGTAGGCGATCCAGTACCCCTCACCCTGGCCGCTAGCAACGATGGCTACGGCGTGGGTCTGTTGGGAAGGCGCCGGGTTGAAGGACTCGGCCGTGCCGAAGGGGAGCACGCTCCCGCTCGCGGTGGCCAGCCAGTAGCCGTGCCCGTCCGGGCCCGAGGCGATGCCCACGACTCCCGAGCCCATGAGAGAGGGCCGCACACCACCGAAATAGCGCGCCGTCCCGAAGGCAATGGGCTGGCCGGCGACGTCCTTCTGGCTTTGCACGCCGAGCACCGAGTCGCCGAATACGGCCCGTGCAGCCGGTTTGGTTGCGGCCTTTGCGGTCGGCGCGGCACCGGTGCAGGCCGCGGCCACGACGAGCACACCGCATAGGCCGACGACGCGGGTGATCTTGGCCCCGGTGAGCTTGGCACCGGGGAGCTTGGCCCCGGACCGTGCAGTTCCCACGTGCGGTCGGTGGCCTGGCATCGTCGGAAACGATAGCCAGTAGGTCACCGCGCAAACAGTCAGCTCTCGGCGTACAGCCCGCTGATCACATCGGCGTGGTGCTCGTAGACGACGCTCCGCCGTATCTTCATCGTGGGGGTGAGTTCGCCGTCCTCGGTCGTGAGCACGCGGTGAAGCACGCGGAACTTGCGGATGCTCTCGGCGCGGGACCGCTTTGCGTTCACGCGGTCGATGACCGCCTGAAGCTTGCCGCGAAGCTCGAGATCGGACACGAGAGCCTCCAGATCACCGAGCTTGTGATGGCGCCTGGCCCAACCGGCCAATTCCTCGGGATCGAGAGTCACGAGGGCGACGAGGTAGCGGCGGCCTTCTCCCACCACAACTGCCTCGCTGATGAGGGGGTCGTTGCGCAGATCGGACTCGATGGGCTCCGGGGCGATGTTCTCCCCCGCCGCGGTGATGATGATGTCTTTCTTCCGCCCCAGTATGCGCAAGGAGCCGTCGGCCTCGAAGGCGCCCGTGTCGCCCGTGTGCATCCAGCCTTCGGGGTCTATCAACTCGGCGGTGGCAGAAGGATCGTTCAGGTAGCCGAGGCAGACATTGCCGCCTTTGAGAAGGATCTCGCCGTCGTTTGCTATCGACACGGCCATGCCCGGCAACACGGTGCCCACAGTCCCGATGCGGACGTGATCGGGTTTGTTCGCGGCCGTGGGCCCGCAGCCCTCTGTCTGGCCGTAGATCTGCAACAAGGGCAGCCCGATGGCGTGGAACCAGGAGATGAGCTCCGGGTGCGCGGGAGCGGCCCCGGTGAGAAGGACGTGTGCCCCGTCGAGGCCGAGCTGGCGGCGCAGCCGCGCCCCGAGCGTGACGTCCAGCGCCTTGTAGAGCTTGAGCGCCGAGGTGGCCATCGGCCTCGACTCTTGGCCGGCGGCGACCTTTTGCAGCCCGAGGGCGATATAGCGCCCGCCGGCAAGGCGCGACGGCCACAGCTCGGCCCGGAGTCGCCTCTCGAGGCTCTCGCGGAGCTTCTCCCACACGCGCGGCACGGCGAGGAACACAGTCGGGCGGCAGGCGGGAAGGTCTTCGGCGACAGTGGCCAGGCTGCGGGCGAAGAAGGTCTCGCCCACGACCGCGATCGGCATCAGCTCGCTCATCATGCGCTCGGCGATGTGGCTGAGGGGAAGGAACGACAACAGGCGGTCTCCCTCGCCGACGCCGTAGACCGGCGTCACGTTGCGAAGCGCCCACATGACATTGGCGTGAGTCAAGATGACGCCCTTCGGGGAGCCCGACGCTCCGCTTGTGTACACGACCGTCGCGACGTCTTGGGGCCGGACGTTGCCCGACCGCTCCTCGACGGCCTCGGGATGGCGGCGCAGCCGATCCGCCCCGGCCCGGCGCAGCGCCTCGAAACCGATCACGAAGGAGTCACCCGCGCGCCGGCTGCCGTCAGTGAGCACGACTCGGCGCAGAGCTGGCAGCCGGTCGCGCACCTCGACGAGCTTGCCGAGCTGGGAGTGGGAGTCCACGAAGCAGACAGCGACTTCGCCATGACCGAGCACGTGGGCGATCTGTGCGGGTGAGCTCGTCGGGTACACGGGCACCGTCACGCTCCCGTTGAGCATCGTGCCGAGATCGGCCAGGTGCCACTCCACCCGGTTGGCCGACAAGATGGCGACACGCTGTCCGGGGGCGACGCCAAGCTCGGCAAGTCCGCCGGCGATCTCGCGCGCCGCCAGCAGGTACTCGGCCCAGGTGACTACTTTCCAGTCGACCTCGGAGTCCTGGTTCGGGGGGCGATACCTCATCGCGGGAAGCTCCGGACGGCGTCTGCCGTTGGCCGTCAACGCCTCGACGATCGTGGCGCCCTGCGAGTCCGGTACTCCGACGCTTCGGCTGTCCGGACCCGCGCGATGGCCCCGGGGCGGCTGAAGGGACCTCACGCCCACCGCTTCATCATTGCCCGCTCGTGCTCAGTCGTAGCTTCGGCAGTCCGTGGCAGCCGCGCACTGGGTAAAGTCGGCGCTCACCACCGCGTTGATCGCATCGACGATCGTCGAAAGGGTCGTGATGACGCCGAGCTCGCGGTTGCGGTCCATAGAGGCGCTCGAGAAGTTGATGCTCCCCACGTAGATCCTCTCGGTGCTCCGGCCGGCATCGGCGATGGTCGTCTTCGCGTGGATGTACAGGTCCGACGAGTCGTCCGCGTAAAGATGCACGCTGCCTCCTGCGTGCACGATTTCACCGAGGGCGCTGTCATAGGAGCTGTCAGCAGTCATCGTCACCTCGACCTTCACGCCGCGCTTGGCCGTTGCTGCGATCGCTGCAGTAATGGCCGAGTCACCCATCTCCTCGTTCTCTATGGAAAGGGTGTGCCTGGCCCCGTTGATCACCGCCAGCATCGCGGCCTCAGATCCTGGGCTCCAGACGAGATCGGCTCCGTGCGAAGGAGTGATCGCCACATGGGCGAAGTCGGCGTTGAAGACCGCCTCGATCGCGGCCACGTCCGCCGGATTGGTGTCGAAGATGCCGAAGTCGCGCGTGGTCGTGTAGTACTCCGAGGTGAGGTTGGCTGTGAGAATGAGAGACCTGGTCCCGTCCACAGTGATGGTCTTTTGGTGGGTCGCCTCGTAGCTCGCCGCCGCCCAGGCCACCTTGACGCCACCTGCTCGGAGGATGTTGAAGGCAGCCAGATTGCGGCTGTGCTCCCGGTTGGTGTCGAGGATGACCCGCACCTTGACGCCGCGCCTTTTGTCCGTGACAAGGTCTGACATCATGACCTCGTCACCCAGCTCGTACATGGTCATGTCGACGGACCGCTTGGCCGACAAGACGAACGAGTAGACGGGCTGCATGCCCGCGTCCGACCCGAGCTTCGAGGGTTCGACGAGCACGCTGAGCGCTCCGGTCCCGGCGCGCGACGACAGTGCCGCGGCGGCCTGCCCGCTCGGCAAGGCCCCGGTGACAAGCGACAACACGAGGCCGAGCGCGCCGAGCAGTCCGGCGCATTTCCGCGCGGCCGCGAGGACGCCTTTTTGCGAAGCTCTGGATGGCGCGACGCGCGAGCTTTCAGGCATGGTTATTCAGTTGCCCACAACGCCGTCGATGCACTCGCGGATCAGGTCCGCGTGCCCGTTGTGGCGGGCGTACTCCTCGATCATGTGCAGGTAGATCCAACGGATGTCGCGCGTCTTGTCAGCGTGGTGCCCGCGGCTGGCGACGACGTCGTCCAGGCCCTTTTCCATGACCGCGGCGCGGGCGGCCGCGAGCTCGCTCCGGAACCGGTCGAGGTCGGCCTCGGCGTCGGCGCCGTCGATCTCCTCGAAGTCAGCTGTCTCGTAGGGCTCAGTGCTGTAGGCGAACTCGATCTGCTCGGTCCCCGCGTGCATGCGGAACCACCACTGCTCGACCTCGGTCATGTGACGGACGAGGCCGAGCAAGGACAAGCTCGAGGGCGGCACCGGGCGCGCCTTCAGCTGCTCGGCGCTCAGGCCCGCGCATTTCATCAGCAGTGTCTCGCGGTGAAACTCCAGCCACTGCTCGAGCGACTGCCTCTCGCCGGCGATCAGGTCCGGTTCGACCCGCGCGACGCTCGGAGCGGTCCACTCGGTTGCCATAATGCGGACCCTAGCGTCCTTGCACAACGCGGGCCGGTGGCCAAGGCAGGCTCACGGCGGCGTCATGATTGAGCGAGATAGGAGGAAGACATGGCGAACGATCTCGGTCACGTCCGGAGCATCGTGGAGAGGGACTCCCTGGCGGTGGTGAGCACCGTTCGTCCCGACGGGACCGCCCACGCGTCCGTGGTGAACGCCGGCGTCGTCGACGACCCCATCACGGGCGAGGCCCGCGTTGGCTTGGTCGTGCGTGGAGGAGCGCGCAAGCTGGCCTACCTGCGCTCTAGCGGCAGGGCGACGATCGTGTTCCGCACCGGCCCCGACTGGGTAGCGGCGGAAGGGCCGGTCCGCCTCGTGGGGCCCGAGGACCCGCTCGAGGGCGTCGGCGCGGCCCAGCGTGCTCGCCTGATCCGCAGCGTCTTCGTCGCTGCCGGCGGCACTCACCAGGACTGGGACGAGTTCGATAAGGTCATGGCGGCCGAGGCCCGCACGGCGGTGCTTGTGACGCCGGAGCGCTTCATCGGCAACCGCTGACGCCCGCGGCGAGTCTCCGCTGGGTCCGCGCTCGCTCTCGGCTTCCTCCAAGCTGGCCGCGTTCGAATCTGCTTGCCGGTCGGTCATCTCGGGCCGGCGGCTCAAACGAACAAAGGAGAAGCCATGAAAAAGCGAAGATGGAGGGCGCTCGCAGTGCTCGCGATGGGCGCAGGCGTAGCCGGGACCGGCATCGGTCTCGGTATGAGCTCGGCTGGAGCGGCCCCGGCGGTACGCCACGCCACCTCCGTGAGCCGTGGGCCTGCGAGGTCGGTGGTGCCGGCCAGCAATACAGCGGCGAGCAGGGTGACGCTGACCGCCGCCCGCACCTCGAGCGCGACGCCGAAGACGACGCCGAAGACGAGCTCGTCATCGGCCACGAGTAAGGCGCCATCGAAGATGAGCGGGCCGTGCACCCATATGGGCACCAGCTCTTCCACCAGTGCATCCACGGGGAGCTAAGTCCAGAACCGGAGGTAGCCCCGGTCCGGCAGCGCCATCGGCCGGACCGGGGCCCCAGCAGAGACTGGCCCGTCGGCCAGGAGGGAAAAGAGCCGGGCCTAGGCGCTCATGACTTGAGTGAGCGCCACCGGCGGACATGGGCCCTCTCGGCCGCTACGGCGAGGCTCCCGCCCAGACAGAGGAAGACCACGGCGCCCACCTCGATGGCGAGCGAGGTCGTCGCCCAGGGGACGCTCATCGTCGTCCGGTAGCCGAAAAGGCCGCCATGGGAGGCGAGGAGCAGTCCGACGATGGTCCCGAGCGCGAAGAGCGCTCCGAGTAGGGCTATGAATATGCGTCTCACGAGGGCTACGAGCAGCGAGAGCAGGATCCCGAAGGCAGCCTGGGCGAAGAACAACGGTCCTATGGTGCCGATGTGCCGGTACCCGGCCGCCCAAAGGTGCAGATGGATCACGGCGGACGCCATGAGAAGCGCCGCCCCCAACACGAGCATTGCCGCCGCCACGGGCGTCGTCGGCCTGCGGCCTGCACCGATGACCCGTCCAGTGCGAACACTGCTGTCTAGGCCCATTGTTCCCCCACGTGTCACCCGCTAGGTGGTCAGATCGTACTCTGATCGGGCCCCCGCGACACTGATAGTGCCTAATCAGCTCCTTAGCGTGATCAACTTGGCCGCTTTCTCGAGTGTGCAGGGGCGAGCGAACCGAGCCGCGGGGCGGGTCCGAAGTTCGTGTCGGCCGGCTCCGGCCGGTAGTCTCCTTGTTAGGGACGCTGGCCGCAGAGCGACAGCCGGGTCCCGGTTGGAGGAGGAAGCGCCATGTGTCTCGGGATCCCCGGTGAAGTGGTCGAGCTTCTCGACACCGACCGGCACCTGGCCAAAGTTGACGTGGCCGGTGTCAGGCGAAACATCAACGTCTCGCTCTTGGAGGACGAGGGCATAGTCCCCGGCGACTGGGTGCTGATCCATGTCGGCTTCGCCATGGCCAAGATCGACCAGGCCGAGGCACAGGCGGCGCTCGAGACCCTGCAGGAGATGGGTCAGGCCTACGCCGACGAGGTGCAAGCGGTGATGGAGTCGCAGATCGCCTGAGGCGTCACGGCGCGTTCGGGCATCTGCGCCCGGGGGAGGACACCTATGAGGTTCGTCGACGAGTACAGGGACCCGGCAGCTGCTCGCGCCCTCGTAGCCCAGATAACAGAGCTGGCCGGCGACGGGCACTACAAGTTCATGGAGATCTGCGGTGGTCACACCCACACGATCTACCGCCACGGGATCGAGCATCTGCTGCCCACCTCGGTCGAGCTCGTGCACGGCCCCGGCTGTCCCGTGTGCGTGATCCCCATGGGACGGATCGACGACGCCATCGCCGTGGCCCAGGCTCCAGGGGTCATCTTCACCTCCTTCGGGGACATGATGCGGGTCCCGGGCTCGAGGGGGAGCCTCCTCGGCGCAAAGGCGCAAGGCGCTGATGTGAGGATCGTCTACTCGCCCCTCGACGCACTGCGGATCGCGACGGAGAACCCGGAGCGGGAGGTCGTGTTCTTCGCCGTCGGGTTCGAGACCACCGCTCCCTCTACTGCCGCGACCGTCTTGAGGGCGCGAGCAGATGCCGTCTCGAACTTCAGCATCTTCTCGAACCATGTCGTGATCGGCCCTCCCCTGAGGGCCATCCTCGAATCGCCCGACTTGAGCCTTGACGGGTTCATCGGCCCGGGCCACGTCTCTACGGTTATCGGCCAGCGGCCTTACCACTTTGTAGCCGAGGAGTACAGCAAGCCGCTCGTCACCGCAGGGTTCGAGCCGCTCGACATCCTCCAGGCGATAGCGATGCTGATGGCCCAGATCCACGAAGGGCGGTGCTGTGTCGAGAACCAGTACACGCGATGTGTGAGCGAGGAGGGCAATCCGCGGGCGCTCGCCATCTTGGACGAGGTCTTCGAGCTCCGCCCGACTTTCGAGTGGCGCGGGCTCGGCTACATCCCCGACAGTGCCCTTAAGCCGAGGGCGGAGTTCGCCCAGTGGGACGCCGAGCTTCGCTTCGCGGTGCCGGGCGTCCGCGTCGAGGACCCGAAGGCATGCCAGTGCGGCGAGGTGTTGAGGGGCGCTTTGAAGCCCTGGGAGTGCAAGGTCTTCGGCACCTCGTGCACCCCTGAGACGCCGATCGGGACCTGCATGGTCTCAGCCGAAGGAGCCTGTGCCGCCTACTACAACTTCGGCCGCCTGCACCGCGAGGTCGCCGTCACCATGGGCGGCGTCGCCTAGAAAGCTGAGCCTGTCGCCGGCATGCTGCCGGCAGGCACAGGTCGCGGCTAGGGATGCCGCTTGGCGAACGCGGCGATGGCGGCCTGGCCGATGCTGATGCCGCCGTCGTTGGGCGGCACCGACTGGTGCACGAGGACCGTGAGACCCTCCGCCTTGAGGGCGTCCTCGACGATGTTGCTGAAGCGGGCGTTTTGGAACACCCCCCCGCTCAAAGCGACCGTGTCGAGGCCCGACCTCCGGGCCAGTGCCGCCCCGAGCTTCGCGCACGCGCCCCCGAGGCCTTCGTGGAAGCCGGCCGCGATCACCGCGCGGTCCTTGCCGGCCGCGACATCGCCCAGCACGGCCGCCAGAAGCGGCGACGGGTCGAGCGTCGCCAGGCCGCCCGCGCCCACCGCCTCGACGATGTCGACCGGGTAGGCAGGTGCGCTCTTGCGCGAGACGGTCCGAGCGAGCATCTCGAGCTCGACGGCGGCCTGGCCCTCATAACTAACGCGCGATCTCAGGCCGAGGAGGGCGGAGACGGCGTCGAAGAGCCGGCCGACGCTCGTCGTCATGATCGACCCCAGCCTGGCGCCGCCGCCGAGGGCCAGGGAGAGGACCTGTTCAAAGCGCGGATCGAGCGCCTCGCCGAGCCTGCCGGCAGCCTCTTCGCCGAGCGCGAGCGCCGCCCAGGACACAGCCATCCGCCACGGCTCACGGATAGCAGCCGCCCCGCCTGGCATGGCCACCGGCCTCAGGTGGCCGAGTCGTTCGAACCCGTCGAGGTCGGCGACGAGGAATTCGCCGCCCCACATGGTGGCATCGGTCCCGTAGCCGAGGCCGTCGAAGGCGATGCCGAGGACGGTGCCCATGTGGCCGTGATCGGCCAGGCAGGAGGCAATGTGCGCATGGTGGTGCTGGACTGGCCACGGCTCGATGTCTAGCTCAAGGGCGAATTTCGTGGAGAGGTACTCCGGGTGCAAGTCGTGCGCGACCACCTCGGGCTCGACGCCGAAGAGCCGGCAGAGATGAGCAGTCGCCTGCAAGAAAGCCTCGTAGGTGGCGAGGTGTTCGAGGTCGCCGATGTGGTGGCTGGCCACAAGGAAGGACTCCTTCGCAACCGAGACCGTGTTCTTGAGCTCGGCTCCGACGGCGAGTACCTGGCGCCGGGCGCCTCGGGGCAGGGAAAGGGCCTCCGGCGCGTAGCCACGCGACCTGCGGACCATCTGCATGCGCCGCCCCGTGGCTCGCACGACCGAGTCGTCGCAACGTACGTGTATCGGCCGGTTGTGTGCCAGCACGCCGTCGACCATGGGCCCGAGGCGTGCGAACGCGTCCTCGTCGCGATATGCGATCGGGTCGTCGGAGATGTTGCCGCTGCTCATCACCAAGGGCCGGGCCATTTCTGCCATGAGCAGGTGGTGAAAGGGGGTGTAGGCCAACATCACTCCGAGGTCGCGCATCCCGGGAGCGACTGCGTCGGCCACGTCGCCTTCCGGCTTGCGCTCGGCAAGCACGATGGGCCGGGCGACCGAGGCGAGCACAGCTTCAGCTTTCGCGTCGAGGAAGCACAGCGACCGTGCCATCTCCAAGTCGCTGACCATGAGGGCGAAGGGTTTGTCGTCTCTCGCCTTGCGCCTGCGCAGCTCGGATACGGCGTCCTGGTTGGTGGCGTCCGCGGCCAGGTGGTAGCCCCCGATGTCCTTGACGGCGACGATGCCGCCGGCGCGAAGTGCCTCCGCCAGTGTGCCGAGGGCGGCGCTGGACTCGGCGAGCAGGCGCCCTTCGGGCTCGTAGAAGGCGATCTTGGGCCCGCAGACGGCACAGGCGTTCGGCTGGGCATGAAATCGCCTGTCGGCTGGGTCGTCGTACTCGGCCTGGCACTCGGCGCACATCTTGAAGCCGGCCATGGTCGTCTCGGGCCGGTCGTAGGGGACCGAGAGGACGATCGTGTAGCGCGGACCGCAATTGGTGCAGTTGGTGAACGGGTAGCAGTAACGTCGGTTGCCGGGGTCGTCCACCTCCGACAGGCACTCGTCGCAGGTGGCGCTGTCTATGCTCACGGCGACGTTCGGGACCCGGCCGGCGGTGCTCTCGACGATGCGGAAGCCTTCGTGCCCCGCCTCGGCCGCGAGCACGTCCCAGCTCACCGAGGTGACGCGGGCGAGCGGCGGGGGAGAGTGGGCGAGCAGCCGGCACAGCTCTGCTACCTGGGCTTGCTCGCCCTCGACGTCGATGAGCACGCCGTCAGAGTCGTTGAGCACGAACCCGGACAGGCCGAGTGCCACGGCCTCGCGAAACACAAAGGGGCGAAAGCCGACGCCTTGGACTGTCCCGGTGACCCGCACGCGGCGGCGCTCGGTTACGGGACGCGAGGAACTCACATGCCTCAGCAGATCCGCGGCAGGGGGTCGCCGACAAGCATGTCGACGATCCGTGTCCCCCCGAACGAGGTCCGCAGCACGACGATGCCCTGCGGTTCGGCGCGGATGTCCCCGATGATGGCTGCGTCCGCGCCGAGGGGAAGGTTGCGCAGCGCCCGCAGTGCTGCGTCGGCCTCTTTGGCTCCGACGACGGCCAGGAGCTTGCCCTCGTTGGCGACATAGAGGGGGTCGATGCCGAGCAGGTCGCACGCTCCCGCGACCGCGGGCTTTATCGGAAGGGCCGACTCGTCCAGCACGACCGCGCGGCCGGTGTCGTGGGCGAGCTCGTTGCAGACCGTGCCCACCCCCCCTCGGGTCGGGTCGCGCAACCAGCGGGTGGATGGAGCCGCGGCGAGCAGGGCCTCGACGAGCTCGCCCACTGGGGCCGTGTCGGACCTCAGGTCCGCTTCGAGAGCCAGGTCACCCCTTGCGAGCATCACGGCCATGCCGTGGTCGGCGATGGTGCCGGAGATGAGGATGCGATCGCCGCGCTGGACCAGGTGGGCACCGAGGTGCCTGCCGGCGGGGACGAGGCCGACGCCAGCGGTGGACAAATAGAGCCCGTCGGCTGCTCCTCGGCCGACGACCTTGGTGTCGCCAGCGACTATCGACACGCCGGCGAGCGCGGCCGCCTTCGACATGTCGGCCACGACTTCGCGAAGGCTGTTGACCGAGAAACCTTCTTCGATCACGAAAGCGGCCGAGAGCCACTGCGGGCGGGCGCCCATGACGGCGAGGTCGTTGACGGTCCCGTGGACCGCGAGATCGCCTATCGAGCCGCCAGGGAATTGAAGGGGTTTCACGACGAACGAGTCGGTCGTGAACGCGAGCGTCTCGCCGCCCGGCAGTCTCAGCAACGCCGCGTCGGTGAGCGGGGGCCGCTCAAGGCCCGAGAACGCGTCCAGGAACACGGCGTCAATCAACGCCGCGGAGGCCTTTCCTCCCGCGCCATGCGCCAAAGTGATGAAGTCGTCACGAAAGCGTGGCCGGCGTCGCCGGAACGCCTCGATCCGCTCGAGTACGGCTGCCTCGCGCCCGCTCATGGTCCCGTCCGGCTCTTCTGCCCGGGTTGTGGCTGGAGGCTCCGCACCTGTCTCGTCGCTTGTCAACCTGCCTCCTTCATGACTAGGCACAAGGCGGCTCCCGCGTGTACCAGTACCAGGTCGCCCGGGCAGGCGTCGCCGATCAAGGTCGTGTCGATGGTCTCGAGGCCCGAGGGAGTGCGTATCTCTGCCTGCCCGTCGGGCCGCACCCCGACAACCTCGCCAAGGCGGCCCTCGTCCGAGCAGGTGATGCAGACCTCCTCGTTGCACTCGGCCTGCTCGGGCTCTAACAGACCGGGATTGCGGAGGCATTCGAGGGCGAGGGCGAAGAGCCGGTGGCTGACGGCAACGAGCGCGGCGACGTCAAGGGACCCGGGCCCGGTGTCCCACAAGACGTAGTCCGCCGCCCCCGCCGGCGGCCGCTCGCCCCGGGCGATCCACACTGTGAGCAGCCCCCAGGCCGCGGCGCGTTGCCTGAGCCCGCCGATGGCGGGGTCATCGGCGGTCGCCATGAGGACCAAGACGTCACCGGAGCCCGAGAGCGCCCTCAAGGTCCCTACCAGGTCAGCACCGTCCGGGACGGCTCGCAGCGCTGGACCCGGTGACTCGCCCCCCGCCGCGGCGGGCACAAGGCCGCCGGCTACCTGCTTGGCGAGGCCCGGCCACGAGGGTGCGGCGCACCAGACGGTGCCGGCGCGTTGCAAGCGGCGTGCTACGGCAAGGGAGGCTGCGGTGATATCAGCGGCATCTGGCCCGGCAAGGTCCTGGCGGAGGGCTTCCATAGTCGCCGTTTCAGTCTACGCACCGGTGCTCTTTGGTGACCGGGCGCTGTGGTTTGTTGCCGGCGCCCCCAAGAGTACGAAGGTCTCCCCGGATCGAGGGCTTGTCAGCTGCGCGGGAGGCTGAAGCGGCGCTTTTGCCCGCTCTGGCTCAGGCGCTCCCCACCCAGTGCGTTGCTTGGCGGAGGGCCGTCGCCATGATGGTGAGGGTCGGGTTGTGGCCGCCAGAAGTCGGGAAGACCGAGCCGTCGGCGACGAATAGGTTATCGAGCTGATGGTGGCGCCCCTGCTCGTCGGTGACGGCGGTCCTGGCGTCGGCCCCCATCGGCATGCCGCCCATGACGTGCTCGGTCGCGGGCACCTGGTCCTGGGCAATCGGAAAGCGCGTGGAAGGGATCTCCGCGATGGAGATGGCGACATCGGCACCGGCCGCCTTCAAGAGCTTTACCAGCCACGGCATGTAGAAAGCCTGGGCGGCCAGCTCAGAGGGCCCGGGACCGTAAGTGATACGGGCCACAGGCAACCCGCGCCAGTCGCGCACCTTCGGGTCGAGATCGACCCGGTTGGCGGCGTACGGCAGGTCTTCGCCTATGAGCTCCACTCCGCAGAGGCGGTCGCGCAGCAGGCTGGCGCGCATTAGCTGCTTGAAGTCCCTGCCGAAGGGCTTTTGAGGTGCCAGTAGCCTGAGCACCTCTTGGTAGCTGCTCGCCTCGTCGAGGGGGAGCTGGGTCCCACCCAGCTCTACCTTGCCCGCCCTGAAGTAGGGCAGTCCCGCTTCCTTGGCGGCCTGTCGAGCTCCCGGGAAGTCCGGGTCGGCGAAGTCGTCGATGTCGTGGGTGTGGTCGCGACCGCGGTAGTTGTGCAGCCGCTCGGCCAGGAAGATCCCCGAGCCCTCGGAGAACCAATGGAACATGACCCGGCGACCGGTGAGGTCGTAGGGGTCCGGCAGCTGCGACAAAAGCGCCAGCCTGGAGGTCTCGATCGAATTGGCCGCGAGCACGACGAGGTCTGCGGACTCGTTGTGGCGGACATTGTGCTCATCTACCCAGCTGAGCCCCGTCGCCTTGTGACCGGCTGTGTTGACCTTTACGACCATCGAGTTGGCGCGCAGCTCCGCACCCGAGCGCAGCGCCTCGCGAAGCGGTGCCAGTGCCCCGACCCTCGCGAGGATCGGGCACCCGTAGCCGGAGCAGAACCCGCAGTTGTTGCACCGCGGCCTTCCTTGGTACGGGCGGCTGTTGATCGCCATCGGGGCCAAGAAAGGGTGCAGGCCGACTCTGCGGCATCCCTCGGAGACAACGAGCGAGGAGTACTCGGGCGGCCCCGCCGGCATCGGCAGGCCATGGGCACGCGGCGCGTGGGCGAGGGTCGGCTCGGCGGGGAACTGCCCGATGTCGCCCGCGACCCCGATGAGCTCTTCGATCTGTTCGTAATAGGGCGCGATCTCGCCGTAGTCGAAAGGCCAGTCGGTGATCTCGGCTCCCCGGACAGGTCCCAGCATCGAGAGCTTCTTGAAGTCGATGTCCCAAAATCGCGGCGTCTTCGCATCCCAGTGGACGGCACCGCCGCCTACGGTCTGGGGAAGGGCCTCGACCGCTCCGGTTATCGGCGTCGACTGCGGCGAAGCCCGGAATACTCTCGGCTCCGCGTCGGGATCCGGCAAGGAAAACGAGCGGTTCATCTTCAGCTCGTCGTTCGAGAACACCGTGCCGGGCAGGTCTGAGCTGAGATCGGTGAAGTAATTGGGGCCTTTTTCGAACACGGTGACGTCCCAGCCGCCCCGAGCGAGGACCATGGCGGCGACAGAGCCGCCGGGCCCGCTGCCGACGACGAGGGCGCGCCGGCTCATACCGGCGAGGTGGTGAGCAGCCCCAGCAGCTGCTTGCCGATGCCCTTTGGCACATAGACGTCCGGGCCGTCAGAAAGCGTCACCTGGGCGTCGGTGAAGCCGAGCGGCTGACGGTCGCCCACCCAGGCGATGTCGTGCCAGCCGACGAGATTCGCATTGCCTCCGTACTCTGGCGCGCAGTACATGCCCTCGATGGCGTGGGAGAAGAGCAATGTCATGAAGCCATCGGGATCCTGGGCGAGGATCTCGTCCATTTTGTCGGTGCTCACGGCCGTGAAGTCCCCGCCCGCCATCTTGTCGAGAGCCTTCACGCCTCGGCGGTACTGGTCGGCGAAGGTGGCCAACCGGCTCGACCAACCGCTCACCTGGGCGGGCGTGAGGCGCAGAAAGCTCGCCATGTCGTCGACACGTGATCCCGCCCGGTTGGAGAACGGTCCGCCAGCGAAGATTTTCGGCGGGCTCAGCTTGAGCGCGCCCAGCATCGTGTCGATGTAGCGCGTGACGTTCGCCTCGCGAGCGCCGGGGTGCCCTGCCTCGAGCGGATCGTCGGTCGGACCGGGGATCAGCCTGGCGGTGGCTTCCTCGACGACCTTAGCCTGATGCTCGCCCAAGACGAGGAACGACGGGCCTTTCCCTCCGGACGCGGGCGTGCTGCAGGCGGCGAGCAGCTCAGGGGGGATCAGCACTGCCAGCCCAGCGAGCCCGGCAGCCCGCAGTACTCGGCGGCGGGGGACGACCGTCATGGCCAAGAATCCTCGCATCACTCGACCAGCACGTCGAGTCATTCGCGCCTCGGGCCGCGGGGGACAGCCCGCGGGAGTGGTCCGCAGGCTGTCTCGCGGCGGTAGGGTGCCCCCGATGACCACGAGCAAAGGGCCCGAGAACCCCGGCGTTTCAGGCGGAGGGGTCCTTTGCTCGACGTGGGCCCGCGAGCGGCGGCTAGACCCGATCGGCACGTGCGGCAGCTACCGGGGCTACCTCCTCATCGAGTGGCCGTTGCCATGGCCGCGGGACCTCGACGACGAGCCGGCGCTCGCTGCGGTGTCGCAAGCGGCGCGGGCGGCCGGGATGCGCCTTCAGGGCCTGGTGCCGTCTCCGGCGGGAGGCCCGAGCCACGTTGCCGCCTATCGCTGGCCGGACGGAGCCGGGTCGCGTTTTGAGCGGTCAGAGCTCGTCGTCGAGCCCGGCGAGGTCACCGACGCCGCGCTCGCAGTAATGCGCGAGGCACCTGTGAGCGGCCGCGACGAGATCGTCGATGTCCTCGTCTGCACACACGGCAGGCGGGACCGGTGCTGCGGATCGCTCGGTACGTCGCTCGCGCAGGAACTTGTGGCTGACCCTGCCCCGCTCGGCGAGGGAGCCAGGGTGTGGAGGACAAGCCACACCGGAGGGCATCGTTTCGCCCCTACGGCCGTCGTGCTACCCGCCGGCACGTCTTGGGCCTTTTGCGACAGGGCCGCCCTGGAATCGGTCGTGGCTCGCAGGGGCCCGCTCTCCGATCTCCTCGACCGCTACCGGGGCTGTGCCGGACTCGGATCGCCGGCGGTGCAGGTGCTCGAGCGGGCCGTGCTTGCCCAGATGGGCTGGCCGCTGTTCGACATGCAGCGACAGGGCCATGACCTCGGCGAGGGCAGAGTCGAGCTCTCGGTCGAGGACCCGGACCGGGGCTCGGTGGTCTGGGAGGCGGTTGTGAGCGGCGAGATGGTCCCCGTGCCCGAGTGCGGGCTGCCCATCGAGCTCGCGACCAAGCAGGAACCTCAGTGGACGGTGGAAGCTCTCAGGCGCCGTTAGAAGAGCTCACCGCGACCTAGGCTTTTGCAGCGTGAGGCTTGCCACAATCCGTGCCCGCGACGGCACGCGGGCGGCTCGTATCGAGGGCGGTCGCGTCCTCGTCCTTCGAGCCGCAGACGTCGGTGCCCTTCTCTCTGCTGTCGCCCCGCCGGGGCTCGGCGCGGCATCGGCCCTCGAGCCCACCGGCGAGCTGGACCTCGCCCAGGCCAGCTTCGCCCCGCTCGTTGCCCATCCTGAGAAGATCGTCTGTGTCGGCATGAACTATCGGGCGCACATCGCCGAGATGTCACGGGAGA
>Ga0182015_10002852_pt1 | contig 20156 bp, 10 predicted proteins | sample 712P3MmetaG_FD_120478 | JGI IMG/M metagenome (GOLD analysis project Ga0182015, IMG submission 120478) | Permafrost microbial communities from Stordalen Mire, Sweden - 712P3M metaG | ecosystem: Environmental > Terrestrial > Soil > Wetlands > Permafrost | place: Sweden: Stordalen | collected...
AAGCGCGTAAAACTTCTGTCACAGTTGACTCCATCCTCATTCGTCTTCTTCGATCTGCTTTGCCTGGGTGACCGGGATCTTCGGGCGGAGCCATTCCTGACCCGTCGCCGCGAGTTGGAAGTATTGCTTTCATCGGCCGCGCCCCCCATCCATCTAACACCGGCAACTACTGATCGCGGCCTTGCCTCCGATTGGTTTCGCCGGTTTGAGGGCGCAGGCCTCGATGGTGTCATGGCCAAGGACGCTTCGGGAACCTACGAACCGAACAAACGTTTGATGTTAAAGGTAAAGCACGAGCGGGACTGCGATTGTGTGGTAGCGGGCTTCCGCTGGTACAAGAAAGGCGAACGCACTCTAGTCGGTTCATTACTGCTCGGTCTTTTCGATGATGCGGGTACATTGCAACACGTTGGGGTCTGTGCAAGCTTCAGTGCCAAGAAGCGCCTAGAACTCGCAGAGTTTATCAAGCCGTATCGAAAAGATGCACTCGCGGCTCATCCGTGGAAGGACTGGGCGGATCATGGAAGCGCTTCCGAAGATGTAGCCAGTCGCATGCCGGGTGGCCAGAGCAGGTGGAGTCAAGGCAAAGACCTGTCGTGGGAACCGCTGCGACCTGAGCTGGTTGTCGAAGTCGCCTACGAGCACATGCAAGGAAGCCGCTTCCGTCACATGGCGCAGTTCCGCAGATGGCGATTCGACAAAAAACCCGCCGACTGTACTTACGCACAGCTCGAAGTAGTTCCGCCGCAAGAGCTGGCAAGGATTTTTCCGCGCGGGCACTAGCAGCTGCGGTTGAGCTATTGATCCGTTTTTTTTCTGCGCATTTCACGCCATTGGCGAGTTGGATCATCATCCGGATCGGGAGTTTCCTGGGGCGGGCGCAAGTCTTCGGGCACGTGACGCAGGTTGACGCGGATGCGCGTCCAAGTCGATGACCTGCCTCGCATGGAGTCGACGAGGACGTCGTCAATGGCGAGGAAGCCGGCAATAGGTATGTGCTTATTCTTCCATCTTTCGAGACCCGCGAGCGCGGCGCTCTTGTCGGGCGAGTTCGCAACCACAATGAGCGGCATCTTCATCCGCGGCTTTTTTGCAACTGATTTCGCGCGGGATGGCATAACACGCGGCGCTTCCCCTTCCGTCTTGCGAAAATGGGGAGGCCACGGCGCGTCGGCAAGACCAGCGGCTTCATCTTTCGTCGCGAGCTCCAGCAATTTCTCAAGCGAACCGGGCGAGCTGTCCATTTCTGCGTGCGGATCACCAATTCTCGCGAAGCGCTGTGGAACCGTGAATATTGTAAATTCGGCGGGGTCGCATTCAGGTACTTCTCGCCAATGAAGCGGCGTTGAGACACGGGCATCAGGCAGGGGACGCACAGAATACGCAGAGCACGTGGTTCGGTCCTTCGCATTCTGGTTGTAATCGAGGAACACGCCCTGACGCTCCTCTTTCCACCATTTCGAGGTGGCCAAAGATGGTGCGCGCCGCTCCACTGCGCGAGACAACGCTACCGCTGCCCGGCGCACTTCAGCGAAGGTCCAGCGCGGCTGGATACGCACATTAATATGCATGCCGCGCGAACCGCTGGTTTTCGGCCAGCCGCGGAGTTCTACCTCTTCGAGCAATCCCTGTACTTCAAGAGCAACGCGGCGCACATCGGTCCAGGGGACGCCCGGGATCGGATCGAGATCGATCCGCAATTCATCGGGGTGCTCAAGATCGCTCGAATGGACTGGATGCGGGTGTAGTTCGATACAACCCAGATTTACGATCCAGGCAAGCCCCGCCGCATCATCGACAATGATCTCTTCGGCTGTTCGCCCCGATGGAAACGACAGGGTAACGGTTCGCAGCCAGGAGGGGCGCTGAGCGGGCGCTCGCTTTTGATAGAACGCTTCACCCTCGGCGCCGTTGACGAAACGCTTGAGAACGATAGGACGATCATGGATTCCGGCGAGCGCGCCCGGCGCAACGGACATATAGTAGCGGACAAGTTCGAGCTTAGAGATTCTTGCCTGCGATGAAAAATACAACTTATCGGGATGGGTTATAAGGACTTCGCGCCCATCGAACGAGAGCACTGTGCCGGCCGCTGCGTTTGCCACTAATCAGGCTACCATTCTCATGGCGCTGCTGTGTATCTGCCTATCCACACTTGCGATTCAGTGCGGGGCAAGTGGGAATTCAACCGCTTTCGTGTTCGAAAAACCGACTGTTGTTTTCCTTGTCTGGCCTGTCCTCGCAGGCGAGTTTTAGTGAGACAATTGCCTCATCATCACTCTCGGGGAACAGGGCTAAAAGTTAACATGAACGAACCGCTCGCCATTATAGGCATCGGCTGCCGTTTTCCCGGCGGGGCTTCGCCGGAATCATTTTGGAACATGCTCTGCGACGGTACCGATGCCATTCGCGAAGTCCCGTTGGACCGCTGGAGCATAGCAGCGCACTATGATCCCGCACCGGGCCGCGCGGGAAAGTCCCTTTCCAAGTGGGGCGGCTTTATTGAGAACATAGACAGGTTCGATTCCGGGTTTTTTGGAATTTCCGCACGTGAGGCCGACAGCATCGATCCGCAACAACGCCTGCTGCTCGAAGCGAGTTGGGAGGCGTTTGAGGACGGCGGACAGACGCTCGAAGAACTCCGCACTTCGAGCACTGGTGTCTTCGTCGGCATTTCAACGACTGATTACGCTGCGATGCAGGTTGATCGCGACGGGCTCAACCTGGCGGATGTTTATTCCGCCACTGGCTCGGCTAGTAGCATCGCAGCCAACCGGATTTCTTACTGTTTCGACCTGCGGGGGCCGAGCGTAGCGATGGATACCGCGTGTTCCTCAGCGCTGACAGCCTGCCACGTCGCCTGCCAAAGTCTTTGGCACGGCGATTGTAGTATGGCCGTCGTCGCCGGCGTCAATGCGCTGCTCAACCATGACAACTACATCGCATTCAGCCGCATGTCGATGCTCTCGCCGGACGGACGGTGCAAGGCATTCGACGCGAGCGCGAATGGCTTTGTTCGCGCAGAAGGCGTTGGTGCCGTCGTTTTGAAGCCGCTATCCGCCGCGCAGGCCGAAGGCGATAGGATTTACGCCGTCATTCGCGGCACAGCGGCCAACCAAGATGGCCGCACCAACGGCATCACCCTTCCCAGCCAGCAAGCACAGGCAGCACTTATTCGCCAGGCGTGCCAATCTGCGAACATTTTGCCCGGAGAAATCAGCTACGTCGAAGCGCATGGCACAGGAACGGCCGTTGGCGACCCGATCGAAACCGCCGCGCTCGGTTCGGTTTTGTGCGAAGGTCGGAGACATCCTTGTCTCATCGGTTCGGTCAAGACGAACATCGGACACCTCGAGGCGGCGTCCGGCATCGCCAGCCTGATCAAAGCCGCTCTGATCCTCAAACACAAGACCGTTCCGCCCAGCCTGCATTTCAAGAATCCAAACCCAAACATCAATTTTGAGAAACTCAAGTTGCGCGTTGTCCACCAGCTCGAGAAGCTTCCCCAACGTTCCCGGGGGCTGTTTGCTGGAATCAATTCCTTTGGCTTCGGAGGAGCGAATGCGCATGTCATCCTTGAAGCCGCGCCGGGGCCGCCGCGCAAGAAAGATTCACCGGCAGGAAAAGGCTTTCGCCAACACTTCATACTACCAATTTCTGCGCACAGCCAGGAGGCACTGGAGGGCGCTGCAAAACAATATCGCGCGCTGCTGTCGGAAAACAAAGCCAACGCCGGGGCGCTTTGCGGCGCCGCCGCCACCCGCCGTTCCCATCTCGCACACAGGCTTTGCCTCATCGGCAGTTCCCGCGAGGACTTCCTTGAGCGACTCGACGATTATTTGGCTGGAGAAAGAAATCCAGCAGTTGTTGCCGGGGAGGCTGCTCCGAACGCGACTCCGGTCTTCGTTTTCTCCGGCCAAGGCTCGCAATGGTGGGGCATGGGCCGCGAACTATTGCGGGAAGAGAAGGTGTTCCGCGAACAATTTGAAGAATGCGACAAACTATTCCGCGAATTTGGAAACTGGTCTTTGATCGAAGAATTATCGAGCGGCGAAAAATCATCCCGGCTTCGACAAACGGAAATCGCACAGGCTGCTGTTTTTTCATTGCAAATCGCGCTGGCGGCTTTGTGGCAATCGTGGGGTGTCAAGCCTTCAGCGGTTGTGGGCCATAGCGTCGGCGAAGTCGCTGCCGCACACACTGCCGGGATTTTGACTTTGCGCGAGGCGGCCCGGGTGATTTTTCATCGCGGCCGCAGTATGAAGTCCGCTCCCGGGACTGGACGCATGCTCGCTGCTGGCCTGGACTCGGCACAGGCGGAGGAGTTGGCCGCGCGCTTTCCCGGCGAGGTCGCCATCGCCGCGTTTAACGGCCCGAACTCGGTTACATTTTCCGGCGAAGCCGCACCGCTGGAAGAAGTCGCGCGCATACTGGAAGCACGCGGCATCTTCAACCGTTTCCTACAAGTCAACTACGCATTCCACAGCCATCACATGGACGTGGCGAAAGATGAATTGCTGCTTGCTTTGGGCAAACTGGAAACAGCGCCCGCGCAACTGAAGATGCTTTCCACGGTCACGGGGACGCTGGTCGACGGCCCCGACTTAACCTCCGATTACTGGTGGCGCAACATACGCCAGCCAGTACGTTTCGGCGCAGCCATTGCGGCGCTGAGCGGGCAAGGCCACAATTTATTTCTGGAATTAAGCGCACATCCGGCGTTAACGGCGACGATTTCCGAAACCCTCGCGCGCCACTCGGTGGCCGGAAAGGCTTTCTTCTCGTTGCGGCGCAACGAGCCCGAACTGGCAACGATGTTCGCCAATCTGAGCGCGCTGCACGTCGCAGGTTCACCAGTGAAGTGGAAGGCCGTCTATCCCGACGTCGAATCTGAAGTTACGCTGCCCTCATATTCCTGGCAGCGAGAACGCCACTGGCGCGAAACGAGCACGATGCACGCGGATCGGCTTGCTCCCCCGGCACACCCATTTTTGACCGCCAAAGTCCGCACCGCCGCGCCGGTTTGGAATGCCTGGCTGGATCTGAACGCGCACGCGTGGCTCAAGGATCATCGCGTCCAGGAACACATCGTTTTTCCCGGCGCGGGCTACATTGAAGCCGCACTGGGCATCGGCAGGACGCTGTTCAATTCCCAACCCCTCGAAGTGGAGGACATCGAGTTTCACAAAGCACTTGTTCTGCCCGAGGGGAGAAATCCGATGCAGTTGCATTCCGTGTTTTCGCCGGCGGATGCGACGGTGAGGTTCTCCAGCCGTGGAAATGAGGCCGACGGCGAATGGGTGATGAATGCGACGGCAAAATTACGAGCGCACGTCGACACCAATCCGCCGACGGTTGATTTGAAGCGCCTGCAGCAGAATCTGGGGACCCGACTCGCCAAGAATGAAGTGTATTCAAGGTGTGAGCGGGCCGGCTTATTCTATGGCCCGATGTTTCGTGCAGTTGAAACCGTCTGGAGTAAAGACGGCGAAGCGCTGGGACAGGTCGAGTTGCCAGAGCAACTGGTTGAAGGGGAGGGACGATTTCAGATACATCCGGTGCTGCTCGACGCCTGTTTTCAGGTCCTGCTGTGTACCAAGTCCGAATCGCGCGACCAACGGTTGTTGTTGCCCGTTCGCCTTGATCGCGTCACATTCCGTGCGCGCCCCGGCAAGAGCGTATTCTGCCACGGCAAAATTGTCCAAGCCAGTTCACACGCTATGACGTGGGACTTTCAAGTCTTCGATGAGACGGGACGCGTGCTGCTCAACTCCGAAGGTTTCCGCGTGCAAGCGGTGCGCGGGGTGAGCGCCTCACGCCTCGATGGTCCGGACAATTGGCTTTACGAAACAAAGTGGGTGGCCAGGGCACTTAGCGAGTCTGAAGCACTTACAGAAAAGCCGTTGTCGGGAATATGGTTGCTGTTTGCCGACAGTTCAGGAGTTGCAGAAAAACTATCGGGATTGTTGAAACAACGAGGCGGAGATCCGCTGCTGTTCTCTCTTGACAGGAATTCTCAACATCCTGGCGCGGACAGTTTTGAAAAGCTACGGGAACGTCTCGCGAGTGCAAACGGAGCAAGCCGCAAGAAGGTCGCGGGCGTAATTCATCTTTGTAGTCTGGATGCACCCAACCCGACGGAGTTGGATCGACAGTCGCTGTTGCAAGCTGAGGCTGACGGATGCCACAGCGTTTTACGCCTTGTGCAATCGATGGTTCTGGAGAAGCCCGCACCGCCGCTTTGGCTTGTGACGCGTGGCGCACAAAGCGTCACCGCGGAGGACAGGATTTCCGTGGCACAGGCGCCGATACTTGGAATCGGCCGCACCATTATGAGCGAATTGCCGCAACTGTCCTGCCGCTTGGTGGACTTGAGTTTCAACGATGCAGAGGACGCCTCACGGCTTCTATTGCGGGAAATCATTTCTGGCGAAGGCGAGACGGAAGTCGCGTGGCGAGGCGAATCGCGGTTTGCGAGCCGAATCGCGCGGACTTCGCTCGAGGCGCATCCCCCGCGCACCTCGGCGGTGCGCAATCCCGGTTATCGTCTGGAAACCCCAGCGTCCGGCATTATGGACGAGTTGGCCTTGCTCGAACATCCACGGCGTAGGCCCGGCGCACAGGAAGTTGAGATCGAGATTTGCGCGGCGGCTTTGAATTTTCGCGATGTAATGAAGCTGCTCGGCATTTATCCAATGGACAGCGATCTTGACCTGAGGCTCGGGGACGAATGTTCCGGGCGTATTGTTGCCCTCGGCAATAAGGTAAAGAGCTTCAAGATTGGCGATGAAGTAATCGCCATTGGCTCGGGTTGCTTCGCTTCGCATTTGACGGTTCCCGAGTCGTTTGTCGTGCGTAAGCCCAGGCGTATCCCATTCGAGGAGGCCGCGACGATTCCGGTGGCGTTCATGACGGCTTGGTATGCGCTGCATCATCTGGGGAAGATCCAGCGGGGAGAGAAAATCCTCATTCATGCGGCAGCAGGCGGCGTCGGGCTGGCGGCGGTCCAGATCGCAAGACTGGCAGGCGCGGAAATATTCGCAACCGCGGGAAATGACGCAAAGCGTAACTATCTTCGCAAGGTTGGTGTCCGGCATGTCATGGATTCGCGCTCCACTGCGTTTGCCGCGGAGATTCGCAGACTCACAAAAGGCGAGGGCGTTGACCTGGTGTTGAATTCGCTGGCCGGCGACGCCATCGCGAAAGGATTGGCCGCCCTGGCCCCCGGTGGAAGGTTTCTGGAGATTGGCAAGCGCGACATTTACGCGAACACCGCCATCGGCCTGCGCCCTTTTCGCAATAATCATTCGATGTTTGTGATTGACATGGGACAAGTGATGGTGGCGCAGTCCGCAACCGTTCAGAGCCTGTTGCAAACCATCATGAAACGAATGCGCGGTAAAGAATTGCATCCGCCACCCCATCGTTCATGGCCGGTTTCACAGGCTTCCAATGCATTCCACCAGATGGTGGAGGCAAAACATATTGGCAAGATCGTTTTAACGATGCAGGGTGAGAACATCACGCCCAAGCGAATGTTGCGTAAGAAAAGGCTGACGTTTTCGGCGAAGGCATCGTATCTGATCACCGGGGGTCTCGGCGGTTTTGGATTGGTCGTGGCGAAATGGCTGCTCGAGAGCGGCGCGAGACATCTGGTTTTGTCGGGGCGAAACGGAGCGGGAACACCTGAAACGAAACGTGCCGTGGCGGATTTGAAACGCCTCGGCGCACAGGTTGTGGTCGTGAGAGCGGACGTCACGGATGAAAGTGACGTGGCGCGGATCTTCAAATTGGCGCACAAGCTGGGGCCGTTGCGAGGAATCTTTCACGCAGCGATGGTGCTGGACGATGGGGTGTTGGCCCACCTCACGGCGGAAAGATTTTCGCGCGTGACGGCGCCGAAAGTTACCGGTGCGTGGAATCTGCATAGAGCGTCGACAGGACTTCCGCTGGATCATTTCGTGATGTTCTCGTCGGCGAGCGCGCTGGTCGGAGCGGCAGGGCAGGCGAATTATGCGGCGGCGAACTGTTTTCTCGACGTACTGGCGCTTTACCGGCGTGCCTCGGGTCTGCCTGCGCTCACTGTAAACTGGGGCGCGTTGAGCGAAGTCGGTGTCGTGGCGAGCCGCGCAAGAGTTGCGGAACACCTAACTGCCCACGGAGTTCAGAGCATCACCCCGGCGCAAGCGACTGAAATGTTGGGACGGCTGCTGCAAAGTGATGTCACCCAGATCGCTTTCATGCACGTCGACTGGGAGAAATTCTTTGGCACGGCGGTCGGTTCATCACCGTCACCGAGGTTTTCAGAAATAATTGCGGCTCCAGCGCAAAGGGAACACGCTGACGCCGGGAACATTCGCAGAATGATTTTGTCTGCACCCGCTGCGGAGAGGCTTACGTTAGTTGTTGGGCGGGTCGCCGAATCGGCGGCGAAGGTGTTGCGAACCAGCCTTGCGAAACTGGAAGCGGATCGTCCACTTGCGGAAATGGGACTGGACTCGCTGATGGCGTTCGAATTATTGAACCGGCTGGAAATGCAGTTCGGCATTTCGTGGCCGTCAAACAACGGTTCGGCGAACTCGAGCATTAAGAGTCTTGCCGCAGTTGTGCTGAAAATGTTCGTTGAGGAGGGGGCCGACCCGGGAGCTGGGCAGACCTTAGCGCCAGCGGTCGGCCACGACAGGAACGAATCAATCGAGGCAGCGGTCCGGAGTAAACAGACTTTGACTTTGCGCTCCCGAGGAGGCGGCACTCCCGTATTCTTCATCCATCCTGCCGGAGGTGGCACGAACATTTACGACGAATTGGTGGCGCAGGTGCCCGAGGGATTTCCGGTTTACGGAATTCAGTCCCGCATTCTAGTGGGCGCGGATGACGAATGTATTTCGGTAGAGGAGATGGCGCGGAATTATGCCTCGCTCATTACAAAACGACAGCCGGATGGCGCATTGCGGCTGGCGGGTTTTTCCGCGGGTGGTTTGTTTGCGCTGGCGACGGCGGGCGAGCTAGAGCGACGCGGTAGAACAGTGTCGTTCGTCGGCATGATCGACACACCCGTTGGCGTGTTCTGCCCGGATTACCCGCGTGAACTCGTGCTGAAAAACTTGTTTGCGGAGTTCTATGACCACCTCAGCGGTGAACCGGCGTTGCTGCAGCGGCGCGAGACTGGTGACCTCTTAGACTCGATGATGGAACTCGCGAGAAAAACGGCGACGGCCAAAGAAGAGGCGGCGCGACTGCACCTTGTCATGGACTGGCTAGTGAAACATGGAGTGCATGTGGACAACGGTGCGGAGTCGGTTTCGAAAAAGTTCTTTGAACTCTTTATCCGTCACGCGAGCCTGATCAGCACGGGGAGGCTGGAAACGGTGATTGCGCCCGTATGGCTTTGGCGCGGAGCTGCCTCATTCCTTCCGACCTCGCCGATTGCCAGGGAAACCTGGGGACGAATCACCCGGGGGAAATTCGCAGAGGAGATTCTCGACGGCGGGCATTTTGAACTAATGCATCGGCCTCTGGTCAAGACGCTGGCTGCGAGGTTAGCTCGAGTGCTCGCGGAAACGGAAGAAGCCCACGTTCCAGAAACCGTGTTCCAAGCGCAAATGGGGATTTGATAGGATGTCTAGGCGGCGCCACCAAGACGGTGCCGGCGGTGCGTATCGCCTTGATCTCTGCGAAGGCGCTCAACCCCCTGGCCGACGAATAACTCAAGCAGAGTGTCTTTTTCGAGACCAAAGTGCTCGCCCACCTAGACAAGGGAGTCCCATGGCCCGGTTCAAGGTGCTGATGCCGGATGACCTGCCCAAGCTCAGCGCCGAGCAAAGGCCCGGTTGAATACGACACCGCTGGCGGGCCCTCATCATCAGGGCCGGAAAGGCGGAGCCGGGCATTGCCGTGCGCTCCGATTACGCGGCAGGAGGGCCTCGCCTCAGTCTGGAGCCGCGTGGTTACGTGCTGGGCCAGTTGACTCGGAAACCCGACGGTCGGACTTTGATTCTCCACTTGCTCAACTACGATCACCAAGCCCCGGCAGAAAACGTCAAAGTCCGGCTGGAGCTGAACGGGCTGGTCCAGGATCTGAGCCAGGGGCAGGTGAAAGTCCTTTCGCCGGATACGCCACAGCCACCTGCCTCTCTCTGCACGGGGCATCGCCGAGTTCGTCCTGAACCGGATCGAGCGCTATACCGTGGTGACTTTCTCGCCCAATCCAGGGTCCACGACGAGAGGCATTTCGAATTAGCTTTAGTTCTTCGGAACAAGTTGGGGCCAATTTGTCCGACCGCAGTTACCGACTCCTGGCCGAGACGACAAAGTGCCCAAGGACGACGGCCGAATCAACTGCTAGACGGATCCTATATGTGGGCTGGCCAATCCTCCATCAGGAACATTTGCACGTGGGCAAAGCACCCCAGGCACGAATTCGGCGCACACAAGTGTCCTACACACGCTCGACTGCTCAACCTCACAATCAAGTTCCCGTTTGCCCCGAGTCCTAGCAACGCAATATCCGGTCACTGGCCCTGGGAGTTAGGGCCATTCATTTCTTCTTGCAGCTTTTGCAGGAGTTGCGTCCGTTGTTCGGTGCTCAACTCCCGCTGCAATTCTTCCAGAGCGAGAGCCACGATGTGGTAATGATGTGCTCCTGCGAATTTGGGATCGGTTGTAATGTTGAGCCAGAGCTTGTGCATGAGTTCGACATCCTGAGGACGCAGACGTGGGGTGTGCGGGCCGATCGTATATTCGCGGACCGTTCCGTCGGGAGCGTAGACTTCCAGGCAAACACGCGGACGGGGCTCTGGCATGCGCTCCCAGGCGTCGCCCGTGAGTTTGGCCTGTTCGTCAACAGTGAGTTTGTTGGAGGGGCCGCAGACGACGCGCGAGGAATCGAGCCGCTGCGCGGTCACCAGAATGGCGTCGAAGACATCTGTGGCCGGAACCACAAGCAGAGAAATCGGCTTGCCTTCTTTTTCGGCGACGGCCACGGCAGCGGTGAACAGTTCCTGCTCGTAGTGGTCGAAGACTTGGCCAGCCTCCATGACCGAACTGCCGCCGAAGCTGGGCTCGCGATGGTAAAGACGGGCGCTCATCACGACCACATCCTGCTTGGCCGTGTTGGTGTGGGCGAGGACCTGGCGGAGGTAGAACAGGTTGCGAGGATCGCGCACCGCGACCAAAATGTTTCCCTCACGAACTCCCATCGCACCGCTGCCAAGGTCCTGGTTGCCGTAGACGCGGAACTGGTCGAGCTGTTCGGGCTTACCGTGGCGTTCCTTGGCGACGTGACGTTCGGAGAGAGTGAAAATGGTGAAGAAGACAGCGCTGAAGATCACTCCGGCAATAGTAGCTTGGTATTTTGTGAACAAATTCACGACAGCGGTGATCAGCAGCACCGCAGAAATGAGAATCAACCCCACCGGAACCTCAGTCTTGCCGAAATGCAGATTGCCAGGCACTTTCCAGTCCCGCTTGCCCGGCTCGGTATAGCGCAGCACGAGCACGGCAACGGACTTCATGGCGAAGCTCCAGATCACGCCAAAGGCATAGAGCGCTGCTAACACGTAAACGTTGCCGCGGCTGAGCACAATCGTCAGCACCTGCAGTCCCACAATCAGGTTGATGATTCGGTAACTGGTTCCGAAGCGGTGGTGCGGCTTCTGGAACCAGCTGGTAAGCACGCCGTCCTCAGCCACGCGATTCAGAACTCCGTTCGCGCCCACGATGGAAGTATTCTGCGCCCCCGCCAGAATCAGCACGCCGACCAGCACCACGAAGCCGTGAAACAGCAGCTTCAGACTCTCGGGTCCGACCAGGTACACGGCGATGCCACCGATAAGGTTGGCAAAGTAATCCGGACGAACCTTGTCGGGGATGATCATGACCGCGAAGAACGAGACTAGCGACGTGAAAAGCAGGCTGTAGACGAAAATCACCAGCCCGGTTTTCTCCAGGTTCTTCAGCTTGGGATGCTCGATCTCCCGGTTCACCTGCGCCAGAGTTTCTTCGCCGCTCATGGCCAGCACGGAGTGGCCGAAACCTACGAAAAGGATGATCCAGGTGATGTGGCCGAACCAGGTTCCGTTAAGCCAGCCGAGCGATTCCTTATTCAGAGGAATTACGCCGGCGTGCAGCGGGCTCGGCGGCAATTGGACCGGAGCGCGCAAAACCGTAATGGTGCACCAGATGATCAAAATGACGACCATCACCGTCGTGATCACCATGATCTGCAGAGCCTTCTGGCTGGACTCATGCATGCCCTGAGTATTCTTCCACCAGAAGTACGCGACAACGATCACGGCCAAGCCCGCGGCGAAGTGGTCGTCGGAGAAGTGGAGCGGGCGGTGCATGTATACGCCCATATCTTTGATGAAGCCAGCCAAATATTGGCCAGCGGAAACGGCGCTGATGGGGCCGGTCAACACGTAGTCGAAAAGCAAAGCCGAGACGGAGAACTTGGCCAGGCCGCCGCCCATGGCTTCCTTGACCACGCGGTAGACACCGCCGCGGACAAACATGCTGCTCGATTCGATGTAGAGCGCCCGCACCGCATAACTGAACAGCATCACTGCAAGAATGAACCAAGGGGCGCTCTTGCCGATGACTTTTTCGGCGTCGCCCCCAGCGTAGTAAGCGGAAGACGCGAGGTCGGCGAGGACGATGGCGGAAGCCCGCCAGAATGAGATGAAGGTCAACATCACCGTAGTGGCGACGAAGACCTTTACCGCGGGTCTGGAACTCTGAACTGGTTCAGCCATTCTGGGAAGAATGCATAGTGAGCTTTACAACGCAAGCTTTGAAGATAGCATAGCGTAGAGTGTTCCCTTTTGCGTCCGACGGGTGGTGTCTAATTTGAATTTTCCGTGTCAGAATTGCACTTTCGCAGTGATACATGTCGTCTTTACCCTGCCCCACATGGTGGCTCCCTTGGCCCTGCAGAACAAGGCTCTGGTTTATGGCCTGCCTTTCGGACCGCAGCCGAACCCTACTCCAGAACGCCGCCGACCCCAGGCATCTCGGCGCTAAGATCGGTTTCTGGCGGTGTTTAGATACGATACTATCGTCCAATTGTTCATCTCCCAAGCTTCTGTTCTGATGACTTTGGTCGCCCGAATTCAATCGGAATGCTGACGACCAGGAATTTAAGTCGGAGCGCAGCAAAAGGAAGAGATGAATCATGAGGCATGCAGATCAACGGAATCCCGAAGTTCCGCAACCGACAACAGTTCGCGAGGCTCTTTTCGAAGTTGCACGCCGGCTGAATCTCACAACGAGCTTCGGTAATCCCGGTACCACCGAGATTCTCAAAGATTTCCCAGACGATTTTCGATACGTCCTGGGATTGCAGGAAGCGTCTGTTGTCGGCATGGCGAACGGCTACGCCCAGACGACTGAGGAAGACAGGACCGATATGAAAAGCGCTAGTGCTGCGGCCGGGGCTTCGACGGTGCAAGAATTCGTTGGTTCTTCAGGCGAGGAGTTCGCGCCGCGTCGGGCGGGATGAAGCCGCGTTGAGAGGCTGGTGACCCTGCCGTGTCTTGGGTTCGAACCTTTAAAACGAAAGGTTATTTATGTCGGGCAAGAAAACAGCAATCATAACCGGAGCATCGGGGGGCATCGGCGCGGGCTTGGTCGAAGGGTTTCTAAGAGAAGGTTATAACGTCGTCGCGACGTCTCGTGAAGCCAATCGGAAGCTGACTGCCTCGGGCAGCCTGGTTGTCCTCGATGGCGATATCGGCAAGCAGCAAACTGCTGCCTATGCTGTCGAGGCAGCAATCAGCAACTTCGGAACCATCGACGTTTTGGTGAATAACGCTGGCATCTTCCTGACCAAGCCTTTCACGGACTTTACTACCGAGGACTTCGACGCCCTAGTCTCCACTAATTTGTTCGGATTCTTCTACATCACTCAGCGCACTGTGAAAGAAATGCTGAAACAGAAGTCGGGGTGCGTTGTGAGCATCACTGCGGCGCTTGCCGATCGGCCAATCGCTGGTGTAAATGGCTCCATTTCGATGATTACGAAGGGTGGCTTGAATTCAGCCACCCAGAATCTCGCAACAGAGTATGCAAAAGATGGCATTCGGTTTAATGCCGTAGCCCCCGGCGAAGTGGATACACCGATGCACCGCAACGATCCCAACGATTCGACGTTGCAGCCGACTGTGAAAAAGGCGACGGTGAAGGATATTGTCGATGCCGTTCTTTACCTGGCACAGGCGGGTCATGTGAGCGGAGAGATTCTTTACGTGGACGGTGCCGCCCCGGCTCGTCGTTGGTAAAAAATAAAGGACTCTAATGGTTCGGCGCTGCAGCGGCTCGTGCCTCCTGCTCAAGGGGTCGCAGCCGGTCAGAATCAGCGGAAGGGAAAGACCTTGATCGCCACGTCGCGCCTCAGACGCGAATCACGGGCGCGGTACACCTCGCCCATGCCGCCCGAACCGAGCAGCGACTTGACCTCGTAGCAGCTGAGATACTGAGGGTCTCAAGCGGATCGCGCGACTGCGGAGCAAGGGGGCAATGGAGCAAACATTGGCAGCGATCAGCAGACTCCGGAAGAACAAGCAGCCCATCAATTTTGTTCGGTCTCGACCGCTGCGGCGGTTTCGCGTGCATGGCTATATAAAGAAGAGGGGATCAGACGAGAAATTGAACGGCAGCGAGGAAGCCAATCGTCAGCTATTCAACCCCCTCGTTTAGCCCGTTCGAAGGACAACATCATTGCAGCCCTCCGTCTTCGAGCAAAAGCCCTGCAGGGAAGGGAATCGCGATTTGATACAAGAACTGAAAACAGCCTACGGAAAGCTTACTGCACTCGGATCCGAATGCAAGCATTCCGAGGTAGAAAGCTCGGATAGATCAGAGCGATAACGAGCCCGTTCGCTCAAGCTCCTCAACAAATCTGACCACAGATCGGTTCATTCAGTACGCAGGGCCTGCATTGGATCAATCGAAGCGGCGTGGAGGGCGGGCCACACGGCGGCTAAGAACATCAGACCCGCGAGGCCGAACCCGGTGGATGCAAGTAGCCATAGTGGAGTGTGACCGAGGGTGGCGTCACGGCTCGCTAACATGCGGAGGCCCGCCCAGCCCAATACTGAACCCACGCTTAGTCCTCCAACGATAAGCAAACTCACTTGCTTCGCGACCCAGCTGGAAATATGCTGGCGATGCGCCCCGAGCGCCATGCGGACACCGATCTCATGTTTGCGCTGTGTCACCACGAACGCCAGAAGGCTGTAAAGGCCAATTGCCGCGAGAGCCAGCGCCAGCCCTCCTATTGCGACTGAGAGCGTACTGACCATACGTGTTTCGAAAATAGCCGCGTTCAAATGCTCTTCCATTGTTTCCAATCCAGTGATGGGAAGATTGCGGTCTATGCCGTGGACGAGTGACCGGACTGCGTTTACCAACTGAGCGGGATTGGTGTTTGTGCTGACGTAGAAGCTCGCAGGGTGATTGCGCGTGTCGGGGCCGTCTGGACTGTAACTCTGGTCGTATGGCAGATAAAGAAACGGCACGCCCGGTGTGCTCGTAAGGCTTGTGGCGCGAATCGTTGGAATGACACCCACTATTCGTATATCCAGCTTGACATGATCGCCTCCGCCAAAGCCAAACTGCCCACTCAGCGCCTTTTCAACGTCGCCTCCAAAATAGTGCTTCACAAAGGCCTCGTCGACAATGGCGACCCTTTCCGACTTGGCCGTGTCCTGTTCAGTAAATTCCCGCCCCGCCAACAGCGGTACTCTGATTGTCGAGAAGAACCCAGGGGTTATCCAGTTCTGATCTGGGTTGGGGTCGTCGTCGCCGCGAGCATGACTGGCCAAGGTGATGTCGTCTCCCATCTCCCCGCCGGATATTAGACCTTCCGCCGCGTACGCGATGCCGTGGACTCCTGGTTGGCGCCGAACGCTCTCCATGATGGTCGTGTACTCGTTCCTCACCTGCGCTCCGGACTTGCCGAGCGCGGAGGCGTCCACGCGAAACGTAAGTATGTGCGCAGTGGCGTAACCAGGTTTGGTGTTTCGAAGTTGATACAGGCTCCAACTAAAGGCTGTTGCGCCGATGAGGAGACCGAGACTAAGTGCAATCTCGCCTGCAACGAGCACATTACGGAGCTTCCCACCGCCCCCAATTACAGCAGCGCTTTGGCGGTGTAGAGCATCTAGGAGATCGATGCGAGTACTCAGAATCGCGGGAGCAATGCTGAAGGTCACGCTGGTTAGTACACCCGCGGCAGCGCAGAATGCAATCGCCGGCCACTCGATATGCACCGCCAGAACCTGCTGCAGAGTGTTCGTTGACGGCACCATTCTTAACAGGAGTTTCAGGCTCAACCAGCCGAGAAGTAGACCCGAAGCGGCTCCCATTAAGCCCAGGAGCAGACCTTCCGAGATCACTTGCTGAAAAATGCGGCGGCGGCTGGCCCCGAGCGCTCCGCGTAGGGCCAGCTCTGAATGTTTGCGGACCGCTTTTGCAAGGAGCAAGTTCGTTACGTTGCCGCAAGCAATCAACAGAACCACGAAAGCCATCATCTCCAGAATTCTTATCGGCCGCCCCAATGTACCTTCGAGTAGCGGAATGCCGCGTGCTCCGTCCCCTACCGAAAGATGGGTGGCAAGCCAGTCTTTTTGATCGGTGATATTGCTCTCTTTTGCCTTGAGGACATCTCGTCGCCAGTTCCACCAAAGCGTGTTCAACTGTGCTTCAGCTTGCATACGCGTTATACCCGGTGACAGCCGCCCAATCAGGTTCAACCAGCGGTTTAACGGATCGCTTAAGAGATCCGCATTGCCCGGCACTACGGCTCGCTGCATAGATATAGGAAGGAACACAGCAGACGGAGCCGCATCCATCAGCCCCTCGTGCCGTACAACACCCACAACAGTGAAAGCTGAACCATTTATCTGGATTCCCTGATTAAGAATGGAGGGATCGCTGCCGAAATGTCCGTGCCAATAGCTATCGCTTAACACAGCAACTGCCCGGCCCTCGTGGTAAGTATCATCCGACGGCGTGATCAAACGTCCAAGCGCCGGTTGCACGCCGAGCAGAGTGAAGTAGTTTCCGCTTACGAGCTGCATCTTTACCTTGTCGGCATCCTTAACGGACACAATAGTCGCAGGCGCAACTGTGGATACTGCAAGCCCGTCAAGCACTCCATTGGAATCACGTACCGCCTGGTACGCGGCATAAGAAAAATACATCTCTGGATCACCGCCCCACATGTTGAGTGTCCCGGTCTCAAACCGCGAATGTTCTTGAAGTAATACGAGGTCAGCAGGCTTTCGCACCGGCATTGTCCGAAGCAATACCTGGTGGAAGACGGTGAAAATAGAGGTATTGACTCCCATCCCGAGAGCGAGTGTCAGAACCGCAGTGAGCGTGAGGATAGGCGACTTACGCAATTGACGCATTCCATATTTTAGATCGAGCCAAAAGCTCTCCAGCACAGGCCCGCGCCAGACTTCGCGGCTTCGTTCTTCAAGCAGCGCAGCGTTGCCAAACTCACGTTTCGCCCGCTGCGTCGCTTCATCACGGCCCAGGCCACCGGTGACCAGCTCTTCGATCTTCTCTTCGAGATGCAGTTGAATCTCCTCCGAGAGATCCACGTAAATCTGCCGGCGCCAGAAGAACTTTTTGAACCAGTGCATACTGCCTTCCTATGATTCGTGCGGTGACAGAATCAGCGCAATGCCTTCGAGCATTCGCCTGAAGAGCGAAACTTCACGCTCCAAATGTTTAATGCCAGTACGGGTGATCCGGTATGTACGCACTCTGCGACCGGTGCCAGAAATCCCCCACTCAGCCTTTACGAGGTCCTGCTTCAGCAAGCGCTGGAGCGCGGGATATAGAGACCCTTCTTCCACGAGCAACAACTCATTCGATTCTTGCTTAATGTGCTGGACCAACGCATAGCCATGCATCGGCCGACGGCGTAACGACTGCAGTACCATCATCTCCAGCGCCCCGGGAAATAGATCACGCTGCTCCAGGTTTTTGTTAGCTCCCATATTCCAGTGCGAGATAGGCCTAGACTAAAATAGTGTCACCGGTCCGGTCAAGACGCGTTCTTTTCGAGCACACCTGCCGCCATCAACGCATGTGTCGTGATGGCTGTGCAACTGCTCACGTCGGCAATAGCGGTTGAGCTGATGCGTGAGGAAAGAGTTGTAGCACCTTACGAGATGCGCTCAGTCCTCAGTAGAGGTCCACCGGGTTTTGCAACAGGCGCTCGAGTGATTTTGACAGTTCGAACACCCGTGCAGGCTGTGGAACAACAATTCAGCAGCATCCCCAGAGGGATTCGCGGCTTCCGCTTTTGTTCTGCCGTGCGGTTTTAGGGACTGATTTCTCGTGAGTGACGATTGGGGATACTGCGATGGAATAAGGAGGTAATACCTCTGGCTGCCTGTTACCCGGGAAGGCGCTCTGAGCCTACCCACAGTTGAGCCAGATCTCTGAGGTTGTCTTTGTATGTACGGGTTACCAAGTATTCCTTCCCGCCTTTTACACGCAGCCTGTACTCTCCCGTCGGTAGAGGTTGGATCTCCTCCACCGCCGAAATATTCACGACGACCGAGCGGTGGATGCGAATAAAACCGTAGGGCTTGAGCTTCTCCGCCATGGACGCGAGGGACTCGCGCAGCAAATAAGGATTGGGTCGGTGTCGCAACGAAACGTAATTACCTTCGGCCTGCACTGCCACGATCTCGGCTAAATCCAAGAATAGGATTCTACCCTTTGCTTTGAACGCGATTCGTGGCGCCTGTCGTTTTGCTATAACCTCCAACTGCCGCAGGACTCGGATGAGGTTTGCAGCATCAATTCGGATTACCGGAAGCAATGATGTATTTGCAGGTTCGTAAAACCCGTCTTTTGCCGTCGATTCAAGAGTGTAATCACGTTTACTCTTGATGGAGCAAATCGTGTTCCTCCGCACTGGGCTGACCGAAACGTCTGCATTGGCGTGAGCGGCTTGTTGAACAAACATCTCACGTGCAATGGCCTTCTGATCCTGAATCTCGCGGGCGCTCATGATGGAACCCCTAGCATTGCTCTCTCGTTTCGACTTCCTGCTACCCAAAGCGAGACTGACGAGTGCACAGCTTCTAAATGAAATGGCCTACATAATCGGAGCAGCGGATCCGTCTGACCATCTGTCCGTGGGAACCATGAATACGTTGATTGGTTCCGGAGCGCCTCCGAACTGTGGACCCAGCATGACGGGAGAGTTGGGCAAATCTGCACCCCAAGCAGCGCCGTCCATCAGTGGCGTGTAAAACATGAGGTGGGCCGTGAACTTATGGTCGCCATCGTCCGTAAGGTACTGTTCCTTCGACATCATGTACGACATGGCTCCGGGCTCCAGGGGCGGCAAAGCTTGCTTCATGAATGTCTTGATGCCGTCGATGATCTGAGCTTTGGATTGACCGGCCAATACCATCTCCGTTCGTTTGTACGTCATCGGCAGGATGGAGCGCGCAGCCGGCGGATTGAAGCAGATCGGACCTCGAATCTTAGGGTTCCAAAAATTAACTGAAAATTCACCATCGAATGGTGACATCCACCCTCGCTCCACGACGCATACAAAACCATTCTTGCCTTCGATGGCAGTTTCATAGCCATGCGGCCCAAGAACCAGAACTTTTGCACCGAGGGATATTGAGTCTGGCGCCGCACTTCGTGCCAGGGCTATTTCAGCATTTCGATCCGGCATCAGGTACTGGTTAGGCGCGGCCATGCTGGGATACGGGGTTTTGGATTGTGCTTGCAGTTGCAGGCTCGCACCCAGCGCGACAGCAAGCAGGGAGCTTGCGAATCCGATTATCCTGAATGTCCTTCGGCCCATTAATTCCCCTTTCGGCGCGGATGTGGGGGCGATCCGACTATTATGATGCGGCCATTCTGCTGGCGTGTTGCATCGATCATACCGACGAGTATGTATGTTATGGCAGCAAGTGTCAACGCCGGGGAGGGGCTGCGAGGATTCATGGTTGGCGACAACTGTCAGTCGCCGCAACGGTGACCTGACCTCCGGCCACAAAATGGCCCAAATCGGTCGGTTTTGCGCGATCTGCTTTCGCGTAATCATAGTGACCGGCGTGCATGCCAGCAAGACTTCACGGGCTCAACAAAAGGGCGGCTATCCGTGGCCAGCC
>Ga0182015_10002853_pt1 | contig 20155 bp, 17 predicted proteins | sample 712P3MmetaG_FD_120478 | JGI IMG/M metagenome (GOLD analysis project Ga0182015, IMG submission 120478) | Permafrost microbial communities from Stordalen Mire, Sweden - 712P3M metaG | ecosystem: Environmental > Terrestrial > Soil > Wetlands > Permafrost | place: Sweden: Stordalen | collected...
CAGCCCTGTTTTCCTGCAACTTCAATGAAGCCGTATCCCTTTATCGTATGAGCGACAATAGCTTGCGGCTTGCCTTTCGTCGCCGTCGCGCGATCGAGTGCGGCTAATATTGCCGGGACATCGTGGCCGTCAATCACTTCCGTCGCGAACCCTTCGGACTCGAATTTCTTCTTGTAGATGTCCGTCTGATGCTCGTACATGGTTGGCTCGGCCTGACCGAGCGCGTTGATGTCCGCAACCACCGTGAGATTATCCAGCTTGTAATGGCCGGCAAACGCCGCCGCTTCCCATATCTGTCCCTCGGCCAGTTCGCCGTCGCCCGTCAGGACGTAGACTCGTGTGGGGCTTCTGTCAACCCGCGCGCCGATCGCGAGCCCCGCGCCGACCGACACGCCCTGGCCCAGAGAGCCAGTCGCTGCATCCACGCCGGGAATAAGCGGTGTTGGGTGCCCTTCGAGTTCGCTCGAGGCTTGTCGCAGCGTCAGCACACGGGATTCTGGAAACACGCCCGCCTCCGCCAGCGCCGCGTACAGAACCGGCGCCGCGTGCCCCTTCGACAGTACAAACCGATCGCCATCGGGCGAATTCGGGTTCTTCGGGTCGAACTTCATCGCGTAGAAAAACAGTCCGGCCACCAGATCCGCCGCGGACATGCACGAGGTCGGATGGCCTGACCCAGCCGCAGTGGTGGACATCATCGAGAGGATGCGCAAGCGTCGCGCCTTTTCCTTGATTTCTGCGACCATGGATGACGAAGGTCCTGCGGGGGAGGTGGCGCTCATGAAGGACTCCTTTGAGACTCATGCGACGTAGCTGAGACACGCGTCCACAGGCCTTTCAATAGCGCAGGCACCCACTTTTCGGCGGGACAGCGGCTCCAACTCTGAATGAGGAAGACGAGGTCACGATTCGCTGCGCCTTTGCTCGCGCTTCCCAGCTCAAGGATGAAGAGCGAGCCTCTTCTAAAGGGACAACCGCCGACCTCGCCGGAGGTTTTCGCCTGGCGTACAACGGTGGTTGGTGCAGAGAGGCATTGGTCCACGGCAGCATCCGTCGTTATTGAAGATCGAAGCGCTGGGTCGGCAGCAAGTTGCCTGCATTTTATGCAGGCCATCAACAATGAGCTGCCGAGCTGTAATCATCGCGTTAACGGCAGTCAGATCGCCATTCACCATGGAAGCAAGAAGCGTTTTGGCCCGCTCCAGCCTGCCGCCGATGCGCCATCCCAGCATTCTCAGGACATTGGAAGAGCTTGCAGCCTCAAGCACCATACGGGCCCCTGCCAAACTCTCCTCAGTGGCCGTGAACGTTTCCACGAACAATCTTCCTATGCTCTGCTGCACAAACAGATCGAGCTTCTCGGCAGTTCCGATCCCTCTGACCCATTCGGCTAGGGGCTCCAATTCAGCGGGTCCGTGTTTCACCTCGTCGGCCTTGACGTTTAGTCTCGACCACAGTTGGACGCTCCCGATCAAATGTGTGGCACTACACCCTGCTTACCGCCTTCGATGATCCCCGAGAAGCTGTACGGAAGGGACCGCGAGGTTGACACTTCGACGCCGGGACGACGAAGATGCGTGTAGGGAAAGGAGTGTGAAGTGAAATCGGGCTCTGACAAGTTCATAGTGTTCTACGCTTGGCAGAGCGACCTTCGGAAGTGCCCAGCTCTCCATCTCATTCGGGCTAGAGAGAATATCCGCGACTGGCTGGCGCCGCTCGAACCTGCGGTTCGCTTTCTTGGTCGCCGAAGGAACTCTTGCGTCCTCGGACCCGGGTAGGCAGTAGCAGTCCATTAAGCACCTTCCAGTACCGACAAGATATTCCCGGCCGGATGCTTGAACCACGCGATCGTCGGCCGATTCCCGCGAGAGATCCCGCGCTCGTCAGTCTTCAAGTTGGGTTCGTTATAGAATTCAAATCGCACGCCACGTCAACTTAGTTCATCCACAGCTTTTTCCACGCTGTCGACGGGAAAATTCAAGACCGTGAAAGTGGCAGGTTGGTGATTGGGTTTAGGATACATCAAAACCTTGGTGTCGCCGGAAAGGGGCACCACCAGGGTACCTTCCGGACCGTTGGAAAGGTCGAGCTCCAGTGTTCTGCCATAAAACTCCCTCGCCTTCTGAATATCGTTCACGGAAAAACTGCTGAATGCCTCACTTTTATCGAGCATGAATGCACTCCTCCCTTGACGAAGCCGGGGCCAAAGGCTACGCCGTTCTAACGCTCGATGCTTCCTGGCGTTAGCTTGCCGGAGATAGAATGGCCAAAACGGCTTCCTAATAGAGAGAAATATCAAGGACAAGCCAAAGCCTGGGCGACAGAGAAATACCTGAGACTGGCTGGCAGAGCCCAGTCAGCCCGAACTCGGCGTTCCGTTTTCCTCCGGCAAAGGAAGTTCTGCGGTTTCCGAGTTCCACTGAAAGGGAACTACCCAAGCTGCCTGCGGAGAAAGATGGGCCGCTTGGGTCCAGGTCTCGACGATCAGAGAGACTCTGGGTTCCTACCTCCGGTGCATTTGCCGCGTTTCGGCCCGCAAACTCGATGTTTTTTGGTAATGGCTGGCCGGAGAGAGAATGTCCAAGACTAGCTGGCGGAGCGCAGTCGATTCGAACTCGTAGGCCCCTTTTGTCAGGGGGTCTTTAGCAGAACGAGTTGAGGTTTTTGCATCGAATTCCGGTGGCGATTCCTGGTTGCGTGGATCGGAAGATCCGCGGGGAGCGCAGTTAGTTCGAACTCGCAGGACGGCTCACGCAGAGGATTCACAAACTAGCGCACAGGAAAGCAAAAAACAAAATCTGCAATGCCGCTGCTGATCCATCGCGTGCAGATAATCAAACCACAGTTCAACTGTCGTGAACAGGCGTTCTCGCAAGTAACCCGGTTACTTGTGATAACGCGATTTATCGCCAACTACCCGATAGGCAGCCCAATTTCCGTATTGCCGACGATCCGCTCCGAACTAACTGCGGCTTCAACCGCTGACCAAGTCCACGCCTGCCAGATGATGACCGAGGTGCACACAGTTTCGATCGTCGCGAAGAACACGTACGCCGGATAAACGGGGTCCCGAAAGTCACCGTTAGTCAGAGGCAGAACGAAGGTGAGGAAACCGTTTACAAGGGTCAGAATGACACCCGCGATGATATTCGTCAGCCGGTTCGCTCTAAACGGAAGCAGTCGACACGCCAGAATCATGGCGATGGGTATTTCCATCAAGACCGCTGAACCCAGCAAAGCCCATTGTGGAAGGTGTGGGGCTGAATTCGGCGAGCCAACGAAAGCGAACAGGGCAAGCACGTCCGCATACAGGTAGTTTAATAATGCGAAGGTCCAGAATAGAGACAACCGCTCTTTCGTGTCGTGCATATCACCCTCCTACGGAAAGGCAATGCAAGATCTGAGCTGCGGCTTGGAGCTGCCAAACGGTTGATACCGCATGAGCAGCGCAGAAAGCGCATTGGGGGCGCCTCGTCGAAGCTGGGCAACGTCGCTTTCTACCCCCACGCTCGCCTCCCACGTCATGAACCGGTTCAAATCAAGCCTCTGCAACCAAATTTTCTTCGCTCTCATCAGCTTGTACGACGCCGAAACTATCGACTTTGTCAAAGAACGTTGTCATTCCACGGCTCTGCGCGGCGGCGAATTACCGGACGTTCTTGTAGTCAGCTGGCTGTAAGGCGCTTGCCTCCCTTCTACGTTGAGAGCACTGAAAGCATCTCCGCAATGTCTTGACGGCTGTTATGGAGGTGGGGACTGATACGAAGATTGCCCTCGCGAACCGCGATGTCGAATCTAGCCACGGAAAGGCGTTCCTTCCAAGCTCCAGCCGTTCCGTTCCGCGGGCGCACAACGATCAGAGTCGAACGTTGCGGTCCTGTCGGTGGGCTGATCAGTTCAAAGCGATCTTGGTCGAGGTCTTGCAGAACTTGGCCGATTAGCCCTTCGTCGTAGCTGGCTATATTTGCTGGGCCGGCCTGTAGTAGGTATTCGATTGCCGCCACCCACGGGACGAAATTGAAGAAATTCGCTGTGCAGAATACATCCCATGCACGCGCGCCGAGATCAGTCCTAAACGAGTAATCACGCATCTTATCTAACGGCTTTCCGCCTTGCATTGCTAGCCAGTAAGCGTGGCGAGGGATAAATGATTCCCGCAATGCCGGCGTGACCCAACAAAAACCAGTTGCATAGGGTCCGCACAGCCATTTGAATCCGCAGCACGTAACCGCGTCCATTGGTGAGGCCTTGATGTCGAGGACCCGTGCGCCAAGTCCCTGCGCGGCATTCAAAACGAAGAGGACGTTATTGTCCTTGCATACCTGGCCAATCCCGTCCAAGTCGATCGCACATCCATTAAAGGAGTTCACCCAACTCGTGCAAAACAAACGCGTTCGTGGGGAGAGCTCGTGTGCGAGCTGCGGCGGCTCGACACCTTCTGCCTGCGCTTTGATGAAACGCACCGTCACGCCCTGGTTGCGCAGTATCAACCAAGGGAAAACGTCGGCGGGAAAATCCCCGTCAACCAATAAAACTTCATCTCCATGCTGCCACTGAATTCCGTTAGCCAGCAGGTCAAGTCCGTAGGTCGTGCTGTTCCCGAGAATGATATCTTCAGGGGCGGCGCCCGTTAATTTGCCAAGCGCCACTTTCAGCCTCCTGGGCACCTCAAAGAAGTCTTCATCGAGAAGAAAATGCGGTCGGACTTTTTGTTCAAGCGTGGCCTTTGCAGCTTCAATTGCGACCTTAGGCAGCGGGCCCTGGTGAGCAGTATTCAGCCAAACGCGGCCATCAAAAGGGCCGAAATCCAGAGCATAAGGGCTATCTGGGTTCATGAGAGCCATATTCTCACGATGAAGAAGCACTTCATATTCATAAACGTGATTGATGGAGGAAAAACAATGGCTGCGTTTACAGACGAGGAGAAGAAGATCGTCGATCTCATACTCGGGGCATGGAACCTGGTTGAGTGGTCGGAGCGAAAGAACAACGGAGAAAACGATTATCCGCTCGGAGCCGATGCGATCGGGCGAATCATCTACACAGAAACTGGACACATGTCAGCTCAACTTGTGCGGAAAAGACGGGAGAAGTTTGTCTCTGAGGACTGGCGTTCTGCGTCGAGCGTCGAGGCAGCGCGCGCATGGAAAGAATGTTTTGGGTACTTTGGAACCTTTTTAATCGATTTAGCGAAGCACGCTGTGATCCACCATGTCGAGGGCGGATGGTTTCCGAACCTCCACGGTAGCGAACAGGTACGGGTATTTCAGATCGAGGGGACACGATTGAGTCTAGACGCAGATACCCAGTGGGGCAAAGTCCGAATCATCTGGGAGCGTACTACGTTAGCGATTCGCTAAGCGATCCAGATTTAGGAAACCAGGTCCGCGCGTGTGATGGCGCGCCGCTTCAAGCAGCAACGAGGGAATCTCGCATCAGGCGAAGATTCAGACGACCCTCCACTCCGATCAGTTTTTGCAGGAGCTCGTTACGCTGGTTGGCCCGTTGACCGTAGCGCAGTGAGAGGCATTGCCGTGACTGGATTGCGCAACGGCAACTAGCGAACTCGGGGTTCCCTTTCTACTCCGGCGAATGAATCCAGAGCCAATTCCACACAGGATGATTCTACCACCGCCCGAACGAGCAGTCGGCGTCACACCGCGTGCGAGCGCCAGACTGGAAAACGCTTCTGCGTCGAGCTCGTCGAGACGCAACTCCGGCCCTAAAAATTGAAGGCTGGCGAGAAAGAATATCTAAGACTGGTTGGCGGGGCGCAGTCAGTCCGAACGAAGGGTTCCGTTTCTGCTCCGACGAAGGAAGATCTGCGGTTTCCGGATTCCAGTGAAAGGGAACTGCCCAACCTACCGGTAGAGAAACATCGCACGCGTCTTACCACACCAAGCAAGCTCGAGAGGCTCTAGGTCCCTATCGCCGTGGTACTTGCCGCTTTTCGGCCCGCAAACTCGATGCTTTTCGATAATGGCTGCCCGGAGAGAGAATCTCCAAGACTGGTTGGCGGAGGGGGTGAGATTCGAACTCGTATGGCCCTTTTGTCTCATGGCCAGCGTTTGTGATAGCAGGTCGCAGTCTCTTCATCGGGTCGTTCCACGAATGCGGCCCAAGAAAGGTTGCGCCAGCTTGCCTCAAAAGCCTGTCATAGTGTCATGCAGGTGTCATGTGAATCGTGATGAAGGGTAGCAAATGACTACAACAACCGAGAAGAGAAGGTGAAGCTAAGCTATCCAGATTTAGGTAGAACTCGCTGATTCCCTTCAATTTGCCTCGGCTCCGGCAACGTATGATTAATTTGGTTTCAAGGCTGTTAACCGAATGCTCCGAATGCTCTCGACTGTGCACCAACTGTGCCAGAATCCAACGTTTTCAAACCATTGGGGTTAGTTTTGAGCGAAAAAACAGATTGCCCGATTCGTTGGAAACGTTAGTAGTTAGACGTGATGGATGGACCTATTGGAGTCGACTCGAGTGCGCCCAAGGCAGGCGCGCTAGTATCCTGCTCCATCGCGCGGGGAGGAACTCCTGCGCGCATACGGACCCAATATCGTCAAATGACTCCGTGCAAACCGAGCTTCGGCTTGCCATCCGTGCCGCGAGATTTGGGCCGGAAGCCGACTTCCCATTCAGGGTAATGGGTGAATCCGTACGACGGGTGGAATTCAGTGGACGAGAAAAATGAGGGAGCTCTAAGGGAGCAATAAGAATTCCTACACGTGCCCCGTCATTCCTTTTGAATGACGTAGCGCTCCGTCGCATTCCTCGTAAGTCCTTGAATACCTACCATTGTTGTTTTCGATCCCCACCGCCCCTACCAAGCAAAACTGTTGAATCAAAACGGCTTTTCGTCCTTCAGTGAGTCCAACAAGCCCAAACTCAACGAGAATTTTTCGACCACCTCCTGTGAGAATCGCCAACGATGTGGGATAGGACTGACCCGACCGGACCTGTAGTTGAATCCTAATCAGTGCACCGCTCCAGCGGCTGCCTGGCTAGCGGTAGTTCTTGACTTGTAGCGTTGCTCGACGGATTCAAGCCTGTCGCGGTGGGTAATCGCTCATGCTTTCGCGCTTGTGTTCGGAGACTGGTCTGCGGCCAGGTTGGCGCGAATGGCTGCAACACCTTCGGAGAGGGCGCGCTGCAGCAGCCACAGATCACCCGAGTAGCCGATACACCCGAAACCCTGGTTGATGAACTTTTGGGCCTGGTTTGCATCACTCGCCGCGATGCCGACGGGCGTACGGTGAGCGCTACAAGTTTTGACGATGAGGTCGGTGATCTCTTGGAAGCGGGGATGAGTGTACTCTCCTGGAATACCCATCGACAGAGAAAGGTCAAGGAAGCCCATCCAGACAAGGTCGATCCCTGGGACCGCGAGTATTTCATCCAGGTTCTCGACGCCACGTTCCGATTCGATTAGCACCGCGCACAACACGGCGTCGTTCGCCTTTTTCATCTTCATGGATACGTCACCCGGCAGAAAATCATCGTGAGCGATCGAAAAAGACGCTCCGCGGCGTCCCTGCGGGCGGTATCTACACGTCTCGGCAACCTCGGACGCATCGCGGGCGGTCTCAATCATCGGGGCGATAATGCCAGAGGCTCCGACGTCGAGCAGAGGCGCAATCAAATGGGCTCGCGCGGCCGGGGGTCTTACCAGTGCGGCCAAATTCAATGGCCGGGACAGTGCAATCAAGGTGCGCACGGCATCGATCCCGAAGCCGCTGTGCTCCATGTCGTAGACAACAAAATCCACGCCCGTGCTTTTCAATAGCCGCGGCAAGCCAGGAGAGTTGAACTCGTACACCCACGTCCCGATGACAACCCTCCCTTGCCGCAACGAGTCTTTTATTTCGACGGTATTCAATTCTCATCCCTCTTCCGAGATAGGACTCTGAGTGGTCCGAGGTCACCTGCAGGGTGGCGGATTTCGCTTCGGATGGTAACGTAATTCGGTCATTCTGCGAAGAGCAAGCTGGGTATGGTTGGGCAACAACGAATTCCAGACTCCGGGCCCAATTCGGCGCTGCCCAGATGCGGGACTCAATTCGTCCGGGCTGACGTTCTGGGGCCATGATGCCCGCCATTCCATGCCGACACTGTTCGGCCGCGTTTTCTATTGCCGATCGTCATAATTGTTTGTAGCCTGCTGAACTATGAAGCAAAGTGGTTCCATGCCCGGGAGAGGACGAGGGACTTCGAACTTTCTTAAGGCGCTCGAGAGTGCTTTTCGAGTCCTCGAGCTCATGGCCCGGAGTGAAGGAGGGGTGCGAATCAGCGAGCTCGCAAGGACGCTCAAACTGCCCAAGGCGACCGTCTTTCGAATATTATTCACCCTGGAAGAGATCGGTTACGCCCGAAAGGACCCGCTGAGTCGATCCTATGTATGTGTCCGTGGGGCCACCTGGCTAAGGCACGATGAGAGCCGGGAGACGTTGAAACGAGTTGCGCGGCCATATATGGAGAAGTTGCTCGCGCGTTACGAACAAACCGTCAATCTAGCAGTTATTGATCGGGGGCAAGTGTTGTACACGGAAATCCTTGAGGGCCTGCGGTCGATTCGGATGTCAGCCAACGTGGACACCTATGCCCCGGTGCATGCGTCGGGATTGGGAAAATCAATGTTGGCATTTCTCCATCCGATTGAGGCGGAGGAGATTCTGAAAAAGAGGCCGCTTACGAAATTGACGCCGAAGACGATTAATTTAGTGCGGGCGCAGTTGAAGGCCTTCGAACGGATCCGAGAACAGGGCTATGCCGTCGACAACGAGGAAGCCGAGCTGGGGGCGAGCTGCGTAGCGGCCCCGATTTTCGATTCCCACGGCAGACCAGTTGCGGCCATGAGTATTTCGGGCCCGGTGAGCCACATAACCGGAAATACGATTCGTAAGATGGCGCAAACACTATCCGAGGCTACACGCAGAATTTCCGCTCAATTGGGCTTCACGACAAACATAAAAGGGAACCGTCCGGCGTATTAGCGTGACAGTGAGAGGCGACTCGCGGCTCGGTTCGCACTAGGTTTTTGCAAGGGAACGCTTGGCATCTCCCTTCTCATTATAAAACTCCGAAATGTTATCCGCGGTTAAGACAACGTGATCCGTGTAGGTTGTAAGCGGAGGGTGCTCGCCTTCGAGGATCTTGACGGCCAGCTTAAGAACTCTTTCTCCGTAGCTTTCCGGGAAATAAGCGACCGAGGCCTTTAAAGTGCCGCCTCGGCGAATGTGCCGGCGCGCCTCGATGGTTCCTCCCTGGCAGGCAATCACGCTAGTTTCGCCCAGACCGGCCTCCTTCAAAGCTCTTTTCGCGCCGATGCCGAGCGGATCCGAAAACGCCGCCACCAAAAGACGCCTGGAGCGGCGGCCCTTTTCGTGGACGAATTGCTTGGTTAAGTGATATCCGTCCTGGGCGGTTACTCCAAATGGGGCAATGTTGATCTCCGGGGAGGCGCCTTTGAGTGGTTCCTTGGTGAGCGACTCCAAAAGACCCATGGTCCGCGTGTGGTGGGTTGCCTCTACACCCTCGGTGGGGAGGATTAGACACGTGGTAGGAGCATCGCGCCATTCCTTCTGCGCATACTGGCGCAGAAATGCACCGGCCAGCCAGCCCGTTTTATAGCTGTCCGCGCCGAAATAGTAAGCGCCTGGCAACGGGAAATTGATAGCAATCACCGGTACACCTGCGTTGTGACACTTGGTGGCAACGAGGTGGTTGATGGCGTCATTTCTGTGAAATTCGATGAAAATGTCGATGCCTTCCGCCAGGAGCTGGTCGGCATTGACGATCGCTTTCGATGGGTTGTCCTCATTGTCCAGGTAAAGCAAAGCGATTCCCGAGCGGCGCGCAGCAGCGTGCATGCTTCGCGTCACCTCATTGGCGAAGGCAATTTTCCCCAGGGCGGCATAACCCACACGAAAGCGCTTCCGCGACGGCGCCAATAGATAGCGCTTTTTCCCGGGAAGGCGCATTACGTATCCACGACGTTCCAAGGTATACAAAAGACGAAAGGCGGAAGTGTAAGAGAGCTCGGCGCGCCTGGCGATCTCGGTAATCGACAATTGCTCGGCATTGTCGGCGAAGCTCTCCAGCACATCCAGGGTCTTGGCGGCGGCGCCGATGAAGTAGCGATGTTTTTCTTTCATATGGGCAATTCCGGATCAAGCCACAGTATTCCGCTCCTGCATGCCGGCAAAATTCGCAGCGCGAATAAAGCGAGCAAGTATATTTGCGATGCGAACATATTACCTTGACGCTCCGCCGGATTTCAATATAGAAGTGATTCGATCAATGACGCCACGAACTGCAGATCGAGTCTCGAAGATCGTAGCGCCGCTGCAGCGCGCGGAGGTGTGCGAGCTGGTAGACACCATCGACGCGCTAAGATCTCAGGGAAAAGATATTCTGAATCTTTTCGGGTCTCCCTACTGGTCCGCCCCGGCACACGTGCTGGAGGCCGCTGAACGAGCCGCACGAGAGAACCAAGTGGCGCCCTCGAGAGGCTTTCCCGAACTGCGCCAGGCCATGGCCGACAAGCTAGCGGGCGAGGGGATCAGCGCCGATCCGCGGACCGAGATCCTGGTAACCAATGGAGCGATGCACGCTCTCTCTCTGGTATTCACCACTCTGCTCGACCCAGGCTCAGAAGTGCTCATGTACCGGCCTAGCTTTTTCTTCTTTGGGCTGGTTGAACTTGCCGGCGCGGTGCCGGTGTATGCCGACACCAGGCAGGAAAACGGCTGGCGCTGGGACGCAAAGGCATTGGAAGCCTCCATTTCTGCGAAAACCAAAATGATTGTGCTCAACACGCCCACGAATCCTACGGGCTACGTGGCCACTGAAGATGACTTGAGAGGAGTGGCCGACGTAGCCCGCAGGCATGACCTTGTTATCGTCTCCGACGAGAGTTACGACAACATGGTGTACGAGCCAAGCCGGCATATCCGAATCGCGTCGCTGCCCGAGGCAAAAGACCGGACCATTACGATTTGCAGCTTCACAAAGACCTTCGCCATGCAACCGTGGAGAATGGGTTTTGTCGCTGCGCCTGCGGATCTGACCGAATATATTCAGAAGGTACTGGAGTGGAGCGTGCTTCGCTGCAGCCATGTGGCCCAGCGGGCGGCGCAAGCGGCAATCGAGGGTCCGCAGGAATGGCTATTGCAGATTGCATCGAGGTTCCAACGAAGCCGCGACGTGATGATCCAGGCGCTCGACTCCGGCCGCGGGACTCGGTACGTGGTGCCGCAGGGCGGCCCTTTTTTGTTTTTGAATGTAGCCGAATTGGGTCTGTCGGGAACAGAATTCTCCGACTGGCTCCTGCGTGAGTTCGGAGTGCCCACCGATCCTGGTTCATTCTTCATCTCGGACGCGCATGTGAGGTTGCCCTTTGGCGGATCAGACGATGTGGTGCGAGAGGCCGCACGGCGGATCCGCACGGCCCGGGACAACCGGTTAAGCACTCAGCCTGTACCGGCGACGCAGCGCGGTTGAGCGTTTTGAAGCGGCGTCGTGGGTCAGCCTGCCCGACACAAAGTCACGCGTACGAAAGGACCGAAAGAGTCGGACCGGACCTACGGCTTGTGGATCGCTCAGCGTATGAGCGGTGGTGGAAAATCGACGGCTAGTTCCCAATAAAAATAGTCATCCGAAGGAAGAGACCCGTGAACAAGACGGCAAATGCAGTGATCATCGGCGGCGGAATCAACGGCTGCTGCACCGCGTACTATCTTGCGAAAAGAGGAATGGAAAATATCATTTTGGTCGAGAAAGGGCACGTCGCGTCCGGGCCTACGGGCCGATCGAGCGGCATCGTGCGCCAGCACTATACGCACGAGACCGTAGCGGCGATGGCCAGGGACGGTGTGAACACTTGGAAGAATTTTGAAGAAGAAGTCGGCGGATCGGCCGGTTTCGTAAAGTGCGGCGTGGTTTTCTTTGCCGGAGAAAAGGACGGGGATTTGCTGCGGAAGACAGTGGCCATGCATCAGAGAATTGGAATTCGCGAGGAACTGCTTTCCGCGGACGAATTGAAGAAGTTGGAACCCGCTTTCAATGTGACCGACGTCGCGTGGGGCGCGTATGAACTTGACGGAGGGTATGCCGATCCAGCGTTGGCTGCCAATAGTTTTGCCGAGGCTGCGGAACGGCTGGGCGTCGAGGTGATGAAAAAGACCACCGTAACCGGATTGAAAATTGAGAACGGGAAAATCAAAGGCGTCAACACAACAAAAGGCGACATATCCAGCGATATTGTTATCAATGTCGCGGGTCCGTGGGGCGGGCAGATCGCGGCGATGGCCGGGATAAACATTCCGATCAAGGCCAGCCGCCATCCGGTGGTGATCTTGCAGAGGCCCGCCACTTGGCGGAATGATACGCCGGTGTGGTGCGATTTGATCAGCGGGTGGTATTTCAAGCCGGAGCGAAACACATCGATGATGGTTGGATCGATGCAGGATACCGACGACACCGCGGACATCGAAGGCCACGCCACGATTCCGACGTATCAGGAAATTGAAACCTTCTCGGACGCGATTCTGAAGCGATTTCCAGCGATGGACGAAGGTGCCGCACAGGGCGGATGGGCCGGACTTTACGACGTGTCGCCGGACTGGCAACCCATTATCGACCGCATCGCCGAGGTGCCCGGCTTTTACTGCGCGATCGGATTCAGCGGTAGCGGATTCAAGATTGGTCCTTCCGTAGGCAGAATCATGGCAGAGCTGGTGATTGACGGAAAATGTAAAAGCTACGACATCGACCTCTTTCGACATGGCCGCTTCCAACAAAAACAGTCCAGCCGCGGCGCATACGGTGGGCTTGGGATCGTCGGGTAGCTCTCCGCCCGCAGGTTGCGTTGCTCACATTCTGTCCGGAAATAGAGGGTCTGCACCTGTGATAAGTAGCCGGGGAGGGAAGGCGTGACTTTATTGAATCGCCGCAAATTCATCGAGAGTGCCACCACATTAGCGGCAGGCGTGATCCCTCTTGGCGCCGGTCTGCTCGCGTCGGCACGTTCGGGGAGCGGCACCGAAGCGAAGTTGAATTCGGGCGTGTGGTTCGAACACAGCGATCTGCCCTGGGTGGGCAAGCTGTCGCAGCCACAGTACGAGATTCAGTTTGAGTTCAACGTGAAGACGCTGGTCATGCGGGACGGGGTTAAGATGGCGGCCAATATCTGGCGTCCCAAGGCCGAGGGCAAGTTCCCGGTGATCTACATGCAGACGCCGTATGACAAGTCGAGTGATGACTTCTGCACCAATAGGGCCAATTACTTTGTGCCGCGCGGTTATGCTTTCGTTTCGATTGATGTCCGAGGAAAGTATGACTCGGATGGGGTGAATTACTTCTTCTGGCATCCGAATTGGCGGGAGGGCGGATTTGACGGCCAGGATGTCTACGACTGTCAAACCTGGCTAGGTGAGCAACCGTGGTCCAACGGGAAAATTGGGATGACCGGGCCGTCCAGCCTGGCTTTTGAGCAATGGATGGGTGCGATCCTGGGAAATCCTTATCTCACCACCATAATTCCGTATTGTAGTCCCGACGATCACTACGACAACGTCTATCAGAACGCTACCTTTCAGCTTGGCAACAATATGCGGGCCACAATTGGCGCGGCGACTAGGAGTGCCGGGACGGAGATTGTGGATTTTGAGAAGGCCACCTGGCATCTTCCGCTGCGCACTCTGGATAAGGTGATGCTGGGCAGGGAGCAACAGCTCTGGCAGGATTTTCTCGATCACCCTGACGACGACGAGTACTGGCGGTTTAGCGTAGGCGACCGGCCTCGAGCCGGCGAAATAAGTGCCGGAAGATATCCGCAGGTGAAAGTGCCCACGTTGAATATCACCGGCTGGTTCGACGAAGTTCAACAGGCCACCATTAACAACTATTTGGGAATGGTGCAGTACGGGCCCGAGGAGCTACGCACAAAACACCGTCTGATTGTAGGCCCATGGCAACATGCCGCCGGCAGAAGACCGGTTGGTGATCTAGATTTCGGACCCCAATCTAACCTCGAGTCTCAGCCAGAGGACCTACGGTTCCATGACTATTGGCTCAAGCCAATTGAGTTGCGGTGGTATGACTACTGGCTGAAGGGAATGAACAACGGGATGATGGAAGAGCCGCCCGTGCACGTTTTCGTGATGGGTGAAAACAAATGGCGCAGCGAGCAGGAATGGCCATTGAAGCGAGCCCGGGATACCAAGTATTACCTGCACAGCGGGGGACGAGCCAACAGCCGCTATGGAGATGGCAAACTGAGTGCCACTCCGCCGCGGCAAGAACCTGCTGACAGTTTTGTCTATGATCCACAGGATCCCGTCCTTTCATACGGGGGAATGGAAGTCTGGCAGGGGTTTGGCGCTCCCAATACCGATGGTCCGCGCGACCAACGAAAGATCCAGAATCGGAACGACGTGCTGGTATACACAAGTGAACCGCAGGAGAACGACCTGGAAGTTGCCGGGAGGCTTTTGCTCAAGCTGTATGCGGGATCTACGGCGAAGGATACGGACTTTACCGGCAAAATAGTGGATCTATATCCGAACGGGTACGCGCAACTTCTGAAAGATGGGGTAATTCGGGCGCGCTATCGGAATTCTTTTCACAAGCAGGAGCTACTCGAACCTAACAAAGTGTATGAATACACGATTGACCTGTGGTCTGTGAGTCACTTGTTTAAAAAGGGGCATCGGATTCAGGTGGAGATTTCCAGTAGCAACTTCCCTAAGTTTGATCGCAATCCCAACACGGGCCACAAATTCGGTGAAGACGCGGAGCTAGAGAAGGCGACGCAAGTGATTCACCACCGCAGCGAGTTTGCTTCCCACATTATTCTTCCGGTGATCCAGTCGTAAGCGAGGGCGGGATCAAAAGGTCGGTATGGCGCGGGTTGCGCTATTTGAACCGACGGAAGTTGAAGTCATCTGGTCGAGTTGCAGTAATTTGGAATTGTGTAGCCCCGGACTGGCCCAATCTCGGAACCGTATTGGAGGCTGCTGAATGAGATCCCCATACTGCGCGCGCATCCTTTGGAGCCTTGCTGGCCTGCTGGTAATCTTTGTTCTAGGGGGATCGCCTGCAAACGCGCAGACGTACTTGAATGCGCAGATGCCCTGGCACGAGGTCGCGCTGGATTCCCAGGGTCGAGTAGTGGCTTGGTATCATCCCGAGAAAAACTTGGGTTATGACCAAGTTCTAAGACTGGATTGGGATTTTTTGGAGCACAAAATCCCAATCGATACGGCCACCGGCGTGAAGGTGTACCTGACCGCGCCCATCTTCGACGGTACCACGTTGCAGGGCATTAGTTGGCAGACCAATCCCGCCAGCACCTTTGCTCATTTCATGGACCTGCTGTTGGGCTGGTATCCATATTCTGCCGACAGTGAGTCGATCGGCGTCATGCGGGAAATGCTAGATTATCAACTGGTGCACGGCTTAACCCCAGCCGACTGGGATTGGGCTAGTGTGCCTTTTACGACCGCGTGCCTTCACGACAAGGAATACGGGCGCTGCATTCAAGACATGCCTCGCGGGTTCTACGGCGGAATTGAAACGGATAAGGTCGGAGAGCTTGGATTAAGCTTCGTCGAGTTTTACGAACTGACTGGGAACCGAAAATACCTGGAAGAAGGAATCAAGTGTGCCAACCAGCTTGCTAAGCACGTACGCGCCGGCGATGCTCTCCATACTCCCTGGCCCTATAGGATTGACGCCCGTACCGGAACGCCTATTGCGGCGGAAGAATACGGGGGAATGATCGTCGCGCCAGTTCGTCTATTCGACGAGCTGGTGCGGATTAATGAGGGCGATTCCGCGTCGTACAAGAAGGCCCGTGATTTGGCGTGGCAGTGGGTCTGTGACAACCTCTTGAACAAGGAGAGCGAGGCGTGGAGCAAATGGGTCGGCTACTACGAGGACGTCCCGAAAGACACAGTCAATCAAAATGATATGACTTCGATGATGACGGCCTACTACATCCTGGGTCACGACGATCCCGCCAGCGTGGATCCTGCCTGGAAGGAAGATGTGGGGTATCTACTTGACCGCAGCCGGGAGTTACTCGGTCGAGGCCCATTCTACGGTGCATGGGCAATCGACGAACAGTTGAGACAGGACGGGGGTATCGGTGCAGCCTCTTCGCAAGAGGGGACTTTCATTCCTCCCGGGAGTGTTCTACTTCGCACCTACGGGCGCGGCTGCTGCTCGCGGGCGGGTCTAGTGTGCCGGACGTCGCAATGGGGGGCGATCAATGCAATGTACTACGAGAAGACCCACGACGGCCAGGCGCGCGAGGACGCTTATCGTTCCTTGAACTACGCAACCTACTTCGTCGAGTCCAGCGGCAAAATCAATTGCTGTGGGGCTAGCGTTGAGAATGGCTACTGGTTCGAGGATGGTTACGCAGACGCCGGACGGAGCTTCAGTTGGGCCATGGGCGCGGTTCCGGAATTTGCCCCAATCGGGCAGGATCATCTCCTGCGCTCTACATCTGTCGTGCAGAAAGTGAAATACGGACACCAGAGTGTGGAGTATCAGACGTTCGACAAAAGCGCCACGGAAGTGTTTCGACTGAGTTTTAAGCCAGCACACATAGCGGCAGGGAGTACACCGCTCGCCGAGCGAAGCGATCTCACGCAAGACGGATACACGATTCGGCCGCTGTCCGAAGGTGACTACGAACTTCGCGTGCGCCACAACGGCTCAAACGAAGTCCGCGTCACTCCATAACCACTCTTTCTCACCAATACACAAGGGCCTAACAAGTATCTGGTAGACCGCGGCCCTGACCCCGTGAGTGATCCCTAGTTCTTTGGAATCATCCCATGTGGGTCAATGACGAACTTCTTTGCTGCGCCTTTGTCGAAGTCCCTGTAACCTCGTGGAGAGTCGTCGAGCCGAATCACTTCCACGTTGACGGCTTTGGCGATTTTAATTTTGTCGTGCAGGATCGCTTGCATTAGCTGGCGATTGTATTTCATCACCGGACACTGACCAGTCATGAAACCATGGGACTTGGCCCAGCCTAGTCCGATGCGAATGCTCAATCGTCCGACCCTAGCGTTCTCGTCGATTCCGCCGGGATCGCCGGTAACATAAAGCCCGGGAATTCCGATCGCTCCTGCGGCGCGGGTGATTTCCATCAGAGAGTTGAGAACGGTTGCAGGCGCTTCCGTCGCTGCACCGGCGCCGTGTCCCCGTGCTTCAAATCCCACGCAATCCACGGCCGAATCGACTTCGGGAACTCCAAGGATTGCGGCGATTTGGTCTGCGACGGAAGCTTCACGCGAAACGTCGACCGCCTCGCAGCCAAAACTTTTCGCCTGCGCCAGGCGCTCCGGGATCAAGTCTCCCACGATTACGCACGCCGCTCCGAGCAAATGACACGCTGCGGCGCAAGCCAAGCCCACCGGGCCCGCACCGGCAACGTACACCGTGGAACCTGGTCCCACACCGGCGCTCACCGCCCCGTGATAACCCGTGGGAAGGATGTCTGACAAGCACGTGAGATCGCGAATTTTCTCCAGCGCTTGAGCTTTGTCTGGAAATTTCAGCAAGTTGAAATCGGCATAAGGCACCATCACGTATTCGGCCTGCCCGCCGATCCAACCGCCCATATCAACGTATCCATACGCCGCGCCCGGCCGGGCCGGATTCACGTTCAGACAAACGCCGGTGGCTCGCTCCTTACAGTTACGGCACCGGCCGCAGGCGATGTTAAATGGGACAGAGACAAGATCGCCCACCTTGACGAACTCAACGTCCGGACCGGCCTCGATCACTTCGCCGGTGATTTCATGCCCGAGAATGATGCCTTTGGGGGCGGTGGTACGGCCTCGGACCATGTGTTGGTCGCTGCCGCAAATATTGGTCGAGACGATTTTGAGAATCACGCCGTGATTACACTTGCGTTTGCCCAGCATCAGCTTCGGAGAGTCGATGCTTTCCACTTCCACTACGCCCGGCTTTTGATACACCACACCACGATTGCTGGCCATGCCTGCCTCCCGATCGACAAATGAGTGATTAGAATGCTGCCGCGCCTGCTTCTGCTACCGCATGATCCTGATCTCCTGAACCGCCGCTTACGCCGATGGCGCCAACAACTTTGCCGTTTTTCTTCAGCGGAATGCCCCCCGCGAAAATCATGATCTTTCCGTCATTGGACGCGTGAATTCCAAAAAACTGATTGCCGGACTGTGAGTGGCCCGCAAGATCCTTGGTGGCAATATCAAATGCGCGCGAGGTGTAGGCCTTCTTGATGGAAATATCGATACTCCCCAGCCACGCTCCGTCCATGCGGACGTGCGACACCAGGTTGCCGCCTTCGTCGGCCACAGCGATGTTCATCGGTTGCCCGATTTCCTTGGACTTCTTTTCGGCGGCTGCAATCACTCTGCGTGCGTCTTCCAGGTTCATCACGATCTCCTCTGAATTTGAGTATTGGGATTAAGGACTTACTGTTGTCTTTGCATCAGGCTCGATAAACTTCCACAGAATCGCGGAGAAAAAGGCGAATAGGCCGGCCAGACTTAAGGCCGGCACCCATCCATAGTGCGCCGCAATCCAAGGCGTAAGGATCGGTGCGATTACTCCACCCAGGCTCGCGCCGGTGTTCATAGTACCTGACACGGTCGCTGAATAGTCAGGGAAAATATCAAGTGCCGTCGCAAAGTACGAGCTGATCGCCAGGTACAAAGTCCCTGCCCCAAGCGAAAGGCAGACCACCGCCAAATAGTCGCCCGGAATGGTAGCACCACCCGGGATTAGGAAGGCTGCGGCAATTAAGCCTCCCATCGCGATTCTGCGACGGGCCAAGGTCTTTCCGATCCGAGGAACAAGCCGATCACTGAGCCATCCACCCAAGGGCGCGGTGATAGCCATCATCAGAAACGGCATAGCGGTGAAGAAAGAGCTTCGGAGCAAAGAGATCTTTCGGATGTCGACTAAGTAGGGGTAAAACCAGAAATAATATACGTAAGTCACGTAGCTAAAAAAGAAGATAGAGCAAACTAACATCCATACTTGAAGGCTCCCAAAAATTTCCCCCCAGGGAGTCTTACGTGCTTTCGCAGCAATTGCGACTTGGGCTGTGCTATCAGAATGTTCTAGGCGAGCATTAGCCGTTGACGGTGCGTCGTCATGCCGCTCTGGCGACTCACCAGGCATCCACACGTGAAAGGCAAGCGCCAGCACAATTCCAATTCCGGCCGAAATCAGAAATGCCGAGCGCCAGCCCCAATGCACCACGATCCAGGCCACAAAAGGGGGACTGATCGCTGAGCCGATGCCAATCCCCGCGAACATTAATCCCGACGCTCGCGCCCGTTCTCGAATGTTAAACCAATCACCGATAATTCCGTTTCCACAGGGATACGCTCCAGCTTCCCCCATGCCGACCAGGAATCGCATGATCCAGAGTAAACCGAGTACACCGATGACAGAAGTAAGGTATCCCTTTCCCACCCACGCCATCAGGCCGGTGCATATGGACCACCAAATGAGGATTAGGGTGAGACACTTCTTATGCCCGAAGCGATCTCCCAACCAACCCGAGGGGATTTGGAAGAGCATGTATCCGAGAACGAAGGCGCTGAAAATCGTGCCCAAATGCACATGGTCGAATTTGAATTCATGCTCAATCGCTGGACTCGCAATGGAAATGTTCACGCGGTCGAGATACGTAACCATGCTAAGGACGAAGAGAAAGCCCAAAATCCGCTGTTGGATGCTCTTGATGCTACTGCTCATTTTGGCCTCTGCGTAGTTGGCTTTCTCAGTTCCGGAGCAAATGAAGCTTTGGAACCTCATGACTGGAAGCGCGCATTTAACAAGCTAGACGCATGAACCCGTGCCCATTTGATTGTCCGATGAAACTACCGCGGTCAGCTAATCATTCCCCAAAGTTGATACACGGCGCGGTGCGCTTCACCGGTGGCATTCACGTGATCCATAGCTCCTGAAGCATCAGTATTGGCAAACGCGATCCTGCCAAAAGGCTTGCTGCGAATGACCTCGCGCGGCGCCAGCTTCCCGTTCTTTCCAAAGAAGAATCCGGGCTGCGGATTCACGAAGGCGTGTCCCCACCGGTTTAGAACTATCCCGGCGATGTCCCTGCGCGCGTCAAAGCCAG
>Ga0182015_10002854_pt1 | contig 20142 bp, 16 predicted proteins | sample 712P3MmetaG_FD_120478 | JGI IMG/M metagenome (GOLD analysis project Ga0182015, IMG submission 120478) | Permafrost microbial communities from Stordalen Mire, Sweden - 712P3M metaG | ecosystem: Environmental > Terrestrial > Soil > Wetlands > Permafrost | place: Sweden: Stordalen | collected...
AAGGCCAGTCGAAGACTACGACTTTGATAGGCGGGAGGTGGAAGCGCAGCAATGCGTGTAGCTTACCCGTACTAATCGGCCGTTCGGCTTGACCATAAAACTTTCCTAACTCGATTCATCGTTAGGCAAGGTTCAATCCTTTCAGCATTTTCACTCGAACAGATTTGCGTCGCCAACTTCCTTCAGTTTCTTTTCAAATTTCCCTTGTGGAGATTTGAAAGTCTCGGCACGAGGGCTAAACCCTTGCGCCGGGTTCAAATTTCCTGGTGGCCTTACCGCGGGGGTCACACCCGTTCCCATCCCGAACACGGAAGTTAAGCCCCGCAGGGCCGATGATACTGCGCTGGTAACGGCGCGGGAACGTAGGTCGCTGCCAGGATTAAAATCGAAAGGCCGCTCCGATTCGTCGGGGCGGCCTTTTTGTTTTTGGGAATGCTTCGAGCAGTGTCGGCAACCGCACAACAGCTACCGACCCCGACCCTCGCTGTGCTAACGTGGCGGGGAATTTGCGCCAAGCCGATAGATTCGGACGCGCGAACCGATCGAATCGCACGGCGGAGGAAGCGTGGCGGCCAGCAAAAAGCGGAAGAACAATACGGCGCGGCGTCCGTCAAAATCGAGTACGCGCGGCCGATCAAACCATCGCCTCGAATATTTGAGCGCGCCTGAGCCTCGATCGTTGCCTTTCAGTGATGCGGTGCGCGTTGGGAATTTGATTTACGTTTCGGGCCAGCTCGGCACGGATGAAAATTTGAAGCTTGCGCCGGGCGGCGTTCTCGCCGAAACAAACCGCGCGCTCGAAAACATTAGCGCGATTCTGAAGCGCAGCGGGTCATCGCTCGAGCACGTCGTCAAGTGCACCGTGATGCTCGCGGACATGAGCGAATGGGATGCGATGAACACGGTCTACATCACGTTTTTCCCAAAGAACCGGCTGCCCGCGCGCAGCGCTTTCGCTGGCACCGGCCTCGCATTCGGGGCACGCATCGAAATCGATTGTGTCGCCGCAGTAAAATAAAAGCGCTTGCGTGCGTTTTGGGGCTGGACTCGTTCTCAATCCGATGGGAAGCGCTGGACGCCACGTAGCGGCAAGTGAATCTCTTTGATACATTCTTGCGGCACGAAAACTCATATCGCCGGCAAAACATGAAAACGAAATTCATTCTGTTCGGAATTCTTGCAATGAGTCTGATCATTGGATTGACGCTCGGCGCACACTCCCTCGGCGCGCAGGCGGATTCGTCCACCCGGCAGATGGCGCACGACATTTTCAAACAGCTCATCGAGATCAACACCACGGATTCGGTAGGCAGCACGACCACTGCAGCCGATGCAATGGCAGCGTGGCTCCGCGGCGCGGGCTTTGCAGGCGACGACGTGCAGGTGCTCGGGCCCAATCCGCGCAAGGGCAACCTCGTCGCGCGAATTCACGGCACGGGTGTGCGCAAACCGATTCTCTTCATTTGCCATCTGGATGTCGTCGAAGCGCACCGCGAAGACTGGAGCATGGATCCATTCCAGTTCATCGAAAAGGACGGCTACTTCTACGGCCGCGGCACCGAGGACATCAAGGAAGGCGACGCGCTTCTCGTCACCACATTCATCCGCATGAAAAAAGAAGGGTACCGCCCCGATCGCGATTTGATTCTCGCGCTGACCGCGGACGAAGAAGGCGGCGATTTCAACGGCGTGGATTGGTTGCTAAATAATCATCGCGAAATGATCGACGCAGATTTTGTGATCAATCCCGACGCCGGCGATTTCGAAATGGACAAAGGTAAAAAGCTCGCGGTGGGAATTCAGGCGAGCGAAAAACTCTACCAGGACTATGACGTGAAGGTCGAAAATCCCGGAGGGCATAGCTCGCTGCCCCGGCCGGACAATGCGATTTACGAGCTCGCCGGCGGCTTACTGCGGCTCGAGCGCACTCAATTCCCGTTCGAGCTCAATGACGTGACGCGCGGATATTTCGCCCGCGAAGCTGACATCGTCGGCGGCACGACGGGCGCGGACATGAAGGCGATCCTCGAAACGCCGCCCAACAAAGATGCGATCAAGCGCCTCTCGCAGGTGCCGTATTACAACTCGCGCATGCGCACCACGTGCGTGGCCACGCGTGTGGAGGCTGGTCACGCAAACAATGCGCTTGCGGGAACGGCGCGCGCCAACGTCAATTGCCGCATCCTGCCCGGGCATTCACCCGAGGAAATTCAGCAGACGCTTGCGCAGATCATGGCCGATCCGAAAATCACGATCACACCTTCGACCGTTCTCGGCGGTTCATCGCGCCCCAATCCTCCATCGCCGCTTCGGCCTGATGTGATGGGGGCAATTCAGCGCGTTGCCGCGCAAATGTGGCCCGGAGTTCCGGTGGTGCCGGTGATGGATGCGGGAGCGAGTGACGGCGCGATCACGCGCGGCTTCGGCATGCCGACGTATGGCGTTCCTGGCGTGTTCATAGACATCAATGACGACCGCTCGCACGGCCGCGACGAGCGGCTTCCGGTCGCGTCGTTTTATGAAGGCGTCGATTTCTACTATCACTTCATCCGCGTGCTAAGCTCGCCGCAATAGAAATCAATTGAGAGAACATCGCCGATGACTTGGGCGCGAACGCTGCTCCTCCAAGCGGCGCAAAACCGCTGGCTCCGCGAGCGCGCGCCGCAGTATTCGTTCGTCAAGCGCGGCGTCGCGCGTTTCATGCCCGGCGAGTCGGCCGAAGATGCATTCCGCGCGGTACGCGAACTGCAAGCCAAGGGCATCGGCGCCGTGCTCACCGCGCTCGGCGAAAATGTTGCCGACCGCGCGGAAGCTGAAGCTGAAACTTCACAGTATACGGATATCCTCGGGAAGATCTGGGTGCAGCGCATTCCTGCCGAAATTTCCGTCAAACTTACGCATCTCGGCCTCGATCTCGATAAAGAATTCTGCTTCGCGAATCTCTCGCGGCTGATTGCGATCTCACCCACCGGAAAAACTGTCTGGATTGACATGGAGCAGAGCAGCTGCGTTGATGCGACGCTCGAAATCTACCGCCGCGCGCGGGAAGCGGGAGCGAACGTCGGCGTGTGCTTGCAATCATACCTGCGGCGAACTGAAGAGGACGTGCGGAGCTTGCTGCCGCTCGGCGGCGCGATTCGATTGGTGAAGGGCGCTTACAACGAAACGCCAGAAGTTGCGTTCCCGCACAAACGCGACGTCGACGAGAATTACTTTCGCATCGCGCAAACGCTGCTTGGCGAAGACGCGCGCCGTGCCGGATTGCGCGCCGCCATCGCGACGCATGATACGCGAATCATCGCGCGTATTCAGGACTGGGCCGCAGCCAACGGCCTCGCAAAGAATCAGCTCGAGTTTCAAATGCTCTACGGAATCCAGCGCGCGGAGCAATTGCGCCTCGCGGCTGAAGGATGCCGTTCGATCGTCCTCGTGGCCTACGGCAAATACTGGTTCCCGTGGTACATGCGCCGCCTGGCCGAGCGTCCCGCCAACGTCTGGTTCCTTGCCCGCAATTTCTTCTCGCGCTAGTCACGACGCCCGGTTACATGTAGCGCCGGACCGATTTTCGTCCGGCATTTTCGGAAGCAAACCGTGCCCTGCTCAGCGCTTTACAATCGCGGCCATGCCGAGGCCGGCGACGCCCCAGCTAATCACCCAGCTCGCGATGTGCGCGATCGTGTAGTTCATCGGGAATCCGTACCAATTCCAGTAGGGCAAATCGTAGATCACTCCGGAGACGATGCTGACGAGCAAAACGATCAGCACCCGGCTGCCAAACGTCGTCGAGCCGACAGCGATGCCGAGAATCCACGCAATGAGAAGCCCGGCGACAACGTTCATCAGAAATTGATTCAGCAACAGCTTGGCGAACTGAAGTTCGGTGCCGCCGGGGCTGTAGAGGAGTATTCCCGTCGGTCCTTGCTTGTATGCTTCGAGATAAGCCCTCTGCGCCGCGGTTGCTTGGTCCTTCGGCTGGCCCGACATCGGAGGCGCCGGGGGAAAGAAATAAAATCCCGGATCGTGAATCGAAGCGCGCATGGCCGTCTCGACGGCGCCGCCGCCCGGCATGTTCTTAATGCCGATTTCGCCGAGGTTACCCGCGAGGTGCCAGATGGAGCTAACCACGAAAACCAGCACGGCACCAACAAGACCGCCAAGAATGATTCGTTTGGTCATGGTTAATCCTCCGTGAATCTGTGGCGCAGGCCAGCTCCGCCCCGAGAAGGCACTGCAGGGAGCAACACGATGCGCTACAAAATCATTTTTAGCAGTGGGAAGTCAAGCGAACGAAAAGAATGGACGCGGTCTGGAAAAACAAAAACGATGCGGAAAATCATGCATGCAAAGCGCTACTTAGTCGGCTCGTCGCGCTCGATTTTGCCGTCGCGGACGCGGATCACGCGGTCGGCGTGGAGGGCGACGTCGGGTTCGTGGGTGACGAGAATGATGGTGTTGCCCTGCTCGTGGAGCCTCGCGAAGAGCGCCATGATTTCTTCGCCGGTCTGGGAATCGAGATTACCGGTGGGCTCGTCGGCAAGGAGGATCGACGGACGATTTACGAGAGCACGGGCGACGGCCACGCGCTGGCGCTGGCCGCCGGAAAGTTCGTTCGGGCGGTGCATCATTCTGTCGGTGAGGTCTACCTGTGCAAGCGCTTGCTTGGCTCGCATGAGGCGCTCTTCGGAAGGCGTACCGTTGTAAATCAGCGGCAACTCGACGTTGTGAAGCGAAGTCGCGCGTGGCAGAAGATTGAACGTCTGAAAAACGAATCCAATTTCCTTATTGCGGATGTACGCAAGCTCATCGTCATCGAGATCGCTCACCAGCCGCCCGGCAAGATAGTAGCGGCCGCTCGATGGCGTATCGAGGCAGCCGATAAGATTCATCAGCGTGGATTTTCCGGAGCCCGATGGGCCCATGATAGCAACATACTCGCCTTTGCGGATCTCGAGAGTGATGCCGCGAAGAGCATGCACCTGCTCTGATCCCATCTCATAGGTCTTCCATAGATCCTCAGTGTGGATGACGATTCCGGTGTCAATTAGATCCTGCCGGAACGATGGTGCCGCGGCCGCTTCAACGGGCATGAGAAATTGTCTCCTCGACTGCTTCGCGGCTAGCTATTTTGCTGTTCATCGCGTTTCGGTTCGGAATTATCAACCTTCACGTTGGCGCCGGGGCGCAGCGTGCGAAGCGCCTTGTAGCTGCCCGTGACGATCTGATCGCCTTCCTTCAGCCCGCTGACGATTTCAATGTCGGTAACGCCGCTGATTCCCGTCTGCACGGGCACAAACTCAGCCTTCTTGCCGCGGAGCACAAAAACGCCCTGAATATCCTGCTTATCGGCAGCAGCGGAATTGTCCGGCCGTGTAGCGGCGAGGGTCACACTGGAATCGCCCTTGGATTTTAGCGCGGCTTCGTCAAGAGCCCGCTTCGATCGCATCGCCAGCGCCTGGATCGGAATTGTCAGCACCCCATTCTTGGATGCGGTCTTGATCGTCGCCGTGACGGAGAGACCGGGGCGCAAATTGTCGGGCGGATTGTCGAGCCTTACTACCACTTTGAAATCGCGCGCTTCCTGCGTATTCGCCGTGGTCTGCGTCGTGGCGAGTCCCGAAGACCGCAAAATCGCTTGATCGCCGACTTCGGTGACGTGGCCGGTGAACGTCTTTCCGGGAATCGCGTCAATCTTGATGTCCGCTTCTTCGGCATTGCGCACGTTTACGATATCGGTTTCGTCCACCTTTACTTCGGCGGTGACGACGGACATATCCGAAATCGTCATCAGGTAACTGCCGGTCGCGTTCTGAATTCCAGGGACGACGTTTTCTCCCACGCGGACCGCGATGTAGCTCACGATCCCATCAATCGGCGCGGTGTAAGTGGTCTTTCGCAAAACGTCTTTTTCGTGGACCAGGACGGCGCGCGTCTGATCCAGGCCGTGGCGCGCTTCTTCGAGCGTCGCGCGGCTCTGCGCCAGTTGTGCTTTGGAAGCGTCAACCCCGGCGCTGGCGCCATCGAAGGCCGCCTTCTGGCCGTCGTAGTCCTGTTTCGAAATTAATTGCTCCTGGTAGAGTTTTTGGCTGCGCTCCCAGTCGAACTTGGCCTTTTCAAGATCGGCCTGACGCTGGGCGACCGTCGCCTGAGACGACTTGAAATTTGCCTCGGAAGCTTGCACCGCGGATTCTGCGGATTCAATACCGGCCTGCTGCGCATCCACGTCGGCGGCTGGCTGAATGCTTTCTAGCTTCAAGAGAACGTCGCCTTTATGAACGTGGTCGCCTTCCTTGACGACGATTTGGGTGATTTTGCCGATTCCTTCGCCAAGAATGTTCGAGTACGTGAGTGGCCGGACCTCACCCGAGGCTGTGACCACCGACGTCAGATCCCCTCGCTTGGTAGATCCCGTCTGGACCGCGGTAACGTCCTTGTTCGCTTGGTAAACGCTGGCCCAAAGGATCATACCCAAAACCACAGCCACGCCCGCTCCGATCGCGATTTTCTTCCCAGTCGTCATGTACAGGTTCCTTCAGAAGTTGCTTATCCCTTAGACGCCAGTTCGTCCGAGTGGCTTATTCAAATACGATTCTCGAAGCCAAATTGTTTCTCGCGGGCCTCTTTGCCAGGAAAAACAGGCGAAGAAGGGGCGAAACGACGCCGAAAGGCGCTCCGAAAAAGTGCGTGGTTCTCTGGAATTAATTCACCCCATTGTAGTTCGTTTCGCCTCGCCTGAAAAGGGTTGTGCACAAAAGAGCTTACGGGAGGAATCTATCGAGGCAACCTTGCCCCTCGTTACGCATTCTGATTTGGTACGGGGATTTCCCAATGGGAATGACTAATTGACCTGTCCCCGCGGACAGGATAGAATTCGATTTTGGGGTATAGGTGTCTTCATGACCACCGGTTTTAAGTACCTCGTATTTCCTTTCGTAATCTTGGGCTTAGCTATACCTGCTCAGCCGATCTCTGCTCAATCAGATCAGACCGATAACAAGCAAGCTCCTACTCAAACTGCTCCCGACGACAAACCTCCGACTCCTGCCAAGCAGGCCGAAAAGGACCGCAAGAGGCGCGATAGAGCTCTCGAGAAAGAGTTGGCGTCGCCGTACAAGAAATGGCTTGAGGAAGACGTCGTTTACATCATTACGCCGGAAGAGCGCGGTGCGTTCCTGAGATTGCAAACCAACGAAGAGCGCGAACAATTCATCGAGCAGTTCTGGCTGAGGCGCAACCCTGATCCGGATTCGCCGGAGAACACGTTCAAAGAAGAACACTATCGCCGGATCGCTTACACCAATGAGCATTACGCCTCAGGAATTCCCGGATGGAAGACCGATCGCGGCCGGATTTACATCATGTGGGGCCCACCGGACGAAGTTGAATCGCATCCATCCGGCGGTTCGTACGAGCGCCCATCTTCTGAAGGCGGCGGCGAGACATCAACATACCCATTTGAGGATTGGCGTTACCGCTATCTCGAAGGCATCGGGAACGACGTCAATTTGGAATTTGTTGACCCAACGATGACGGGGGAATTCCATCTCACTATGGACCCCAGCGAAAAAGACGCGCTGTTGTACGTTCCCGGCGCTGGTCTGACGATGATGGAGTCCATGGGTCTGGCGTCGAAGACATCGCGCTTCGACAACACAGACGGCACGCACCTGGCACAGCCGCTCGGCGGACAGCCGGAAAGCTACGAAGAATTTACGCGGCTCGAACTCTACGCGAAGATCCAGCAAGCGCCACCGGTGAAGTTTAAGGATCTCGAAGCGGTGGTAACGTCGCGGCTGGTGCGAAATCAGGTGTCCTTCGACTACCGGTTCGATTTCCTGCGAATCACGAGCGACACTGTTCTGGTTCCGATTTCGATCCAGATCCCTAACCGCCAGATGAGCTTCCAGGAGAAAGAAGGCGTCCAATCCGCGACGATGAATCTCTTTGCGCGGATTACCACGCTGAGCGGCCGAATCGTGCAGACATTCGAGGACACAATCAAGCAGGACGTTCCGAGCGCCCTTCTGCAGCAGTCCTTAAAGAACCATTCGATCTATCAAAAGGCAGTGCCTCTTAGCCCCGGACTTTATCGCCTGGATATCGTGCTGAAAGATGTGAACAGCGGAAACGTCGGCGTGGTGAACACGCGTCTCGGTGTGCCTCATTATGAGGACGAAAAGCTGTCTTCGAGTTCGTTGATTCTGGCGGATCAGATTCAGCGTGTTTCGGCGCACGACATCGGCCTCGGTCAATTTGTGCTGGGCGACGTCAAGGTCCGCCCAAAAATGGATTCGACCTTCGCGTCGAACGAGCACCTCGGCATCTTCCTCCAGGTGTATAACCTGAAAGTAGACGATAAAACTCACAGGCCGGATGCGGCGGTGGAATATCGTGTGATGAAAGAAAAGAATCCGACGCCGGTCCTGAAACTGAACGAGTCGGGCGACCAACTCGGGGAACGCGGCGAAGAGCTTACGCTCGAGAAAGCGCTCACGCTCGGCGCGTTGGCACCCGGAAAATACAAATTGGAAGTTCAAATAACGGACAACCTGTCGAAGGAAGTAATCACTCCGACAGCGGATTTTACGGTCAAAGCTCCCACCCAATGAACCGGGGAGGTGACGCATCGTGACATTGAAGATGATTCGCACGCTGACGGTGCTGGCTCTCGCCAGTTTCGCGGCATTGCCGCTCGCTGCGGCGCCGCAGCCAGGAAAAATTACAGGTGTGGTTGTAGATCCGCATGGGGCGCCTCAGATGGGCGCAAGCGTTTTCATCGTCTCTGAACAGGCCGCGAGTGCCGCTCCCTTGCAGCTTCTGACGAACGATCGCGGGCTGTTCTCCACGGAAGGTCTTGCAACCGGTTTCTATTCGATTCGCGCGACCCTCGCCGGCTTTCTCCCTGCGATCGAACAGCATGTTCACGTGAAGGATCAGCAGATTACGCAACTTCAGATCGAGTTGGGCTCGATCTTCGCGTCGCTCGACAAATTCCGCAAAGCGACAGATCAAGACGCGCCTCCAGATGAGTGGACTTGGGTCCTGCGTACATCCGCTTCGACCCGGCCAGTTTTGCGCTGGGACGACGAGGGCGAAGTGCTCCTCGCTGGTCAGTCCGTTGGCGCAGAAATCGCACATCAGAAACAAGCGCGCAGCCTGTTTGAGCTAACCAGCGGCGGGCTGCACCCTGGTTCAATCTCGAACGTTCCCGACGCGCCGGCGACGGCCTTTGCCTACGACGAAAACCTTGGCGCGCGCGGGCATATCATTTTCGCCGGTGAGTTCGGATACGACAGTGCGGCGGCTAGCGGCGGATTCGTGGCCGAATGGCTCCCGAGCGGCAACCCTCACACAGGCCCTGTCTCCACGCTCGTCATCCGCGAATCAGAACTCGGAACAGACAGTCCCGCATTTCGTGGCACCCGCCTTACGCACGACGATCAATTGCAATTCGGCGATCGCATCAACATTCGTTACGGCGGTGAATTTCTGATGGCGGGATTCGAGGGCACCACGTCCAGCATTCGTCCGCGCGGGGAGCTTGCCTATCAGGTTTCCCACAACTGGATTGCCAGCGCAACGATCTCGAGCCATCCGTGGCAAGATTCCGATCCGTCGTCGGGCGTTCTCGAATCTGCGCTTGCGAATCTCGATGCCTTCCCAACATTGTTGGTCCGCAATAATCGTTCCGTGCTTGCGGATGATCTCCACGAGGAGATTGCCATCGAGCACACTCTGAGTCCGAAGGCGAGCTTCACCGCGGCCGTCTTCCACGACCATTCGAACGACACGGCAGTGATTGGGCGCGGCAACGAAACCACTTCGGATTTCCTCCAGGATTTCTATTCGGACGCGTTCGCATACGACGCAGGTGCGTCATCATCGTGGGGCGCGAGAATCGCCTACGAGCAGAAGATTACAGACTTGATCAACGCCGCCGTCGTATATGCATGGGCGGGCGCGCTGGTGCCGAATATTGTCGACAATCCGTCGGAATCTTTGCGCGATCTTCTGCGAACACAGAATCGTGCCAGCCTCGCGGTGCGCGCGTGCGCCCAGTTGCCGCATATCGGAACGCAACTCACAGTCGGCTACAAATGGATTGATGGACAAGTTGTGTCGCGGCAGGATGCCTATGGCGAAGCGATGTACAACGTCGATCCCTACCTGAGCGTGATTCTTCGCCAGCCTCTCCCTAAGTTCATTCCAGGGCACGCGGTCGCGATGGCTGATTTCGGTAACCTCCTGGCTCAGGGATACGTCCCTCTCCAGACACAAGACGGCCAGGTCATCCTCGTTCCGTCGTACCGGTCATTCCGTGGCGGCGTCAGTTTCCAGTTCTGAGCCCGCCCAAGCACTAGTACCGGAATTGGAAACGTGCCTCCCAAAAGCCATATCTTACGGAATGCGACCCGCCTAGAAACCTCTAAGCCTATGTCATATTGGGAGATGTTTCCTGGTTCAATCTCCCATCTATGGAAGTCTACGTGCAAACAATTCTTGTGGATGTCTGTGTCTGAACGCGCCCTATGAACGACGGGCTTCGAATGCGGGTTGGAGCGGTGGCACTCGCCATCCTGACCGTAGCTGCCGTCGTTTTTGCCGCCCTTAATTTCAAGCAACGCGAAGTCTTCCCTGCGCCAGATGACGGCGTCACCTGGCTCGATTCGCCTTCCGGCGTGCAAGCTTGGCATGTCGCCCCGGGCTCTCCTGCGGACAAGAGCGGGATTCGGACCGGTGACTACGTCGAAAGCGTGCGCGGCATTCCAATCCACCGCGCGACGCAAGTCACGCAAGTGCTCTTTCGCGCGGGTGAGTGGACAGAACTCACGTATAAAATCGAGCGCGGGAACGCGACATTTGATGCGAAGCTGATTACGGCGCACGCCGACAATCCGTCGTCGCTCGAAAACTACCTCCGCATCACCGGCCTTTTCTATCTCTTCATCGGATTATTTATCTTCGCGCGCCGCTGGAACGCGCCGCGAGCTGTGCATTTCTATCTTTTCTGCCTGGTGTCGTTCGTTTTTTACAGCTTCCACTACAGCGGCAAACTGAATCCATTCGACTGGATGATTTATTGGGGCAACGTCGTGGCCTGGCTGCTTCAGCCCGCCTTGCTCGTCCATTTCGCGGTGGTTTTTCCCGAGCGTCGCGGACACGTGCGCTCGAAGATTCTCGCCATCTATAGCATCCCGGCTCTCCTCCTCGCGCTCCATGCGCTTGTCGCGGCTGATCTGATTGACGTTTTCTCGCCGATCGGGTCGCGAATGGTTTTGGATCGCATCGAACTGGCTTACCTCGGAGTCTACTTTCTCGCCGCAGCGCTGATTTTTGCACTGAGCTACCGGCGCTCCGCCACCGCAATTCTCCGCCAGCAACTGAAGTGGGTGACCGGCGGGACCGTAGCTGGAATCGCGCCTTTCTTTCTGTGCTACATCGTTCCGTACTTCTTCGGTGTCGTTCCCAAGCCGTGGATGAAGCTATCGGTTTTCTCCCTGGCGTTGATTCCGCTTTGCTTCGGCTACGCCATCGTCCGCTACCGGCTGATGGACGTGGATATTATTTTCAAGCGCGGCCTCGCTTATACGTTTGCCACAGCCGCGGTGGTCGCCATTTATTTTTCCACGGTCGCGCTGATCGGCGAATTCTTCCACTCGACGTGGACGACGGGGCCTGTAGGCGTGGTAATAGCGATCGTCATTGCCGCGTTTCTCTTCGAGCCCGTGCGCGATTGGACGCAAGTCCGTCTCGACCGCTTCTTCTATCGCGACCGGCTCGACTATCGCCGCACCTTGATTGAATTCGGAGCCACGCTGACGAATGAAGTTCGGCTGGAGCCCTTGCTCGGCTCCGTCCTTGACCGTATCTCGCAGACGCTTCTGGTCGATCGCCTCGCGATTTTCCTCGAAGAGCCGGCCCAGCCCGGATCCTTCGTGATGTCGCGCACGATAGGCGTGAATGCGGAAGGGCCACTCGATCTGAGCTTCCTCGATGCGGATCGCCCGCAGTTTCAAACCAACGGATGCCTGTTCTTCGAGTCCGCGCGCGCGGCCGTCGCGGAGACGGATTCTGTGCGTCGGACGCTCGACCAACTCGATCTGAACTATTTCATTTCGTGTCGAATTCACGACCGGACCGCCGCCATCCTCGGCCTCGGTAAGACCGTCGACGGCGATTACCTCACCAGCGACGACCTCGAATTGCTTCTGACCATCGGCAATTACGTCGGAATCGCCGTCGAGAATGCGCGTCTCTATAACTCGCTCGAGCAAAAAGCCACGCAAATCGAGCGCTTGAAGGATTTCAGCGAGAATATCGTTGAGTCGCTGAACATCGGCGTATTAACCGTCGACCTTGATGACCGCATCGAGTCGTGGAATCCGCAGCTCGTCAGGCTGCTCGATATTCGCCGCAGCCAAGCCATCGCGCGGCGGCTGGAAGAGGTCCTTCCGCCGGATCTCGTCGCCGGGTTGGTCTCGCATGCGAGCGATGACCGCGTAAGCGGCATCTACAAGTTTCATCTCCGCACGCCCGCCGGGCGCCTGGCGGTTGTAAATGTCTCCGTGGCACCTCTGGTTGGCAAGACCGGAACGCGAATCGGACGTCTAATCCTATTGGACGACATCACCCAGCGAGTACACCTCGAAGAGCAGACGCTGCAAACCGAGAAATTGACCTCCCTTGGTCTACTGGCAGCCGGCGTGGCTCATGAAGTAAATACGCCGCTCGCCGTGATTTCGAACTACATCCAGATGCTTGCGAAGCAATTTCCGGCCGACGATCCGAAACAGAAAACGATCGACAAGATCGTGAAGCAGACTTTCCGTGCCAGCGAAATCGTCAACAATCTCCTGAATTTCTCGCGCACGGGTGCGGCGCAATTTGTCGAGGTCAATATCAACTCGGTCCTCGATGAAACGTTGACGCTCGTGCAGCATCCCTTCCGCACATCGAAAGTGAACGTCGTTCGCGCGTTCCAACAGACCTTGCCGCCTGTCCTTGGTTCCACGACACGGCTCCAGCAGGTGTTCCTCAATCTTTTCATGAACGCGCGCGATGCCATGCCAACCGGAGGAATGCTCGAAGTTCGGACGACGGCGCAGAATGGTTCGGTCGAAATCGAAGTGACCGATACGGGCAGCGGCATTCCCGCCGAACAGCTCAATCGCATTTTCGATCCGTTCTTCACCACAAAATCATCCGGACGCGGCACGGGACTGGGCCTCTCCGTGAGCTATGGGATCATCAAAGAACATGCGGGCAAGATCGAAGTCCGCTCGACGCCGGGAAAGGGCACGTCGTTCCGGCTCGAATTCCCCGTAGCTCAAAAGGCTGTTCATGCCTAAGGGTTCGATCCTGGTCATTGACGACGAAACCGAAATCAGGGAAGGACTCGAAGCGCTTCTTTCCTCGGAAGGCTTTCAAGTTACGCTGACGGACACGGCCACGTCCGGTCTCGCGAAGCTTGAAGACCAGCCGTTTGATTTGCTCCTCCTCGATGTCAGCCTGCCTGACCGCAACGGGCTCGATCTGCTGCGCGAGATTCGCCGGCGCGACCCCTATCTTTCCGTAATTCTGATTACCGCCTTCGGCTCGATTGACATGGCGCGTGCCGCGTTCAAGAGCGGCGCGCAAGATTACATCACCAAGCCATGGTCGAACGACGAACTCGTTGCGCAGGTTTCGCTCGCTATCGAAGGCCGCCGGCTGCGCGAAGAAAACGTCCAGCTCAAGCGCGCGCTAAAACAGCGCTACAACTTTCCGAACATTATCGGCAAGAGCGAAAAAATGCTCGCGCTGCTTGACTTGGTCACGCAGATCGCGCCATCGCGCTCCACCGTCCTCATCAATGGCGAGAGCGGAACCGGCAAAGAGGTGATCGCCAAGGCGATTCACTCCGCTTCGACGCGCACGGACAAAGCGTTCATCCCGGTCAATACCGGCTCGATCCCCGTGGACCTGCTCGAATCGCAGCTCTTTGGCCACGTGAAGGGCGCATTCACAAGCGCCGTTGCATCGAAGAAGGGTCTCTTCGAGGTTGCCGACCAGGGCACGATTTTCTTCGATGAAATCGGCACGATCGGACCGGAAACGCAGGCGAAGCTCCTCCGCGTGATTCAGGAGCGTGAATTTATGCGCCTGGGCGGAACGGATACGATCAAAGTGGACGTGCGCATCCTGGCTGCATCGAACGAAGATTTGAGGGGCCTAGTTCGCGAGGGAAAATTCCGCGAAGACCTCTACCATCGCCTCAATGTCATTTCGCTTTATCTCCCGCCGTTGCGCGAGCGCAAGGAAGATGTTCCGCTGCTCGTTGAGCGCTTTCTCGAAAGGTATTGCCAGGAGAACGGCAAGCCGCCGCGCTCATTCACGAACGGCGCGATGAAATTGCTGATGGACTACGATTGGCCGGGAAATGTTCGCGAGCTGGAAAACGTCGTCGAACGCGGGGTCGTTCTTTCGGTACAGGAATTGATGGACGTGGATTTGCTCCCAGAAAGCGTCCGCACGCGCGAAATCGTGAAGGGTGTTCGCCTTCAGCTTGCTGAATTCCTTCCGCCGATGCCCGGTGAATCCGCGCTGCACGGCAATTCGCCCTCGCACTCGCTCTTCGAAATTATGGAAGAGGTCGAGCGAAGAATTATCGTGGACATGCTCGAGCGAACCAACTGGAACCAGACGGAAGCTGCTGAGCGCTTCCAAATTCCGCTTTCCACGCTGAATCAAAAAATTAAGCGCCTCGGCATCGAAACCCGCCGCCGCACGGCCTCGTCTCCACGCGGCGGGTTTGGGTCCGAGGCGGAAGATTCCGCCAGCACCGCTTCGACCACCCGCTAACGCGATCACTGCCGGACCGCAATTTCCTTAGGATTTTCCCTGCGCGGTGGATTTCCAATTGCGCGGCATAAGCGTCGTACTCAAATCGAGGCCCGAGAGATCCACGCCTTCGAGATCGGTCTCGCGCAGGACGGTTGTGGTGAGAATGGCTCCATGAAAATCCGCGCCGTGCACGTTCGCAAGACGGAAATTCGCGGCTGTGAGATTCGCGCCACGAAGGATCGCGCCGCTCAAATCGGCGCGGAAAAGCTCCACGCCGCTCACTTGCGCGTCAGTTAAATTCGCCCCGCTGAAATTTGTTTCTGTCGAGTCGGTTCGGCGCAAATCAGCGCCCTTCAGATTCGCTTTGCTGATATCCGCGAACGTCAATTTCGCTTCGCGCAGCGACGCGCCTTCGAGATTCGCTCCCTGAAGATTTGCGTAAGCAAGGTTTGCACCTTTCAGATCGGCCTTCGACAGATCGGCGCCGCTCAAATCGGCTCGCATGCCGGTATCGTCGCCGCGCGTAAATCGTACGTGCGACTCTAGAATTTCCGTAAGCCGCTTACCCTTATGCCGGATGCTCCGTGGTGATCTCAATTTGCCTCGAGTCTCGCGACGAGATTTGAAGCGACGCTGCAGTTGCGCTACTCGGCTCAGCGAGCCGTATCGAATCTTACTAGAATCTCCCGGATTGTCGCAGTCTCAACCTCGATTAGGCACTGCCTCGAATTTACGGTTGCGCCTTCGTCGGGACGAGGCGAATTGTGAATTCACCGAAGCGCTTCCGCAGGACGACTTGGACCACATATATGCCCACCGGTATACCCAGCAGAATGCCAGAAATCAAGGCAAGCGGGCGAATGGTGCCAGTCGAAAACCCCGCCAGCGCGCCAATGAGCCCTTCTACAAACCCGATCAGGAATCCCGCACCGCCGCCTAAGAGCAACGCCCTCCAGAGAAGTGCCCACCACACAATTGCAGCTCGTTTGAATGTCGGTTCGAGGAAATCGGCATTCGGAATGAATGTTTCTCTCATATCTCTCGGCTCCCGAGGAAAGCAATCGGATTACGGCGAAGGCTAACATCATTCATCGCTGCCAACTTCGCACATTACCCATCAACCGCTCGGCGAATCGCCCGGCGCCAAATTTGTGGTAAGTTGGAGACGAATGCAACTCCTCAAGAAACTCGCCAATCGTGCGCGTGCGATGCCGCAGCGCATCGTTCTGCCCGAAGGCGAAGATGCGCGGGTGATCGCCGCGGCGGCGCAGATTGCTCGCGAAGGTTTTGCGCGCGTAACGCTGCTCGGCCGCAAATCCCTAATCGAAGCTCAATCGCAGAGCAAAAAAGTTGCGCTCGACGGCGTGGAGATTCTCGATCCAAGCGCCAGCGAACGCCTCGATGCCTACTCCCAAATTTATTATGAGCGGCGCCGCGCCAAAGGAATCTCATTCGATGAGGCTGACGCCACAGCGCGCAAGCCGCTCTATTTCGCGCAATTAATGGTCGCGGCAGGCGACGCCGATGGCTCGGTCGGCGGCGCGGCGAATTCGTCGGCAGACACGGTGCGATCCGCCCTCCACGTCATCGGCCTCGCGCTCGATTCGAAACTACTTTCGAGCTTTTTCCTGATGATTGTGCCGCACCGCGAAGGCACGGCGTTTAGCGCCAGCGACGGCATGCTGTTCGCCGATTGCGCCGTTGTACCCGATCCGAGCGCTTCCGAGCTCGCCGAAATCGCCATCGCCACGGCCGATAACGCTCGCGCTTTTCTCGAAGTCGAGCCCCGCGTCGCGTTGCTCTCATCATCCACCAAAGGCTCAGCCGAGCATCCAAGCGTTGACAAAGTGCGTGAAGCGCTGCGAATTGCGCGCGCTCGCCGGCCGGACCTATCGATCGACGGCGAATTGCAGGCCGACGCCGCCATCGTGCCGTCCATTGCCGCGTCCAAGGCGCCCGGCTCGCCGGTAGCCGGCCGCGCCAACGTTCTGATCTTTCCCGATCTCGATTCAGGAAATATTGCGTATAAGCTCGTCGAACGCGCCGCCGGTGCAGTCGCGCTCGGCCCGATTCTGCAAGGCCTCGCTCGTCCGGCGAACGATCTCTCGCGTGGCTGCTCGGCGGAAGATATCGTCAATGTCGTGGCTATTACGGCGATTCAAGCTCTCGAGGCCAAGCTCGCGGCTTCGCGCACGCTCGCTTAGGCTGAAGAAATTTCGGCGCGAGGCGCGTAAAATTTCTCCATGCGAGTCCAAATGACGGCTCCCGGCTTCAAATACGCACTGCTCTCTCTCTTCGCTCTCGCACTGCCTATTGCGGGAGAACATCTTTATGGGCGCGCCGCTTCTTCCATGCGCCCTCAAGAAGAGAAGCCCATCGAAGAAATCGTTGCCAATCTCGCCGCGGGACGCGTGATTGTCGGCGTTTTCAAGGATGGCATCGTCATAGGAAGCATCGAGAATTCCATCGAGACCGGAAGTCTTACTCCGCCGATTGTTCCGATCAACTCTCGCCGCGCCGGCGTCCTGCTCGGCGCTTCTGAATTTGTTTCTCCGTCTTCGCGCCAAGTACTCGCCAATCTCGCTAGCGATCTGCCTCACGTCCGTGGCGACGCGCCGCTCTCGAGCCAGCAACCCCATCTTGCCGGCACCACGGACATCCGAAAGGCAAGCGATATTGAGCAAATTGGCCTCGGATTGATGATTCGTCTCAACGAGAGCGCATCCCAGATCCATAGCCAACTCCACTTTTCCGCCAACGAACCGCTTACCGAGCTTGTCTTGGCTGACTTCGTACAGAGTTATGGCCCCGAGGTCTGGTTCCTGACTTATACGATTGAGCAAGAACCTGAACGAGGTGATTTTTGGAATACCCGCGTCCACCGGCCGCGGTACGTTCAGTTCTGGCCCCCGGAGAAAAAAGAGCCGCGCACTCTTATAGAATTTGATTACCCGGCGGATACGAGGTCCGTCACGCTTCGCGACATGCTCCTCACGCACGACCCGCGCCTGGATAAAATCCGTTCGTCGTCGCCGGAGATGGCTGCGGTTGCCGATTCCATTCTTCGCGGCGACCTGGACAAAACTTTGCTCGCCTCGGGCCTGCCGTACTTACGAGCCGCTCTTGAAGCAATTGCCCAAGGCAACCGCGAGCAGCTCGCTGTCATTAATTTTGAAACAGGCTTTGAGTGGATTCTTGCCCCGCCGAAACCGCCGAAGCCGCCTGCTGAAAAAGCCGAAAAAGAGGACGAAGGCGAACAGCGACCGTCGCTTCAGCGCCCAGCAGACGCGCCCACCCTGCAAAAGCCGTAAAGCCGGTGATCTGAGGAATTGGTTTCTTCGCTCGCGGGCGCTGCCAAGTTATCTCACCGATTTCGAACGCTGCTCTTGAAGCCGCGCGTTTTTCTCGGCCACGCCTTTAGCGAGTTCCTGTTTATGCTCGGTCAGTCGCTTTGCCACGCCGGCGTCCGATAGTCCGATGATTTGCGCCGCCAGGATCGCCGCGTTGATAGCTCCAGCTTTATCAATCGCCATAGTTGCCACCGGGATTCCGGCCGGCATCTGCACGACAGCCAGCAGCGAGTCCATTCCATTCAGCGGCGTCGTCGCCAGCGGAACACCGATCACGGGCAGCGTCGTCACAGCTGCGACGACGCCAGCTAGGTGCGCCGCCCCGCCAGCCCCGACAATGATGCATTTCAAACCCCGGCCAGCCGCCGAGGTAGCGTATTCGTGCGTCCGTCCCGGCGACCTATGCGCCGATGTCACTTCCATTTCGTAAACAATTCCGAACTTCTCGAGAGTCTTTCCGGCCTCTGCCATAGTGGGATAATCCGTGTCCGAACCCATGATAATGCCCACTGCCGGTCTTGAATCGCTATCGTTGGATGCCAAAGCTCCCCCACCGCTGCTTGGATTATTCCTGCAAAGCGCAACGCTCAGTTACGCCCAATCTAGGAACAAATGCCGTTGCTACTTGAATATACTCGCCCGACTTTACTGCTGCCAATATCGCTCCGAAATTGCATTCCGTCGAAATTGACCTTACTAATTGTGTCGTAGACCATCGTCCTGGAAACGCCAACGTCTTGTCCGACTGCGGAGATACCTAAAACCCTTCCACCACTTACGTAGTATTTCGTATTTTCGCGCCGTGTGCCCGCGTGAAATATGATGGCGCTGTTCAGCCTCGACGCAACGTCAAGACCTTCAATCTTGGCACCGGTCACGGGGCCTTCAGGATATCCCTCCGCTGCAACTACTACGCAGACGCTGGTCCCACGTTTCCACGCTGGCTTGATGGCAGATAGATCGCCTCTCGAAGCCGCTAAAAGCGAGGCTGCCAAATCGAAATCAGCCCGCAGCAGGATCGCTTGCGTCTCCGGATCGCCCATCCGGCAATTGTATTCGAGGACTTTGGGCTCATCAGGCGTAATCATCAGGCCAAAATACAGAAATCCGCGATACGAAATGCCGTCGCGCTGCAGTCCATGAATTGTCGGCTGGACGACATCAGCTTTGATCGTCGCTTCCAGCGCCGGAGGAAGCAGTGAATCGTCCGAAAATGCCCCCATTCCGCCCGTATTCGGGCCCTGATCGCCGTCAAATGCACGTTTGTGATCGCGTGTCGGCGCAAATGGCAGCACTCGCTCGCCGTCCGTAAGTACAATGTATGAAAGTTCCTCGCCCGCCAGCCCCTCCTCCAGCAAAATCCTTCGACCGCCATCGCCGAATTCCCTCTCATCCATCGCACGGACGATGAATCGCTCTGCTTCGTCCAGATTCTTCGCCACCAGCACGCCCTTACCGGCGCATAGGCCATCGGCTTTGATAACGACCGGCCACGCCACGTCGTCAAGGGCCTTTCGCGCTTCCGAAGAATTCTCAAAAACGCCGTAAAGACGTGCCGTCCGGATTCCATGGCGTTCCATAAATCGTTTGGCGAAAACCTTCGAGCCTTCCAGTTGTGCAGCGGCCGCTCCCGGGCCCACAACTGAAAATCCCACTGCGCGCAATCCGTCCGCAAGCCCGAGAACGAGAGGCAGTTCCGGACCGATCACCGTAACATCGGGTTTGAGGCGTTTGGCTAGCTCGACCAGACCGGCAACGTCTTTCAAATCCGCGTGGATGCACTCCGCGTCGTCGGAAATCCCGCCGTTGCCAGGCGCGCACCAAATCTTCTCCACCGCCGCACTCTGTTTGAGCTTCCAGACGATTGCATGTTCTCGCCCGCCGCCGCCGATAACCAGAATCTTCATTTCGTTTTCGCGAGAACGAAACGATACGGCGAGTCTCGGCGGCTGTCAACTGCAACACTCTTGAA
>Ga0182015_10002855_pt1 | contig 20138 bp, 20 predicted proteins | sample 712P3MmetaG_FD_120478 | JGI IMG/M metagenome (GOLD analysis project Ga0182015, IMG submission 120478) | Permafrost microbial communities from Stordalen Mire, Sweden - 712P3M metaG | ecosystem: Environmental > Terrestrial > Soil > Wetlands > Permafrost | place: Sweden: Stordalen | collected...
AACTTCGGCCGAACGGTTTTCGCCCAACTCCTGGACCATCTGCCCTCCTATGAGTTTCAAAAATGTGTGACTCGTTATCGCGGCGATTATCAGCAAAAGACTTTCTCTTGCTGGGATCAGTATCTGTCGATGGCTTTCGCGCAGCTGACTTATCGCGACAGTCTGCGCGATATCGAGGTCTGCCTCCGTTCGATGCAGGGCAAGCTGTACCACATGGGATTTCGCGGCAAGGTGGCGCGCACCACTCTCGCCGATGCCAACGAGTCGCGCGACTGGCGAATCTACGCAGATTTTGCTCAGGTGTTGATCGGGATTGTGCGACCATTGTATGCCCACGATCCGATGGGCGTGGATCTGGAGCACAGTCTATACGCGTTGGACTCGACTACCATCGATCTCTGTCTATCGCTTTTTCCCTGGGCCCGGTTTCGCCAGCACAAAGCCGCCGTGAAGATGCACACACTGCTCGACCTGCACGGCAATATCCCCACGTTTATCCGCATCACAGACGGCAAAGTACACGACGTCAACATCCTCGACGAGATCGTTCCCGAAGCCGGCGCGTTCTATGTCATGGATCGCGGCTACATCGATTTCGATCGCCTTTACTTCTTCACACTCTGCTCGGCATTTTTCGTCCTGCGTACCAAAGAGAATGTCCTACTGCAACGTCGCTATTCCCATCCGGTCGACCACAGCACCGGCGTGCGCTCCGATCACACCGTCATCTTGACCGCTATCGAATCCGTCAAGGTCTATCCGGATGCACTGCGACGGGTGAGTTACCTGGACGCGGAAACCAACAAGCGACTGAAGTTTCTAACCAACAACTTTGTCCTTCCGGCGCTGACTATTGCCCAAACCTACAAATGCCGGTGGCAAGTAGAACTGTTTTTTCGATGGATCAAGCAGCACCTACGAATCAAGTCTTTTTTCGGCACCAGTCCCAATGCAGTGAAGACTCAGATCTGGATTGCGGTCTCGATTTATTTGCTGGTGGCGATCGTACGCAAGCGTTTGGAATTGCGGCCGAGTCTTTACCAAATTCTACAGATTCTCAGCGTGACACTTTTCGAGAAAGTGCCCATTTTACAGGCTCTGGAAGCATCTTCTTCCCAAGACAACTTACTCGAAGACTCCAACCAATTGATTCTGTTCCACTTCTAACCGGACACTATTGAGGCGAAGGATAAAGAATATGAGGCTGCGGCACTGAAGCTGGCCATCACGATTGGCGACTATGAGAAGCGCCTTGGCGACAACGACGCGGCAATGCAATGGTATGAAAAAACACCTAAATTCGCTCATGAGTCCGATGACCGTGCCAAGATCGCTCATGTCTATAGCGACATGCGAACTGCCCTGATCGGCGGGAAAAAGTACGACGAGGCGCATGCGTTTATCGACCGCCGAATCCATTCGCTGGCAACAGATCCTCTGGGCCCCAGCCGGGAACGGGATCTGGCCATGGCGTATGGCGATGCCGCCGAAGTGGAGGAAGCTAGAAGATGGTGGCCGCAGGCTGTCGACTATCGAGCTCGCGCGGTAACGGTCCTGGCGCCAGTCAAGACGGACGACGCGTACGTCGGAGTGCGGAAGGATTTGGCGATTGCCTACCGCGACCTCTCCTGGGCCGAAATCTTCGCTGGACAGGTTGAGAAGGGTTTAGCAGATACTCGAAAAGGCATCGCAGTGGCTGAGGAAATCGCCGAGGAAATCAGAGACCACTCCACTGTGGTCCCTCTCCATGAGAATAACATGGATGCTCGCCTTAGGAGCGCCGTTGCGAACAACAGCCGGGACGACGCTCGCGATCCCGACGGCGTCACTCAAAAGCCTGCGAAGGAAAGCAAAGACCGCTCAATCTTAGGCCTTGTCTATACGGATGCCATAACGGTGCTCAGTGCGAACGAACACTACGATGAGGCTCACCAGCTTTCCGATCAATACCTCGCGGCACTTCTAAAGGAACCGCAGGACGTCCAGCGCGATCGGCAGCTGGCAGCGGCGTACGGTCGCGCTGCAGGTATAGAGGAAAACAGAAAACAGTGGCCGCTGGCGGTCGACTATCGAGGTCATGCCGTAATGGTACTGGCGGCACTCAAGACAAACGCGTACGAAGGTGTCTCGAAGGATTTGGCGATCGCCTACAGCGTTCTGTCCTGGGACGATATCTACGCTGGACAGGTTGAGAAGGGTTTAGCGGATGCTCAAGAAGGCATTGCAGGGGCTGAGGAAACCTTAGACCACTTTACTTTGGGCGACGTGTATGCAAATGCCATACGTCCCCTCGTTGCGAACAAGCGCTACAGTGACGCTCGCAATCTTTCGGATCGACTTTTCCAAACGCTTCTCAAAGAACCTCAGGACCTTGAGCGGGATTGGGCTCTGCAAGCGGCGTATGGCGATTCGGTCCGAATCGACCAGGTAACGGAGGACTGGCCGCGCGCGGTCGAAGATTACAAGCAGCAGGTGGCTATCCTCACGGCACTCAATGAAAAATACACCTACGAGATTATCCAGAAGGATCTGGCATCCGCCTATGGAGGGTTATCTTGGGCGGAGATCCAAGCCGGCCGCTTTGCTGAAGGTCGCGACGACGCCAAGCGGGGTCTCGCCAAAGATCCGACTCAGACGTGGATTAATGTGAAGCTAGCGCACGGCTTATTATTAACCGGCAAGGGAAGCGATGCAAGAGACTTGTATCTTAAGATTAAGGACTACCCACACGGAAATAATACTCTGTTGGCGGACATCGCCGGTGATTTTAAACAGCTTTGTAAGTTAGGAAAAGCGCCGCCAGAGATGCTTTCCATAGCTCACGATCTCGGGATCAACGATCCAGAATTGAGCAAATGCTCCGCAAGTGTAGCGGGGGCGAAATAGTGTTTACGGGAAGAAAAGTGCCATGACTCGACCTTTTCCAGACCAGATGGTTCCACACAATCCGTGCAGGACCTCACACGTTGTTTCACGGCGCCCCTCGCTTAGCTAGAGCCCCGTGGCGGAAAGATTCCCTGCAACGCGATGATGAAGTTAACGGTCAGGAGGGCGGCAGGTTGTTGTGCGGCTGGTTTCCTGCCACGTTCGCCACGGCCGCGGCATTCATCTTTACGTTGTTGGCTGCGGCGGCGTAAAGCCGAGGTGGTACCCTCGCCTCGCACTGCTGAGCTTTGCGAAAGAAGCGTATCCTCGCCTGCGTTTCTGCGAGATTAGATTAGTAGTGCGCTTTGAAACTTTGAAAACGTCTTTTTGGCGAGGTGAATTGTGAAACACCTAATCCTGCTTACAGTCATTCTGATTCTCTTGGTTATCGCGGGATTCGCTCAACAACCAATCACGCGGTAGAAAACTTGAGTAAGTCCTCGGTTAGAATTCGGCTGCGCAAAGCCGAGAGATTCTCACCGATAAAAGGGCAGCCGCTCGTCACTATCTCGAAGAGCGTGATCCCCGCACTCCAAATGTCGCTGCGGCTGTCGACGTCTTTGCCAAGCATCTGCTCCGGTGACATATATGAAGGTGTGCCCGCGAGAGCGGCGTTGCCGCTGAGTTCGCCAGACTGGAAGGCAAGGCCAAAATCCATAACCTTGACCGTTCCGTCTGCCATTACGAAAATATTTCCAGGTTTTATGTCGCGGTGAACGATTCCGCGGCTATGAGCGGCGTCGCACACTTGTGCAACGATACGTAGCCCTCGGACAGCCCGACTCTACGACGACGGATAAGGCGGTCAAGCGGAACGCCTTTGAGGTACTCCATAACCACATACAAATTCCCTTCTTGCTGACCAATATCGTAAACCTCCACGATGTTCGGGTGACGCGACTCGCCTGCTAAACGGGCCTCGCGGACCAAGCCGATGCGATTACTCAAGATAGTCTTGGCTTTCCGATCAAGCTTGAGTCCTCCGATCATCTTGACAGCCACTGTGCACCCTCGCGGGTCGATGGCTTTGTAAACCGTTCCCAAGCCGCCTCGACCAATCTCGGAGACAATCTTATTATCGCCAATCTGCGGCGCTTGTTTCTTTGATGGATCGATGGGTATTGATGATACTCTAAGCTCGTCACGAAGTCAGACGACGCTATCCAAGATGCCGCACGCGAGACGAAGAGCGCACGCGCGCGACGACTAAGAAACACAATCAATCCGAAAACGATGGGGATCGAAAGCACGATGAGATCGCGCTGAACAAAGTTGCGATGGACCGAAGGGACCACTTGATCCGACCTCACGAATCTTAGAACCTAACCCCCCCGGCGATGGCTTGAAAATTGCGGCAAAACAGCTTAACATTTTTCTCTTGCTCGGCGTGCGACCAGACTCTTCGTGACGCTCCAGCCCGCAGTGGAGTCGAACTAGCGCTGTACGTGGCAGCATATTGGAGAAAGCGATCCAGATATCACGGCCTGTTCCCAGTCTTCTAGAAGCGATCTATGGTTCCGACCGCAAACACGTCGCAAGCGCTGGAGATGGCCCACGTATTGTTCCTAGATATCGTGGGGTTTTCTTTGCTGCCGATGACCGAGGAACGGCAGATGCTGCGGGATCTTCAGCCCGCGGTCCTAGGCACGGCTGAATTTACTCGTGCCCAGCGTAAAGATCAGCTTATTTCGCTACCCACGGGCGATGGCATGGCCTTGGTCTTCTTTGGTGATTTGGAAGCCCCGGTACAGTGCGCCTTGGAATTGAGTCGCACTTTAGAAACTGCTACCCCACAAATCAGCCTACGCATGGGAGTGCACACCGGGCCCGTCCATCGTATTGCAGACATCAATTCTAACAGCAACGAAGCGGGAGGCGGAATCAATGTTGCCCAGCGCGTGATGGACTGCGGGGATGCAGGACACATTCTAGTTTCCGGCAGCGTGGCCGACGTCCTCTACCAGATTGGCAATTGGGCGACCAGCCTGCATGACCTAGGTGAAGTGGAGGTGAAGCACGGGCAACGGATCCGCATGCCGAACTTGTACGGCCAGGGATTCGGCAATACAAAGATCCCGGGAAAAGTGAAAAAAAACAGGCCGGAAGGCGAAGCCGCACTTGGACCCACCTTGCCCGATCCGATGATCAATCGGACGGTCTCGCACTACCGCATCCTGAAAAAGCTCGGTGGGGGCATGGGGATTGTCTACGAAGCTCAGGATCAGCGCCTCGGCCGCCGAGTCGCCCTGAGGTTTCTGCCCGAAGACCGGCCTGCCATGCCTTCTTCCTTGGAGCGTTTTCAGCAAGAAGCATGCGCCTCTTCGTCACTGAACCACCCCAATATTTGCACTGTGCACGATGTCGGCGACTTCGAGGGCCGCTACTTCATTGTGATGGAGTTGTTGGAAGGGGAGACGCTAAAACACCGGATGATCCGAAAGCAGCTGAGCGATGACGAGATCTTGCAGGCAACGCCCTCGATGTTTGCGCGGTCCGACTCTGCAGGTACAATAACTTCGCCAGATGAAACAGAAGCGGGCACTGCCGGGACGCAACCATGCTGAGGGATAATCTGGTGGGGCTCATCGAGCCGATGGTCGACCGCGCGGGAGCTCATCTCCTCGGTGGTCATCCCGACGAGGGACCAACAGGGGGATGCTCCAGGTCCACCGAGTTGCCAATCGTCGCGCTGAGGCGATCCTGGCGCCAAATTTTTCGCTGGGAAACGGGGCGACGGCTAGAAAAAAGAATATGGCCCGATCTTGCATTGACCACTGAGGCTCAGGACTCTCGCGCGGTTGGCACTGCACCTCACATGAGTCATCGGACGATAGACCCCCAATGCCTTGAAAATCCCCGCCCCGCAGGGGCGGAACCTACACTAACGAAGAACGTCGCTTCTCCATTTCACGCTGAGCCAAGACATTGGCACGCGTCTACAACAACCTCGCCACTCTCTTGCGGGAAGAAAAAAGATTATCGGAGGCGAGAGAGTTCTACGAACATGCTATTGGAATTAGTGAGGCTCTCACCAACGAAAAGCTCGGCAATGAGAGAATGCAAGGTGGAATTGGCGATGTTTTATAACAACTTGGCGGCCCTCCGATGGGGGCAGAACGACGTCAATTTGGCGGCGCAACGAAACCACCAAGCCATTGATCTCATTGAAGAACTCGCCACCCCCGCACCCCTGCTGGAAAGCGAAAGGGCGAAAGCTTCCATGCTCTACGGCTTGATTCATCAGTTACAACATCCCGAATTTCACGTGACGTACACGCATCTGGGCGACCTGTATGCGGATGCTGCCCGCGAGAGTCTGCACTCAGGTTCACTGGCAGACGCTCAGGACGCCCTTGAGAGTCTGTCCCGGCTGCTGCCCGAGCTGCGGGAACCAGACCGAAGCCGCCTCGCCAACGCCTGTGACGATTTGCAAACAGAGTTTCTCGAAAAAAGAGTCCAGCGCAAATAGTGCTGCAGTCTCCTTGAAAGGTGCGGACAATGAGGCGAATGGTTATCTTGATGAAACTGGTAGGCCTCGTCCTCGTGATACTTTTCCCGATTGCCCTTGCTGCTCAGGAAAGGGATCCCAGCCAAATGAAGAATCAGTCCGCAACGTCGGCCGCGGCGCAAGCTGCGGCGCAAGCTAATGTGTCCACAGCAGGAGACGAAGCTGACTCGGCGCCAACGGATTGGAGCGCTGACCTCGCATCCGATACGAACACGAATGCCCCGCAGCAAGCGAATGCCAAGCCGAGCCAGACCACCCCACCTCCGGGGCAGACCAGGCCAAAGATTCCAGGTAGCATGGTCGGATACATCGACAATGCCATCGTCGCATCTCAGATCCGGATTCGCTTCGAGGCAGCCTTTCACGACAATTTTCCGGATCGGGCGGAGTTCTTCTATTCACAATATGCCGGCCTCAGCGGACCCGGGCCGAATTCCGTTGTGGCCGACCTGAATTTCTTGCAACTTTATCTCTATGGCGAGTACGCACCGATTAAGCGGTTCTCGTTTTTCACACAGGTTCCGGTGCGTTGGATTCAACCTCAGCTCACTGTTGCCAACGAAAACCAAGTCTATCCGCCCTTCCCGAATGTGAATGAGGCTGGGCTGAGTGATGTTGCAGCTGGATTCAAATTGGCCGCGGTTGCATCCTCGAATCAGTATCTAACTTTCCAGTTCCAAGCCTATTTCCCTTCCGGAAGTGCTTCTGAGGGGCTCGGTACAAACCACTACAGTGTCGAGCCAGCGCTACTCTACTACCGAAGGCTGTCGGATAGGGCAGCGCTCGAAGCGCAAGTAGGGGACTCGCATCCAATCGGTGGATCTACTTGTCTACCCTGTAACACTACACCAATGGAAACGCTCCCCAAATCTGAAGGATTCGCCGGCGATATCTTCTTCTATGGTGTCGGCCCAAGCTATGTCCTCTATCGAGACGAAAACGTCTGGATCGCGCCGGTGATCGAGTTGGTCGGCTGGAGGGTACTGGGCGGGCTTGAAACCAACTGTTTAAGCGGTCTGCTGCCCAACGGTATGCCCAACTCTTGCGCTAACCAGGTGGGTGTGCCTGCAAGCGGTACCAACATCGTGAACGCCAAGTTGGGAGCGCGCACGGCGGTGGGGGCCCACAGCTCTTTTTATATCGGGTATGGGCATCAGTTGACACATGCAGTTTGGTACAAGGAGATCGTCCGAGCCGAATATCGCTACTCATTCTAATCGGCGATCTCCCGGGCGTGACAATTGTTGAAGCCGGTACCCGCTCAGCGCCTCCCTCCACTCGTCGATGAGGTTGGCTATCAGCCCGCTCCACCAGGTTTGACGAACTGCTCGTTTCGGAGAAGGAATCTCGGATAAGGTCGAGGAATGGGAAAAGCAAATCGCGGTTAAGAGATGGTGCTTGCCATTCTTGAGATGCACAGAGCTGTCGGAAGTATCATTGCTGCCGCTGACCATGGCAGTTATGTAGTGCAAAATATCGGGAACGGCGTGGCGCTGAACGTGCGATACCACTTCACGAGGCCAAACGAAGTTCCAGCTCATCCGCATGGACGCTACGTTCCCCACATAAGTCCTACGGGTAGAGCGACTCTCGTTGAAACGATAGGTGGCTACAACGCTGAGCATGAGGTCTTGATGCTTTTCCGGTTGGCTGTTGCTGCTCAGGAGAAGGATGCCAGCCCCATCAAAAGCCAGCTGTGCACGGCCGACGCAGTGCAGCAGGGCGCCTTTCCCGCGAGCTCTCATGGCGATCCCTCTTTTGAGCAGGGTGTCAGCACTCTGCCCGCATCCCAGCCGGTTCCGGACGTGCGGACGCAGGAGAAACGCAAGCCGACTCAGTCCAGCAAACCCCCAGGCGAGCAAAGGCCGAGGATTCCCGGCAGCATGGTCGGATACATCGATAATGCCACCGTCAAATCTCAGATCCGCATTCGCGACGACGCAGCCTTCCACGACAATGCTCCGGATCGGGCGGAGTTCTTCTATGCACGATACAACAGCCTCAACAACATGACCAACCCCAACAACAGCGGGCCCGGGCCGCCATTCGTTGTGGCGGACTTGAATTTCCAGCAACTTTACTTGCATGCCGAATACGCACCATTCAAGCGATTTTCATTTCTCGGGGAGGTTCCGGTGCGTTGGATTCAGCCTCAGCTCACTGTGGCCAACACAGAAAGTCAGCTCCTCTTCCCGATGATCCCGAATGTAAATGAGGCTGGGCTCAGTGATGTTGCAGTTGGATTCAAATTGGCCGCGATTGCATCCTCCAATCAGTATCTGACTTTGCAATTCCAAGCTTACTTCCCTTCCGGGAACGCTTCTATGGGGCTCGGTACAAACCACTACAGTGTCGAGCCGGCGCTACTCTACTACCGAAGGCTGTCGGATAGGGCAGCGCTCGAAGCGCAAGTAGGGGACTCGCATCCGATCGGAGGATCTTCCTGCCTGCTACCCTGCAAAACTGACTCAATGGAAACGCACCCGCCCAAATCTGAAGGATTCGCCGGCGATATCTTCTTCTATGGTGTGGGCCCAAGCTATGTCCTCTATCGAGGTGAACGCGTACGGATCGCGCCTGTAATCGAGCTGGTCGGCTGGAGGGTACTTGGGGGGTTTGAGACCAACTGCGTGCCCAGTGTGTTCAGCTGTTCCATCCAGGAAGCTGTGAGCGCAGACGGTACCAACATCGTGAACCTGAAGGTGGGAGTGCGTACCTTAATTGGGAAGCACAATTCCTTCTATGTAGGATTCGGGCAAGCGCTTACACATTCGGTCTGGTACGAGCACATCGTCCGGGCCGAATACCGCTATTCGTTCTGAGTCAATTCATTCCGCTGGAGTTGGCGACAATCCAGGAGCCATTTGCTTGCCCCCCAACTCAGCTTTCCACAGACTGTCTCTGCGGGGCCGCGCCCAAAGCCTCTCAGCTCGCCACTCCCACACTCTTGGCGAAACGCGTTCCCTGCATTTGCAAATTGGGCAGGCGGTTAGTTCCGCGGAATAGTAGAGGGAACAATTGGCGCATGGGAGGCCGTATCTGACCGGGCCGGGGCCGAATTCTGACGCTACCCGAGTGCGTCGCACGGTTAATTCTGGCCACTCAACAGTAATTTCGTCGCTCATAAAGTTATCCTTGGCTGATCTGATTTCTCGTTTCTCGCTCCAACCGACTAGGCCGCTTCTTTCCTGACAATGCGGGGACGTCTCGCGTCATCGCGGCAAACGAAAATCTTGAGCTGGCGGCCGGAAGTGAGCAACATCCATCCATCCGGACATTGCGACTCTCGCCGAGGCTCCGGGTTTCTGAAAACAATTGCCAAGCCTGCTGTGTTGAGCGGTTGCATAGCTTTGCTCCTCTCGAGTGTCCTATGTTTTCCTGTTCACTCTATACACCGAGAATTGGCGACAAAATGGCTCACGCCAGAGTGGCTGATTTGGCAATGAGTTGAATTTGGGCGGAGCTTGCCAAGGCTTCCGCGACCCGCAGCTTTGGCAGGGCGCCGCAGCAGGAGTGGCCGGATGAATATAATATAGCAATTCGTGTCGATGGGAGTTCTTGGGCAGAAGTCCTCTGCCGTGCTGGATGGCGAGATCGTGTGCCTCGATGAGGACGGCAAGCCGCAATTTCGCGACCTGCTTTTTCGTCGCAGTGAACCCCGCTTTATAGTCTTCGACCTGCTCTGGCGAACTGCTCGGCACTGATACCAGTGGTGTCACACATAACAGGATTGAGGAATGACATATGCCGGTGTCACCGGCACATTGGTGTGATGGCTTGCGATCAGTACCCCAGACCACTTGACGCTTTCGGGTTGCCAGATAAGTTTGTAGTCGTGGAACTGGTTCGCCAGGGACGAATTCCGAACCTCGTCGGTTGTTCGCACATCCGGCGAATTGCTGGAAATCTGCAAGCCGAGGGAAGTGGTACAGCTCACGGAAGGCGAGAAGAGCCGGTGGGAAGTGAATCTGCAAATTGAACAAAGAAGAAACTACAAATCCGTCTTTTGCCGATAAAGCTCGTTCCGACTTCAATTCGCGCAGCAGGAGACGCACCAGCATCCCGTCGCACCGCTCCTACGAACGCCGCGCCGCGTGAAAATGGAATAGGTCGCGGTCACCCTGGAGCGATCGGCCAAGGCCGCGGTCTCCATGTCTTCTGTCTTGGTTTGACTTCGAGCACCATTCGATGTTGGTTGATGTCCGCGATGAACCGCTGATCCGCGAATCCGACTGATGGGAACCCAACCGCGTAAGTTGGCTTGACAGCCTACACCATCTAATTTTGGCGAACGACAGGGATTATACAACCCCGCTGCAGCCAGCTTTACAGCAAGCGTCCGCAGTCGCCGTTTACGTGGCTTCTAACTGCTGAGTCCGATCTCTTTACAGAGTTGGGTGACGCGTGGTTCCTCGCGCAGATCATCGATGGCCGGCCGGACCTTCAGCCAGACCAGGTCGGCGGCGCGCACCGGCGAGCTTGATCAAGATAGTCGAGAGCCTGTTCTTTTCTCCCAACCCCAGCACCAGTTGCGCAAGCAGCACCGGAGAAACGTAGATTGAGTGAGACCGCTGGCGGAGATCCTCTAACACTTTGGTTGCCTCCACGGGCTTGCCAGCCCGCGCGTATGCCCATCCCAGAATTGCTACAGATTCCAGGCTGCCTCCATTCAATTCGGCAGAACGCCCCTGCAGATAAAGGTTATAGGCCTCGGGACTGATCCTGCGGCGATCGGGTAACGGGTCAGGCTTCTGGTTCAAGGCAGTTTCCAAACTTGCGACGACCGCCTGCGCAATCTCGTCCTGCAGGGCAAACAAGTCGCTCAATTTCCGGTCATATTTTCCCGACCATCGTTGAAAGTCGTCGGCCACGTTGACCAGCTGTCCGGTGATGCGGATGCGGTTGCCTCATCGCTGCACGCTGCCCTCAAGAATTGAGCTGACGGCCAATTCCCTTCCGACCTCACGTATGTCCATCTCCTCTCCCCGGAAACGGAACGAGGAACTGCGGGTGGCAACTCGCGCAACACCCGAATTGGTCAATAAGTTGATCAGCTCCTCGGTCAAGCCGTCGCTGAAGTATTCGTTGTCCGGATCCCTGATCAGGTTGCGGATTGGCAACACGGCGATGGAAGGGCTGGCTGTACGCGGAGCTCGCTCGGCCGTGAGGCTCATTCCGCTGAACCCAGGATCACTCCTCAACTTAAGGAGGTCGGTGCGCACCTCCTGCGCATTGCGATATCGTTCGCTCTGGTTCTTGCACAACATTTTACGCACGATAGACAGCCAAGGCTGAGGAACCGGCCGCAGCGAACCATCGATCGCGGGGAAGGGGTCAGAGAGAATCGAGCTGGCCGTCTCGAAGGCTGTTCCTTTCGCGAACGGATGAATCCCGGTCAACATCTCGCACAAGACGATACCAAAGGAGAAGACGTCGGATGCCGTGCTGAGGGGGATGCCGCGAAGTTGCTCAGGCGACATGTAAGATAAGGTGCCTACAAGCCTGCCGGAACCGGTAAGGTTCCCTTCGAAGCGTCGCCCGAGGGAAAATAGCTCTTGAACTGGAACGTGAGATATGCGCTCTCAGACGCCGCGGCGGCAAATTTGAAGCCTGCAGTCACGTCGCTGACTCCGGCTTGGTTCGAGAACGCGCCGTACGGAGGCGTTGGAAACGGGGGTATGGGTTGAAAACCCCGCGTTTGGAGCCAGCGTATGGGGACTTCCGCGAACCCCGAAAAGCGGCGGTGCGGCGAGTATTCAACATTCATGAAGAGCTGTTGGAAGTTGATGGAATTAGGCACGCCGGGGCCCGGGATCGAACGCCGGCGGAAGTAGAGTCTGTAGCGCGCGATAGCAACTGCATTTGGCATAGAAGAACTAGGAGCGATCGGGAAACTGATCTTCGAAGGCGGCGTCGAAGCGGATGCGAATCTGATTCTGGGCAATTGGGTTGTCGATGTAGCCGACCGGGGAATCTTTGGTTTGGACTCGCGGGGCGGGGGTGGCGGGGTGGACTGGCTCGGCACGTCGATCGGCTGCTGCGGAGCATTCGTGTCCGGATCGGATGCGAGGTCATTGCTCGAATCGGTTTGCGCCGGGGCAGCTTGGTCTCCGGCTGTCGACAAATTGGCTTGCGCCGCGGCCGACCTTGCGGACTGACTCTTCACGGCGCTTGGATTCCCTTCCTGAGCAGCCAGGCTGATCGGGAAACGTAACACGAGAACCAATACCACTCGTTTCATCGTTTGACGCTCTTTAAAAAGCGCCAGCAAGCCTCTCTCAAAAACATCGATCCCACCGCACCCCGGCCTTTGCATGACGCGCAAGGACATTCATTCGCGCAAATGGTTATTCCGTTTAACCCGCGCACTCGGTTGGGCCATAATCTTTGATGCCGTCACTTTCGGTTAGCAGCAATGCCGGAGGTTTTGCTAAACGCTCTAAGTCTAAGGAAACTTTCTCACTGTTTACGCTTGCTCTTGCTTTCTTGCAATTGCCTTTTCAAATCCTGGTACGACTTCCTAAGCCTGGTTCGGTCTGGTTCCGCTACATTGGGCAAGACATTTCCCAGGGCCTCAATGGCTAGGCGTGCTGTGTCCGGGGAGTCAGCCTTGAAGTACTCGGTCGCAAGCTCCACGTACTCATCGCCAAGGTGCAGATTCATCACATGGAATTCAGTATGCTCCGATGCACCCATCGCGAGATGCAGAATGAGAGCCTTGGCGCGCTGCCTCTCTAGCGCAGGCGGGGGGGTGAGCAGTTCTGCGAAACTGTCAAGGGCCTGGTGGTTCCTCTGCGCCGCCAAGTTCCCTTTGCCTTCGCTCCACAGAAGAAACGATAGGTTGTTGTAGAACGTAGCTAATTCCACCTGATACTCCCAGTTTTCTGGGCTTCGTTTCCTGAGATTTTCCTGGATTCTAATTGCCCGTTCGAAGTACTCCTGGTCGCTAAGCACTTCACCGAGATCGTTGTACACACGCGCCAAGTCGTGCGACGGCGGGTTTTCACCCTCTTTCGTTGGCGATTCCAGATCTTTCCTAGCCAACGGTTCCAGCAGTCGGACTGCCTCGCGGAAGTCAGATTCCGTTGCTTTCGGGTCTCCGCCGTAATAACGAAGAATGCCGCGGTTGTAGTAAGTGCGGGCCAGGGCTTGCGTGTAATCAGAATTCTGCGGGCTGGCTTGGTAAAGGTCTTGTTGCAGGCGCATGGCGCTGTCGTATTCGGTCTGTGCATCGGAGCGCGTATAAGGCGGGTTCGGCGTCTCTTCTAGCCAGAGCCGGAGGGTTTCTCCCAGCCAGTGATGAGCGTAGGCCAGATTCTGACTATATTCAGGATCGCCTGGGTTCTCCCGGTGAAGTTTCTCGAACTCGCTAATGGCCAACCTGTATTGCGCCACTGCATCTTCATGCTTCTCAAGCAAGCGATTGATGTTGCCTAATTTGGAATGCAGCAGGGCACTGTCTCCACGAAACTTAGGATCGTGCTTACTTTGCGTCGCCAGAAAGTTTGCATAGAGTTCCTCCGCTTTCTTCAGTAGATATTGTCGAAACTGCTCGAGTTGAGGCGGATCCGGCGACTCACGCGCATGCAGCTCGCCAGGGGAGGACAAGCTTTCGTCCACGGCTTTCTTTGCCAAACCGAGATTCGCCTCCGCGCGGCGGCTTTCCGTCTGGGCGACATAAAAAAAATATAGGGCAACGAGCAGCAGCACTCCGAGACCTCCCGCAACTGCCCAGGCCAACCTAAGTTTGTTCTTCCTCGCGTTTTCCCGCTCGGCTTCAATGCGATCCCGCTCTTTCACACTGCGATCCAGGAAATCCATCGCGCGTGCGAACGACGAGTCGTAACGCTCGGCCCAAGCCTCGGTAGGGTGGTTTTGCCGTTTCCACCGCACCCCAAGTTCAAGTTCGGGGTTGTGCCACAGACCCGCCGTGCCTTCGGCAAACCAGGCGGAAGCCTGCGAGAGTCGCGCATAGACCCGGGCGGATGCCCGCTCTTCTTCCGCCCATGTGATCAAGCGGGTCCAGCAGCGCATTAGGCTTTCGTGCGATAAATCGACAATCGATCGCGACTCGAGCAATGCGGCTGCGGGCGGCATCAGGAAACTCCGGCCAGGCCGCCGAAAGATCTCAACAATCTGGATTACTTCTGGCTCTGACGCTTCACAAATAGCAGAGAGCTGCCTTATGGAGGTGGGCCGCCGCATGCCACGCGGATCCGAAAAGGTGTCGGTCAGGGCCTTGAATATCCGTTCTGCAATCTTGCGGTTCGCCTCGGAGCCGGTCTCGAGGAAGGCTTCCTCGGCGTGCCGAGATAAGGCTTGCTGCATGGTCCCGACCGCTTCGTAGTCGGCAATATCGATAGGCTCACCCTGGCTCCGATGCCGTCCCCAGTGGTCCCAGGTTCGCATTAAGGCGTGCTGCAAAACGGGAAGCTGGTCGCGGTCGTCTCCCAGGTCATTGAGCAAACGCAGAACCAGGCGCGGGGTGATTTCTCCGCCGGCGACCGCGATTGGACCGGTAATGGCGGAACGCAGCTCGTCGCGTGTCATGCGCGGAACCAGGTACTGGCCTACGTTGACAGCCTCCGGCAGGCCCGGATACTCCATGCAGTCGCCGATGAAGTCTGAACGCATGGTCAACACAATGTAGATCGGGACCTGCTGCTGCTGCGTCGCTTCCAGCAGCAGCTTGACGAATGCCACGGCCTCGTCCCTGGAGTTCTCAAGCTGGTGGCTTCGCCGGAAACGGAACAGCTCCTCGAATTGGTCGACGATCACGAGCAGATTGTCTTCGGGTGGAATTCGCGCCTGGCGCACCGCGTCCACCAACCCTCGAGTACTGCGCCGCAGGGTTGCTTCCAGCAGCACCCGGTTGGTGCTGGCCATCTCTCCCTCGGCTCCCAGCACGCCGGATCGGTTGAGTGCTGCAGAGAGGTGTCCGATAGGGTCTTCCCCTGGCCGGAGCGTCGCAACCCGCCAGGTCGAGCCAGCTTTTACCATGAAACCGCTGTAAAGAGAGGGAATCAGACCGGACCGGACCAATGATGATTTCCCGCTGCCGGAAGTGCCCACGACCGACAAAAATCGGTTGGCACGAAGCCGCCGCAGTAGTTCGTCGATCTCTTTTTCGCGGCCGAAAAAGAGATGATCTTCGTCGGGCTCGAAGGGACGAAGGCCCGGGAAAGGATTGAACAGCGATCCAGGTGGCATCAACCCTTCCTCTTAGCCTCTCAGGCTAGAGATCAATGGCTGCAATGGTTCAGGGGAAAATCCGTCCCACTGAGGTATCACCAGCGCCTCGTGGCTTCGGAAGCGCTCCTTATCCGAGGTTCTCGGAGGGATCAGGGAAATCGCCACGATTGGTATTGGTTTGCTGCGGCCATAACCGGGGCTCTTCTGCAGTTCCCGCAGCTTTCGGCGCAGCCAGCATTCATTGCCCGAACCATAGAAAATCAGGGCTCCGTCGCAACTCCTTAGGTTCTCTTCGTGATGCTCGCGAATTTCCGCCTCGTCGCCCTCGAACACCGGCCGGATGACTTCCAATTCTTGTTCGAACAGAAAATCCTCCCACGGCGAAGTGATGGCCGCGTCGCGCTGATCGTAGATGAGGTAGAGCCGGGCGTGCTCGCTGCCTGCAACCACCGACCTGCTTGGTGGGCGCGGCGCGGGTGCCGGCTTTGAGGCTTCCTTCAGCCGATCCTCTTTGAGCCGATCCTGGATCACGGTCCTCAGATCTTCGAGAAAGGTCTCTAGCAAGTCCGCCCCCTTTTGGGTTCGGGGATCCATTCGAAGCTGCTCAATGACCTTCCGTTGACGTTCGTCTTGCACCTGCAGACCGGGAGGAATCCACAACAGGCGCGAAAAACCGCGCTTACTCCCTCTTTCGATCGCGAGTTCGTTTTGAATTTCCAGCAAAGACTGCATACTTCCTTCAGGGACGAGGCTGAAGGTCTTGCCGATCAAGTGAATCGACATCTGGCATTGAGCCAGATCCATGCGCACAGCCTCCTTCACTTCCGATTCGACTTGCGGTAATGTGCTGGCCGGAAGCACGGTGTAACCGTGCTGCTGCAAATCCCTCTTGATGGTTTCGCGCTGCTCCCTTAGATCGAAGGTGGTTTGCGCCAAAAAGATGGCTTCTTGAGCGTTGTCGGTCTTCGGAACAACCGCCGGTCCTGAGGCTTCCAACGTCTTGAGCAGGCCGCACATATCATGGGCCAAGTCATCTAGCCGCATCCAGAAATCCCTTTGCGCCTCGGGCCCGAACACTTCATCCAACTCCCGCACTCTTCCCGTGTCCGGGTCGATGTTGAAGAACTGATAGCCCAACAAGGAACGCAACTCCGGGGGATGCAATTCCAAGGGGACGGGCGTCTTTAGCACTTTGAAGATACGGGCCTTGTTGCGAAAATGGATGCCACCCTGCTCTTCCGCCGCTTTCCAGAATTCGGCCAGCTCTTTCCGCGCCCATTCTGATTTGACGTAGCGAGGCGAGACCACCGATATTAGCGAGGCCACATGGTGGAGTCGCTCCATCAACGTCTCCCCAAAGAAATCGTTGCCTTCAAGCTTAGGATCGCGCCAGATCTGAGATGGTTTGCCGAGGAACTGTCCAACCCGGACTTCCAGCGCCCGATGCAGGTTCGCGACCCATCCCTTGTGCCCTTCGATCAGCTCCACATCATCCATGTGCGCATAACTGATGAAGGCATCCCCCTGAAAATTCATGATTTCCTCCGAGTGGGCGACGAGAGGACGGAGCTGGCAGTCGGGAAAGCTGAGTCGAGAACGGGGGCCATATCCTCGGTCAACTTGATTTTCGGTCCGATGTGCAAATCCACGTCTGAGTGTTATATTCTAAGCCGCAGGAAGTTTTTTCGCCACAACGTTATAGATGCCATCTGTTATAGCGGCTCTTCCACCGTCGTCTTGCGACGGAGCACGACGTAGGTTGGAAAAGCTCCGTATTTTTTTGCCATCGAAGTTTGGCCCACATAATCGCAGCGAAACTCCTTTACCCCTTCCGCTGCCGCGAGCGCGGCAAATGTCTGACTGGCATAGACTTGACCTGTCGGTGTGATCGGCTCGATGCGCGCCGCCCGGCTGACGTTGGCTCCAATGTAGGTGGTCTGCTGGGTCACGGGATCACGGCAGGAATATACCGGCCCCGCGTGTAGCGACGGCCACGCAACTGAATTTTTAGTCCCATGATGCAGATAACAAGCCCGATAAGAGCCCCGGGGACGCCGCGAACAACCAGAACGACTACTGAAATGGCAGCAGCTATCACAAGGAAGCGTCCAAAAACCTCAAGGAAGAATCCAAGCGGACGCTTGGATCCGCCCCACCGAGTATTTTGTTCTAGGACGGCGTTCCGCATTTTGAGGGTTGCTCCACGCGGCTTACCACTCCTTCGCGAGTGGTCAACCTTATCGTTATTTGCGCTTTTCCAACTACATTGGGCTTGGAACCATTTCTGTTTGTCGGCCAAATAGTGTACAGTTTTTCCCAAATCGACAGTCGAAAATTACTCGCATGAATCCCCATTCCAATAGGACGCCTTGTCTCCCGACAATTCCATCTCACGTTGGGAGCTGTTATCCAAACCACTCTGCTTCGACCATCAGGCGCATCCACTCGCGAAGGTCCGACTCCAACACTTGTTCGCAGAAGCCCAGTTCCTGAAATATGGCCTGTACACTCGTCGCATCACGCAGCTTCCGGGAAAGCGCGCCTAACACGTCGTGGGTTGCCTCGAACCGCGAAGCGTTGCGCGCGTATTCGTGCGCCGTGCGCAGGACGCGGCAGCCAGCTCCGATCGCGGGCAGAACAGCAGCCACGAGCATTAGACTCTTGCTCCAGGTTAGATCTCCGCCGCTCCTCTCCACTGCCAAGTGTGCTAGAACAAACGCTACACTACCAAAAAAAAGAGTTGAACCCGCAAGCCTCAGCCGAAGGTCGCGGAAAAAATCGCGTTTCGTTGCCTCGGCAAGATATTCCATCTGCACGTCAAGTCGTTTCTGGTGGTAGTAATGAAGGAGATCTTCTAAGCCTTCGTTTTTGAATTGTAGGCCGGCAGGCGGCTGATGAACTCTAGGCATCCAGCTACGGCTTACCCATCCTTCCAGTGATGCAAAAGTGGACGCTGTAATCTCTTTCACCGTGTCAGAGAGCTTCTCGTTGAGGCGGCTATTCCCCAAAGTTCCAGGGTTCCACAGGTCAGGCTCAAGCAGGAAACAGAACTTCACCATGCGCAATCGTTCTGCCTTGTAGCGCTCTAGAAGCCACTGATGCTGGAACTTTGTTGCCATACCCACCAACACCATGAAAAGAGTGAGAAATGCTGCAACCGCCTCTGCTTTCCACACTAGCGGAGACTTGAGGAGACCCGAAAGCTGGACCGTGGCTAACACGACAGCCGATGTTCCTCCGACAGCGGCCGCATAAACCAGCATTCGGTACCACTTCTGATATTTTAGAGCCTGAGCATCTGCTTGACGGAAGGCAGGCAGAATTGCAGTCCGGCATTCCTGCAACGCGGCTTTAAGGGGCTGAGAAGACACGCACTCGGTAGAATCGTCCATGTCCCCGATGCGATGGCTACTTTGCGGCGATATTGCTGCCCCGCGGATGTCGAGCGCCCTGCCATCACTTACGCATTTCTCCTTCGTGCGAATCCTATACCCGAGGGCTGTTACGGCCTTGAGGGTTTCCATGGCTAAGTTGCGGTCATACTCTTTCTCTGACTCGGGCAATTGCTCATAAGGCACAAGACTCGGATGTTCTTTGCGAACGTCATCGCGCCGCGGACCGTAATGCCATCCCTCAGCCATCCGTCCCCGTGCCCACACGTCATGCGAGTTCTGCGCGAGCTGCTCGACAATATCGCTGATATGATTGCTAAGACTTACCTTTGATGTGTCGATCGGCTTGGGATTGTAAAGATTTAAATCCACGCTGCCTCCCGGACGTCCAAACGGCCCCCGATGTAATGCGAACAACTGTCGGCTGAGGCTACTCGAAAGAAGTCGTCAACTCGGAAAATGCGACGTAACCGCAGCCCCCGGGACCGTCCGACAATAATGCAACATTTAAGCACAATGGTCCGTTAAAGGGTGCAACAATATACTCTCCTCAGGAACTCACCCGGCCTGTGGGAGCGGGACGAGTTCGAAGCCCATAGCTTTGGCTCGGGCACGTAGTTTAAGCTCCTGACGTTTCTGGTGACGCAACTGATCGGCGGCAAAACGACTGTCGTCGAATTTCTGGCGCCTAGTTACCAGATGAAAGATGATGCGGGCCAGTTTGTGTGCGGCTGCGGTGATGGCCTTGGGTGCGTCGAGTTTGGCCCGCATGCGCCGATAGAAATCGCCCAGAGCAGTTTTGTTGTGGTGTAAAGGCTGAGCGGCCATACGCAAAGGCAGTCGCGGCGCGACAGTTGACCTTCCGCGTGCCCACCTATTAAAACCTTTGATATTAATTATTCTCGCTGTCCCGCCAATTCCGCCGGTATAATTTGTCCGTGAACTGCAGGTGCCGCAAAACAGCTCTATGCCGCCACAAGTAGTTACGCCGGACGACATGGCCTCCGGCTTCGATCGCCGCGCTTGGGCTGCAAGGACCCGCTATTACGCGGTGTAGTCTGGTCTACAAAAATCAAAGGATCACCCAGCTGAGAATCGGGATGGGTGGTTGCTCGGCTACC
>Ga0182015_10002857_pt1 | contig 20121 bp, 16 predicted proteins | sample 712P3MmetaG_FD_120478 | JGI IMG/M metagenome (GOLD analysis project Ga0182015, IMG submission 120478) | Permafrost microbial communities from Stordalen Mire, Sweden - 712P3M metaG | ecosystem: Environmental > Terrestrial > Soil > Wetlands > Permafrost | place: Sweden: Stordalen | collected...
CTTCTTGTAGAGTTCATAAACCTGCTGCGTTTGATAACGCTCATTGCCGCCGAAGAGTTCGTCTCCACCATCCCCTGCAAGCATTACCTCAATTCCTCGCTCGCGTGCAAGCATCTGGCAGTGATAGGTTGGAATCACCGAGGAGTTTGCGAATGGCTCATCGTAGAGCGCAACAATCTTAGGAAGGATTCGGTAGGCATCTTCCGGCCCCAGCCTCGATATGACCAGCTGTGATCCGAAGTGTTTTGCGGCAAGCTCCGCATATTGCAGCTCGTTGAATCGCTCTTCAGCAAATCCGATGGAAAGGCTCGTGACCGGACTTTTCTTGACGCGTGTAAGTAGTCCAACAACTGAGCTGCTGTCCGTCCCACCACTCAAGAAGCATCCCAGTCGAGGCATCGAAACGTCGGACGAAGTCACACGCACCGTTTCTTCCATCCGCTCGAGAAGTTCCGCGGCCAGGTGTCTTGTTGTGCCGCTGGCGTCCTCGGGATACTTCATGTCCCAATAACGATTAACTTGCGTTCTTCCTTCTTTCCAAACTAAACATGTCGCAGGTGAAAGTTTCGTGATCCCTTCGAACGCCGACAGCGGTGCCGGTACCACCGTGAAGTTAAGATAATTCACCAGTGCGACGGCACTGACTGCTTTTTTTACTCTTCCGCTTGCTAGTACGCCGCGCGGCTGCGAAGCGAAAATTACTTCGGTGCCAGTTGCGTTATAACTGAGAGGTTTTACGCCGAAACGGTCGGTGGCCAGGAGTAGAACTTTCGAGCGGCGATCCCAAATGGAGATGGCGAAAACTCCGCGGAGTTCTGTTAGGAACTTTTCGCCCCGTTCAAGATAAAGCTGCCCGAGCAAGCACGAAAGATTGCCTTGGCTTGGAAAAGACTTAACCTGAGCGCGAAGCTCTTCTTGGTTGTAAATATCGGCGTCGCTGGTAACTACAATCTGGGGCGAACTCCAAATACTTGCATCGCTCTTAGCCGAAGTTAGGCCGAATCCCATTTCGGGTTCTGCCATTCGTTGTCGTCCCTGACCCTCTTGCATGATGAGAGCGGACGTCATCGCATCAATTGTCAGCGTATCTACCGGCCGACCTTCTTTCGTAACCGCGATTCCGCAAATAGGCATTGCTTCTTATCTGCCTCGGTCCAGCAAAGAGGCTTGCAACGTCACTCCTGCCGCGTTGATATCGACTAGCGTGCTGGGCAGCTTGTCCACCTCGCCATGCAACGCCGCGCTGATAATGGCATCGAATCGCGCGGAAAGGAATCGATGGCTCAAGCGCTCTGCAAGCATTAGCCGAGCTTCCGTCTGGAACTGTTTCGCAGGCTGGAGGCACAGTTGTGCAAGTGCGTTTGCCAATCGCTGCGGATCGTCCTCGACGAGCAGATGTGACTGCAGCACGCTGGGCAATGCTGATGCGGCCTTTCGGCTTGCGGCCACCGGAAGGCCCATAGCCAGGGCTTCGAGGATCTTATTCTGCACACCGCGCGCGATACGTAGGGGAGCTACTGCCACTAGGGCGCCTTTGAGGTAGGGCCGCATGTCTGGCGTGCTGCCAGTGACGTGGACGGATGAATCTTCCGCCAGACGGCGAACCGCCGGCACGGGATTGCGCCCCGCGATTACAAACTGCACGTTCGGCACGGTCTTTTTAAGACGCGGGAATACTTCAGCGCAAAAAAATGTCACCGCGTCAACGTTTGGAAGATAGTCCATCGTTCCGGTAAAGATAATGTAGGGTTGCCAGGACGCCACATCTGTTGGCACTTCCACCTTTTCCCTGTCGAAGTGGTCCGTATTAAGCTCGTTCTCGAGAACAAAGACCTTTGAGCTTGGGCGGTTGCGCTGCAAGACCGCGGCTTCCGCTTCGGTGCAGACGAGTGTGGCCGAAAACTCCTCGACGGCCTGGTTTTCGACTTCAGCCAGCCTCTGAGCTTCCACTCTCCAGACCCATGGAACGGCGGTTTGTCCCGCACTTTCATATTGCGCCCACTTGTCGGAATCGACGTCCACCATGTCAAGTATTCGCGGAATCAGTACGCCCCGGGGAACATATTGGACCATCGATGAACAGAAGACAAAAATGAGATCGTAGCTGCGGGACCGCAGAGCCTGTTTTACTTGAGAACTCATTGTGCGCGAATAGAAGTAGGCAGGGGTAAATGCGTCGCCCCGCAGTAGGGCCACTAAAGCTTGAAAGCGGCTTCGTGTCCAAGAAATCTTTTCAGCGTACAAATTCGTGCAGAATTCGCGCACAGCTTGCAGTGAATTTTCGTCTTCGGCATCATCGTAAAAACAGAACAAATCCACTTCGTGATGAGCAGCAAGGTGGCGAAGCTCCCAGAACGAGCGAATCTTGTCGCCTTTGGTTGGCGGGTATGGCAAGCGGTGGGCTAGAAACAGGATGCGCATAGACGATCGAACTCGTTAACTTTTATTTAAATAATCGAACCAGTTGAGGTCCAGTACCTGACTGGGCCGGGACGCCATCTCCAGAACTGTTTGGCGCGGCAGGTCTTCCGAGCAATACGGGCCGATGCAACCGCGATTACTCAACTCTGTTCCGGCTGGCGCGGTCCACGCTTTGTCGTCTCGCCCAAGGGGATCACTTTGGGTTCTTAGGACGCACGTAATAGTAGTCGTGGGCATAGTCGTAGAGTTGGTCGTCATTATTTAGAATAACGCCCAGGCATTTCTTTGCGTCAAGACGCGCATTTACGCGTTTCAGACTTGTTCGTCGCGTCTGGCGCATGTGAACAACTAAAAGGTAGCCCTCGCAAGGGGCCAACAAAAGCTCCAAATCAGCCACCGGAGCTGAAACGGGCACAGAATCAATGATAATCAGATCAAATTTTTCTTTAGCGTGCTCAATGAACTCCGACCAATGCGAGCCCTCCAAGATAGCTGGCAATGTGTTCTTCGGGACCAGACCGGCAGGTGCCACCGACAAATTCGGAAATTGAGTCGGGTGGATCACCGCCTCAAAATTTCTCCTTCCTTGCAGGAATTCTCCCATGCCCGGCAAGTGGTTCATCTTCAATATGCGTGTGGCAGAACCTGCTCGCAAGTCGCCGTCCACTAACAAAACGCGCTTACTGCCTAGCTCGCCAAGACTCAGAGCTAAGTTCGTAGCGACCATGGTCTTCCCATCGCCGACGTCGGAACTAGTGATGATTATCGATCGGGTCCCAGCTTTCTTGTGCAGCCCCAGCAAACGAGATCTCAGAATGCTAAACGCCTGTGCCGCTTCAATATGACTGGGGTCCGTTATCAGAGGAAAATTCGCTTCAAAGCGAGGGCGCGTCGTAGGACTTGCCGGACTCACACGCGAGGCGCCGCCCTTGCCATCGCCGTTGTCCTTCGGAGACGTGAGCGTCGGTTTCGAATGAGGGTCCATATTCCCTAAAAGCTTCTTGCCGCCCAAAGATTCGCCGGTTAGCGCCATGTTATGAACACCACAAATGCATATACCGTTACCAGCATCGCAGTACTCGCAAGTGCAGCCATTGTTCGTCGCAACTTCCGCCGATTTTCCGCCTTAGTCGGCAACCATGGGATTTCACCGAAGACTGGTACCTGCAATTCACTTATTACTTCGCGCTCCGTCTTTATCGACGGATCAAGAATCTCAAGCGCCAGAGTACCGACGAAGGCAACGATTAGCCCAGCAAGTAGTCCGATCCCATTGATCAGCGGGCGGTTCGGCGTATCAGGCTTGTCGGGCACCTGCGCCGCATCGAGAACTTCGAACCGTTCTCCCTTTTGACGAGTTTCCAAATCCGACGCCATATCAGCCGAAAACTTACGCTCCAGCAAATATTTATAATGGTCCTGAGCCGCCTGATAATCGCGCATTACCGCGCTTATTTGCTGCTGGAATAGGGGAATGCGCTCCAGTTGAGCTTGGTGGACGGCGATCTGCTGCTCGATTTCGTGCTGCTTCGCAGTGTGCTGCTGAATTTCATCGTCCAGCCTCGAAAGTTGGCTCTCCACGACCGGATTGTGGCTCTTGGCAGGAGTCGGCTTCACTTTCGCTCGTGATGAATTTTCCTTCTCGGCATCCGCTATCTGCTTCTGTAGATCGCGAATCTCGGCATTCTTCTTGACCACGTCGGGATAGCCGGGTCCATACCGTTTGCGCAAGGTATCCAATTCACCTTGTTCTTGAGCTAATTTGGTCTCCATCGCAACGACTTCCGGCGGTTGATCTGAATCCAGATTTACTACTGAGGGATAGTCGCCTAGCAGCGATTCGAGATAAACCTTTTGCTGGTGCGCTTGGTTGAGCGCTTCTCTTTCTCCTTGCAGCTCGATCTGTAGCGTGTTTAGTGACTGAACCTGCGTTGTCTCGGATTCGGGAAGCTCGCCGACGTTTTTGGTCTTCAGCGCCGTGATTTGAGCTTCTTTTTCCTCCAGGGCTTTGTGGGCATCCTCGAGTTCCTTGGTAAGGAAATCCGCGGTTCCCTCAACTGACTGCTCGCGATCCTTGATATTTTCCTCAATGAAAAGAGAGGCTAGCCGGTTCGTAACCTGAGACGCGACGACAGGACTCGGGTTCAAGTAAGAAACACTAAAGGCTCCGAGTGCCTTCTCCCCGTGGCCGGTTGGCGCCAACTCCACAATGATGTCCTTCTGCATCTGCTTCACAAGCTCTTCCTGGGGTTCCTTCTTCCTTAATTCCTTGTAGAGTCCCATCTCGTCAATGACTTGAGTCAGCCGAGTTTCTGATAAAATTTGCTGTCGCAAAGTCGCAAGTCGATCCACGACGCTGATGGTGACCGTCGAGTTCACGTAGTAATCGGGCACTTTTTGGGGATCAACGAGAATTACAGTGGTGGCCTTGTAGGAGTTTGGTACGAAGTAGGCAATTATTGCGGTTAGAAGCGCAACCGCAAATATCGTAATAATCACGAACCACTTCCGCCGCGAAAACATTCGCGCGTAGTCTCGGAAGCCATAGTATTCCAGCCCTGATAAATTGACGCCTTCTTGAAAATCTTTCATCGTTTCCTCATGCTGTGTTATTTCTAACACTAAGGGATTAGAAGTTTATTTGTTTAGAGCCTCTAAAATCTGCTTTGCGTCTCCCGCGTTCCCGGAGTTCGGTTCAAGATTCAGTGCCGCCTGTAGAGCCTGTTCTGCTTCGCGCTTCTGGCCGTTGTGATAATATGCGACCCCTAAGTGATAATTGTACGACGCATTCTTGGGATCCTTCTGCACGGAATTTCGTAGTAAGCGGATTGCTCCATCGTAATCCTTCTTTTTTACCAGTATCCAGGCAAGCGTATCGGAGATGTTCGGATCGTCAGGGCGTGCTCTGGACGCGTCCGAGGCCAATTTCAGTGCCATATCAATGTTGCCGCCATGTTCTGAGTAGACCCAAGCGAGATTGTTTTCCGCTACGAGGTTTCCAGGCTCTAAGTCGAGCGCTTTGGAATAATACCTCTTGGCCGACTCCCAATCCTCTCTCGACTCCGATACTTGACCCAAACGCACCTGTACCTCTGCCATATTAGGATCGTCCTGCGCGAGCTTGGTTAATATGTCCATCGACTGCTGAGTTTTTCCTTGCGCTATTTCAATATCGCTCAAGAGTAACTGCGCGCCGACGAACTTGGGATTTATTTCAAGCGCCTTTTGGAGGGATCGCTCCGCATCAGCTGGATGATTGGCGATGGCCTGAAGTTGGCCGAGCGTCTCGTAACCAGAAGCTACTTTAGGATTGGCGGCCACATAACTCTGCACTTCGGCCAGTCCCGCATCGGCCTTTTCTAACCCAATCTCCGATGCGCCGAGCAGGTAGAGACCTTCCTGCGAGGTGGAATCGTATTTAAGAGATTCCTTGGCCAAGTTATGAGCTTCGTCATAGCGTTTCTGATGGAACTTGGCCCACGCGAGAGTGCGGTACGTTATAGCTCTTGCAGCCGGCTGAGGGAATTCGTCGATCAACGGGAGAGTGTCACGCTCCGCCTCAGCGTACTGTCCCTCCTGTGCCAGGGCCAGCGCACGAAGGACATACGGTTCGACGATTTGCGGCTTATGCTCTAGGGTATTCTCAAGCGTAGAGATGGCCTTTTCCGGCTTCCCTTGATTCAGTGCAAGTTGAGCGAGAATCAGGCGCGGGGCCAGCAAGTTAGGATCAAGCTGTGAAGCGCTATTCAAAGCGCCCTGCGCAAGATCTAGCTTATTTTCCCGTAAGTACGCCAAACCCAGAAAATATTGCGGTAGTGCCCACTGGGGCTGTAGCTGCGCCGCATGCTGGATATCGCGGATGCCATCTTCGAGTTGGCCTTCATCCACGCGTAAACCACCGAGAAATAGAAGCGTCTTCGGATCATTCGGATTCTTCTTGGAAAGATCACTCAGAAGCTTCTCGGCATCGGCCGTGCGCCCCAATTGCAGATAAACAGCCGCAAGCTGCCTGGAGTTCTGCGTATCATCCGGATGGTTCTTCAGAATTTCTTCATACTCCGCTTCCGCAGCTTTCGTGTTTCCCGCCACTACGTAGTAACGGGCTAGCACTCCGCGGTTTGCGGGTTCATTCTCGCCAAGGGCTTTGATCTGACGAAACACATCTTCCGCCTCACTGGCTTGGCTTTGCCCAATCAAGAATGCCGCGAGCAAATAGTGAGCCTCGATATTCTGTGGGTTTCGGGCGAGAGCCTGACGAATGACTTGTTCAGATCCTTTTATGTCGCCGCGTTGTGCCAGCAAGCCCGCCAACGCAGTAACCGGCGGAATCCAATCCGGCTTGTATTCGATCGCTTTCCATAAGCTTGCTTCGCTTTCGGCATTTTTCTTATCAACAAGCTGGAGCATACCGTTGATATACCAGCCAAGACCATTTTTCGGATCCAGCTCCAAAACATGATTCGTGGTACTTTGCGCCAGATGCGTGTCCTTCATTGCAAACGCGCTCTGGGCCAGAATTAGCAGAGCTTCTGTGTCATTAGGATTCTGTTTGACCAGCGCCTGCGCCTGTTGCTCAGCTTCTGCGAAATTTCGCGCCTTGAATAACACGTCGGCCATCATGACTTGAGCTTCGTAATTATCAGGCGCATTCTTGCGGACTGTATTCAGTTGTTGATATGCGCTGATGTAATCTTTTCGTTCTATGAAGATTTTGGCGAGCTCAATGCGGGCCGCGGGCGACTTCGGATCAAGCTGAATCGCCCTGCGATACTCGACTACAGCTTCATTCGTCTTTCCTTCAGCGGCCCAGTGCTGTGCCTGGTCGAAATGTCGAGCTGCTTTTTGCTGGGGGCTAGCGCAGCCAACCAGCAGACAAGTCAAGAACAGGGACAAACACAAGAGTTCGTCCTCGAGTCGCCGTCTTGCCTGACCGCTATTTTTCACACTTTCCTCACGTCAGAGAGATTCGTACCACTACTCTTATAGCAAGCCATGTTCCAAGGGAGCTCACCATTGCAAGCCGAATAGGCTTACAACGCCCACAAAACAAAGACGTTCCAATACCTGCCTTCGCATTGGGATGACCTCACCCCGGAAAACTAGCACTAGAAGGAAACACTTTTCCACAATTCAGGGGCTCCTGGTGCCGTCAGGCACTGTAGTCCAATCCCAGGTCTAACGGGCTCCCTTTCCGGACAACACCACTTGGACCGTATGGAAAACGATCACCAAATCTAAAAAGAGCGAAAGGTGCTTGATATAGAACAGATCAAACTCCAGCTTGGTTTTAGCGTCCTCCACTGAAGCGCCGTATTTATACTTGATCTGCGCCCAACCGGTCAGCCCAGGACGTATCGTGTGTCGCTCGTGATAAAACGGGATTTGTTCTCCCAGCATATGAACGAATTCCGGACGTTCCGGCCGAGGCCCCACGAAGCTCATGTCGCCGCGCAAAACATTCACCAGTTGCGGAATCTCATCCAGGCGATATTCCCTCAAAAAACTGCCAATCCACGTGATTCTCGCGTCGTCTCGTGTAGCCCATTTGGGCCCGTCATCTTCCGCGTCGTGCCGCATAGACCGAAACTTCAAGATTTGGAAAGTACGACCGTGAAGTCCCACTCGTTCTTGCCGAAACATAACAGGTCGGCCTGATTGCAGGAAGATCGCAAGGCTGATGACTAATAAAAGAGGGGAAAAAATCACCAGTATCGCCAACGAAATCAAAATGTCCAATACACGCTTCGAAAACATCAGCAGAGAATCTTTGCGAAACCCATCGGAAAGGATCAGCCAGCTTGCGGAAAGTCTCTCCAACATGACCCCACCCATCAATTTCTCGAAGAGGGAATGAGCGTCTTCGATGATTACCCCAGACAACTTTAGCCGCAAGAGTTCATTGGTAGGCATGATTCCGCGCCGCTCGCCGAATGCTAAGACTACCCAGTCCACTTTTTCTCGACGAACATAGTGCTCGATGTCCGCTACACCGCCGACAATTCCTGGGTTCACGAGCGGTTCTCCGATGTGCTCTCCTTTTTCATCGAGAAATCCGAGCACCTTTAAATTCAATTCGGGATGTGCCAGGATTTCTCGGACCAATCGAATACCTCCGGCCCCCGTACCCGCGATTACGATACGATGGACAGGACGGAAAAACTCACCTGAGTCCACTACTAATCGCCACGCTAGCAGGCTGGAGAAAATGAGACCGGCCGCGATCGCTGAGACCCCTCGACCGATCGAAAAATCCGGAAATAGATAATACAGGAGAGCCAGAATCAGCCCCGCCGTGCCTAACGCTTGCATCAGGTGCACGACTAGTTCCGAACGGCGCGCCACTATCTGCAGATCGTACATGTCGCTGTAGTAGAGACAGACCCAACAAACCGCCACAATTATCGCCATCTGGGCGGCAGTGTACGGCTGGCTGAGGTACCAAAGGGCATCCGCAGGATTTCCGAAACGAATCCAAAAAGCAATCGCAATCGAAAGAACGATCAATGCGCTCTCGGTGATCGCCAGTATAACGATCTTGATTGGAACATATCTGCCGACTATCCGAACCATTCGAACCCGTCCTCACGGACTACTGTTGATATCTAGACTCGCGCTGTGACGACCAGCGCACTCCTGCTAAAACAAAGTTGCGGGCGGCATACGGCTGTGCCGGACCAGCTGCGGCTGAATTCATTAACTGTCCAAATAGACCCCACCGGTCGGTGAGGTTCCAATCCAGACGGCCCCAAATCTCGCGGCCGTCAAGCTCTGGAACCACCAGAGAAACCTGCTGGATGTAGCCGATACCTGCGGAGGCTATAAAGCGCCGGCCGATCTCCTGGGAATAAGAGGCATCATAGCGATTGTGATAGCTGTCTGTTATAACTCCGGTAAATCCGTAGTCTCGAGCAAAGGAGAGAGTGAGATATGAAGTCCGGAAGGATTTTAGTAAGTTGGCACTCCCTAGAACGGTCTTGGTGCTGGGGGTGCCGTTTTCATGCACCTGTATCGACGGTCCAATAGCCAGCTGAAGTATGAGAGTTGGTTGGATTCTCCAGTCGTATGAAACCAACAGGCTGTGGTACTGCTGCTGTTCGTTAGGGCTGCCCAGTATCTGACGAGCATACGTATAATTTAGTCCGATTTGCTGCGTATCACTCAGCTTGTGGCTCCAGGCAACACCGCCCCCAATCGTGTTCTCTGACTGAAATAGTTGGTTCGGCGGCGGAGTGGGAGTATTAAATGCATTCGCCGTCTCGAAGTACTCATACGCCGCGTGGAACGTGATAGTGTCTCGGGCGGTCAAAGTGTCGCTCAGCAATGCTGTGAGTCCGTTTTGAATAGACTTCTGTCCGTTTGCGAGGAATGGCGTTTGGAAAATGTCGCCGGTCGTGAAGTTCGGTATAACCGTGGGATCGATCAGTGTTCCGTTGTTTGGTTCATAGCGGAACAGCTCGTCCACATTTAATACCCAACTTGCGCTGAGATTACGGTACACGTGAAGATCGAGAAGCTGATCTAAATAAATGGATCTCTGCTGAACTGCTTGTGAGGCGAGCAGATAGGGTTGATACTGAAAATCGATTCCGGAGTCCCCATTTTGGCGGGAGTAAAGAACTAGAGCCCTGGCCGCGATAGAATTGGAGACGGAAGGTTCGGTCGGTTGAAATGTATAGTTACTGTCGAAAGCGTAGAAGACATCAAAGTCAATAAGGGACCAGTGTCCGACGCGCAACGCTGAAATCACTTTGTTATCCGTGTCAATCGTTTGGCCGGTATCGAGTGTGCTGGTCACTGGGTGGTTGGGTACAGATTCCGGCTGCTGGGAATCCGTCGAATTATCCTGCGATTGATCCTGTGATTGCGCCGCGCACGGAAAAGCAAAAAGTAATGTAGCCAGGCAAAATGAAGCCCAAGTTAAGACTTTTATAATTCTCCCGTCTTCTGTTCGTTTCCGCACAGCTGTGCTCCTCATGCCCCATTGTCACGGAACGACGATCTTATCGCCCGGCTTGAGGACGAGGTCTTGGCTATTTGCTTTACCTTTAATTACAGCGTCATAGTTGAAGGGAAATCGGACCTGCTTGCCAAGCACATTTCGCAAAACATATATTTTGTTTCGTTTCGCATAAGGATGAAGACCTCCCGCCTCTGCAATGATCTGCGAAATAGTCGTGGTGCTATTGATGTGAAAAACTCCCTCGTGCGCCACCTGCCCGATTAGATAGACTTTCCGGCTATTGATCTCATGAACCGCCACAGTTACTTGCGGGGTAGTGACGAAGGGCTGCAACTTGTCAGCGAGCAGTGTTTGCAACTGCAGTGGAGTCATTCCGACCACGTAAATCTCATTAACTAACGGGACCGTAATTCTCCCGTCCGGTCGAACGACCACCTGTCCGGAAAGTTCCTTCTCTCTCCAAACATCAATATCCAACACATCTTGTTCGCCGATCGTATACCCTGCTAGCGATGAGTCGTCGGCTCTAGTCCCCTTGCCTGTGGAGCTCGCTGATTTTGAGGAATCCTGCCCCTGCGCCGGCGGCCCAGCGGATGGAGACGGAGAAGTAGGCGGGGCCTTGGCCGGTGGCGAAGCTTGCGCGCCTGCCGGAGGCGTGGAAGCCGGTGTCTGCGATTCTTGAGCGTTCGCTGCTGGCGATACGATGCCAAACCACAGTACCGCCGCGAAAAGCATCCCTTTCCTCATTGCCGCCTTTCCTCACAAATTAACTACTGGCCCGATCAGTCCGGCAGGAATTGCGGTAAAACCGACGATAAATCCTGCGCAAACGTTACCATTGCCGGGAACGACCGATCGTTCCCCGATGTACGAACCGCTGTGAGCCGAATCAGCGCTCCATCCGTACGGCCTTTCGTGATCCCGTCCCAGGCTAAATAGATTTTGCCCAGGTATTCGCTGGCAAACCTGCGCCCATGCGCGTGATACCAATACAAAACGTCCTGTTGAACTCCATCTTTCTCTATTACGTAGTGATTGGCCGTGAACGATGTACCGGGCATTGCCAGATTCGAAATTTGGACCACACCCGACGAAACTGGCTCCCAGCCCGCACCCGGCAGACAATTCTTTGGAGAATGAAGTGCGTCTCCGCTCCGTTGGGAACTGTAATAAGCGATAAACAAGTCCACTTGCGCGCCCGTGCCATTGTTGTGATAATCCCGCAGCAGATAATTGTCGGCCTTGAGAACACCCTTCACTCCGTCGCTCAGCTCCGGCAAATTCCTTCCAGACCAGTCATTCACCTGGCTGGGAAACGTATCGAAATCGCTGCGAGGTGGTACCGGATGTCCGTGGGCGACCCAACGTAGGTCCACGGTGCTGACTATGAGCAGCCCGATCAGGCAGCCCAAACGAATTCTGTCCGTCACGTCGGCCTTCCCGTGAGTCTGCGCTCGTCAAAATCGCGCAATAACCGCACCACGCCTAACATCAGTGCAAGAGAGCCTAGGAAAAGCACCCAGCCAGAAAACGTATGAAAAAAACCTTCGGCCCATCGTTCGCCCAAATAGTTACCGGCGAGTCCCGTGCCTGCGATACGCGCGGCATTCATGCCCAATGCGATCGGTACTGCAGTAATCGCCAGAATCCATCGCGAACGTACGGACATGTTTAGCAGGTATCCCATCAGAACAGCGAAAGCGAGCATGGACACCAGTGAGCGGATGCCCGAGCAGGCTTCCACTACGCCTGCCGTGAAATTTGCCAGGTAGATGACATTGCCCTCGCAGACATTCGGAACGCGCAGTAAATCCAGAATCCCCACGGCAAGTTTCGACGCTAGCAACTGCAGGGGAAATGTAATCGAGTAGAAAATAATGGACGGCAAAGGAATCATGAACAACAGCCAAGCGATCGGAAACGCCACCAATCGCAACATCTCGATGCCAAACAGAAATAAAGTGATTCCGCAAAGCAGAGTTAACAGTGAAGAATGGGCGACGAAGTTCTCCGCCCCCATAGTTCCTGCGGCAAGTTGTAGCAATGCCATGAACACAATTAAAATGCCCCACCAACGCGGCGATACTTTCGTACTTTCCAGTTCGTGCCTTTGCCGCCACAGCATCCAGAAAAACGCGATCGGCACGAAAAACCCGTGCGAGTAGTTTTCGTCAACCGACCAGTCCGAAAACAGCTTCTCGAAATTCGTGGCATAGAGCATTACTATCGCCGCCACAACAATTAGCAACGGCCATCGGTGTGAACGGACCCACTCCCCCGCGCTTACGGCAGTGGTCGTGGACTCTACTTCCCGGAGCGATTCTACAGCTGATAGGCTCAACGAAGTTCCAGGCTAGGCTAGAAGTAAAGGGATTACACTCATTGCATTGCACCTGCCTCTCCAAAGGCGGATGCGTACGTAGGTAAACCCTTACGCTCTAAATGATACTATACAACAGGGTTGAGCCGAACGATTAGTCTACGCCGCATCGGCCGGAAGCAATTTGTATGCCACCCCACCCGGTCGGGGAAGCGGTTTTCCATTAGTTGGCAATCGTTTTCATCAGATGCGCGGTTCTTTGCTCCAATCGCTACCAGGGTCGTCATCGCGGGTCCGCCCTACGCTTAAGTAACTGTGTAAGCTAGGATTATCTAGATGCGACGGATTAGCCACACAACTTGCGCTCCCAAACCTTGCTATCGCGCCACGTTCGCTGGCATCCTGATTGCGTCTATTTCAGATGAGGCCTGAATGAATAATGCAGTGGGTTCCACTGTGTACGGCGAGCCGAACGCGGCGCTGGACCCGGCACGCAGCCCTATCACGGACGCCCTCAGCGTGGATGTCGAGGACTATTTCCACGTGGAGGCATTTGCCGATCACGTCCGGCCGGAAAATTGGCCAACCTTTGCCTCACGTGTACATGCGAACTGCGAGCGCATTCTGGAACTCTTCGCCAAATACAATTGGCGCGCCACTTTCTTTGTACTCGGCTGGGTCGCCGAGCGTGATCCCGCGCTCGTTCGCAAGATTGCCGAAGCCGGCCATGAATTGGCCTGCCATAGTTACGCTCATCGCCGGGTTTTTTCTTTGCAGCCCGAAGAGTTTCGAGAAGATTTGCGGCGCGCTCGCGGTTTCATCGAAGACGCTGCCGGTGTTCGCGTCAGGGGATATCGTGCACCAACTTTTTCGATTCTCCGCCGCAGCGTGTGGGCCTTGGAGATTCTCGCGGAGGAAGATTTTCTCTACGACTCGAGCATTTATCCCATTCGCCATGACTTGTACGGTTATCCGGAATTCCCACGATTTCTGCAACGTATCGCGTTATCTTCCGGTCGCGAAATTTTCGAAGTTCCCATGTCTACCATCCGCGTCGCGGGCCTCAACTGGCCTTTGGGCGGCGGTGGATATCTCAGGCTTCTGCCCATGGCTTATACGTCTTGGGCGATCAACCGGGTCCACCAGCAGGACCGCCAGCCGTTCGTTCTTTATTTGCATCCCTGGGAGCTCGATCCGAGCCAGCCACGCCTAAACGGGAAATGGAAATCCAAACTCCGTCACTACACCGGTCTGGCAGGCATGCAAGGTCGCCTGGAATCGCTGTTGGGGCGCGGTCGCTTCGAACCGATGCAGAATTTGGTCACCAGGCTGCGAAACTCGGCGCCTACCCTACAGGTATCGTCCCTTTGAACTACGCTCTGCCTGTGGAATTCGTCTCGCGAAATTTGTTCTTCGTTCCGGATATTCTTTCCGACTTTTCCGGGGGCGTGGAAATCCCAGCCGTGCAAACGATAACGATTCTGCGGCAACGCTCCAGCAGTGCCGTTAGAATTTGGATTGGTATGTGACATGGTAAACGTCTACATAACGGTGGACACAGAGTGCTCGCTAGGCGGCGCCTGGGAGAATCCCCATTGGAAGCTAGTCGGCCCGGACAGGGCCGTCCTCGGGCGCATTGGGTCGCAGTTCTTCGGCATACCGCTGATCATGGATATTCTGGAAGAGCACGGCCTGCGTGGTACGTTCTTTAGCGAAGTCCTCGTCCGCGATTTGCTTGGCCGCGACGAATTGGCGGAAGCGTACGCGCCGATCCTTCAGCGTGGTCATGACGCCCAGCTCCATCTGCACCCCGTTTTTCACTACTATCACGAGGTAACTCAGGGACATCTCCGGCGGGAAGATCTCCCCGCGCGCATGGACCTGATTGGTGGCTTACCGCTCGAAACCCAAATCGAATTGCTGAAGAAGGGCTGCGCAATTTTCAGCGAGATCTTCGGTTCAATGCCGGTCGCTTTTCGTGCTGGGTGCTACGGCGCTAGCATGTCGACGTTGGATGCCTTGGAGAAGGTCGGAATTGCGTACGACAGCAGCTTCAACGCGGCATATCTCGAAGACAGTTGCTTGATGAGCCCAAAAGAGCCTACCAATGTACCGTGGCGCATCGGCTCCGTCTGGGAGATCCCTGTTACCACGTTCGAAACCGGCGCCGGCAGCATGCGAGGTTTGAAGCCGCTCGAGGTGAGCGCTGTTAGCTTGTGGGAACTACAAGAAGTCTTGGAGCAGGCGGAGCGTCTCGGCCAGGAGACTGTCACGGTGATGCTGCATTCGTTCGCCTTCTTGAAGAGGGCAGACGTCCAATTCCTTAAAATGCGCCCCGACCATCTCGTGATCCGGCGCTTTCGAAAATTCTGCGATTTCCTGCGGCGAAAAGCAGATCGCTTTCGCGTGATGACATTTTCGGGGATGCCAGCCCCCGCGCCTAATCTGCCGGCGCTTCCGCTTCCGCGCATGGGGGTTTTAATTCCTGCTGCTCGCAAATGCATTCAAGCCGCGAATCGGATCTACTGGCTCTAAGCCAAACTCTGTATGGATGGGCGCCTATCGCCAGAAGCTTCGCGTCGCGTGGGCAATGTACGTTGCGATGGAATACGTGGAACGAAAACCTTCGGCGAGTTCGAAAAGCCACAGGAACAGCAAACACTCTACCAACATCCGCTTGGAAATAATTCGCGCCAACAGTCCCGAGACGCGCGGGTCCGCACAAATACGCCGCGTGATCCAGGCTACTATCGCAGTCAGCAGAATCGCTGCAAGCACGTCCACCGGATAATGTCCGCCAACGTAGATGCGCGGCAAGGATATCGCCAGCAACACCCACAGGACCAAAAGCGCGCTAACCCATCGTTTAAACGGCCAGAGTCCCACCGCAACAATCAGATAAATCAGCGTCGAATGACTTGGAAAACAGTTTAAGTTCCCCTCGTTCCAAAAATATCGGGGATAAAGGATTTGAAACCGTGGTACCAGATTCGGAGCGGGCCAGGCAATCCATGGTCGCCAGGTGAGCGTAACGAGCATTGCCAGGAAAAAGGCGAAAAATATTTCGAGCAGGCGGCTACGGCGCCAGACTGTACGGCCGTCCTCGATCCTCCAACAAAAATAAAAAACGGCAGCAAAAATCCATGTGCTAGCGAGCGCATTCATTGTCACGAAATCAGCCAGCGAGTCGCGCCTCAGATTGTGAGGAAGTAGCCGAAATAATTCCTGTAGGATGTGGAAGTTCCAGTCAGAGAACCACGGGCCCGGTGTGACGTTTAGTTGCATCTTCAGAGCTTAGGATAGCTTAGCCCCGGCCGGTATGCCAGGAACGGAGGCCGAATACGAGAGGAAGGAATGAAGTCGAGACCAAAAACCCTCATGGCGTAAATGCATCAACCGATTAAGCAAATCCGGGGTTGTTGCTTGAGCGACTGAGACACCAAAGCCCGGCTACGAGCAAATCGTCGTGCCGGGCTCAGGAGTATCCGATTCGAATCGTGCTAAGCCGACTGCCTTGCGTTCCAGCGCTTCTTAGCAAAGCCGATTGCAGGGCCCAAAGAGAGGAACATTAAAATCGTGCTCGGTTCCGGGGTCGTAGTAGGAGGCAAAGTCGTCATCACGGTCAGACCGTCCCTACCGCCACTGTTGCAACCGTCAACGCAACTGAAATTACTGGGGAAGTTCACGGTAAAGGGTCCGGTGCCAGTGGCATTGAGGATTACGTCGAGAAGCTCATCATGCGTGAGGGTTCCGCCCGTAAAGAGAGCCCCAAATGGACTACCTCCAAAAGCAACGGGGTTCGTGAAAATATTTGAAGACCCCGTCCAGAAAGCCGTGCTTGGAGTGATGTCAACTATCAACTGGCTGATCGTGGGCCCCATGTACTCGAGTTCCACAGTAAACATAGGATCGGCATTCTTTCCGAAGGATTTTAAGGCGGGAACAACACCACCAACGCCACCTGGAGGAACGTTAACCAATAGCTTCGGATCGTTGACGATTGATCCGGCATTAGCTACCGCTGCTGACATTGCAATCAGGGCCGCGATGCACAGAATCTTCGCAAATTTCATAAACGTACCTCCGAGAGGATAAGCTGCGTCAGCAGCACACCTTCCACAAGCACATTAAATACCAAAGTAGCCGCCGAATGTCAACCACTAACTCATTTAGTCTCTTCATCAAATCGCGATCCCAAAGCCTCCTAAATTGAATGTATGCAACTAATTTCACAATCCTGGAACCGCGATATCCCGAAAAGAAAGTGGGGATTTTCAATAGTTTGCGGCCTCATTGGCCCTACAATCATCGTAATAGAAGAGGATTTCTCGAGTACCGCAGCATTATGTCACTCTGCTACTCCAGCGGTTGGGAACTGTTTACCCCCGCAATCCCATTCTCGCATCTGTCGTGCTCCGAGGTTTCAGCTAAAGTCTACTAAGTCTATGGAGATTATCGGAAGAATACGGGTTAAACTTTAATTCATGAAAATCTCCCAAAAAGGCCTTTACGCACTCGAAGCCCTCATCTTCTTGGCTCGAAGGCACGAAAAAGGGGCGATCAAGATACGTGAGATTGCAGCTACCGAAGATTTGCCCGAAAAATTTCTGGAACTCATTCTCCTGGAGCTCAAACACGCTCGACTCGTCGAGAGCGAGCGCGGCGCCAAAGGCGGCTATCGCCTCAAACGCGACCCATCGAAGATTTTTCTAGGAGAGATCATACGCACGATCGACGGCCCTCTCGCTCCGTTCGAAGATGCTGAAGGTTTGCGCCGCCACGTGGCGCAGGACAAGAAACACAGTTCGCTGTTTCGCGTTCTTTTATCCGTCCGGAACGCCGCTGCGGACATTCTCGATCACACGTCTTTAGCTGATATTTGTGATGACAAGCGTTAAGGAATCTGTTTAATGAAGGCTTGGTTCTAATGATTGAGTTGAGGAAACGCAGATGAGCTTGCCGAGTCTGTGCTGGTTTGCTCTTCTTTTCTTTCGTTTCCTTAAACACAACGTGCAGTGAAGGTGGGAGCCTGATTTCCCGATCGTAAACTTGCAGCGACTAAGCACGAACATGGGGCGAATAAACAATGGTTGAATATCGGAAACTGTCGCGCCGCAGATTGATGGGCACTGCTGCAATCGCTGCAACTGCGGCCGCCACCGGCGGATGGGGAACCGCCGCAAATTTATTTGCCCAACAATCCCACGCTGCTACCGATGAAAAATCTCTGCCCACATTTACTGGGCCATTGCAGAATCCTTACTGGAATTCAGTCGGTCCGGTGGTCCGATATCCTCAGAAATTCCCATTGATGTTGCTCACCGACCGGCCCGTGCAGCTCGAAACGCCACGTCATTATTTCGAGACGGCCTTCACGCCCAATGGAGCCTTTTACGTCCGCTGGCACCTGGACGAAATTCCTAATAGCGTTGACCTCGCCTCTTGGCGTTTGAACATAGAGGGCAGCGTCGAACGCCCGTTGAAATTTTCAATGGGCGATCTGACCAGCAAATTCAAACCCGTCACGGTAGCAGCAGTCAATCAATGTTCCGGAAACAGCCGCAGCAAGTTCCAGCCGCGCGTCCCCGGCGGACAATGGGGCCACGGCGCCATGGGTAATGCAAAGTGGACGGGCGTGCCTCTGCGTGAACTTCTCGATGCCGCCAAAATAAAGCAGGATGCGCTGTTCGTGCAATTTCAAGGCTTGGATAAAGGCAAAGGGCCGGAGGGACATGGCTCGCACGAATTTCTGAAATCACTCGACTTGAAAAATCCCGTCCTCGACGATTGCATTGTCGCCTACGCCATGAATGACGAGCCGCTGCCCATGCTAAACGGCTTTCCCGTGCGCCTGGTCGTTCCCGGTTATTTCGCTACATACTGGATGAAGGGACTCAGTTGGATCCGTGTGTTGGACAAACCGGATGAGAATTTCTGGATGAAAACAGGCTACCGCGTTCCCGACACTCCGCGCGGAAATACCACACCAGAAGAAATCAAGGCCGGCAGTGTAAAAACCGTGCCCATCAATCGCATGCCGGTGCGATCCATCATCGTCACTCCCGACGGCGCAACCAAGCTCGTAGCTCAATTGCCGCTCACCGTCCGCGGAATCGCGTTCAGTGGCTACGGCTCAATCAATAAATTGGAGATCTCGCTTGACGACGGGAAATCGTTCAACGCCGCCGACCTTGGCGAGGATCATGGTCCGTATTCCTTCCGCACGTGGTCTTACAAATGGACGCCTCCGAAGCCGGGCCGCTACGTTTTGGCAGCGCGAGCAACAGACGGCAAAGGCAATACCCAGCCGGACGAAAGCGTCTGGAATCCGGGCGGATATTTGTGGAATCGCATCGAGCGTCAAGAGGTAGTCGTGGGGCGCAATAGTTGAGAGAACATATGAGACGCACAACGGTTTGGTTCGTTGCAATTTTGGCGGGATTGGCTGCCGCAGCTGGCAGCTTGGTTTACGCTCAATTCGACGGCGGCTACTACGCCCAGCGAAACCCTAGGGCCATCGCGCAGCCTGCGCCGCCAAATGAAACTGACGGTGCGACTTACAGCGTGGCGGCTTATCCTCTATACACGCCTGAACTGGCGCCCGGCACAGGACGCGAAGAGGTCCAATCTTATTGCTCAACCTGCCACAGTACCCGATACATAGTCATGCAGCCGCCGCTTCCTCCGGAAACCTGGACAGCCGAAGTGAGCAAAATGGTGAAAGTGATGGGTCAGCCGATCCCTGAAGAGGTGCAACCGGTCATCATCAAATATCTGCAGACACATTACACGCCTGAAACTCGCAAGCCCTAGCCGTTCGTAGCCGTTCAACCCATGTGAGCAAACTCTCCTCTTCTCGTTACTCCAGAAGATTTATCCGAGCGGAACAGTTAACGCCGCAGTTTTTGTATCCTCGAATCGAAGAAGAAGAGGATTCGGATCGGCATGAATGTCGAAAAGATTAATGAATCGTGCCCGTGGTAATCACAGAGATAGGTCCAGTCCCCGCTGGAAACGGTGAGCCGCTGATTCTGGTGAGATCACCGGTGCTCAGGTCAATGGTGTAGACATTGATGTCATTCGAGCCGGCAGTAGCCACGTAGACGAACTTTGCTGAAGGATCGACGACAACCGAAGCAGGGGCCGTAAAGGCCGGCACGGTTCGCGGATTGTTCAAATCGCCGGTCGAAGCGTCGAGGCCGAATATATACAGGAGATTCGAAGTTTCGTCCGCCACGTATACAAATCTGTCTTATAGTTGCAGACAACTCGGGTATGCCGGATAATGAGCCGTTTGGCATAAGCTTGAGCCGTCCTGGCCGCTTGCTATGATGAATTGTCCTCACTGCAGCACCGCCAATCCGGACTTCGCCACGTCTTGCAAAGAATGCAGCACCCCGCTTCTCTCCATCAATGATTC
>Ga0182015_10002858_pt1 | contig 20121 bp, 8 predicted proteins | sample 712P3MmetaG_FD_120478 | JGI IMG/M metagenome (GOLD analysis project Ga0182015, IMG submission 120478) | Permafrost microbial communities from Stordalen Mire, Sweden - 712P3M metaG | ecosystem: Environmental > Terrestrial > Soil > Wetlands > Permafrost | place: Sweden: Stordalen | collected...
ACGAGCGCTTTCCGCTAGCCGCGACCTGCCGGGCTCATGCCGGGCAGAGCCACTCGCCGGGACCGCGCACCGGCTGGTCACCCGCGCCGTCGCCCTCCCTGCCGTCCACGCCGCCGGACGGCGGGTAACTGACCCCGGCCAGCACCGCATGCCCGGTGAACGCCACGATTCCCTCGAGCCCTGGCCGCCACGGCGGCACTCGCCGCCAGCCGCCATCGGCCGCTGGGTATCGCCCGGCCGCCGCCTCGGTGATCAGCGCCGCCAGCGGATGCGCCCGGGGCTGATGCATTCCCGGCGGACGCGCCATCGGCTGGGCATCCGCTGGCGGACGGCCCTCGGGCGGCAGCGGCGGCATGCCGTCAACTTTGCCAGGCTGGACTGTCAGACCCTCCCGATACCGTTAGGGGATGGACTGGAAACTAGAAGTCGTACCTGTTCCCGTTACCGACGTCGACCGTGCCAAGGCTTTCTATGTCGACCAGGTCGGCTTCAACGCCGATCATGACATTCAGGTCAATCCGGAGCTGCGCTTCGTGCAGCTCACCCCGCCCGGCTCGGCCTGCTCGATCGTGATGGGAACCGGGATCACCACGATGACGCCAGGCACGCAGCAGGGCGTGATGATGGTGGTCGCGGATGTCGCGGCGGCCCGCGAGCAGCTTCTCGGCAACGGCGTGAAGGCCAGCGAGATCGACGTCCAGCCCTGGGGCTCGTTCATCTACTTCGGCGACCCCGACGGCAACACGTGGGCACTGCAGCAGCTTCCGCCCCGGAGCTAACGGCTGGCCGGTGCTAGCCCGGCGGCCAGCCCGCCAGGCTTCCAGGGACGTCGCCGGAGCTTGGTCCGTCACGTTTCTAGCTCGACCGCAGCGGTGGCCTGCCGGCTGCGGAATAATCCCAGGGGCCTGCAGCGGAGGGTCCGGATTATCCGCAGGCATTAACGAGAGGGACCGGCGTTAATGATCATCATCTGGGGTTTCCGGGTCTTCTACCGGACCGTTGGCGAGGGCGAATTCCACTGCCGCAAGTGCGGCGGCGACCGGCAGTACCGGCACCGCACCGGGCGGCGGTTCTTCACCTTGTTCTTCATCCCCATCATTCCGCTGAACAAGGTCGGCGAGCATGTCCAGTGCACGACGTGCAAGTCGCGTTACGTCATGGATGTGCTCAGCCTGCCGACGGCCGCCCAGATGCAGACCGCGCTTCCGCTCGGCATGCGCGCCGCTGCGGTCGCCGTGCTGCGGGCCGGTGATCCAGGCAGTCCAGCCGCCAGGCATCGTGCGCTGACCGCGATCCAGGGTGCTGGCGCTCAGGAATACACGGACACCGACCTGGACGCTGATGATGCCCAGCCGGCTGAGGACGCCCGCAGTGCGGTCGGCCAGGTCGCCCGGCAGCTCACGCCCGACTCCAAGGAATGGTTCCTGGCCGAGATCGTGCGGGTCGGGATGGCCGACGGGCCGCTGACCGAGCGGGAGCGGCAGACCGTGCAGGTAATTGCCGCGGACCTGGGCATGACCCAGGCGCAGACGCTGGGCGTCGTGACCATGACCGAGCAGGCTGCGCAGCAGAACTGAGCGCGGTTGCCTGCCGGTGACATGACTGATCCGAAGAAGCTGGTGATCCGGCCGCCGTGCCTGCTGACGTGCTGAGCTTGCAGGCACTGAACCGCGCTCTGCTCGCGCGGCAGCTGCTGCTGAGCCGGGCTCCCCTGCCGGACGCCGGGGCACGGGCCGATCGGGTCATCGAGACGGTAGAGCAGCTGGCCGGCCTGCAGGCCCAGGCGCCCTTTCCGCCCTACTACGGCCTGTGGTCCCGGCTGGCGGGCTTCCGCCCTGACGATCTGGCCGAGCTGATCATCGACCGCCGGGTGGTCCGTATCGCGCTGATGCGCGGGACTATCCATCTGGTTTCCGCCCGCGATTGCCTGATGATCCGCCCGCTGGTCCAGCCGGTCCTGGACCGGGCGCTGAAGACAATTTTCGGCAAGCAGATCGAGGGCGTGGACACCATTGCCCTCACCGCCGCCGGACGGGTTCTCCTGGCGGAGAAGCCGCTGACTTTCAGCGAGCTTGGCGGGCTGCTCGCGGAGCAATGGCCTGGACATCCCCCCAATGCCCTCGCCCAGGCTGTTCGCGCGCTGGTGCCGCTGATCCAGGTGCCACCCCGGGCAGTATGGGGCGCCGCGGGCCAGTCTGCGCATACCCCAGCTGAGGCCTGGCTCGGCCGTCCGCTGGATGGCAATCCGCCGCTGGAGCGTCTCGTCACCCGTTACCTCGCAGCGTTCGGTCCCGCGGCCGTCAGGGACATCCAGGCCTGGTCCGGCCTGACCCGGCTAAGGGAGCCGGTGGAACGCCTCCGGCCCAGCTTGCGGACTTTCCGCGATGAGCAAGGAAACGAGCTGTTCGATCTCCCCGAATCCCCGCGGCCGGACCCTGCCACGCCTGTCCCTGTTCGCCTGGTCGCCGAGTTCGACAACCTTGTCCTGTCTCACGCCGACCGCACTCGCGTCATCAGCGAGCAGAACCGGAAACGGCTATTTACCAGGAACGGCATCTTCCCCGGCACGGTGCTCATCAACGGCTTCGTCCTCGGCATATGGAGGATCACCCGGTCCAGGGATGCCGCGGCGCTGAATATTGACATGTTCGAGTCCGTCAGCGGACGTGACCGCGATGCTGTCACCCGCGAAGGCGAGCGCCTGCTCGCTTTCGCGGCGCCCGAAGCGCCGGAATACGACATCCGGTTCGCGCCGGTCCCATGACGCGGACCTGCCCGGTCACGTCAGCGCGAGGCAATGGCATACGGCCTGGGCGCGCGCCGCAGCCATTGCCAGAACGTGCGCCGTGGCGGCCGTGCCGTGATGTTGCCGCTGCCGACCTTGCCGGACACGTCGATGCGCAGCGCGACGGGCACGTCGTGGCCCCACGGCGCGCGGACCTTTACGTTGCCGCTCCGGATTGCCACATCGTCGGTGTCAACCACGATGCCTGGTTTCGTCACCAGGGTCAGGTTCCCGCTGCGAACCTCGGCGTCGATCTGCAGCGACGCCTGAGACACCACCGCATTGGTGAAGTCGAGAGTGACGTTGCCGCTGGTTACCCGCACCTCGAGCCGCTGCGGCACAGCCCAGCGGCCGTCGCGCTTCACGTTGCCGCTATGGCAGTCGATGTGCACGACATCCTTGGGCTTGGCGACCTGCCCGCCCGCCGGGAAACCTGTTGCGACGGGCAGGTCCGTGGTCAGCGCCGCGAGCTCGCCGTAGGTGCGCGCCGTGAGCGCTACCTCCAGCCGCTCGTCGAGTTCCTCCGCGGTCAGCCGGCCGTCACCCGCCGCCACCCGGAGCATCTCGACGAACCGGTCCCGGTCCTCGTGCGAAGCGCGCAGCTGGCCCGCTGACACCACGTCATCGCCGGACCCGGACCCGGACCCCAGCGGGGAAACCTCTCCAGCCATGGACAAACTGTAAGGCTGCGGCTGCTCGCCCTTGCACCCCGCCGCCCCGGAAGGCCAGCACCCGCCCGCGGAAAGCCTGCCCAGGAAGGCCTGCCCAGGGAAAGGCCGCCTCCCGCCGCCGCAGGCCACCCCGGGGCTGCGGGCGCCATCAGCTGCCGTCAGTGCCTGCGGCCAGCTCCTGCCAGGTCCTGCCGCTGCGCACGCTCGCGGGGTACTCGGTGACGATGTCCGAGCCGGGCCGGGCGCTGTCATCGCGAGCCTTGACCAGGATCCAGCGACGCTCGCCGGTCCGGATCAGGGAGAACCGGCCGGAGAGCTTGCCGCCGCTCAGCACGAACGACAGCTGGCCCGGCTCAGCACGCACGATCTCCACCGTGCCCTCATCCCAGATGATCACTGCGCCGGTGCCGCGTGACTGGCCCTCGTGCACGCCCTCGAAGTCACCGGCCGCCATGGAATGGTCCTCGACTGGCACGGCCAGCCGCCGGACGCCGGGATCTAGTGATGGTCCCTTGGGCACCGCCCAGGAGCGCAGCACCTCTCCCATCTGCAGACGCAGGTCGAAGTGCAACCTGGTTGCGTCATGGAGCTGTACCACAAAGCGCGAAGCCGTCACGACGCCCTAGTATGCCGAGCGCCGGGTCCGATGCCGAGTTTGCCGATGCCGAGTTTGCCGATACCGGGTTGCAAGGAGACACGATGACTTTGTTCGACCTGTCCGGGAAGACGGCCGTCGTCACCGGGGGGACCCGCGGGATCGGGCTCATGATGGCGCGCGGCCTGCTGGAAGCCGGGGCGCGCGTGTACATCAGCTCGCGCAAGGCCGGTGCGTGCGCAGACGCCGCACAGGAGCTCTCGCGGTACGGGACAGTCACCGCGATCCCCGCCGACCTGTCCACCGAGTCGGAATGCCTGCGCCTCGCCAGCGAGGTCGGCGACCGCGAGCAGGCCCTGAACATCCTGGTGAACAACGCCGGGGCCACCTGGGGCGCGCCCCTGGCGGAGTTCCCCGCCGCGGCCTGGGACAAGGTCGTCGACCTCAACCTGAAGGCCCCGTTTTTCCTCACCAGGGCATTCCTGCCGCTGCTGGAGGCTGGCGGCACGCACGATGACCCGGCCCGGGTTATCAACGTCGGGAGCATCGACGGGCTGCACGTGCCGTCGCTCCCCACCTACTCCTACTCGGCCAGCAAGGCCGGCCTGCACCACCTGACCCGGGTGCTCGCCAGGGAACTCGGCCCCCGGCAGATCACCGTCAACGCGGTCGCGCCGGGGCCGTTCGAGTCCAAGATGATGGCCGCGACGCTGAAAGAGTCCGGGGACGAGATCGCCGGCCGGGCCCCGCTCCGCCGCATCGGCCGCCCCGACGACATGGCCGGAGTGGCCGTCTACCTGTCCTCGCGGGCCGGCGCGTACGTCACCGGCGCGGTGATCCCGGTTGACGGCGGACTCGCCACCACCGTTTAGCCGGCCGCGAGCTGGAGCGCGCAAGATTGGCCCGCCCGCGCTCCGCGACTATTCACGGCTAGGCTGGCCGCCCGGCTGCGCACCTGATGCGCGGCCTTGATCTGTCTCATCCAGGATTTACGAGCACTCCCGGCCCGTCCCCGACGGCCTCCTTGATGGCACCGGGGCCGGTCAGGACCCGCGCCGCAGGCGGCAGGGCAAGCCTGCCAGGCAGCCTCCCGCTCTTTTGTCGCTTTGTCGACCTTAGCCAGTCAAGCTCGCGGCCCGCTCGCCATCAGCAGACCGCCTGGTAGCCGCAGACGAGGAACATCCGCCGGATGCTGCGCCCAGCCAGCAGGAACCGGAATGCCCCGAGATCACACGGCCCTCCTGAGCCCAGTGACGGCAGGTCCAGGTCAGCGATGCCGTGGAAGAGGCACGGCCATTCGGGACTGGCAACGCATTCGATCTCCCGGCCCGCGCACTCGCAGTCCTCGTCAGCAGCGTGCACGCGCTCGTGCTCGCTGACAAACCGGACCAGGTGACCTGCCACGCAGCCAGGATCGTCCACCTCGAAGAACAGCTCGAGCCTGGTAATCCGCACATCCCGGTGGCAGGGCAGGTAGGGGAAGTGCTCGCGGCCGAGCCGGAATGGCAGCCAGGCGCACTGCCCGTCATCCGGTGCCCGCTCGCCGTGCCCTGGCCGCTCGCCGTGCCCGGCCCGCTGGCCGCGATCCGGCCGCCGCAGCCTGGCCCACTCCTCCGGCAGGTCATGGCGAACATCGAGAAGCCGCGCTCCGGCTCCCGGCAGGTGCGGCTGAGCCTCCTCGCTGGCCGCGCGGCGCAGCACCTCGCCGCCCTCACGCGCCGTGTAGTTCAGGTGAATCACGAAGTCGCTGAGGGTATCGGTGTCGAACCTGTTGTTCTCCGGCGGCAGTTCGATCCGCCAGCGGCTCACCGCGCCGGCGAGTTCGAACGGCAGGTACCGCTCGTCCCGGAAGCTCAGCTCGAACAGGCCAGCGTCGTTCTGGCCGCCTGACGTGGCGATCGCCTGCGTCGCGGCGTACTCCCGCACGACCCGCGGGTCACCGGGCAGCGCCAGGTATCCGCCGCACGGCTCGTCGCGCTCGCAGCCGCACCGCCCGCACTCCTCCCGGCAGCCGCCCCCGGCACCGCCGCAGCCGCCCCCGGCACTGTCGCGCCCGCCGCCGCAGCCGCAATCGCCGCGGCCGCCGCCGTGACCACCTACGTCACAGCACCGGGCCAGCGGCCCGGCCAGCCTCGGGTCCACCCGGGTCGCGCTGCTCAGCAGCGTCAGCCTGCAGTGCACCCCGGTGTAAGGCCCGGTCACGCACGGGATCGTCAGCGTGACGTTCTTGATCCGGCGCATGTACTGCCCCGGGTAGTCAACGTCGAACATCCACTCCGGAACCTCGATCTCGGCCCAGCCTGCCTGCTGCAAGTGCAGGAAGGCCAGCGGGAAGTCGAGTCGCAGCGACAGGTGCTTGGTCAGCTCGTACTCGCGGCAGTTGAGGTCGGCGTACGCGCTTTCCATCTGCCGCAGGGCCAGCTGGAGGCGCTCGCCGGCCAGTAGCGCCTCGTGCAGGTCTTCCCAGCCGGGATCCGGCAGGAACCGGCGCGCGGTGTGCCCGCGCTCGCGGTTGAATGCCCGCTGCGTCCGGCGGCCGGCGTGCAGCGCGAGGTCATACATCTGCCGGTATAGCGCGGCGGTCTCCCGCTGCAGGTAGAGGTAGAGCTCGCCGCTGGTGAACTTGTCCCGCAGGAAGTCCTGCACCTCGATCGAATGCTCGATCTGCTGCTGCTGGTCGTTCAGGTCGCGCAGGGATCCATCGCGGTGCCGCTGCGCGGCCAGGATCTGGCGCTGGATCTGCTCGATCTCGATGCTGATGACCTCGACCTGCAGCTGCCATTCCTGGCCCCGGCGGTCCCAGCTTCCCTCGGTGAGACTGAGGCCGCCGCTGCTGGTGGCGATCTCCGCCAGCGCGTTCATAATCCTCGCCGCAGTCGAGAAGTCCGCGGCAAGCTTGGTGCCCACTGGCAGCTGGTTGAACTGCAGCGGCGTGCCAGCGAAACCGGCCACACCCAGCCACATGTCCGGGGACACGCCGATGCCCTGCGCGATCGCCTCGGAGATGTTGCCCGCCGTCCTGGACGCGATGGACACCTCGGTCAGCGCCTGGTACCCGGTCTCCCCCGCGTTCAGGCCGCCCGCGATCAGCTGCTGGTAGTAACGGAGCCGGGCCTGCGCACCCTGCAAGGTCATGCCGAGCGCCTGCACCTGCCAGTCGGCTTCGCGCCAGGCGTACTCGCGAGTCGCCAGCATCAGCTCGGCGAGCTGCCGCTCGTGGGTGGCGCGCAGCGCGGCCAGCGCCTCGCCGTCGCCCTTCTCGTAGGCGGCCAGCAGGGCAGCGCCCAGGCTCCGCACCTCGCCCGCCAGCTCCAGCGCGTTACGCACGAGGAACGTGAACCGGTAGGGACCGCAGCAGCACAGGCATTCGTCCTGATGGCACATCTCGCCCTGGCATGGCTCGCCCTCGCACCGGCCGCGGGCCTCCCGCCAGCCGTCCAGTACCGCGTCGCCGCCCCAGAACGGGCGGTCGCCGCGCCGCCCCGCCGCTGGCAGCCGGTGCCCGTCCAGGCACCGGCGGACCAGCGCCAGCCGGTCGGCGGTGCGCTCGTACAGCGACATGAGCCGCGGGTTGAGCGGGGCCGGCCTCGGCCGGAACCCCGCCAGTGTCATCGGCTGGCCCTGCTCGTCCTGCCCGGGCACCTGCTCGTCCTGGGCCGGCGCCCGGTCGTCCTGCGCCAGCACCGTGACTGGCTGCGGGCCGAGCAGGCGGGCTAGCGTCCCGAAGATCACCTCACCCTGCTGGATCGCCTCCAGGGAGTCCCGGCAGATCAGGGCATCTCCCCACGACAGCAGCGTCTCGGCGTAGGCGAGCAGGACTGCGCGGTCCCTGGCCACGGCCGCGGTCACCGGCGCCGCCGGACAGCACGGCAGATCCTCTCCGGACTGGGTGCCATCCAGGTCGCCGGAGTCGCACTGTGCCCAGGTGTCGTCGCTGGTCAGCGGGGCGTAAGCCAGCTCGTACCACTTGAGCGCGGCCTCGAACTGGCAGTGCGTGCGCAGCGTGCCCGCGACGGCGGCCGCGACACTGTATGCCGATAGCGGCTCGACCGGGGTTCCCGGGCTCACGTAAGCGAAATACGGGTAGGCCGCCAGGCCGTAGTAGCCGGACGGCACGGGGACCGGCGCCACCAGCGGCAGCGGCACGGCGGCATCAGCGGCGAGGTCGTACCGGAATCCGGGTGCAGTGGGATCGGTGTAGCCGGCGGGCACCGCGCCGTTGGACACGGTGAACCGGAGCGAGTCGGCGGTCCGGCCCGCCAGCGCCAGCTGCGGGCCGGCCGGCGGCGGGCCGCTGACCGGCAGCCCCTCGGTGGAGCGGCGCGGCGGCTCGAACTCGCCATGGTGCATGCGGGTCCAGTACAGGTGCAGCATCGGCTCCGTCGGCCACAGCAGCAGCCCGGGCAGCTTGTCCGGCCGGTCCCAGTCCGAGGTCTCGTCGGACGGATTGCCTGTGCTGCCGACCGGGACACCGGCGTCCGCATCCTGAACGGCGTCAGCGTCGGAGAAGAACCGGGAGTCCGCCAGCCAGAAGTAGTACTCGTCCATCACCGGCGGGTGGCCGCCGCCGCACTCGTAGCAGCAGGGCGCGTCCTGGCTGGCGGGCACCAGCCGGGTCGAGGCCGGCGGCAGGCCGGCCGCGGCGACCCGGACGAACTGCGTGCCCAGGCCCGCGGCCGCGCGCAGCCAGAGCGGCATCCGGTCGGTGACCGCGGCGGCCTGGCTAGCTGCCCCGCCCTGGCCAGCGCTAGCCGCCGCAGCCCGGGCCGATCGCCCGGCGGCGGGCCCGGGCGCGGCCGGCCCGATCGCGGCAACCGCGGTCCCGGCCACCGCGGCAGCCTGCTTGCGGGTCCGCCGCCGTGCTCCGGCCGCGGGCAGCACGGCCTGAACCTGGCCGCCACCGCCCTGGCCCTGACCGGTCACGAACAGCGGCGCGAGCCAGGCCAGCCGGGCGGCCCGCTCGGGCTCGCCGAGCACGCTGAGCCCTTCCACGGCCGGCGAAAGCAGCTGGATGCCGGAAGGCTCGCGATCCTGGGAAAGAACCAGGGACGGGTGCGCTGGCGGCCGCCCGCCAGTCCACCAGGACATGCCGCCGGGCACCGCGACAGTCAGCGTCGACTGCCGCAGCTCGTCCTCAAAGAACCGGAACGCCTCGATCCGCCGTGCCGTCCGCAGGTCATCCCACTCGATCCAGTTCTCGGCGTACATCTCCCTGCGCGCGCACGCCTGCCAGGTGCTGAAGGACGCGAACCGGTTGTCCCACAGCCGGGCGAACGCTGGCGTCACCGCGAAGCCGGGCTCCAGGCCGAGCCTGGCCCGCTGCACGAACGCCTGCACGGCCCGGACGGCGTCCTCGATCCGGCTCATCCGGGTGCAGATACCGGTCGAGACGTCCTGCAGCAGCAGGTCAGACAGGTCACCCGGCTGCTGCGCGTACTGGCCGGGCGCCCAGGACAGCGCTACCCGGTTCATCCCGCAGAGGTAGCCGAGCAGCGCGGCGCGTGCTCGTTCTCGCAGCTCGTCATTCAGCTCCGCCAGCTCGCGGTAGCGGCGCGGCCCGGCGCCGGCCAGGTAGCCGTCCTGCACGAACCGGGTCAGGTTCGCGTTTCCGGACAGCGGCGGCGCGCCGATGGCGGCGCCCGGATCGTCGCTCGCCCACAGATCGGGCCTGGCCGCGCCGAGGCCGGCCGGGGTGAAGTACCTGGCGAGCCGGCGAAGCCAGGTTTCCGCGTGCCAGACCCGGACCGCCCACCGCTCATCGAGCAGGTCAGCCGGGCCGAGCGAATACTCCGGCGTATCGAAATATGTCAGCACCAGCGGGGCGTGCCGCAGGTCGACGCCGAGATACCGGAGCAGCTCCGCCGGGTCATCCGGCTGCTGCTCCGCGACCTCGGCGAACAGCAGCCAGGGCGGCCGCTCGATGGCGCACCCGGTCTGCCCGCGCAGCCACCGGTAGTCGAAGATCCGCTCCCACCAGCCGAACAGCGCCGCCTGCCGCTGCGGGCTCGGGTACTCGCGCTGGTCGGTCAGCGGCCCGGGCGGCACCAGGGCCGGCGGGTAGGGGTCGGCCACCGGCAGCAGGTCCAGGTCCAGCCAGGCGTGGTGGGTGCCGAACGAGGACGGGCCGGTCCGGTAGTACGCGGTGCCCTCGAACGTCTGGGCGTTGCCGAGCAGGTAGCCGAGCTCGGACTGCCGGTGCGCGTGCACCGGGCGCGCGGACAGGCCGAACCGCTCCGCCAGCAGCAGCGCCTTGAATGCCCGCTGGTAGGTCCGCCGGATGTCGCGCAGGTCCGGCGAGTACTGCCCGGCAAGGAACCTGGCTTCGCTGCCGGCGGCGGTGATGCCGGCGCCGAGCGTGGCGCCGGTGAACGGGCGGAACAGCCGGTGCCGCGGAATCGCCGTCAGCGCTGACCCGGTATCGGGCCCGGCGTACTTGACCTCGAACCCGGTGCGCTCGGGGCATACCTCGTCCGGCCGGTCGAACAGCGGCGCGCGCTGGCCGAACTCGGCGGTGAGCTGGTAGGCGCCGCGCTGCAGCGTCAGCGGCGCGGACCGGGCGGCGGGCGCGTCATCGCCCGGGTGCCCGTGGCTGAGCAGCATCCACGTCTTCTGGCCGCGCCGCAGCGTCACCCGCCAGCGGTCATGAGCCGCCGCCTCGAAGTCCGGCTCGCCCTCGGCCGGTGCCCCGGCGTGGAACCGGTACTCACCCGGCCGCTCTACCAGCAGCGTGCCGGTCCAGCGCGCGGTGAACGGCTCGGCGCCGCCGATCGGCTCGCCGTCGGCGTCACGGAACGCGAACCCGTTCCTGATCCCGGCCACCCGCAGCTGCTCCGGCGTGAGGGTCAGGCCGAGCGACGGCAGCACGGTAGGCACCGGGCAGTTGTGCTCGTCGAGCTGGTGTCCGAACGCGCTGAGCGGCCCGCGGGTCTCCCGCCAGGCCGGGCTGGCCGCCGGGTCCGTCCCGGCCGGGGCGAACTCGCCCAGCAGGCCGGTGCCGGTCAGGCCGAGCAGTGCCGCGAGCGCGCTGCCTGCCGGGGGCACCCAGGTCACGCCCGGCGGCTGCCCCGAGTCGTCCTCCCACGGGCCGAGCGCCAGGTTCCCGTCGGCCAGCAGGCTGCGCAGCACCCGCCAGGCAGCGGCGCCTGAGTCATCGCGGCGGTCGTGCCCGTCGGGGCGCTCGCGGTCGCCGGGGTGCTGGCGGTCGTGGTCCTGGCCGTTCTCGTCCCGCGGGCCCGGCCGCCCGAGCACGGCATCGACGTGCGCGGCCAGGTGCCCGGCGACCGCCCGGCAGCGGGCGTGGAAGCGCGCGAACTGCCGCTGGAAGAACGCGAACCGCTCGTCGTCGTCGCCGGACTGAACGAGGAAGTCAGCCGCCTCGGCGAAGTTCTCGAAGATCAGGCCAAACGGGGCAAGCGTGGCCCGGGCCGCGAAATACAGTTCCTGCACCGCGGCCTGCTCGCCGGATTGCAGCGGCCGCAGCTCACGCAGCCGATCGATCACCGCGGCGTCCCGCAGCGGCAGCCGGGTCCAGAGCTGCCCGCCGTCCGCCGGGTCATAGCGGAACGGCCCGTCCTGGGCGTTCCACATCTGTGCGTCGGTGTCGGCGGGCGCCAGCGGGGTCCGGTACTGGCGTGCCTGCGGGCTCACCACCTGGCCGTCGCGCTCCAGCACCGAGGGGAAGAAGTGCTCGCCCAGGTCAGTGAGCGGATCGGTGCCGCCGGCCGCCGGCGCGTAGCCGAACTCCTCGCGCAGCGTCGCGGCGATGCGGCGCCAGCTCCACTCCCGCCTGGCGCCAGCGCCGTCACTGTGGCCCTCGCCGTCACGGTGATGAGTGCCGTCGCCGCGGCCGTTGCCCTCGCGGTGGCCAGTGCCGTCGCGGTGGCCCTTGTCCTTGCCGTCGCCATCGCCTGCGCTGTCGTTCTCGCCTGCGCTGTCGTTCTCGCCTGCACTGTCGTTCTCGTCTGCACTGTCGTTCTCGCCTGCGCTGTCGTTCTCGCCTGCACTGTCGTTCTCGTCCGCGCCGTCGCGCCCGGCTGCGCCGGCCCGCAGCAGCGCGCGCCGCAGTGCCCAGAGCGAATGCGGTGCGTCGCCCCCGGTCGGCGCTGCCTCCGGCAGTGCCAGCGGGTCATCGATCGTCTCGTCGGCGTCGGCGAGCGGGAACGGGTCCTCGTTGTCCAGGTGATCGCCGGCGGTGAACAGGAACAGGATCTCGCCCACGGTGAAGTCGGATGCGTAGATCTTGCCCAGCACCTCGGCGAACCGCAGCGTGTGCGTCGGCGCGGCCTGCCACCTGTCGCCGGGCGTGTCCGGGTCGAAGCCGGCCAGCACCGACAGCGGAGCCAGATTCGAGGCGATGATCCTGGCGAACTCCGGCCCGCGCTCACGGCAGGAATACCTGGACCGGGCATGCCGCTCGATGCCGTGCAGCAGCAGTTCGGCCGTCTCGCCCGGCAGCGCGCCCGGCGCGGCCGCCCAGATCGCGAGCAGCCGGGCCGGGTCGGTCCGCAGGTCATCGCCCAGCATCAGCAGCGCGGCTAGCTGGCGGAGGAAGTCCGGGTTGATCACCGGCACTGCCGGGGTGCCGCCGAAGAGCCCCAGCGTGCTGCACACCGCGCCGAGCTGACTGAAGCTGAGCTCGCACCAGGCCCGCTCGCGCAGCCGCCGCCACAGCCGGATGAAGACGACCAGCTGGTAGAGGGCGGCGGACGGGTCCTGCTTGCGGCCGGCGTTAGCGGCGCCGGGGAAGGTCAGCCGCAGGCTCGCCAGGCAGCACGGCTCGCACTCAGGCAGGGTCCCGGCGTCCTTCGGTCCGGCTGGCGGTGGTGCTGTGGCCCGCGGCCGTCCTTTCCGGGCCGGCGAATTTTCCTGATCCGGCAGGACGGTGGCGGCAGTGAACGGGACGAATCCGGATCGCTGCAGCTCGACGAGCTCGCAGTAGCTCAGCCCGGTGCGCCGCAGGAACTCCGGCAGGCTGGCCACGACCTCGGTCCACGCGGTGCCGTCGTCCGCGGCAGCAAACCCGTACAGCTGCCACAGCTCAAGCTGGCTCCTGCCCTTGCCGGTCATGCTCTGCTGGTAGATCGCGGCGTACTCCTGCACCGGGATGCCCAGGTACTCCAGCGCGATATCGAAACGTACCGGGTAGCGCCACAGCTGGCGCTCGAAGCCCGCGGGCTCGTCGGCCGGCGCCGGGTCGAGCACGAATTCGGTGATGTCCTTGCGGAACCGCCGCATCGTCTCGAAGCGGCTGGTCTCCATCCGGCACAGGTATCGCCGACAGATGTCCAGCGGCTGGTCATAGGGGAGCTGCGGCGCGGTGAAGTCGGTGCGCAGCGCCGCGTAGGCGGCGGTCTCCGCCGCCGGGCTGGCCACCGCCGCCGGGGAGGAGTGCCCGGGGATCGCGGCGAACGCGTCCGCCGGGTCGAGTCCGCGGCCGGCGGCCGGCCCGCCGGCGCCGGTTCCGCCTCCGCCGTGATCACCTTCGCCGCATCCGCCTCTGCCGTTTCCGCCTTCGTCAGGCTCGCCTGCTGCCGGGCTGCGCAGCTGATGGCCGGCCAGCTCGGTGCCGTCGGTGTCGAAGACCGCGCCGCCGGCGGCCGCGCCGCCGGCGGCTACCGCGGCGGCCAGTGCCTCCAGGCTCTCGTTCACCAGGTCGATGACCGGCAGCGGCACCTCCAGGTTCGCCCGGGTGGCCTGCAGATCCCCGAGCGGACCACGGCGGTCCGCGAGCAGCGCGGCGATCTGCTGGCTGGCATCGGCGTCTTCCGGCTGCTCGCAGGTCGACGCGGCGGATGCGCGCAGCAGCTGGCTGAGGTAGGCGACCGGGCCGAACGGCGACAGGTGCTCCGACGGCACGCAGCTGGTCAGCGAGCCGTCCGGGTTGACCGGCCGGAACCCGGTACCCGCCGTCGGCCCGGTGGCGGTGGATCCGCCGGCCGCGGACTGGATCTGGCCGGCGATCCCCGGCGTGCCCGCGACGGTCCCTTCGAGGGCTGCCAGGAAGTCATCCGGGGATAGCGCCTGCACGCTGGCCGCCGTGCTGAACCCGGCCGCGTAGAGCGCCTCCATCAGGGAGAACTGGAGGTCCGCGGTGCCGGACGCGAAACCGGTCAGCTGGCCGAGCGCCGCGATGACGGCCAGCGCGCGGGCCAGCCAGGCCTGCGCGTCGACGTCGCCGGGGAACGTGGCTGCCAGCGCCGCGGCCAGCGCGCCCGGGTCCAGGGTCATGCCGAAGGTGAACGGTCCCCCGCCGGGCGCCGCGGCGTAGCTGGCGGCGAACATCGCGAAGGCGTCGGCGGCCGGGATGCCCAGCGTGGCCGGCGAGTCCGGGCTGGCGGTGGCTGTCGTGACCGGGGTCACCGGCACGGCGAAGAATTTCTGCAGGAAGCGCAGGAACGCGGCCACCCGGCTGGCCGGGGTGCCCGGCTCGGTGAACGGCGGCAGCAGGGTGATATTCGGCGGGCTGCCGGGCGGCACCGGGGGCAGGAACAGGTCGGTCCAGTCCTGATCGCTGACCTGTGCCAGGCCGGTCACCGTGGTGATGCCGAGCCCGGGCGCGGCTGCCGTGATCGCGTTCATGAGCGGCAGGTAGCCGCCGGTGATGATCTGCAGCACGAGATCGAGATACGCGGCCGGGTTGCCGGTCGACTCTCCGGCCCAGAAATCCTGGTCGATGGCGGCGGTCGGGCCCGGATAGCCGAGCCAGCCGGTCACCAGCGAGTCGACCGGCGAGGTCAGCACGACCGACGGCAGCGATCCGGTCGCCGCACCGAGCGAGCTGAGGCGGCGTGCCGCCTGGGCGATGTTGATCAGGGACAGTGGTGGCACTGGCGGCGGCAGGGTGAGGAACCACTCCGCGGCGCCGATGACGCCGGCGTCGATGGCGATCTGCAGCTCCTGCAGCGCCTTGGCCTCCGGAGCGTAAATAGCCAGGTTGTACCGCGGGCCGGGCGGCGGGTCGAGGCCGACCGTAGGCGGCAGGGTCGCGCCCAGGGCGTAGAAGAACGCCGCGGGCACGCCGAAGGCCGGACTGAGTGACGAGGTCGTCGCGGGCGGCACCGGCGGCGGCGCGATGAGCGCGACCGCGGTGTCCACTGGCGCGGGCTGCCCGGTCAGCAGCGGGAACGGGAACCCGGCGCTGGCCGCCCGCAGGCTCTGCTGCTCGCAGGCCACGGCCGCCGATGCGGCGTACACGAAGGTCGCGAGCCGGCCGGCCTGCGCGTTGTAGGTCGCGTAGTAGCCGGTGAGCTGTGCCTCGAATGTCTTGCGGTCATTCTCCGCGTTCTGGATGTCCTGCGAGCTCCAGTGCGGGTTGGCGGGCGGGCTGGTGTACATCTCGCCGAGCGAGCGCGGGATCGGCGGCGGCGGGTACACCACCCTGTTCCAGGTGATCTCGGACGCGATCTGCTGGCACTCGGGCACGGTCAGCATCGGCTTGTGCGCCAGGTCGGTGCCGCCCGGGTCGTCGGCGAGTACCCGGTTGATGGCCGTGACCACGAGGTCGAAGTTCGGCGCGGTGCCATCAGCCGGCAGCGTCACCGGGGCCGGCGGCTGCGGCCCTGGCGGCGGCGCGGGCGGGATCGCGGCGTAGCCGGACGCGGCCATGGCGAAATAGGCCGGCTGGCTGGCCGGCAGCGGGCCTGCCACCTGCACGACCGAGGTGTTGAAGTCGATCGTGGAGTCAGCGATCTGCTGGCCGTTCCTGGTGATCGCCAGGCGCAGGTCGTACGAATCCGCTGCCGGGTACTCGGGGTGGCCGGCCGGCGGGTGCGCCACGATCACGGCGACGGCCGCCGCCTGCAGGGTGCGCACGGACTGCTCAGGCGGCGCCTCGATGTCGTCGAAGTACTGCTGCATGATCTGGGTAGCGGCTACGTCCACGCTGTCATCGGACAAGTCGCCCAGATGCGCGTCGGCGAGCCCGGACGCGGTGCCGAGCAGCACGCCAGTCGCGCTGTCCGCGTAAGTCAGGTCATAAGCGCTGATGCTGAGGCCCGCCAGCGCATCCGCGAAGCTCGCCCCGTCCGTTGGGCTGCTCGGGTGCAGCCCGACGATGATGAGTGTCGGCATTTCGTTTCCCTTCTCCGCCCGGGGAGCAAGCGATGATCATTCGTGTCATGTGGGTCAGCGCGGCGTGAACTGCCCGGCCGGGAAGCACTGCTGCGATTCGATCTCCAGGGGACTGAGGTCAAGAGGGTCCTCCTGCCCGGAGGCTCCCGGAGCGGTCGGCGATGGTGGCTGCGTCCCGGCCGTCTGCACCACCGGCGGTGCGTACGGAGTCGTGAACTCCTCGAACGGGACCGGGCTGAGCTTGCCCGCCGCGGCCTTGAGCGCCGCCGTCTTCGCGCTCCCGGCGAGGTTGAGCGGGTTGCGCGAGGTAATGACGCGGGTGGATCCGCCGACGTCCGACTGGAGGAATCCCGGCTGCTGCGGACGTGGCACGCCGGACAGTTCCGGCCAGCACATCTCGCACGGGACCTGGTCCACCGCCACGGTGCGGCCGCCGTAGCCGGGGAGATCGTCCATCACCTGCGGCTCTGCGTGCACGACGTCGGGAATGCTCTCCCGTACCGGGGTCATCCTGCCTGCGGCGTCGCGGCCCACCCCGAAGGTGGCATCACCCACGCTGCACTTGCCCGCGGCGCGGCGCGCGTCCGTGAGCGCGTTGAGCATCGACTGGTCGGCGGCCGGGTTCGGCGCACCGCGGCCGGTCCAGCCGCTGCCCGTGGTCTTCGAGACGGCGGCGCCGACGGCGACGGAGGCGACCTGCGCTACGGCGCCCTGGACCAGGAAGCTGCGGGCCTCCTCGGGCGTCATGTCCTTCTCGAAGACGGTCGCGACATTGTCGATCAGCACGCTGCCGCCGCCGCTGGGGATCGCGGTCGCCACGACGAGCCCGGCACGCCAGCCGGGCGTGCCGCCCTCGATGCGCCGTCCCGTGGCGCTCAGCCATTCCACGTCGTGGTAGCTGTCCGGAAAGAACTCCTTGGTGACGAGGGCAGCGCCCATCTGCCCGAAGTCCGCGACGATCAGCGCGGGTTCGACAACGCCTCTCGCCGCGCCTTTCAGGCCGCCCCAGATGTCGGAGCCGAAGTCGCTCCAGCTGTAATGGCCGGTGGGATCGACCCGGCCAGCCGGGCTGTTCCGCGCGTACACGTAGAGGTTCGTGCCTTCGACCAGGCCGGCCGGGTCGCAGCTGGTCCAGCGGGCCAGCCAGGGGGCGTAGTACCGGGCGCCGTGGTAGCACAGGCCGGTCTCGGTGTCGCGTTCCTTGCCGGTGAAGCGGTAGCGCTTGGGCGCCTCGGTGCGTGACCGGACGGCCTGGTAAGACGTGCTGCCGTACGGGTAGTACTCCTCGTAGCTGATCACCCGGGCGTCCTGGTCGAGTTCCACGACGGACGAGTCCAGGTGGCTGGCGAGCTGGTAGCGGATCAGCCGGCCGGGGCCGCGGTCGGTACCCGCGGTGCGGGTCTCGGCGAGCGCCACGCGGCGCCGGTCGTCCAGGACGCCCAGCGTCTCGCGCTCCAGGGTGACCGCGCCGTCGGCGCCGTACTCGCGGTAGATCTCGAACGCGCCCAGGTAGATCCGCTCGGACTTCCGGGATCGCGTGCTCCGGCCGCCGCGCGCCCGGTCGGTCACCTTGCGGGTGCGCTGTCCGGCCGCGTCATAGACGTAGTAGGTGGTCTCCGGGACCCCGCCGCATGCGGCCTGCCGGGCGGTGGCGTGCAGCCGGTCGCCATAGTCCCAGTCCAGCACCGGGATTTCCGGCATCGCCGTGGTGTTGCCCTGCTCGTCATAGCGGAACCGCTGCGGCCCGGTGACCGACCTGGCCGGGCCGGAGCCGGTCAGCCGGTTGCCCTGGCTGCCGGGTTCGAGCAGGCTCGGCTCGTCGTAGCGGTGGTCGCGGGTCCAGCCGCCGCCGGCCGCATCGGCGCTGCGGTGAGCCAGCTGCCGCAGGTTGCCGGCCTCGTCGTAGGCATACCGCTCGACATACCGGGCCATCGCCGCGCCGTCGCCCGGCTGCGGCAGGCAGGTCCGTGGCGCGTCGCTGGCGCCGGGCGGGACCGGCCCGGCTTTCCCGTCCTCCGCCTGGCCGAGGTGCTCGCGGCCGGTGGCCTCGACGAGCCGGTAGAGCGCATCGTAGCGGTAGGACGCGGCCGGGTCGACGACCTGGTTGCGGAAGAAGATCCGCTGCTGGGCGTCATCGCGGACCAGGGTGGGGTTGCCGACCGGGTCATAGGTGTAGCGCAGGTCCTGCAGCCGCCGCCTGCCGCGCAGCGACGTCAGGCTGGCCAGGCGGAATGTCAGCGGGTCGTAGGCGTATGCCGAGGAGGCGCCGTTGCCGTAGCGGATCAGCGTCCGCTGCCCGCGGGCGTCGTACTCCAGCCGCGCGACGAACGTGGTGGCCTCGGCGGCGCCGCGCAGGCGGCCGTCGAGCCGGTCCAGCTGGCTCGCCGGGTTGTAGGCCGGCACCATGACGCTGCCGTCCGGGGTCGTCACGGCCGTCGGCCGGTTCAGCGCGTCATACGTGGTGCGGCTGGGGTACTCCCGTCCTTCCAGCGGGACATCCGCAGCCCAGTCGATGACATCGGCGTAGCCGGCGGCGAGCTGCCGCCGCAGCCCGAGCAGGTTGCCGGTGAAGTCGTACGCCTCGCTGGTGGCGATGCCGGCCCCGTCGAACTGCCGGGCGACCCTGGTGCGCAGGTTGCTGGCCTCGGCATCGGGGGCCGACTCGCCGTACTCGGTGCGCGCCGCCAGCGCCTGGCCGGCGATCCCGGGGCCGGCGACGTACGTGCGGGCCGGGCGGCGCAGCTCGTCGTAGCTGGTGCGGAGCACGAAGCCGCGGGAGTTCCGGGTATAGACCGGCTGGCCCGTGATGTCGGGCAGCAACTCGCCGCCGCCGGTATCCATGCCCGCGTGGGTCAGCTGCCCGCCGGCCATGGCGTAGCCGTAGCGCATGACCGCGCGGCCGAGGGCGTCCCGCACCTCGTGCTCATTGCCCTGGATGTCGAGCACGCTGTGGGTCCGCAGGTACTGGTCAGCCAGCTGCCCGCCGCTGCGGACGCGGTTGTGCTCGACCGTCAGGAATGCCCGGCCGAGCGTGTCGAGCCAGCTCCGGGCCGGCGTGCCCGCGTGCGCCGCGGTCTGCTCGGCGGCCTGCTGCTCGGCCCGGCCGAGGCCGCCGCCGATCCGCCGCTGGTACCAGGTGGCCCAGCCGCCCGGCTGCGCGCTGAGCCCGGCCAGGTACCGGCCGGCATAGCCGGACACATCCGGGTCGGACCGCGGGTCGAGCAGCACGGTGTCTGCGGCATCCCAGGCGTCTTGGTGCCACGGGTCGAACGTGGTCTTGGCGTAGCTGCCGTCCGGATGGAGCGTGGCTACTGGCCGCGCGGCCGGGTCGTAGAACAGCACCGGACTGACCCCGGCGGTGCGGGCGAACTCGAACTGCGGCGTCGCGGTGAAGAACGGCTCATACTGGCGGACCGGCTTGCCCTTGTTGTTGAACACCGTCCAGCCGCTACCGGTCCATCGGTGCCCGATCGCCGGGCCGCCGTCGGTGACTGGCCCGGCGGCGGCCTGTGCCTTGTGCTGGACCTCCCGGCCGAAGCCATCGGAGTAACTGAAGGAATGCTGGATCTTCGTCGGCTGGCCGGCCGTCAGGTCACTGGCATGCGTCTCGCGGGCGAGCACTGCCACCCCGGCGGGCTGCGGCTGCGGGTCCTGGCTGGTCCGCTGGTAGGCGCCAAGGTCGTAGAGGATCCGGGTGGTGGCCTGGCCGAGCAGCCCATGCACGTGCGCAAACGGGCTGGCGAAGTACGCCGCGACCGCGGCGGGATCCAGGTCCGGCTCGAAGCCGTCCAGGGAGTCGCCCAGCTGCTCCTCCGGCTTGCCCATGACCGCGGTGCCGCAGACCCGGCCGAGGACGTCGAAGGCCACCGCGGCACGGTTCCTGTTCGGGTCGCTGACCAGGTGCGGCGCCAGCACCCGGTAGTCGTTGCCGCCGCTGGTCAGCTGGTCCGCCGGATCCCGCTGCCCGGCCGTGACCAGGTTGCCGAGGGCGTCACGGGTCT